>ERZ761607.710-NODE-710-length-51796-cov-16.389130_pt1 | contig 51796 bp, 40 predicted proteins | sample MGYA00511164_ERZ761607 | MGnify/ENA primary metagenome ERZ761607 (study PRJEB28899, sample SAMN02445080) | bioreactor sludge metagenome | biome: EBPR sludge | place: Australia: Brisbane, Thorneside Wastewater Treatment Plant | collected 2011-06-22 ...
TGCGATACTCGCAGAAAGGTCGCAAGCCTTGTCCTTGACGTTTTCTTATCAAAGACGAATAAAATATGAGTTTTCTTGCAGACACTAAATAGCAAAACCGCCTGTTTTAAGTCTGCATGAAATCATCTGGAATTCCTTTAATACGTATAAACATCATGGACAAACATGGCTTAGTTTTTGAAAAAAAGGGAGTTCACTGATTGCATATGAAAGTTTCAAAAACGATTTCAAACAGCCTCTTTTCGTGCAAAGACTATATAAAAAAAGTCCTGCTTACAAAAACAGGACTTAACAACTTATTACTTAACTATTAAAACCAACTTTAAAGCGATTACCGTTTTTTGATCCGACCATCATACTTCCAGATAACCACTGTTTTTTTTCGCACCAATTTGTGCGACCATCATCTCCTGATTGTGGTCAACCACAACCTGTACACTATAATCAGCTATTTTGGTATCAAATCCCTAACCAGGACTCGAACTCTTCCTCCTGTTCAACCAGGATGTCGACCTCTTCTCCTTCAGGCTGATTAAAAAACCTGTTTAAAAAAATAAATAAATTGTTCATTGGATTATAATTAACATCAAACATATACTAGACGTTCAAAAATGTAAAAACGCTGCAAAAACCATAAAGTTTTTTTAATAATTTTTACATTACATACAAAATTAATATAAAACTGCTTAAAAACCTAAAGTTTAGACATATTTTTACAAAAACTCTGCCAACTTTAACAAATCGTTTTAATCAACCTTTTTCAGCAAACATCCCATATTTTATTTTGTACTAAAACTGAATTAGTTATATAACACAAAATTAATTAAAAAAATTGCTTAACGAATAAAATTTTATTCTTAAAAGATTAAATTAACTTTGTTATATATATTAAACATATTTAATATTTTGTTCAAAGGCTGTCAGAAAAAGATGATTTCCGGCGTAAAACGCATAGATTTCATCTTATCCTGGCCATAATAAATCTTTAACTTAAAGTTAATATTATTTATTATGCCGTCGTGGCAAAAAATAATAACCAGCAGGATCTGATCCCTGTTGGAAGGTATCCCTCTATTCAAATCCCCTTTTTACTGATGCCTGGTTATGGTTATGTTAAGTTAAAATCAATTCTGACGGTCCTTCAATGGATCTTTTCACAACACATTACTTCCATTACCCGGAACTTAGTATAACTCAGGCTTTTTTTGCAGACACCCATCACTGAAAATAAAAATCCTTAATGAACAGCTATCACTACAGTGAAAGTTTTTTACGTCGATTTCATCCCCAAATCATGTTTCACAGAAATAAATACCTTAATTTTGCCTGTTACTATGTACCAAATAGAAATAAAAAAACACGTCCTCAAATTTAATTTACCTGCAGGTACTTCCAGAGGTATCATGTATGAAAAACCCTCTTGGTTTATCCTATTGAGAGACGTGAAAAATCCTGAAACGGTTGGGTTGGGCGAATGTGGTTTGTTGCCCGGATTAAGCATCGATGACCATCCGGAATATGAAAACACCCTGGCAGGCATCTCTAAATGGATGGAAAATGAAGAAATAACACAAATCCTGCAACAACAACTCAAGGATTGGCCATCTATCCGGTTTGGACTGGAAATGGCATGGATTGACCTCCAAACCGGCGGCAAAAAAATATTATTTCCGGGAGAATTTACGCGCGGACGACAATCCATCCCTATCAATGGTCTGATCTGGATGGGCGATCAAAAAAATATGCTGAACCAGATCGAAAAAAAGATCAGTGAAGGTTGGCATTGCCTGAAACTTAAAGTGGGAGCCATTGATTTTAAAGAAGAATTGTTCTTGCTCAAATACATCAGAAATGCCTTTTCTCCAGCTGAACTGGAGCTCCGACTGGACGCCAATGGTGGATTTACCACCGAAACAGCATTGGACAAAATAAAACATTTAGCTGAATTTGGCATTCATAGCATTGAACAACCGATCATGCCGGATATGTGGGATGAAATGGCTGAACTTTGCATTCATTCACCGATTGACATCGCTTTGGATGAGGAACTGATCTTGCATAAGGATTTGAAAAACAGGGAAACCATGCTCAAACATATGCGGCCGGCATACATCATTATCAAACCCAGCCTTATCGGTGGTTTCGAAAGTGCCGGATCATGGATCAACATTGCCTCGGATCTGGACATCGCTTACTGGATCACTTCTGCGCTCGAATCCAATATCGGCCTCAATGCCATCTCACAATGGACCAGCACACTTCAAAATCCGCTGCCTCAGGGATTGGGAACAGGTCTCCTATATTCAAATAATTTTGAGTCACCATTGGTGGTAAAACCGGGGTTTTTATCTCATGATCCATCTAAAATTTGGGATACAAAATCGCTTACTTCAACCAATTCGAATGAATAATTCACAAAGGATAAGGATCGAAGGCAGGGAATATCATGCCGGGAACATCCGAAGTTTTACGGAGAAGATCAGTCATTCAGAATGGGGTAAATACCTCGCTCAATTTATAACTGAATGGCTGGATGACTCACAGGATATAGTGGTGCAGACTTCAGGTTCAACCGGCACACCCAAAATGATCCGGTTACCAAAAAAAATGATGACAGAAAGTGCTCTGATGACCGGACGCTTTTTGGATTTAAAAACTGAAGATAAAGCCTTGCTTTGTCTGCCTGCTCGTTACATCGCCGGAAAAATGATGGTGGTTCGGGCTTTCACCCTCGGGCTGGATCTGTATTGTGTCCCACCCGCATCAATTCCTGAGATCGAAACGGACTTTGATTTCTCTGCGATGACACCACACCAGATCAGTTCAATAATAGACACCCAAAATGAAAAACTCAACAGGATTTCCAAACTGATCATCGGTGGAGGCAGCATGGATGATTTATTGCGGGATCGACTTCAATCAGTTGATACACAATGTTTTTTGAGTTACGGGATGACAGAAACGAGTTCGCATATCGCCTTACAAAAAATCAACGGACCTGATAAAAGCGATCGTTTTGAATTGATAGACGATCGGATCCGATTGAACCTGGAAGAAGATGGGAGGCTGAGCATCACAGGTGGTTTGCTGGGAAAAGAACTGGTTCGCACCAATGATCTTGTTAAAATGATCGGGCAACATGCGTTCCAATGGTTGGGAAGAGCTGATTTTGTGATCAATACGGGTGGAATCAAGGTACATCCTGAAGCGCTTGAAAATAGAATAAAGGATCTCATCCCGGTTGCTTTTTTCATTACAGGAATTGCAGATCCGATTTACCAACAACGGATCGTTTTGGTACTGGAACCGGGTATTGACAAGCCTCAGAAACTCATTGACAACATCCTCACAAGGGTTTTACCACATGAAAAACCAGTGAAAATGTTCGAAATCAATGCATTACCAAAAACAGATAACGGAAAAATTATCAGAAATATAAATTTCGAAACCGATGTAAAACTGATATGGGAAAGATCGTAACATTTTTATAACTGAAAAAAAAACAAGCATTTCTGATATCGGATCAATGAATCTTAAAACTTAATTTCATACAGATCCAATTAATCAAAATATCTCTAAAAATAATGAATATGAATCCAACAACCTTTCATTTTAACCCAGGCGATGCTTTTGTCGCCTACAGTTTGCCGGGAGAAAGCGATTATTTCCTGATGACCTCCATAAATGAGAAAGATCCGGTATTGTCCCCGGATGATTTAAAGGACGAAGGATTTATTTTTCATCCGTTTATACCATCTGAGGTTTCTCCACCTATATTTCTGAAGGCAAAAGCCATTATGAAAAATCCTGTTTTCAGTTTCAAAGCCGGTTCAGGCGACATACCCGAAACCATCTCCAAAGAACATTTTCTCCGGTTGGCCAATCAATTTATCCGGGCGAGTTCAGGCGAATATTTGAAACTGGTGCTTTCCAGGATAAAAACGATCAAAAACGGGGAAATGGAGCTGTACGAACTATTTTTAGCCCTACATGAAAAGTATGATCAGGCATTTGTTTATTTGTTCAACCATCCACTCACCGGTTGCTGGATGGGTGCCACCCCTGAAATGCTGTTACGTTCGGATCAGGGTGTCATGAAAACCATTGCTTTGGCCGGTACAAAATTATACGATCCCTCTGAAATCAACGGATACTGGTCTCCCAAAGACCGGATGGAGCAGGATATTGTCGTGCAATATCTCGAAAATACACTGAAAGCACATCACCTCAAATACGCTATGAAAGGTCCTGAGGATCAACGCGCAGGCCATTTGGTTCATCTGAAAACGAGTTTTAGTTTTGAACTGCCGGAAGACATTTTTGGACTGATACACCACCTGCATCCGACTCCTGCAGTTTGCGGGATACCCAAAAACAAATCTCTGGAATACATTGCCGAACACGAAAAACATGACAGGTTGTATTATGCCGGTTTTCTCGGCCCCGTTCATCATGAACAAAAACTGGATTTATTTGTCAATTTAAGGTGTATGCATATTTTTAACGAAGCATTCGTGCTTTATGCAGGCAGCGGCATCATACCCGACTCTTTTGCAGAAGGTGAATGGGAAGAAACAGAACGAAAATTCCGGACGATGCAGGACATCATTGAATGGATACAAAACAAAAACAATTGATCGTGGACAGCAAACAAACAGTCATCAGTCTGGTACAGATCTGCCATTTGAAAGGCATCCGGAAGATCGTTTTTTCTCCTGGTTCACGTAATGCACCTTTGATCATCGCATTTAATGAACATGGTGGTTTTGAAACATTTTCCATCCACGACGAACGTTCAGCCGCATTTTTTGCCCTTGGAATGGCACAGCAAACGGGTGAAACCGTCGCCATCATTTCCACTTCAGGCAGCGCCTCCCTCAATTATGCTCCGGCAATTGCTGAAGCGTTTTACCAGAGAATTCCTTTACTCGTGCTCACAGCAGACCGTCCTCCGGAATGGATAGATCAGGGAGACAGCCAGACCATGAGACAGCGCAATCTATATCAGAATTTTATCAAAAAAAGCTTTGAAATCCGATATGAGACTACGAATATGGACGAATTGTGGTACAATAGCAGGATGTACAACGAAGCGATCAACGATACCAGGATTGAACCCAAAGGTCCTGTTCATATCAATATTCCTCTGAGAGAACCATTGTATCTGTTTGAAAAAAACTTTGAGGATAAAAGCCTTGCAAAGATCTTCGATCAGGTATCTCCCCCACCTCAACTTTCAGTTAAAGTAATGGATGAACTGGCTATTGTCTGGAACGAATGTCGCAGAAAGCTGATCCTTTGCGGGATCACTCCCAAAAGCAAAGCTTTGAACGATGTTTTGGTGCGGATTGCAGACGATCCGTCGGTGATCGTTTTGACCGAAACCACCTCCAATCTGGGTGATGAATCATTTATAGAACAGATCGACCGCATACTTTTTTCCATACAGCCCGAAGATCATGAGACATACAAGCCCGATCTTTTGCTTACTTTCGGAACCAACATCGTCTCCAAAAAGATCAAAAGTCTTTTCCGTACCTGGGAAATTCCTGAGCACTGGCATGTGGATGAAACCGATGTGGTCATCGACACCTATAAAAAGCTTACCAAACATCTGAGATGTGATTTGTTGATCTTTTTTGAGGAATTACTATCGAGAAGAAAGGTGGCCAACAGCGAATACCGTCAAGCCTGGCAAACAAAAAACACAGCCATCAAGTTCAATCACATCGAATTCATGGAGCAGGCCAGTTGGTCTGACCTTTTGGCTTACAGTATGGTTATCAGTCAGTTGCCCAAAAATACTGGCTTACAGATGGCCAACAGCACCGCGGTGAGGTATGTTCAATTGATGGATAAACGGGCTGATATCAGTTATCATGCCAACAGAGGCGTGGCAGGCATAGACGGCTGCAGTTCTACGGCAGTTGGTGCAGCATGGGCAACGGAACAAATGACTGTTTTGGTGACAGGCGACACGGCTTTCCTGTATGATTCCAACGCCCTCTGGATCCCTTACCTGAGTGCCAATCTCCGGATCGTGATATTCAACAACCAGGGAGGCAATATTTTCCGTTTTATTCCGGGCCCTGACACGACCCCCTACCTGGAGCAATTTTTTGAGGCACATCATCAGATCGAATCGGGATACTTGGCCAAAACTTTCAACATTCCATACTATAAAGCCACGGATGAAGATGAATTATCTGCCTGTCTTGCTGAGTTCTGGAGGCCACAGGTAGGCAACCGACCAGCCATACTGGAGGTCTTTACCCCGCGGTTTAAGAATGATAAAATGCTGAAAGCATATTTCAGGTTTTTATAAAGGATGAATAAGGGGAATACATTTGGATTTGGTGAAACAAGCCTGGTTTAATGACAGATTTGGTGAACCGGCTGATAAGAAAAATTGTTTTCTGATGAATGTACGAAAGCGGAATGTAAGAAAAGCAATTAAGGATTGATTTGCATAAAAATAATATTAGAAACAAATGAACAGATTGCTTTAATTTTTCATTATCTTTCATTAACTTTGAATTTTTGAAGCGAGTTTTACGTTTTATGGATGGTACATCAGGAATGAAGCAGAAAGCTGCCAATAAAAATTAAGACTGCGCGTATCAAACAGCTCATACAGCAGCATCTGTAGGCTGGAAAAAGAGAAATATTGAATTATTATTTAAGATAAACAGATTTTTTTAATTTTTTAACAAAAACTTTTACCGCCATGAATATAACATTCAACGAGCTAAGAGACATCAAGCACAGTCTTCCAACCGGAAGTGTAAAAAGAATTGCTGAACAGTTGAATATCGACGAACAAACTGTTAGAAATTATTTTGGAGCGCATAAATACGAAGATGGACAAATAGTTGGCAATCACATACAACCGGGACCTAATGGTGGCATCGTACACCTGGAAGACACTGCTATTCTTGAGGCGGCTAAAAAAATCCTTGAAGAAACAGAGTAAAAGAATAAAAAGCCTCCGGTCGGGAGGCTTTTTTATTTTAATATATATTTGCTTCAATCCTGAATACTAATTCCCCCGCTCTCCTCATTCCCCGACCACTCCTTCATTTTATTCCATGTATCGGGGTGTAAGACCGGTTCAAATTCCACCTTTTTCTTCTTAGCATGTTCGATAATGTCTTTGGAACGCTGTTCTGTCTCCGGATGGGTGCTGATCCATGAGAGGTTTTTGACGATGTCGGGTTCATTGAGGGAAAGCTGATACATGAAATCGGCAAATTCATTCGGGTTGATCTTTGCCTTCAGGAGATAATCCACGGCTTTCTGATCCGCTTCCCGTTCCATACCACGGTCGTAGGCAGAAGATGCGAGCATGCGCATGGCTTCCTTTGCCATGTCGGCTGAACCACCGGAAGATATGGTCAAAAGTACGGCCAGACCGATCTCTTTTCCCAGTTTTTTCATCACATGATTCAATTCCATGTGTGCGATCTCATGACTGATCACGCCAGCCAGGGCAGCTTCATTTTCCACCTTTTCCAGCAGACCGGTGTAGATCACCAGGTAATTGTCCGGAAAGGTGAAAGCATTGACCTGGCTGTTGTCGATCACATGCACCTTGATCTTTTGGCGGTTGATCTTATTCTTTTTGCAGATTTTGTCCACCAGGGTATCGATCGGGTTGGTGATCTCAGGATCATCGATGATGGTTTCTGTCTCCTGAATGGATTCCCAGAACAATTCACCAAGTTTGGTTTCCAGTTCAGAAGCCTCAGGCGCCATTTCCTCAACCCCTGAATACCGGTAAATCCCATAAATTCCCATTAAAATCCCGAAAAATACAGCCAGGATGATGAGTCCTTCTTTCAATAATTTATTCATGATCTTTGCAGGTTTGGTTGGTCAATGTGCCATAAAAAAGCCATTCGACATGAATGCCTTTACGTGTCTGGATCGCAGTGTAGATGGTTGCCACAAACTCGGCAATATTGTAGATCACCACGGTAGTGATGTACGCAAAATAAAAGGCAGTGGGCATCGTGGCATAATAAAACAATGAGATCGTCCACCAGACAGCCACTGTATTCATGACCAGCAGGGACATTTGTGAATACAATGCCTGTCTGCAATGCCATCTCACGAAATACGGTGAGCGGCGGTTGGCCATGAAGAAGAAAAAGGTAGCGATCAGATTGACGATCGGCATGGGCAATCCGGCAACGATGGCTACGAGCGACATAACGTAGCTGTTGGATGCCCTTTCTCGCTCATGCTCCGAAGGTTCATAAAAAAAACGGCTTACTTTTATCATAATCCTTTGGTGATGTTCCAGATCCAGTTGGCCAGCACCAATATAATGGCAGCTGCTGCGATCCACTTGTTTTTTAAAAATTTTTCAAGACCGATATAAAAAATATAGAAAGTATTTTTTTTAGCTATCAGGTCAAAAATCAGCCAAAACGGCAACAATATCATCGTCAGGCTGATGATGATCCCGAACGGATTCCAGTAAAATGCATTCCAGACATCTCCTCTGACCAGGCTCTTTACGGATCTGGTGGAACCACAAGACGGACAGGGAACAGTAGTCAGTTCTTTAAAAAGGCATACTCCGGTTTCAACTGTTCCGGCGCCAGAATCAGTATACAAACTATAAATCAACCATAAATAACCAGCCAGCAAAGCCAGCGTTATCATCAGATAAAGCTGTCTTATGGGCCTGTTTGTCATGGAAGGGCGTTGTGTAAAACCATTACATTTTTCTCCCTGGTTGCCCCCATGATCAGAAACCAGTCAATGATCGTCCAGATGCCAAATCCACCACAGGTCAGTAATTTCCCAACACCCATGCCGACATCACCAATTAGAAAACGGTCAATACCCAATGATCCGCCGAGCAGGGATGCAATCAACATCATCATAGGATCTTTAAACTGAAGTCCATATATTCTTGACCAATCACCATCTTCCAGCAATTCCAGTCTGCTCCTGATCTGAGGCAGATGATAGCTTTCAAAATACTTGGCATTGTTCATCATGAAAGCATCAATTTTTTGAGTGTCCATACTTAATTTTTTTTAGGTTAAACATAAAGATTTCTTTTAATTCCTGAAAGGAGTTGTAATTTCTAAACAATTTCTGATCAACCAGATAAAAATTGATTGGACAGACACAACTCATTTCTAATGGTAAATATAATAAAAATCTGTAACTTATAAAGAATTGGACTATTTTTTTCGGAGTTGATCTGAGCGCAGTGAGAAGTAAACTGTGAACTGTGATCTGTGAACTGTGAACTGTAATCTGTGAACTTTGATCTGTAAACTGTGATCTGTGATCTGTGAACTGTGATCTGTGAACTGTGACCTGTGAAGTGTGAACTGTGATCTGTAAACTGTGATCTGTGATCTGTAAACTGTGATCTGTGATCTGTGATCTGTGAACTGTGAACAGCAATAAGTTGTAAATGCCTAAACTTTCTACTTTATTAACTTTCTACTTCATACTTTATAAACTTTCTACTTTATAAACTTTCTACTTTTTAACTTTCTACTTTATAAACTTTCTACTCACTTATCCCAGGCAGCATCACGCCTCAGATGTGGTGGAAGATGAGACAGGTCGTTGTCTTTGACCAATTCATAAGTGTCATTATTGAAGTGAAGTTCAAACATTGCCGCGTTGGAATGCCTGATGGATTCCATTTGAGAGATCTCCCAACCCAGCAACTGGACGATGAGCATTTTGAGGGTCCTGCCATGGGTGCAGATAAGGATTTTATCTGCTTCAAGATATTGCAGGTAATCCCCAAAATCTTTCACCCGGTTCTGCAATGAAAGACCGGACTCTCCACCAGGGATACAAGCTTCCAAATCTCCATCATTCCAGGCTTCCAGCATTTTTTTGTAATTGTGTATTATGATAGCATCCAGTGGTTTGCCTTCATTCTCACCCCATGAAAACTCAGATATCCTTTCGTCAATGATATGTTTTATCCCGCTGGTAATAAAAGGCTGAACACTTTGGATACTTCTTTGCAGTTCGGAGGTGATCACCAGGTCAAATGGTACAGATTTATAGTGTTCAAAAAAGGATTCCATTTGTTGAAAACCGGTTTGATTGAGAGGCGCATCAATGGTTTTGCCCTGCAAAATTCCCTGGGCATTGAAATCAGTCTGACCATGCCTGACGATATATAAGATTTTTTGATTCGAAGAACCATGTTTCATGAAATACAATTTTTTCTATCTTTGCACGATGCTTTCAATACTCATTCCGGTATATAACATCGATTGCACGAAACTTGTTAATGAGTTGCACAAACAATGCATCAAAAGCAATGTCATTTTTGAAATTCTATGCTTTGATGACTGTTCAAAACCCGAATTTAGACAAAAAAATCAAGTTTTATCATTTTTATTTGGCGTAAGTTATGTGGAACTGAGGGAAAATCATGGTCGTGCTAAAATCAGGAACCTTTTGGCCGGGAATGCGAGCAACAAGTTTTTATTGTTCATCGATGCAGATTCTAAAGTCCCCAATAAATCATACATAAAGAAGTATTTAGCTGAGCTTAAGCCCGGAGAAGTCATATACGGCGGACGGAGCTACCAAAAAAACAAGCCAGGTGCGAAAAAAATCCTTCATTGGTTATATGGGGCAAACCGGGAGTCCCAGCCAGCAAAAAAAAGGAATAAAGCTCCCTATCTGAATTTCCTGTCCAATAATTTTTTAATCCCGTCAGATGTTTTTGTCAAGCATCGTTTTGATCCGGCACACGAAGGTTATGGTTACGAAGACACCTTGTTTGCTACCAGATTGATGCATGCATCCATAACTATCAGACATATAAATAATCCACTCTTGCACAGCGGTTTGGAAAACGGCGATATTTTTCTGAAAAAAACCTTGAATGCGCTGGACAACCTCATTTTGTTGTACAGGGAAGGAAATATCCTTGAAACGAGGCTGATCAGGGCTTTTCATTTGCTGGAAAAGTTTAGCCTGACCAATATTGCATACCGGTATCTCGAAAAAAGAATAAAACAATATGAGACCAATTTGCTTTCTGCGTCACCCTTACTGAGAAGCTTTGACCTATGGAAACTGTATTTTTTTATTAAAAAGATGAGGGAATTTGAAAATGGGGAAATTTGAAAATTTGAAAATGGGGAAATTTGAAAATTTGAACCTCACGATAAATGTCGGGAACTTCAAAATCTGAGCTTCCTTTCAGAACAACGTTACCGTTCAACAATTATACGATTCAACAAATCATCAAATCAACGAATCAACAAATCGTCATCTCACCAACACCCCTACTCTACTTCCGGATATTCTACCCGCAGGTGATGCATACTTTTGATGATAGATTTGAATGCATCAGCGCAGGTTTCAAGTTCTTTCACCGACAATCCGCAATCATCCAATTGTTTGTCCATCAGCTTTATCCGGATGATCTTGTCGACCAGCATATCGACCTGACTGCTTTGCAAATTTTTGAAGCTCCGTGCTGAAGCTTCCAGGCTGTCTGCGATCATCAGAATTGCTTCCTCTTTTGTTCCCGGAACCGGTCCGGGATATCTGAATAAATTTTCATCCAATGTTGAATCAGGATAGGCTGTTAAATGCTTTCTGTAAAAATATTCAACACGTGATGTTCCATGATGTGTTGAAATAAAATGAGTTACTTCCTGAGGTAAATGATATTTTTTTGCCAGTTTTTCACCTTCCAGCACATGATTGATTATTTTGGAGGCGCTCTCCACCGTATTCATAGAATCATGCACATTTTCCATTCCAGCTAAGTTTTCTATAAAACACTCAGGGTTTTTCACTTTTCCAACATCATGGTACAATGCACCCACTTTTACCAACTGGGCATTGGCATGGATCGCTTCAGCTACTGTTCCCACCAGGCTGGAAAGTTGAATGGAATGTTGAAGTGTTCCCGGAGCTTTGTCCGCCATTTCTTTAAGGAGCGGGTGATTCAGATCACTCAATTCTTCCAACACCTGATCCGATGTAAAACCATAAAATCTCGCTAAAACAGGTATCAATGGATAAGCCAGCATAGTGATCAGACCATTCCATGTCATCCATTTGAAAACTTGTTGATCCAACATATCCAACGTTCCGGTTCTCATCAGTTCCATCATGGAGTAAAAAAGGAAATAGCACAAAGTGATCCCGACGAAACGGCCAAAAACGTGTTTCCAACTCTTATTTCCGTTAAAGATCAACACAGCGAGTAGGCCGGCTATCAGTTGGATAATGAGAAATTCACCGTCATAACCGATGATCAGACCAGCCATGATCAGGTTGAGTAAATGTACGAATAATCCGATCCTTGTATTAAAAAAATATGAGATCACCGTTATCATAAATATAAACGGCACTGCATAGATACTGTCATACTCCAGTCGGCTGGCTATAAAAGTCACAATAGCCGTCAGCAGGATGCTTTGAGTGATGAACCTTAGCTTTGTCCTGCTTTCAAAAACTCGTTTGGCTGTTCTCCAAAGGTATAAAAACAGCATAGCAAATATCAACAAACCAAAAAGCAGGTAACCTAAGATCTTCCCTGGCTTAACATTCAAAAATTTTTTGAGTGATCCCTTAGAATCAGATCCATCAGATGTTTCTTCAGTTCCGTTTGATCCCACTTCAATATTTAAAAAAATAGGAATTATATCAGAAAATCGATATATATCCAGCTCCAAAGCCTCGAGGGATGAAATATTCGCTGTTTTATTCAAAAAAATATTTTCGAAACTGGTCTTTACCAATAAACCAGCAACTGCTTGTCCAAATAATATTTTGTATGCAATGGTCAACTCCTGTCCGTGATTTGACAGCACATCTTGTTTTTGAGCTTTCAGCGTGCCAAAAACAAACATGATCCCGATCAAAATTGAAATAGTTTTATTAACCATCGTGTTCATTAGCTGAACTTTATTATTCACTGAACCAAAGATTCTCTGCACAACCCTCATTCATGCAGATTTTCCTGGACAATACAAAAAAGTAATCTGACAACCTGTTTAGATAGATAACAATTTCACTTTGCAACGGAACTGCCATGTGTAGTGTAACTGTGCGCCTTTCAGCTCTTCTGCATACCGTCCTGGTCACATGGCACTGACTTACAGCCAAAGAGCCGGAAGGCAATAGAAAATTACGCAATGCGGGTAGATCCTTCTCCATAAGATCGATACTCAGCTCCAGTTTATTGATCTCTTGACCATCAAATGGTTTAACCATATCAATTTTTTGCGGGTCTGTAGCCAATATCGCTCCCAGATCAAATAAATTACGTTGGATTCGAAGCAGTTCTGAGCCCATCGCTTCATCTTTTACCAATGAGTGAAGCACACCGATATTTGCATTGAGTTCATCTATCGTGCCATACGCCTCAATCCGGAGATTATCCTTCGTCAGCTTTTTACCCCCGAAAAGGGAAGTAAATCCACTATCACCTTTTTTTGTATAAATTTTCATTGCCAGTTGTTTCTCATCCTTATTATCCCATTAAGAAAAATAGATATATTATATTGTTTAACAATGCTTTAAATATACTCACTTCAAGTATTCCCTCAGGCACGGTATCTATTCATAAAATCCAGAATTTCCCCTGCGATGGATTCCGCGTTCGGTTTGGTAAAATAATCTCCATCTGTTCCATAAGGTGTCCTATGTTCTTTCGCAGTGATCGTCAGCGGCTTCATATCGAGGTGATGCCAGCCATCCTGAACTTCCAATATTTGATTGAACATATAAGCTGAAGCACCTCCTGGTATATCTTCATCCAGAATTACAAGTTTATTGGTTTTCCTGAGAGATTCCAGTATCAGTTGATGCCTGTCAAATGGCAGTAAGGTCTGAACATCTATTAATTCTACAGAGATATTTTTTTGTTTCAATAGCTCGATGGCGTGAAAAGCTTCTCTGAGTACGGAGCCATAAGAAACAAGAGTCAGATCTTCACCTTCCAGCAATATTTCCGGCACACCCAATTCCAAAGTAAAATGCACCAGATTATCGGGCAATTTTTCCTTTAATCTGTACCCATTCAGGCTCTCAATGATGATACCCGGATCATCCGATTTGAGCAGGGTATTGTAGAATCCCGCCGCCTGCGTCATATTGCGCGGAACAGCAATGTACATGCCCCTCAACGAGTTGAGCAACATCCCCATTGGTGAGCCGGCGTGCCAGATCCCTTCCAGCCGATGTCCCCTGGTGCGAATGATCACCGGTGCCATTTGCTGTCCACCTGAACGATACCTGAGCGTCGCAAGGTCATCCGACAAAGGAGAAATACCATAGATCAGGTAATCAAGATATTGTATTTCGGCAATGGGTCTGAATCCTCTCATGGCCAACCCAATTGCTTCACCCATGATGGTCCATTCCCTGATCCCGGCATCGAAAATCCGGTCATCACCATATTTTTCCTGTAATCCCGCAAAGCCCTGATTCACACCGCCAATTTTTCCGACATCTTCGCCAAATGCCATCAGAGCTGGCATCTGCTCGAATTTTTTGTCAAAAAACCTGTTGATGATCTCATGCCCGCTCAATACCGGAGCATCGGGGGAATACACCGCAGGAATCATTTCGACATTCAGGGCACTTTTTTTAGAACTACTGTATAAATGTGTATGGTATCGCGATTCACTCTCAGATTTGATCATCTTCATAAAATCGGATAATTCAGCTGATACAAAACCCTTATTTTTCAAAGCCCAATCCATTCTGAAAGCATATTTCATCATAGTTGCAAGCCCCGGATTCAGGGCCGTTTCAAATTCTTTCAGATAAGATGCGACCAATTCAGTCTGATTTTTCGGAAATGAACTGACAATTGCTGTAAGTTTTTGCTTCCAGGCAGAAGATTGTTTTTTTACCTTTTCCCATGCAGCCTGTTTTTTTTCAAGGGTATAAACACGCGCTTTCTGTCGAAGATCATCAATGGTAGTTTCATCACAGATGCCTGTGGTAATGATCCACTGAATAAAATGTTCAATTCCGTCAGCTTCCTTTTCGTATAACAGTCTGTCTTCTGATTTATAACGTTCATGAGAACCGGAAGTCGAATGGCCCAACGGTTGCGTCAATTCATTTACATGGATCAGGCAAGGAACGTGATTTTTCCGGGTATGAGCAATGGCGGCATCATAGGTGGCCACTAAGGCAGGATAATCATTTCCCAACACTTCATAGATCATGATCCCGTTTCCTTCTTCTTGTTTTTCAAATCCGCTCAACGCTTTGGAAATGTTGGCTTTGACAGTTTGCAGGTCTTTGGGAACCGAGATACCATAGCCGTCATCCCAGATTGAAACAGCCATTGGCACTCTGGCTACAGCAGCTGCATTGAGGCTTTCCCAAAAAACACCTTCAGAAGTGCTCGCATCACCTATCGTACAAAAAATGACTTCATTACCCTGAACTGAAAACTTCCTTTCCAGATCCAATTCACCATGAATCCGGTATTGCTTGGAAGCAAGGGCAAGACCCAGACCTCTCGACATTTGACCAGCTGTAGGGGAAATATCCGCTGAACAATTATTTCTTTCCGTATGTCTTAACCACTCGCCTCGTTCATCAATGAGCGCTGTTGCAAAATGGTTATTCATTTGCCGTCCTTTTGAGAATGGATCATTTTGGGTATCTGCATATAATTGTCCAAAAAAGTCTTCCAGATCACCCATACCCAATGCAAAAACCAATGTCTGATCCCGATAATAGCCTGACCTGAAGTCACCTTTCCTGAAAGCCCTTGCCAGAGCAACCTGTGGCAATTCCTTTCCATCACCCAGAATTCCGAACTTGGCTTTGCCATTCAACACTTCTTTTCTACCGGCAATACTTGCTTCCCGGCTGACCAGGCAAACCCACAAATCTTTCAGAACTTCAGTCCTGTATTTTTCTTCCTGTTGTTCCGATGGCAAAATGCCGGTCACCTCATAAAAATCAAGCATACGAACAAAATTTTGTTTTTGGTATTTATAATTGTTAACAAAAATACAGTGATTTGGACTTCCGGACATTCATCCTTTTAATAAATGGCAACAAAATCAATTGCTTAATTTTAATTCAACCTAAAATTTTTAGTCACTACTGACCGACATAATTTTTAAAGTGTACAATTATGTGTTCGAGATTCCTCACTTCGTTCGGAATGACAGACAGTTAGTTGTTTGAGTAGGGGGTAGGCGGCGGCAATGCTGCCGCCTACCCCCTACTCCGCTAAACCCCCTGAAAGCCTTGTCATTTCGAGCGGAGCGAGAAATCTTGTATTTTTTGTCGGTCAGTAGTGATTTTTAGTATTAAAAAAACCCATCAAAATCATTACTTGCATGAGTTGTTTTTCCAAAACAAAAATAGTTATAACCCATTCAATAAAAGCCAATTACTACAACTATCTACATTGTTTTCAACTATCTCGACATCAAATTTAGTTCAAAGATAAAACTCCTGACCAAATGCACACATGCTTTATCAAAAAGTTAAAGTTTAAAGAACAAAGCCGGTAATAAAGGGTTATTCTTTTAAATTAAGAAAAATTTCATATCTTTGCATCACAATCCGATTAAAACCCTTTATACCATAAAGGTTAGCCATATTATCTATAATAATCATTTTGCCATGGTGTTTTGTTTAAAACACGGGCAATCTTTATCCACTTTACGGGTGTTGCGGACACAACCATCGTAAAAAACTAGAAAATATGTTTTTTGTGTTCAAACGAAATAATTTTTTTTGGCGAATAACATCCTTCCTTAATTTTTTTATTAAATCATTAAGTCAGGGAAAAAGCCGAAATGTATTTATAAAAAAAATGCTTGGATCTATATTAAAAATGGATCTGAAACCAGGCAATTATATCAAGATAGAACAGGTGAGAAACCTGTTGAGAGGGAATCCGGAATTGATTGAGTTGGAGCAATTTGGCGCTGGAAGCTTTAATAAAAATCCAAAAGAAGTTCAGGTAAAAGACATTGCTGAACAATCACTTTCCAAGCCCTGGCAATGCAAAATTTTATTTCGTTTGGGCAGGGAAACAGGAGCGAAAACCATCATTGAACTGGGAACTTCACTTGGGATCAGCACATCTTATCTGGCTTCGCTCAATCATGGAAGTACCGTCTATACTTTTGAAGGGTCACATGTATTGACCCAATACGCAAGGGTTGTATTCAACTCTTTGAATTTAAATAATATTGAAATTTCAGAAGGCAATTTTGACACAACACTCCCTGAAATACTAAAAAAGTTGCCGCATGTAGATTTTTCATTTATAGATGGCAACCATACTTTCGAAGCAACCAAAAAATACTTCGATTGGCTGGTAAATAAATCTTCAGATCATTCAGTTATCGTCATGGATGATATCTATTGGTCTAAAGAAATGTACAGGGCATGGAAAGAGATCATCAAACACCCAAAGGTCAAAGCCAGTATCAATTTGTACAAATTTGGGATCATCTTTTTAAATCCGAAGGCTGCAGGGCATTATAAGGTTTTTACGAAAAATTTATTTGATATATAGTCAATTCATTTGACTCAACTGCTGGCAGCGTTTTTTTCAGAAAGGATATTTTTTCAGACTTTGTCAATGAAGATCATATGGTATTCAACCAACAGAATACAGGTCAATTTCACAGATTTGGCGACTTCCTGACTCAAATATGATTTTTAATTATATAAATTTCCCCTATACAATAATATATTTGCAGAAAAATTATTTTGAGTGTAAAAGAGTCAAATACCGGAAACAACCTGACTCCCCTGATGAAGCAATATCACCAGGTGAAAGCCAAACACCCGGATGCCATTTTACTTTTCCGCGTGGGAGATTTCTATGAAACTTTTGGGGAAGATGCAATCAAAACCGCCAAAGCTCTGGGCATCATCCTGACATCCCGCAACAATGGCGGAAACGACGTCGAACTTGCAGGATTTCCCTACCATTCGATGGACCTCTATTTACCTAAACTGGTACAAGCCGGGTATAGGGTGGCAGTTTGTGAACAGCTTGAAAAACCGTCCAAAGAGAAAAAAATAGTCAAAAGAGGTGTGACAGAAGTAGTGACGCCTGGTTTAAAGACCGGTGATCAAATGCTGGATCACCGTCAAAACAACTATCTGGCTTCGATACACTTCCAATCCAAAGGTAACCACGGGATTGCATTTCTGGATATTTCCACCGGTGAATTTTTGACCGGTGAAGGAAACATCCTTCAGATAGAAAAACTGATCCAAAGCTTTAAACCTTCAGAAGTTGTTCTCTCCAGAAGCTTTTCCAATCAATTTGAAAAAACTTTTGGCAAGGATTTTTACAAATTTACGCTGGAAGAATGGGTCTATACTACCGATTTTACCCGGGAAAAACTGCTCAGTCATTTTGAAGTTAGCTCCCTTAAAGGTTTTGGTATCGATGAAATGGAAGCCGCTCAAACTGCCGCAGGAGCCATATTGTATTATCTTGAGAGTTTGGAAAACAAACAGACCAAACACATCAGCAGTATCAGCAGGATACATAATGAAAAATACCTTTGGCTCGACAGATTTACGATCAGAAATCTGGAATTGATCGAACCGCAACACAATTCAGGGATCCCTCTCATCGATGTGATCGATAAAACCACCTCACCCATGGGTTCGCGATTGCTTAAAAAATGGGTACTGATGCCACTGGTCAGCCCCGAAGCGATCAGCCGGCGGTCTAATATGGTGGAATATTTTACACAGCATATTTTTGATGCGGAAGAGATCATACTTCAACTAAAAAAGATCGGTGATCTGGAAAGACTGATATCCAAGGTTTCACTTGGCAAAGTAAATCCGCGCGAAATCCTGATGCTTGGCAAAGGGCTGACAGCCATCCAACATATCCGGGAAGTTCTGGAGCAAATGGATCATGAAGAACTGCTCTCATTAGGCAAACAAATCGATTTGTGTACAGAAATCAGGGAAAAAATCCAGTCAACCATCAGTGAGGATGCTCCCAATCAATTGAGCAAAGGACATGTTGTCAAAAAAGGAGTTAACACAGAATTGGACGATCTCAGATACATCATTTCTCATTCAAAAGAGCTGCTGATCAACATTCAGAATGAGGAAGCGGAAAAAACAGGGATTGAAAGGCTTAAAATAGGCTTCAACAATGTTTTTGGCTATTATCTCGAAGTGACCAATAAATATAAGGATAAAAATCCGATTCCATCCGACTGGATACGCAAGCAAACCCTTTCCAACGCAGAAAGGTATATCACGCCGGCCCTGAAAGAGCTGGAAACCAAAATACTAAACGCTGAAGAAAAAATCCTCGAACATGAAGAACAGATTTTCAGCGAACTCGTGGATAAAATCATGGATTATGTGATCCCTATACAAAGAAATGCACAGATCCTTGCTAAAACGGATGTCATCATCTCATTTGCCCTGGCAGCTAAAAAGAATGGTTATTGCAAACCCAATGTCAATGAAAGTCTGATCATTGACATCAAACAGGGTCGACATCCGGTCATCGAAAATCAGATGCCATTAGGTGAACAATACGTTCCAAACGATATTTATCTGAGCAATGACGATGTCCAGATCATGATGATCACAGGACCGAATATGTCCGGAAAATCTGCTATTTTACGCCAGACTGCATTGATTTGCCTGATGGCGCAAATCGGATCTTTTATCCCCGCAACTTCAGCAGATATAGGTTTTATAGATAAACTATTCACCCGTGTGGGTGCATCTGATAATATTTCCAGCGGCGAATCTACCTTCATGGTTGAAATGAATGAGACCGCCAATATTCTTAATAATATTTCATCCAGAAGTCTGATCCTTCTGGATGAGATAGGTCGGGGCACAAGCACCTATGATGGTATTTCCATCGCATGGTCATTGGCAGAATATCTCCACGGCAACCCATACGCACAGCCAAAAACCCTGTTTGCAACACACTATCATGAACTGAATGAATTGGAACATAAGTTTGAGCGTATAAAAAATTTCAATGTATCTACCCGAGAAGTTGGTCACAAAGTAATTTTTCTGCGCAAGCTGATCGCAGGTGGAAGCAAACACAGTTTTGGAATACATGTAGCGAAAATGGCCGGCATGCCCAGAGCTTTGATCGAAAGGTCGGAGGAAATCCTGCACCAACTGGAGAAAAAAATTATTGACGACGAAAGATCTGAAAAACAAAGTCCACAGAAAAAACTTAAACAAATGCCTGCGCCCTATCAGCTGAGCATTTTTGAAACAGTCGATCCTTTGGTAGGCGAATTAAAACAAAAAATTCAGGAATTGGATCTGAATTCCATGACACCGATCGAATGTATGCTCAAACTCAATGAGCTGAAAAAGCTGATGGATAAAGATGGGGAATAGTTGAAAATTTGGAAATTTGGAAATTTGCAGCATTTATAAAACTTTTTTAATTGACAAAACTGCCAAAATATCGAACCCATGCGGGTAAACAAGGATTAATGAAATTAAATTTTAGAATAAAAATACCAGATCTGAAATCGTTCATCAGCGTTCTTTGCCTGCCCGTATCGGGGCCTGCCCGTATCGGGGCTTGCCCGTATCGGGGCTTACCCGTATCGGGGCTTACCCGTATCGGGGCCTGCCCGTATCGGGGCCTGCCTGTATGGGTTTATAAATCATTCTTCTCTTTCTGTCCAGGTTGATGATAATTGAGATTCCCTGAATATCAGTTAAGCCATTGCGGATAACATAATATTGTACCAAACATCTTTTTCAAAATGGCGACTATTTCAGGCTTTGAAAGCGTAATAAACTGATATTGACTGAACAAATTTCTCTTTTTTGCATTATAGTAATGCGTTTGGAGTTAAAAACGCTCCTAAGAGCATATTATGATGTCCAATTTGATTTCAAAAATATCGGAAGAAAGGGAAAAACTGAGCATCAGTTATCCATCGAAAAAAAGAGCGATCGGATTTATTGAAGATCTTTATGCAGCTTTATTTCTGTTCCATTACAAAACAGAAGACATCGTCCATTCCATGGGCATGCTGGAAAAGGAATTTGAAATGTTGCTGATCAATGGAAGTGCCGATCATTCAACTGTCAGGAAAGATTTTTTTTCTGCGTTGTTGGACATGTACCAGTTTTCGATGGAGGATGCGGTTGCCATTTATAATTTTGATCCTGCAGCGAAGTCAGTCCAGGATGTTCTAAATTGTTACCCGGGGTTTTTTGCTTTGGCTATTCACAGGATAGCACACATTTGCTGGAATCTCGGTTTGCATTCGGTAGCAAGAATTTTTTCAGAACATGTTCACGGCAAAACAGGAATAGATATCCATCCGGGCGCTCAAATAGGCAGAAGGTTGGCTATTGACCATGGAACCGGTATCGTGATCGGAGAAACCTGTATCATAGGGGATGATGTAAAAATCTTTCAGGGAGTTACACTTGGAGCGCTCAGTGTGGGAAAAATAAACGAAGATACCAAAAGGCATCCTACGATTGAGAACCGTGTGATCATCTATGCGAATGCCACCATCCTGGGTGGGCAAACAGTGATAGGAGAAAATTCAGTGATCGGTGGTAACGTTTGGCTGGTTACAAGCATAGAAAAGAATTCCACAGTTTTTAACGAATCCAAGATAAAAATCAAAAGCCATGAAAAAATCCACGATTACCTTGATTTTGTAATCTGAAATTAAATAATTTAATAATTTATATATATCTGGTTGTTATGGAATAATTATGATTGAAAACATAAAAACGCAAAATATTTTTTATCACAAAAAATTTTCATACCTGGTCCAAATCCTATATTAGCAGAAAAAAAGGCTCTAAATTTATTTTTCAAAATCTTATATCAATGAAATACTACAATATTCTCGAAACCATTGGAAATACTCCGGTTGTCAATATTTCAAAACTTTTTGCCCGTGAACATGAAGTATGGATGAAACTGGAACGAGCCAATCCGGGTGGCAGCATCAAAGACCGCATTGCGTTGGCTATGATCGGGCAGGCTGAACAAAGTGGTTTGCTAAACAAAAATTCTGTCATCATCGAACCCACTTCAGGCAATACCGGCATAGGTTTAGCGATGGTTGCCGCTGTTAAAAAATACCGCATCATTCTGGTAATGCCCGAATCCATGAGTATTGAAAGGAGACGCGTGATGTCTGCCTACGGAGCTGAAATTGAACTAACTCCGAAATCAGAAGGGATGAAAGGTGCAATAGCTAAAGCAAGAGAATTGGTTAATAACATTCCCAATGCCTGGATGCCTTTTCAGTTTGAGAATTCAGCGAATCCTGACATTCACAGGAAGACGACTGCTATGGAAATTATTCGTGATTTCCCGGAAGGACTGGATTATATGATCACGGGAGTCGGTACGGGCGGGCACATCACAGGTGTGGCTGAAATATTGAAACAACAATTTCCTGATATCAGGATCATTGCCGTTGAACCTTCGGGTTCTCCTGTTTTAAGTGGCGGAGCACCAGGTCCACACATGATACAGGGTATAGGCGCGGGCTTTGTTCCGGGTATTTTGAACACCGGCATCATCGACGAAATCATTCAGATAGAGAAAGATGAAGCATTTCACTATACCCAAAAAATTGCTTCAGGGGAAGGCATTTTTGTAGGAATTTCTACCGGAGCCTCACTTGCTGCAGTTGCCAGAAAACTGAATGAATTCAATAGTCCGACCCGGGTTTTAACATTCAACTATGATACTGGTGAAAGATACCTTTCATCAGAAGGATTGTTTTAGGAAAACTGACATTTATTTCAACAAACAGATTTTGAGGTTTCAAAAACCATTCATCCAGGTCAAAATATGACCAAACAGTTTAGAAATCCACTGAAAATCCTTATTTTTGGGATTATGAAGCGGAATGTAAACGATTTCGGACAGGGATTTTTTACCCTATCACGACAGATTTTGTTTTTGGTCTGCATCTACCTCATTGTGCTGACTTTCAGAGGATTTCTGTTTGTTTCCAACGATCCGGTGGATATCATGTCTTATGCCAAGTTTTTATCCGACCCGAATCTGTATCCACACGATTTTTACATACAGCATTTGCACAGCGCATTTCCAAATGAGCGATGGATATTTTCCGGTTTGCTTTCACTCTTAGCGGAGCATTTGCATTGGATAACTCTGTTACTGCATGCGATCACTTCATTATTTTTGTTTTTGGGAATCTTCAGGATCGCATCCTTGTATATTAAAAATGAATTCCTTCGGTGGTTGGTGATTTTGATCATCATCGGTCCATTGTACGATACGAATCCGGGAGCTTGTGAAATATATTATAACATGTTCATTTCCAGCTTAGTCGCAAAGAGTTTGGGGGTTTGGTCGGTTTATTTTTTCCTGAAGAAAAAATCAATGATGACATTCCTGTTACTGATTCCTGCCACCTTGATACATCCGACTGTTGGTGCACAATTATTCCTCATTCTGACGGGTACAGGGATTTTGAGGTGGAAAATAATGAGAAAAAATCAGTTGCTCACTGGTGTTTTACTTTATCTCCTGACAGCTGGAATTTACATTGCGTTGTTACACTGGAAATTAAACCAAAACAGTGGGATCAGCGAACAAGAAATGTTTGAAATATTTGAATTCAGGATCGCTCATCATTTTTTCCCTTCCTATTTTCCTGTCCATACTTTCTTCATTGCCATTGTTTTGTGGGGTTTCTCGATGTGGTATTTCCTGAAAAGAAAATTGTGGAATATTTTTATTTTGCAGGTGGTCATACTTGCAGGAATGATATTTTATACTTTTTTCACTGAAGTATATCCAATGTCATCTGTTTTAAGCAGTCAATGGTTCAAAACGAGCATCTGGCTGCAATTGACCGGTATCATTGCCCTATTGGCCTGGTTGGAAGAAGTGTTCCAAAGGTTGAAGATCAGTCTTCTGCAAAATTTGAGTTTAGAGTGGAGTTTACCGTTTGGCGCCGTATTGGTTGTCGCGTTAGCTTTATCAGGTAATTCATTTTTTTCGGGTAAAAAATACGAATTTTTCTTTACAGAATTTTATTCTGATGAAGCTGAAATAGGACTTTTAGCCAAAAAAACCACACCAATCGATGCTGTTTTTGTGGTTCCCTTGTCATTCACAGAGTTCAAGTATTTCAGCGAAAGGAGTTTGTATATCGACTATAAATCCGTTGTACATCGCAAGGATGTTTTAGGAGCATGGTATAAAAGGATCCGGGAAATATATGGGATTGATCTCGAAAGCAGGAAAACATTAAATGATTTATTAGCTGAAGCAAATAAAAACTATGCTAAGCTCAACTCAGTCGAGGTCAAAAACTTATTGCAAAATGGTGTCAGGTATTATGTGGGTTTTAGTAACCAAAAATTACCTTATAAAATAGTTGCCCAAAATGCAAGTTACAGGATCTTTGATTTGCATCTCTCGAAATGAAGTATCATTTTAATGTATTTTACACAGTTTGCAGGGGCAACATCCAATCACATTTGAAACAATCACATCCCCAATCATTTAATTTTCCCTTTAACACTGCCGGGATAAAATTTCCGGATCAATTCGGGTATTCCAAGGTCTTTAAGACGCTGAATGATCTTATCCCTGTTTTCTTTTTTATACCAGAAGAAAAACATGTGTTGTGCTTTTTTCTCTTTCTCAGTCCGTGCCGTAAAAACTTCCTTCATCGTATATGGGTGGTAACCGGAATAATAAATCACTGTGGCGACAGTCATAGGCGTTGGCGTCAAATCCTGCACTTGCTCTAGTCTAAAACCCATATCCTTGGTTTCCACAGCCAGATTTGCCATGGAAGCTTCTGTGCTTCCCGGGTGACTCGATATAAAATAAGGGATCAATGGTTGGTTCAAACCATGTTTTTTATTGGCTTTGTCGTATTTAGCTTTAAACTCATGAAAGTGTTTGAAGGAAGGCTTCCTCATGATTTTGAGGGTTTCATCAGCTGTGTGTTCGGGAGCAACTTTCAATCTGCCTGAAATATGCCTGCTGACCAATCTGTCCATATATTGATCTATTGATTTGTCCGCCTTTTTATTGAACCCTGGTGTTAAAAGATCATATCTTATACCCGAACCAACAAATGCTTTTTTAATAGCCGGATGACGGTCCACCGCTTCATATATCTCCAGCAATGGGGCATGACTCGTATTCAGGTTGTCACAAACCACCGGATGAATGCAGGAAGGACTTGTACATTTTGCACAAATAGAAAGGTCTTTACCCTGCATTTTGTACATATTGGCAGAGGGACCACCCAAATCAGAAATATATCCTTTGAAATCAGGCATTTTAGCAATTTCGTCCACCTCTTTAAGTATGGACTGCTTTGAACGGCTGGCTATAAATTTACCCTGATGGGCAGAAATCGTGCAAAAACTGCATCCTCCAAAACAACCCCGATGCATATTCAATGAGAATTTTATCATTTCATAAGCAGGAATCGGTCCTCTTTTACTGTATTTCGGATGCGGCAATCTTGTGTAGGGCAAATCAAAAGACCTGTCGATGCTTACTTCATCCATCGGTGGAAATGGCGGATTGATCACCAAAGTTTTTTCATATACCTTTTGCAAAATCCGTTGTGCATTGGATTTATTCGATTCTTTTTCTACGATTTTGAAATTGGCTGCATAAGCTTTCTTATCCATCAGACAGATTTCATGCGAACTCAGTTCGACGTCCTTCCAGTCCGTTTCCAAACTTGCAATATCCGAATGATCCCGAAGAAAGGCTGTCTGTTTGATGAAATCTATCTGTCTGAATTCCAATCCTTTATTAAGGGCATCCAACAATTCAATCAATGCACTTTCTCCCATTCCATACACCAGCATATCTGCATTGGAATCATATAAAATGCTGGGCTTCAACTGATCTGACCAATAATCATAATGGGTGACCCGGCGCAAAGAGGCTTCAATTCCACCAATGACCACAGGCACATCAGGATATAATTCTTTCAGAATTTTTGTGTAAACAGTGGTTGCATAATCAGGTCTGTAACCCGCTTCACCACCAGGAGTATAGGCATCGTTGGATCTGATCCTTTTGGCTGCCGTATAATGATTGACCATGGAATCCATAGCTCCTGATGTAACGCCAAAAAACAATCTTGGCTTGCCCATTTTTTTAAAATCCCTCAGGTCATCTCTCCAGTTAGGCTGTGGCACAATGGCTACACGATAACCCCGGGCTTCTATCAGGCGTCCGATAACTGCCGCACCAAATGCCGGATGATCCACATAAGCATCACCACTAAAGAGGATCACATCCAATTCCTCCCAGCCTCTCAATGCTACTTCTTTCCAGGTTATAGGCAACCAATCTGTTACGGGTCGTTGCTTCAAATTCAACATATTTTATTTATTATAATCAAATTATATACCATATTGTTCTGTTTCAGCCGGATTTTCATTTGATTTTTAACAATAATATCCTGAAAATCAAATATTAAAGAATTAACGCCTTGCAAAAAATTGGCACCAGCCATGAATAACAGAAAAATGTATTCCTGTTTCTTTATACTTAAAGAGCCATCCTGAAATAGGATCCTTCCAGCAGGATACGGCAGAAGGATACGGAAATTCATTCATATAATGAGGTTATGGTCATTTTTATGTATTTTAGCTGTAAAAAAAGGAAAAATGCAATTCACATTACAGACCCGTCATAAAAAATGCGAAGTGCATGTAGGTCAACTCAGCAGCCTCATTCGGCTGTTGATGCCGTCAAATAGATGCATTTTTGTGACCGATGACAATGTTTTTAAGATTTATAAAGATTTTTTCATCGACAAAGAAACCATCGTTGTCGATAATGGCGAAGCAAATAAAACATTGCAAACAGTTCATGAGGTATACAACCAATTGATGAAGATGGGTGCAGACAGGAAAAGTTTTCTCATCGGCATGGGTGGTGGTGTTATCACCGATTTGGCGGGTTTTGTTGCTTCCACCTTCATGCGCGGCCTCAGGTTTGGGTTCATTTCTACCACTTTATTGGGTCAAATTGACGCTGTGATCGGAGGGAAAAACGGCGTGAATGTCAACCAGTTTAAAAATATTGCCGGCACCATCAACCAACCCGATTTCATCATCAATGATCCGTCCTTTTTTAAAACGCTTCCTGAAAAAGAATTCGCCAATGGAACTGCAGAGCTTATAAAGCATTACCTGATTGCGGATGCAGCTGGTTTTGAATGGTTTAAAGGTAATTTTCATCTTTTTACCATCAGAGATCCTGAATTTATGGCCAATCTCATTTATCATCATAACAAATTGAAAGCGGGCATCGTGGAAACTGATGAAACGGAACTAGGCATCCGTAAAATATTAAATTTTGGACATACGATCGGCCATGCGATCGAAAGGGAAACAAAACTACCTCATGGATTTGCCATTGCTCAGGGCATGGTACTGGCTGCTAAAATATCCCGCTTGCTTGGATTTACGGACAATCATACGGTAATGGAGGTGATCGCCATCATTGAACGATGTAAACTTCCCTCGTATTCAGATTTACCCATTGAATCAATCATCTCATCCCTGGGTGCAGACAAGAAAAAAGCTGGAAATAAAATTGACTTTGTATATCTGGAATCTATAGGAAAAGCTGGAATCCATACCATGAGTCTCGATGAATTGGAAAAAATTGTCAAACAAATTTTCAAATGATGTTTTGTATTAGTCTTGGAACCAATGACTTTGAACTGGCAAAAAAGCACATTCAAAATGCTCAAATGGCTGAGGTCAGACTGGATTTGACCCGATTCAATAAGGATCAAATTGCCGGATTATGCAAAATGAACAGGTCATTGATATTCACTTATCGCAAAAATACTTCTTTTACAGATGAAGCCAGGATCGATGCACTCAAAACAGCTATTGAACTTCAGGCGGGTTGGATTGATTTGGATATTGAAGAAGGATCGGTTTTTCTTGACCGCATTTTTGCAAAAATCAGAGGTTCAAAGCATACCAAACTGATTCTTTCCTATCATAATTTTGAACACTGCCCCACCAACGAAAAGCTATATGACGTGATCCTTAGCGCTGCTAAATATTCTCCTGACCTGATAAAAATCGCATGTATGAGTCATGGTATCCGGGACAACAAGCGCATTTTGCGATTCAATACTGACTTTAGTAATGTGTTGGCTTTTTGCATGGGCTCAGAAGGAAAAAGTACCCGGGCATTGAGTTTGCTCATAGGAGCACCTTTCAGTTATGTTGCCCTGCCTGATCAACAAACAGCTCCCGGACAAATGACGATCGAAGAAATGGAAATCATGCTGAATGAATTCAGGCAAAAATCAGGCATTTCCAACAAATAAAGATCATTTTGCCCAATAAATTTCCCCCGTAAGGAATTTACCGTCCCGCCAAAGTAAATTTGCCTGGTTTCCTTTCATCTTTTGCCTGTTTTCTGCTAAAAACTCGTCAGACCCCCACTTTACTACAATGTTTTTCCCTTTTTGGGGGAGTTTCATGGTCATTGACTCTTTAAAGTCAGTTTGATAAGCCATGTAAAAATCATCTTTCTGGTGCACCCACAGTATTTTTTCATACAAATCCGGGAAGATCTTTTCAAACGGAACAGACGTATATTTTCCGGCTGAAAACAAATAAAAATTGAGTGTTTCAGTAAAACATCCGGGACCACAGGACTCATGATAGACTCCCACTAGTTTTTTACCAGACTGAAGATTCCAGTAACACATTTCCAAATGACCCTCCATAGCACCGATCAGCTTCAGGTAACCGTTTTTTACATCCACGCTTTCGAATGTATAATTCAATCCGTGTTTTTTAATGATGGCAGTAGCATCTTTTACAGTGCGGTTATTTTTCGATAAACTGACAATTTTGGTCCTTTCGATCCTGGACAAAGTCAGCACAGAGGAATCCGGTACACCGATAAAAAAATCCATGATATTCTGTGCGAACAAAGATGATGAACTTCCCAAAACAAGGATAAGTATGGAAAATAAACAGTTTTTATACATATAATAATTATTATATATGACTTATGTAAAAAGGATCCGTTTATCAAGTGCACACAAGAAAAATATCAATTACTTTTCAAAAACCATCGTTTGTTCAAAAACCCAATCCACATAGGCATCATTGGCATTAACATTTGATGATATGATGCATGGCACTTCGTATGGATGGCTTGCAGAGATTTTTTCCCTTACTTTTGATATCAGATCAGGCTTTGTCTTAAACAAACCAATCCATTCTTTTTCATCCTGCATGGCTCCCTGCCAAAAAAACAAACCTGTAGCCGGAATAATATTTGCACAGGCAATGAGTTTTTGTTCCAGCAAGATTCCCGCTAAAGATCTGGCAGCAGCTTCGTCAGGAAAAGTTACATAAAAAACTGTGATCCGCTTCATCAGATGGCAAGGACATTCAACAGTTCGATCTTAGCATCATTCAGAGGTTTTCTGTTGTTGATGGCTTCATCAAAAGTACACATGAACAACCTTGAATCCACGATACCTAAAGCTTTATTTTTTATCCCTTTCACAAGACATTCCACTGCCTCATATCCAAGCGTTGAAGCCAGTACCCGGTCTGCAGCCGAAGGTGAACCACCCCTTTGCATATGCCCGATGGTCGTCACCCTGGTATCATAGCCTTTGAGGTTTTCTTCCACAGCTTTCGCCAGGTCATGAACGGAGCCGTTTGCATTTCCTTCAGCGACAACGACTATATTGAACATTTTTTTTCTTATTGCGGCTTTTTTCAGCATATCCAGCAAATGCGAGACACCTCCATCCAATTCAGGTAAAAAAGTGTATGCAGCTCCTGAGCCTATCCCTGTATCCAAAGCAATAAATCCCGCGTGTCTTCCCATTACTTCTATGAAAAACAATCTGTTGTGCGAATCAGCAGTATCTCTAATTTTGTCGATGGCTTCAATCGCTGTATTGATGGCTGTATCATAACCAATGGTATAGTCAGTTCCCCAGATATCATTGTCAATCGTACCCGGAAGCCCGATAAACGGTATATCAAATTCTTCTGAGAAATATTTTGCCCCGGTATAGGTACCATTCCCTCCGATCACGATCATTCCGTCAATATCGTATGCTTTGATCGTCTCATAAGCAATATTTCTACCTTCTTTGGTTTTAAATTCTTCACATCTGGCAGTCTTTAAAATAGTACCACCCCGTTGCAAAGTATTGGCCACATCACCGCTTTCCAAACGCTTTACTTCACCATTGATCAAACCCTTATAACCTTCAAATACCCCATAAACATGTAGATCATGAAAACTTGCAGCCCTTACTACCGCTCTGATGGCTGCATTCATTCCAGGTGCATCTCCTCCTGAGGTCAAAACACCAATTCTTTTTATTTCCTTACTCATTTTAAATATATACTTAAATGATAAATTTGTTTTTTTCTGTTTAAAAAAATGCAAATGTACCACTCTTTCTGCTATGGTTCAATCATTTTATGGTACTAATAGGTTAAACTTCATCTGTAATTCACTTGAAACGTCTGAAATATTTGGACAAAACACGCTGATCTTCAATTTATAATGAGTTGTTGAAACAAATGATGAATTTAGTGTTTCATTTGAGTTCCATTGATTTTCTGCAACCATAAAAAACAGTTTACCACAATTTCATAGATTAACGCTTAAAAAAACATCTATTTGTATATTTTTGCAGCATGTTAAGTTTTTTAGAAACAGCAGGATATATACAAAAAAAACTAAGCGATAAACCTTTGCCGGGTATTGATGCCATGTTGGAAATGGCGCCGGTTTCAAGACGGGGCTATTTACATAATTTTAGTGACAGTGCCATTGTTGCCAGTGTCCTGTTTTTAGTGTATCCTAAAAACGGCAAAACCTTTTTCCCTATCATCATCCGGCCTACCAGAAACAAGTTGGACAAACACCGTGGACAACTGAGTATGCCGGGTGGCAAACTCGAAAAATCAGATGCCAGTCATTGGGCATGTGCAGTGAGGGAAACAGAAGAAGAATTGGGCATTGAGGCTTCAGGCATAGAATATTTGGGTGAATTAACTCCGTTGTGGATACCGATCAGCAATTTTATGGTTTACCCATTCGTAGGAAAATATGCTCAGGAACCTGTATTTAAAATCCAACCAGAAGAAGTCGCAGGTGTTTTGGAGTTGGATTTACATGCGTTGTTGGATGAAAAAAGCAAAAAAAACGGTACCATTTCAATGCACTCGGGAATTGAACTTCAAGATGTCCCCTTCTTTGATATCGAAGGACACAAAATTTGGGGTGCCACTGCTATGATGCTCAATGAAATCGTAACTTTGTTAAAATCCGAATCCTTAAGGTAATAAAATTACGCAATTTAGTTACACAGACAACTCCCTTAAAATTCAGGGGAAAGAATAATAAAACAAATGATGCAGGAAAAAGAGATCTACAAACCCAAAAACCAGATAAGGGTATTGACAGCTGCTTCGCTTTTCGACGGACATGATGCTGCGATTAATATTATGCGAAGGATCATTCAACGAACAGGAGTTGAGGTAATTCACCTTGGTCACGACAGAAGCGCTAAGGAAATCGTTCAGGCAGCCATTGCTGAGGACGTGCAAGGCATCGCCATCACCTCATATCAGGGCGGTCACAATGAGTTTTTCAAATTCATCCATGATCTCCTCCAACAAAACGGAGGTGAGCACATCAAAATATTTGGTGGCGGAGGTGGTACTATTTTGCCTTCAGAGATAGTAGAATTGGAAAAATATGGCATTACCAAATTATATTCTCCTGATGATGGTCGGGAGATGGGATTACAGGGCATGATCAATGATCTGGTAGAACGATGTGATTTTTCAATCGGTGAACATTGCGGGATATCGTTGGATGACCTGGATGTAAATAGAAAAAACCTGATCGCCCGGCTGATTTCCTGTGTGGAAAACTTTCCTGAATTGCACAGTGAATTACAGCATGCGCTTAATGAAAGAGCGGCAAGGAAAAAAATTCCTGTTTTAGGCATTACCGGCACCGGTGGTGCAGGAAAATCAAGTTTGACAGATGAACTTGTCAGGCGTTTTCTGATGGATATGCCCGATAAAACCATAGGCATTATCTCCGTTGACCCCTCAAAAAGAAAAACCGGTGGGGCACTGCTGGGTGACAGAATACGAATGAATGCCATTCACTCAGACCGTGTATTCATGAGGTCGCTTGCAACCAGGGAATCCAATTTATCGCTTTCAAGGCATGTTCAGGACGCTGTCAACATCCTTAAAGTAGCAGGATTTGATTTCATCATCATCGAATCTTCGGGTATTGGCCAATCTGACAGCCAGATCATAGACCATGCGGAATTGACATTGTATGTGATGACCCCGGATTACGGAGCAGCAACCCAACTCGAAAAAATCGATATGCTCGATTTTGCAGATATCATTGCCATCAACAAATTCGACAAAAGAGGTTCTCTGGATGCCCTTCGGGATGTAAGAAAACAATATAAGCGAAATCACCAATTGTGGGATGTAACAGATGAAGAACTGCCTGTGATCGGGACGATCGCATCCCAATTCAATGATTTTGGCACCAACCAATTGTACGAATTGATCATCCGTAAAACTGAAGAGAAATCCGGGTTAAAGCTGAACTCTAATTTTGATGTGAATAAAAGAGCAAGGGTAAAAAGTCAGATCATTCCCCCAAGCCGGGTGAGGTATTTATCGGAAATCTCTGAAAATAACCGCCATTATGACAAATGGGTTGAAAATCAGGCAAAAGTTGCCTCCCTACTCTATGGCTTAAAAACTGCCATGGCTTCATTATCGGGAAACCATGCAGCCATGTTATCCATTCAGCATAAATACGAACAAATAGTTAAAGAATTACATCCGGCCAATCTGGACATCATCCAACAATTTGAGTCCAAAAAAGTAGCCTACGGCCAGGATTATTTTTCCTATTTTGTAAGGGGAAAGGAGATCAAAGTCAAAACGACCACCGAATCCCTGTCTCACCTAAAAATTCCCAGGATCAGTCTCCCAAAATATAAAGACTGGGGTGATATTTTAAGATGGACGTTGCAGGAGAATGTTCCGGGTGAATTCCCATACACTTCCGGTGTTTTTCCATTTAAAAGAAAGGGTGAAGATCCCACCAGGATGTTTGCCGGAGAAGGCGGACCTGAGAGAACCAATAAACGTTTCCATTATCTCAGCCATGGAATGCCGGCGAAAAGGCTTTCCACTGCATTCGATTCAGTTACACTTTATGGCCAGGATCCGGATCACAGACCTGATATTTACGGTAAAATTGGTAATTCAGGAGTCAGTATTTGCAGTTTGGATGATCTGAAAAAGCTCTATAGCGGTTTCAATCTTTGCGACCCGCTCACATCTGTTTCGATGACCATCAATGGACCTGCTTCGACCATGGCTGCTTTTTTCATGAATGCAGCCATCGATCAGCAGTGCGAGATCTACATCCGGGAACATCAACTGGAGCATTTGGTAGAGGAAAAGCTTCAAAAAATCTATGATGAAAAGGGACTGAAAAGACCTTCCTATAAGGGAGAAATTCCTGAAGGCAATAATGGTCTCGGACTTCTTTTATTAGGAATAACCGGTGATCAGATACTCGACATTCAAATTTATAACGAGATCAAAAGCCGCACGCTGAATACCGTGAGAGGCACCGTTCAGGCAGATATCCTAAAAGAAGATCAGGCGCAAAACACCTGTATATTCAGCACTGAGTTTTCCCTGAAAATCATGGGTGACGTGCAGCAATATTTTATCGATCAGCAGATCAGGAACTTTTATTCAGTTTCAATCTCAGGATATCATATCGCAGAAGCCGGAGCCAATCCTATCTCACAGTTAGCCTTCACTTTGGCCAATGGTTTTACCTATGTGGAATATTATTTATCCCGTGGAATGAAAATCGACGAATTTGCACACAATCTGTCATTTTTCTTTTCCAACGGTCTGGATCCTGAATATGCGGTGATCGGAAGAGTTGCCCGAAGAATTTGGGCAAAAGCCATGAAAGAAAAATATGGAGCCAATGAGCGTTCACAAATGTTGAAATACCATATCCAGACTTCAGGTAGATCACTACATGCTCAGGAGATATCTTTCAATGATATCAGGACAACTTTGCAGGCATTGTATGCAATCTATGACAATTGCAATTCGCTGCACACGAATGCATACGATGAAGCGATCACAACCCCCACTGAAGAAAGCGTACGTCGGGCAGTTGCCATCCAATTGATCATCAATCATGAATTGGGACTTGCAAGGAATGAAAACCCTCTACAGGGCTCTTTTATCATAGAGGAACTTACAGATCTGGTGGAAGAAGCTATTCTGGCTGAATTCGACAGAATAACCGATAGAGGAGGCGTGCTTGGGGCTATGGAAACCATGTACCAACGCAGCAAGATCCAGGAGGAAAGCCTGTATTATGAGACACTCAAACACACAGGCGAATATCCTATCATGGGTGTTAATACTTTCCTTTCGAGTGAGGGATCTCCTACGATTGTGCCTGAACAAATCATTCGGGCAATGGAAACAGAAAAAGAGGATCAGATCCTTTCATTAAATACATTGCATAAAGCCTTGTCAGAAATAAACAAACAAAAAATAACTGATTTACAGGAAAGTGCAATCCATGATCAAAACCTATTTGAATCATTGATGGAAGTGGTAAAATACTGTTCACTCGGAGAAATTACCAATGCATTATTTGACATAGGCGGACAATACAGAAGGAATATGTAGATTCATTTGGAATAGACAAATATGCAAATATTATTTGGCAAAAAACTCTGGTCCGGCTGGAGCAGTAACATTTTTTTAGCTGAATTTTTAAAAATATTTACTTTTGTGGCTTTTAATGCAATTTTGAAAAACCTAGAGCGTTTTGTGATCGGCATGCCTTTCAGAGGCTTATCAGCATTTAAATCAAATCATTTAGTATTTTACAAGAGAACAACTTAGTTTAATTAAATCTTTCAATAGAATGAAAAAAATCATCGTACTAATTGCTATCAGCGTTTCATTTATATTAATAACTAATAATCAAGCATATAGCAATTGGGATCCTGTAAAAAGATGTGTGGTTGACGCCAATGGAGATTGTGTGCCCAATACAATACTCAGTGCGCTGCCATTTCTCAGAATTGTCCCGGATTCCAGAGCGGGCGGCATGGGTGATGCTGGCATAGCTATTTCACCGGATGCCAACGCGATGCATTTCAACGCGGCCAAATTGCCTTTTGGTGAAAGAGATTTTGAATTGGCTGCTACTTATACTCCATGGTTGAGGAATCTGGGGTTGAACGATATTTACCTGGCTTATCTTGCTGGTTATAACAAATTGGATGATATGCAGGCCATCGGGTACAGTCTTCGCTTTTTCTCCATGGGAGAGATCACTTTTACAGATGATCAGGGTGATCCGGCTGGTTTTGGCAAACCGAGAGAATTTGAAATAGCAGGTGCTTATTCCAGAAAATTAGGTAAAAACTTTTCAGCAGCTTTGTCAGGGAAATATGTGTATTCAAATCTGGCAAGCGGCCAAAATGTTGGCGGGACTGAGATCAAATCAGCCCATGCTTTCGCCGCAGATATTTCGGCATATTATAAAACCAAAGTTAAACTTGGAAATTACGACTCAAATCTGGATTTCGGACTATCAATTACCAATCTTGGAAATAAAATTTCTTATTCTGAAAGTGTTGATAAAGATTTTATTTCAGCCAATTTTGGATTGGGTAGCGCTTTGACCATTAATTTTGACGATTACAACGCGCTAACTATCGCATTGGATATCAACAAATTATTATTACCTACTCCTGATACTACAGGTCATAAATACGATGGATCTCCCATTGAAGCAGCTTTAGTATCCTGGTATGATGCTCCAGGGGGTTTTATGGAAGAAATGAGAGAGTTCTACTATTCTTTAGGTGTGGAATATTGGTATGATAAACAATTCGCAGTCAGGGGCGGCTATTTTTATGAGCATCCGCTCAAGGGTAATCGTCAGTTTTTCAGCGTAGGATTGGGAATAAAATACAATGTTTATGGTATGAATCTTTCCTATCTGGTACCTACCAACAACATCAAAAACCCGCTGGATAACACACTGCGATTTACCATACTTTTCGATTTTGAATCGATTTAACTTTTTTGAATGCATGCACTTTTTTCAGAATAGACCTGATTCCGATGCTTTTGACACGATTCAATTTCATTTACAAAAGATAAATTTGCATTTTTCATGAATCAAATAGTTTTTCTGACTGGAGCTACTTCAGGAATCGGACAAGCAACTGCTTATCATTTCGCTTCCAAAGGATATGATGTTATTCTGGCAGGCAGAAGGGTTGAAAGGCTGAATGAAACTGCAGCAGAAATTCAAAATAAATATAAGGTCAATACATTGGCATTGGAATTGGACGTTCGTGATCGGCAGGCAGTATCGGATTCGCTGAACCATCTGGAGGAAAAATGGGCTGAAATCAGCATTTTAGTAAACAATGCCGGGTTAGCAAGCGGATTTGACTTCATTCAGGATGGCCATATTGATGATTGGGATCAAATGATTGACACCAATATAAAAGGACTGCTTTATATTTCAAAAGCTGTCATTCCCGGTATGATCCGGCGCGGAAAAGGACACATCATCAATATTGGTTCCACAGCAGGAAAAGAAGTTTACGCTAAAGGTAATGTATATTGTGCCAGTAAACATGCAGTGGATGCCATCACCAAAGGCATGCGTATAGATTTGCTGGGCACAGGCATCAAAGTTACACAAATCGCTCCCGGAGCTGCAGAAACTGAGTTTTCACTGGTCCGGTTTCATGGGGATGCTGAACAGGCAAAAAAAGTCTACAAGGGTTTCCAACCAATGACTCCGGAGGACATAGCAGAAGTGATCTTTTACACAACTACACTTCCTGAACATCTTTGTATTAATGATCTGGTGCTGACGTCAGTAGCCCAGGCCAATAGTTTTTACATTCACAGAGAAGCCTGAAGATCAAAACCTTTGCATTTACCAAATCACAGTTCACTTACATCACCAAACATAATTTGGCACAAACCGTTTTAAATACTACTTTTGCAGAAAATTTCAGCTATGAATTTCATTGAAGAACTCAGATGGAGAGGAATGCTCAACGATTTTACTCCCGGTGTGGAGGAATTTTTTGCCACTCAAAAAATCAGGGCATATATCGGATTTGATCCGACTGCACCTTCATTGACCATCGGCAATCTGGTACAGATCATGATTCTGAGCATATTGCAAAAACATGGACACACTCCGATTGTCTTGATGGGGGGAGCAACCGGAAGGATCGGAGACCCGTCCGGCAAAGATGCTGAAAGGCAACTTAAAACATACGAAGAACTTGACCATAATCTTGCTTTCCAGACACTTCAGATGAAAAAATTCCTGAATTTTGAAGATGGAGACAATAAAGCAATTTTGGTCAATAATCTCGATTTTTATAAAGACATGAATGTCCTTGATTTTCTGAGGGATGTAGGTAAAAATATTACGATCAACTATATGTTGTCTAAGGATTCGGTAAAAAACAGGCTCGAAACAGGAATGTCCTATACTGAATTCAGTTATCAGATCCTCCAGGCATACGATTTTCTGCATTTGTTCCGCAATTTCGATTGCAAAGTACAGTTAGGCGGATCTGACCAGTGGGGCAATATCACAGCCGGAACTGAATTCATCCGCAGAAATGTACCCGGAGCACAGGCCTTCGCTGCAACTACTCCTCTCTTGACCAAATCTGATGGTAAAAAATTTGGTAAATCGGAAGCGGGAAATATCTGGATGGATCCGGAGATGACCTCACCATATCAGTTTTATCAATTTTGGATCAATTCAGATGATGCTGATGTTCCCAAATTTATGAAATTCTTCTCACTCAAAAGTCTGGACGAAATCCAATCCATTCATGATCAATATGCTGAAGATATGCAGACTTACAAGCGCATACTCGCTGAAGAAATGACCATCCGCGTACATTCCAGAGCCGATTTTGAGTCAGTTTTAAAAGTTAGTGAAATATTGTTCAATAAAAATGCCACTGCAGAACAATTGAATCTGCTTTCTCTGTCAGAATTAAACACAATTGCACAGGAAATACCCGCATTTAAGGTGGAAATAGATTCATTGAACGGAGGATTGAACATACTTGACTTTCTATCAGAAAAAACAAGCATCGTCCAATCCAAATCAGATGCCAGAAGAGCCTTGAATGGCAATGCAATCAGTCTCAACAAGATCAAATGCACGGATGCTCAGACAGAAATAAATATGGGTATGCTGTTAAAAAGTCGTTTTATAATGGTAGAAAACGGCAAGAAAAATAAATATCTGGTTGAATTTGTTTAGAAGGACATACCGGTTTTTCAGATACAAGTTTTTCCTGTTTTCACCAGGAATCGCTCCCGATCGCTTTAAATTTTCTTATCGTATCAAGTGGATCAGGTGTACCGAATATACTGCTTCCCGCAACCAGTACATTGGCTCCGGCCATCAGTAACGGTTGTGCGTTTTGCAAACCTATGCCACCGTCAACTTCAATCAATATTTGAAGGTTTCTTTCTGTAACCATTTCCCTTAGTCTACGTAATTTAGCCAACGTCCTGTGGATGAATTTCTGACCGCCAAATCCGGGGTTGACTGACATGATCAATACCATATCCAACTCTTCAAGAATGTCTTCGAGCGATTCCACATGCGTATGCGGATTGATGGATACACCAGCTTTAATACCTTTATCCCTTATCATGGAAATAACACTGTGCAGATGTGTGCAAGCTTCCAGATGGACAGTCAGAATCGATGCTCCTGCATTGATATAAGATTGGACATATCTTTCTGGCTTTTCTATCATCAGGTGTACATCTAAAGGTTTTTGGGCAAATTTAGCCATCGCCTCAACAATATTGGGTCCAAATGTAATATTGGGCACAAAATGACCGTCCATTACATCCACATGTATCCAATCAGCTTCGCTGTTGTTGATCATAACAATTTCCTCGTTTATCCTGCCAAGATCTGAAGCAAGCATGGATGGTGCGATCAAGTGTTTCATCATAAGCTAATAATTCCTTTAATCAGGTTTGTAAATCAAATTATAAAAAACAATAATCATATATTAAAAAGCCAATTATATATACAAATTTTATTACATATGAATGATCATGCTATAATTTAAGCAAATGCCATTTTTTTGATTTAAGGTAATATATTGACATTGCAAAAATAATGATCCAAAGAACCAATTCAACAGCCCAGGCTGTTTCTACAGTTCCATTGAAATATTTTAACATCACAAATACCGAACCCACATAAAATACATTGCCGACAAATTGTATCCAAAGCCCTTTGATCATAGCTCCAGCGCCTACCAGGCCGTTAAAATAGACTATACTAACTGTATATAGGCTCAGAATCATAAGTAAAACCAGAAAAGCAGGCTTTGTATCATTGACCATAGACATTCCTTCTCCCCAAAAAAGCGGATAAAGGAAAAATGACGGAAATAAAAGGACTGGCACAGCAAAAATCATGGTGTTGATGAGATTTACCAAAGCAGTTTTCTGAATAATAGGTATGACCGCCATCCTTTTCCTTCGACCGATGAAATGACTAACCATGGTATTGATTCCCGAGCTATACCCCCAACTTGGTATAAGCAACAACATATAAACCGTTCTGACCAGGTTGGAAATAGCCAGATCATATGCTCCCAGGTACTTTTCCACAAAGGAAAAGAACAAAAACCATCCTCCCATCCCAACCACTGACTGGGAAACGATCGGATTTGAAACATGAAGAATCTGTCTTATTGTCGGGATATGAATTTTTGGTATAAAATCCATTCCCCATCTGATGTATCTTTTTCTATTGAAAAAATAGAACAAAAATCCAATGACTGCTGCAACTTCCGACAATGCACTTGCCAGCCCCGCCCCGGCAATTCCCATTTCAGGAAATCCTAATTCGCCAAAGATCAGAAGATAATTCATGATTATATTGACAGCAATAAAAAGTATGGAATCGTATATGATGAATTTATTTCTCGCAATTCCTGTTAAAAAGGCTATGACAGCCACACCGGCAAAACTGAAAGGTACTCCATAAGCACGCATTTTTATGTATTCCAGACTTTTTTCATAAATCTGCGGACTTTTTATGAACCATTTTAATACATATTCTGACCCAAAATACATGAAAATAAAAGCCAGAATAGCCATAAATAATTCAAAGTAGAGCAAATTAAAAAAACTATGGTTGATCTGTGACCGGTTGCCTTCACCTCCACGTCGGGCGATCATGATTTGTCCACCCTTTGAAAATCCATAGGCGATGCTAACCAGTAAAAGATAGAACACACTGATAAGACCAATCGCAGCAAAATCAAGTTTATCATAGTGATATAAAAATATACTATCGCTGAGTGTTATGATCTGCTGACCTGCACTACCCAACATGATGGGCAATGCGATGGTCATAATCTGTTTATATGATGTATTAATTTTCAAGGTTTTTCAAAAGCTGCCGATTTTTATAATAAATATTGAGTTTTTAAAACAAATATTCCTTTCACCAGGGCAGTGGCATGTAACTTAAACATAAAAGTAGTTTAACTGCCCCAAATTCTTTCTATTTATCTGACATTTTTAAATCCAAATGCAGCTTTGAAACTTTGGTTCAAAAATTGGTAAGATGTTTCATTTTCCCTTAACGAAAATAAAAAAATAATTTCTAAAAGCATGATTTCCCAAAAGTTAAATTACTCTAAGATGCATTTTTCTAAGTAAACTCAACTTATTTGGAACTATTTCCGGACTCCAAATGCTAAAACTAAATTTCAACAATTTCTGTGATCGTCAATTCATACCCTTGCAAAGCCACCCTTTTCAGTTTTGAACGCGACAGCAATTTAATCTCCCTGATACCTATTTCGCGAAGGATTTGAGCGCCAATTCCAAAATCTCTTTGTTCAAAACTCATTTCGTCAATAGATTTCCCATTTCCGAGTTCTTTTAATCTGTGCAAAAGTTCTTCGGTGGTTTCTTTATGGTTCATATAAAGGATCACTCCACTACCCTCTTTTTCGATAAAATCCATGACATGATCAAAAGACACATTTCCGAATCTGCCACAGATCGTATCAAAAACATTGTTTATTTGTGAACTGGAAAAAACTCTGACCATTACAGGTTTACTCACATCGATCTTCCCTTTGATCAATGCGAAGTGTATATCATTTGTAGTGAGTTGTCTGTATGCTGCAACGGTTAATTCTCCTCGTTTGGAATTAAGTGTTACTTCAATTTCTTTCTCAATGGTAGATTCTGTTTTGAGCCTGAAAGCTACCAGGTCTTCAATTGAAATAATTTTCAACTGACATTCCCTGGCAAGTTTGAAAAGTTGTGGAAGTCTTGCCATGGTTCCATCTTCATTCAGTATCTCAACCAACGCTCCTGCAGGCTTAAATCCGGCTAATCTGGCCAGGTCGATGGCGGCTTCAGTATGTCCGGTCCTTCTGAGCACCCCTCCTTTTTTTGCAACCAATGGAAAAATATGCCCTGGTTTGGACAATTCCTCCGGTCTGATCCGATCATCAGTCAACGATTTGATCGTTTTTGCCCGGTCGTGGGTTGAAATTCCTGTAGTACAACCGTACCCGACAAGGTCCACCGAAACAGTAAATGCGGTTTCATGCAAGGCAGTATTTTCCCTGACCATCAGTTCAAGACCAAGTTCTCTTGCTCTGGATTCTTCGATTGGAGCACAGATCAGTCCGCGTCCAACTTTAGACATAAAATTTATGATCTCGGGAGTAACCATCTCTGCCGCACAGATAAAATCTCCTTCATTTTCCCTGTCCTCATCATCCACCACAATGACTACCTTGCCGTCACGGATATCTTCAATAGCCGATTCAATGGTATCCAAAACTATCGGTTCAATTTCCATATTATTCTTCATTCTTGTTTTAAATATCTTTTGTTGAATTATTCAATACAAGCATTATAATGTATTGAATATCAATTTTAAAATTTCAACTTGCTTAGTCCAGCTATATTGTTTTTGAACAAAAATCCTTGAATTTTCACCTATTTCGCGTGCTGCTGCGGGATCATTGAATAAAAAGCTGATATGTCGGACAAAATCATCAGTATCCTCTGCTACGAGTACTTCCTTACCGTGCTGACCTCCAATGGGAAGATTGACTGAAGTTGTACAAACACATGGCATTTCCATCGACATTGCTTCAAGCACTTTATTTTGTTGTCCGATTCCAGTAAAAATGGGAGCAACAAAAACAGTTGAGCTGCCGTAAGCTTCTCGGATGTCTTCCATCCAACCGGAAACAGTAATGAACTCATTTTGTAATGATATGATCCTGGGATGGGGCCTGACTCCTGCAATGAGCACTTTCAAATCAGGTTTAATTTTCAATAATTGTGGAACAATTCGTGTACATAAAAATTCTGCAGCATCTACGTTTGGGCGATAGCCCATATTACCAACAAAACAAATATCATATTTCTTTTTAATATTTTGTGGGGTAAAATATCCGGTATCTACTCCATTGGGAATTATCTGGATGGCATTGTTTTTTCCCTGGAAAATTCTGAATTTATCCTGGTCTGAAATGATGGTATGTGCATTGAAATCTTTAAAAATCTCTTTTTCATAGCGTTCCATTCTTTTTTGCTCCAGCTTATAAAACCGCTTCAATAAAAAATTGCTTCCTTCAATTCTTTTGCCCATTCCATAAGAGAAGGCATCCATGTAATCCAATACCTTTTTACCACTGAAATCACGTGCATACTCAGCAGATCTGGCCAATTGACAATAAACGATATCCGGTTTTTCTTCGCTTAAAACTGATCTGATAGAATTATGGATCCTTTTGCGGTAAAAATATTGAACCTGGAATGGCATTCCGGAAAAAAAACGCCCAAAACTTTCAAAAATAATTCCCCATTTGTTTATTGGAAAAACATAGATTTTTCTAACAAATTTTGAAAGTTCATCGTAATGACCCTGTTCTACTTTAACATCTGATACTGCTGTCAAAACCAGATCCATACTTTCGTGCAAATTCCTGATCTGGTGATAAAGCCTTAATTTATCACCCTTTTCAAGTGGAAAAGGAAATCTTGGAGCAATGATCAGTACTTTCAAATCTTAAGATTTCCGCAAAAATAAGCAATGTTTCAGGAGTAAGGAAACCTTTTAAGATTTTTAGCTTAATACAATAAAAATGCATTCGCTTCCATCTCACATATGGATTTTTGGTTCAGGACTGTATTTGGATATTATAACAAGAAAATTATTTATTTTGATCTTCAAGTTTATCGACCCATTGACGATAGGATTTTGCAAGTTGCACATGTTCTTCGAATGTTGATGCAAAAGCATGAGCGCCATCACCTCCAGGTTTTGCACAGAAGTAAATATAGTCATGGTATGTGGCATTGAGTACTGCATCAATCGATGATATTTCCGGCATACAAATAGGTCCGGGCGGCAAGCCTTTATTCAGGTAAGTATTATAGGGAGATTCGAAAGTCAAATGTCCATGGAGTACACGTTTCAATTCCCAGTTCCGCGTAGCAAAAACTATCGTAGGATCCGCCTGAAGTCTCATATCTTTATTCAATCTGTTGAGGTAAACACCTGCAACATCAGGTTTCTCTGCATTGATCAGGGTTTCCTTTTCAACTATAGATGCCAATGTGTAAACTTCAGCTTTGGAAAGCCCCAACGAATCGGCTTTCGCTTCTCGGTTATCCATTTTCCAGAACTTTTTATGTTCTTCTTCCATTTTTTCGAAAAACTTATCAACGCTTGTATTCCAATAAATCTGGTAAGTATTTGGGATAAATAAGCTCATGATATTAAAGGTATCCAGGCCATATTGTGCACAAAATAAAGGATCTTTCATTTTGGTCACGACACTTTGAGAATCAGGTTCAATGTAAGACGAAATTTTACCGGCCAGTTCTTCGGCTAACCTGACATTATTGAAAGTTAGCGAAACGGGAGTTTGTCTTCCGGATCTTAGCGCCATTATCAGTTTTAAATTATTCATGCCCGAATGCAGCATATATTTCCCGGACCTGGCTACTTTATCCGTCAAAAATATTTTAGACACCAATCTAAAAGTAAAATGACTAACCAAGCGATCTTCTTTATCCAATTGATCAATCATGGCTTCAGTAGAAGTTCCGGTTGGAACATAAAAAGCTTCAGATCCCTCAACCGACCTTACATTCGGCATAATAAATAAAAAAATCAGGGCAATACCAGCTATGGTCGCTACCAGAAAAATGCCAAAATATGGCTGCTTAATAAATCGCTTCATCATTTATCAAAATAAAATTTTATTTTTAAACAAATCCCAGGATCAATTCCAATCACAATCAAGATCTTCCAAACCAATAAAGCTTAAAGGTAACAATTCCTCCTGAATATTTCCGATTTAAACATTACAAAGCTTCTTTACTTTCTAAATATAAGAATATCAATTCATTGAATCATTTCACTTAGAAATCACTTTAAATAGATAGTTCCATATTGAATGATCGTATCTCATGCAAATATGTATCCGGAAATACTAAACCAGAATTTCAAAATGAAAGGACAACCATATAAAAACTTTTACAGGAAAAATGTTTAGTATTTTTATCCTTTCTCAAAAAAATAATCATTTCTCACCAATTCTGACGAGTCACTTAAAATAACCCTTTTAACAGGTTTATTCTGCCTTCCATTTAGGGATCCTACCCGGAGTCCAGGGAGCCTGAATCGCATCAAGCATAATCCCAATTTCAACCATATCTTTGTCAGCAATACGTTCAAGTTTATTTAATATTGCCGGCAATTCATTTTCAAGGATCATCATTAAATCCAGTTGAGTTTTGGTAACACCGGTACTTGATTGCCCAAAAACAGAAAAAATTGCATCTATACGGTCATCCAAAGTAACTTTTGAGGGAAGTCTTTCCTCAGGACTCGCCTTCGATGGCTCGCCGCTCAGATCCCATTTAATTTCCTCCAGTGTTTTGATTGAACTTTCGATGAGCGTGACTAATGATCCTTGCGCCTGTTCCATCGCATGTACCGTTTGCCATATCTGATTTAACTCAACTGTCAATTTATCAGTCAATAAATGAGCTGATTGAATGGTGGCAGCCATTTTTTCTGCTTTTTTCCTGAATGCAAGGGTTGCTTTTTTCTGATTTGCATCGATTGCCTGACCAAAAATCGGAACCAAATTAAAACTACGGGGTTCTGATTCAAACCAGGTTGAATCCCTGAACTGTAAAGCTATCTGTACACTATATTTTCCGGGAAAAGCCAGTAAACCGTTTTGTCTGTTTTCCAATGGATCGAACTTATTCTTTCCTGAACCGACAGGAGCAATTGAAGGATACCGTAGATTCCAGCTATGCCTGTTGATCCCTTTTTGTGGAGACACTTTCCATGAATTGACTATTTCCTCTGCCTCATCCCTCACTGTAAAGACTAAAACCGGAGGAAATTCCTTCTCCTCAGCCATCAGTGCATCCATTGATGGAATCGGAATGGGAGCTTTTTGGTCAAAAAGCTTCTTTTCCTGCTCCTGTCTTAATTCTTTTAAGGTTTTTGGTATATTATTTAGATAATATGTAAAAACTGCTCCGTAAGTTCGGTTTTCAGAAAAATACTCCATGGATCCAAATCCATAACCCCCTCTTCCTGCATTTATATAATGCAAGGCATCTTTCACCTCAAACAGGTATCCTTGTTTTTGCAAAATGTCTGTTGTTAAATTCCTCAGGGGTGAATAATCATCCAAAATATAAAACCCCCTTCCAAATGTAGCCAACACCAGATCATTTTCTCTTTCCTGAATGGCTATATCAAAGACAGCTATGGATGGAATTCCAGCTTTCAATTGTGTCCAGTGACCTCCACCATCAGCAGTAAAAAACACACCAGATTCTGTTCCTGCAAACAATAATTCGGCCTTCTGATGATCCTGATTAATGGAAAGTACGGGGCTGTTTAGTGGCAAATCAGAAGAAATGTTGGTCCAATTTTGACCCAGGTCAGTGCTTTTTAGGATATAAGGCTTAAAGTCATTCCTTTTCTTATTATCAAAACAGACATAAATTGTGTTTTCATCATGTTTGGATGTCAGGATATCACTCACGTAAGTGAATTCCGGGACACCAGGGAATTGCTCCAGTTTTTTCCATGTTTTTCCTCCATCTGAAGTGATCTGCACTACGCCGTCATCCGTTCCGGCTACCAGAATCTGTTCATTCAATGGAGATTCATCCATGCTCACTGCCATTCCGAACAAAGAAGTCGACATATTTTTGGCCACTGCATCTATACTCCAGAACCTATCCATCACCGGCCAGTGATCCCTGGGAATACCCCTGGTAATATCTTCCGTCAATACCTCCCATGAATCACCTCTATCCTCGCTCCTGAAAACTTTATTTGCTGCCATATAAAGCCTATTCCTCTTATGCTTGCTTAAGATCATTGGACTATTCCAGTTCCATTTATATGTCACTTCTCCTGCCCTTTCTCTCGGTTTGATATTGGTGCGTTCGCCCGTTTTTTTGTCAAAACGGTAAGCATTTCCATACTGGTACTCTGAATAGATGATATCAGGATCTTCGGGATCGATTGCCTGCCAAAAGCCATCTCCACCTAATGTAATTGTCCAGTCAGCTCTTGAAATGCCTTCGGAATAAATGGTTGAAGATGGTGCTCCGAGGCTGCTGTTATCCTGTGTACCACCGTATACATTGTAAAATGGAAACGCATTGTCAGTATTCACTCTGTAGAACTGAGTAACCGGAAGATTGGTTTTGTGGACATAGTTTAGTCCCCCGTCAAATGTCTCATAGATTCCACCATCACCACCTATCATAAAATGAGCGATATTTGCAGGATCAATCCACAAGGCGTGATCATCCACATGCCTGTTTTTCAAACCCAACGCTTGCCAGTTTTTGCCTCCATCCAAGGAAATTTTTGACACAACATCGAGCGCATAGATCACATCTTTTCTGACAGGGTCGCAAAATATCTCCCCGAAATATTGTCCACTCGCATTATAATCACTCATTTTCTGGAAAGATTCTCCTCGATCAATTGACCTGAACAAGCCACCTTTATCAAATTGCGCCTCAATCATGATGTAAACATAATTGGGATCAACCGGCGAAACCGCTATGCTCATACCGCCTTTGTGAACAGTTGGTATCCCTGAAGTGAGCTTTTTCCATGTTTTTCCACCATCTAATGATTTAAAGATTTCCGATTCCGGACCACCTCCGATTCTGATTTGAGGATGTCTGCGCCTTTGTTCAGAACTGGCATAGATGATATCAGGATTGTCAGGTGACAGCACCACATTATTAACTCCTGTATGTTCGCTGATAAAAAGGATCTTGTCCCAGTTCTTTCCTCCATCAGAAGTTTTATAAAGTCCTCTGTCACCGCCCGACCCCCAGACTGAACCTTCTGCTGCTACATAAACCACATCTGAATTTCTCGGATCGATCTGAATCATACCGATCTGCATGCTGTTTTCCAGTCCCATTTTCGTCCAGCTTTTACCCCCATCCAGAGTTTTGTAAACTCCGTTACCATAACTGACCGACCTTTGATGATTGTTTTCCCCGGTTCCAGCCCAAATTACATTGCTATTATTTGGATCCATTGCAAGGCAGCCAATGGAATAAACACCATAGTTGTCAAAAACCGGGGTAAAAGTGGTTCCATTATTTTCCGTTTTCCAAATATGACCTGATGCAACTGCAACGTAATATTCATTAAAATTTTTAGGGTTGACAGCAAAATCACCAATCCTTCCAGAAACAAAGGCGGGAGTCAAATTTCTGAATTTCAAACCACCCAAAATATCATTAGGAATTGAATCCGGTGAATTACTGGCCGTTAAAGTGAAAAATCCCGGCAGGAATACCAGCATTAACAAAGGTTGTATTAATTGCTTGTTCATATAAATATTTTTAATTATTGTTCTGTCCTATGTCCAATTTATGAAAAGATATGCTTACTGCTACATTCCGATTCCATCATTTCTACAGAAATACTCTTATTATAGTCATCGAAATATTTTGAAATAATAAATGTTATTCAATACCAGGTCGTTGGTATATTCATTTGCACTCGTTGAGCAATTTTCCACAGAATTGAATCCACATCAAAAAAAAGATATTCTTCAAAACCTATAAATGGATTCAAGTCTGTTAGTTAAGTATAAAAGAGTAAAAATACTTTTTTATCACATAATGCAAAAAACCCATCGTAAAAAATGGTGAACTATAAAGTAATATTAGAATAAAATAAGAAATTTTGACTTAAATATATATTAACCTTTATATTTGCGGAGTTTTTTTCACGAGTAATATATTAAACTTTCTATACAAATGCAAGTAAAAGGAATCGTTAGGCTGTTATTAATTCTGTTTTCATTGGTTGTATTGCTTCAATTTTTGTATTTACTACCGACCAGAAAGGTAGAAAATGCTGCTGAAGAATATGCCAAAGAAATGGCAGCGAAAGCACCTCAGGGGGCTGACCAATATGAAATTGAGAAACAGGCAAAAGCCCAATATCTGGATTCAATGTCCAGTGAAACCATTTTTAAGATCCCTCTGATCAAGGACTTTACATATGATGATCTCAAGAAATCACAATTGGCACTTGGTCTTGACCTCAAAGGAGGGATGAGCGTTGTTTTGCAAGTAGACCTCAAAGAGTTTGTGATTGCATTATCCAATAATAATACTGATCCGACATTCAGGAAGGCGATAGACAATGCATCCAAAGGGATGAAAAACACACAAACAGATTTTATAACACTGTTTTACAACGAATGGGTAAACATCGCTGACGGCAAAAGTCTGGCCAGGATATTCCTTCGCAACCCTACTCTCAGAGATTTGATCACTGTAAATTCATCTGATGAAGAAGTTAGGGCAATCATAAGACAACAGGCAGACCAAACTGTAGGCCAGACTTATGAAATGCTGAACCAACGGATCGACAAACTTGGTGTTACTCAGCCAAACGTTTCATTGGATAAAGCAAGAGACCTTATCCTGGTTGAATTACCCGGTATTGATAATCCTCAGAGAGCAAGAAATTTTTTACAAGCCAGTGCAAAACTCGAATTCTGGGACGTATTTCACATCAATGATCCCGGAATCATGGAAGCATTCATTGAGGCAGACAAGACTCTTGAAAACCTGATGAAAGGAGATACGAGCTATGTTGAAGTAAAGCAACCTGAGACTTTTGATACAGTTTATACTCCGGTGCTTGATTCTCTGGGAAATGTAATAGATTCCACCATGCAGGTTGTCCCTTCCTCTAAAAATCCGGCTTTATCAGGGGGTCCGCTTTTGAGTAAGTTAGCGCTCAATTTGGGGGCTGAAGGTGGCATGTTGCCTTATCCGCTGACAGTTATGGGTGTAGCGGATCAAAGCAAGATGAAACAGATCAATGAATATCTGGCAAAACCGGAAATTCAAGCTTTATTCCCAAAAGAATTCGGACCAAGATGGTCATATAAACCCATTAAAGATCCTGAAACAAACAAATTCACCAAACAGTATATGCTTTATGGTATCAGGATGCAATCCGGCACAGATAAAGCTCCCATCGAAGGAGATAAAGTCATCAGTGCTTCTGCAAGTCCTGACCCTCAGACTGGTCAAATGTTGGTCAACCTTAGGATGAATCCAACAGGCGCTAAAAAATGGGCTGAGATGACCACTAAAGCTTATGAAGACAGCAACAGAGAAATCGCTATTTTGCTGGATGAATCCGTGGTTTCAGCACCGAATGTAAATAGTCCCATCACAGGAGGTAGCTCTCAGATCACCGGTAATTTTACTGTAGCTGAAGCAGATGACTTCGCCAGCATTCTGGAAATCGGTAAATTACCTGCAAAAACAACGATCATTCAGGAATCAACAGTAGGACCTTCATTGGGTGCCAAAAACATTCAAAAGAGTATCAATGCAATGTTGATCGGTTTCTTACTTGTAATGGTCTTTATGGTTGTTTACTATTCAGGTGGTGGTATTGTAGCAGTCATTGCGCTTTTGACAAACGTTTTATTCATCTTTGGTGCATTAGCCTCATTCGGTACTGTTTTAACATTGCCAGGCATCGCAGGTATCATTTTAACCATCGGTATGGCAGTGGATGCAAATGCGATCATCTTTGAACGGGTCAAGGAAGAGCTTAGGGACGGCAAAACCATGTTGGCAGCGATCAAGGAAGGTTTTGTAAATTCGTATTCAGCCATCATCGATGCAAACGTCACAACGATCCTGGTAGCCATCATTCTCGCTTATTTCGGTTTAGGACCAATAAAAGGATTTGCAGTTGTGTTGATCGTAGGTGTACTGTCATCCATGTTTACCGCAGTATTATTTGGAAAAATGATGATTGATACCTGGACCGGAAAAGGAAGAAAGATCAGATTCTGGAATTCATTGACTAAAAATGCTTTATCCAATATTAATATCAACTGGATCAAACAACGGAAAGTTGCCTATTCCATTTCCGGAGTTTTAATGCTTGCAGGTATTGTAAGCCTTTTCACAAGAGGTCTTGACCTGGGTGTGGACTTTCAGGGTGGTTTTTCCTACACAATTGAATTTGACAGTAAATCTACCTTTGATCCACAGGAACTAAGAGATGGTTTAAAACCCTATCTGAAATCTGCGCCAATAGTTAAAGCTGTCGATGCACAGAATACTTATACAATAGTTACCAATTATCTGATCAATGAAAAAACAGATGATGTTGCGGAAAAAGTCACTCAAAAGCTTTTTGAGGGTCTCAATGCTATGGACAAGGAGATGGAGTTTGATGATTTTATTAAAGAAGATGCTAAGGGCGTTACGCATATCATCAGCTCAACTCAGGTTGGACCCACAGTGGCTGATGACATCAAAGACAGTGCTTTTTGGGCTGGTATCATCGCCTTGATAGTGATATTCCTTTATATTTTTATCAGATTTGCTAAATGGCAATTTAGTCTGGGTGCTGTGATAGCATTGTTCCATGACACCATAATTATTATAGGTTCATTTTCATTACTCAGAGGTATTGTACCTTTCTCTTTAGAAGTAGATCAGGCCTTTATTGCTGCTATTTTGACCATCATAGGGTATTCCATTAATGACACGGTGATCGTATTTGACAGGATCAGAGAATATATTTCCAAACATTCAACAATGGACAGGGATGCTTTATTGAATGCAGCGATCAACAGTACTTTGAGCAGAACCCTGATCACCTCAGGTACAACTTTCCTGGTTATTCTGGCATTGTTCCTGTTTGGAGGATCCAGCATAAAAGGCTTCTCCTTTGCATTGCTGGTTGGTATTCTTGTTGGTACTTATTCATCGATTTTTGTTGCTACACCCATTGTAAGAGACTTTGTAAAAGAATTGCACAGCAAAAAACAAGTGAAGAAATCCTTCTCTAAAGCCGCGGATAAAGCATAATTTTATTTAAAAAATTGATAAACTCCGGCTTGAAATTCAAGCCGGAGTTTTTTTTAGCGTTGCTGGATTTCCTTTTTGTAAATAATTTGTATGGCTTTAAATTCTCCTGCCTGATAATATTAAAAACCTAATACCAATTTTTAGCTGCACCACTTGTCATTTTGGTATTAAT
>ERZ761607.711-NODE-711-length-51762-cov-13.405322_pt1 | contig 51762 bp, 48 predicted proteins | sample MGYA00511164_ERZ761607 | MGnify/ENA primary metagenome ERZ761607 (study PRJEB28899, sample SAMN02445080) | bioreactor sludge metagenome | biome: EBPR sludge | place: Australia: Brisbane, Thorneside Wastewater Treatment Plant | collected 2011-06-22 ...
TGCCACGAACCAAGGCGAAATCGTTTCGTGTGCCACGAACCGAGGCGAGCGTTTCATGTGCTGTGCCACGAACCAAGGCGAGCGTTTCATGTGCCACGAACCGAGGCGAGCGTTTCATGTGCCACGAACCAAGGCGAAATCGTTTCGTGTGCCACGAACCGAGGCGAGCGTTTCGTGTGCCACGAACCGAGGCTGTTGAAAAAAACTTTAATCAACACAAACCCCGGTTGCTAACCGGGTAATTTATACGGCATCAAGCGATCCCATCAAATTCCCGATAACCGAATGGCTGTATCGGCGGGAACACTTGCGCCAGAGGGGCTAACGGCCATATTTTTTCATCAGTTCCTGCAAGCGTTGATGAGGGATGGCAAACCAGGTATTGCCATTAATGCCTTCCATATCTTCCGCGGCCACCAAAACATTGATGATGGCTTCTTCGGTCGCTTCCACCGTAGCCTGGAACACCTGGTCAAGATGCCATTTGGGAATGACCGTCCAGGTTTCTTTCGTGTATGCCTTATTGTGAGTTGGCGTTGCTGTACTCAGCGCTAGGAAAATCTCACCCGAACCATCATGCGAAATGGTGCCGGTACGGGCAATGCCGTGTGTGACCCGCTTGGCTACCTGCTTGAGTTGAGAGGGCAGCAGAGGCGCGTCGGTGGCCACAATGGCAATGATGGATCCGTCTTTCCGCTTCAGGTTATGCATAACCGGTTGCTTGTCGGTGATCTCGCGGCCCACAGGCACGCCGGCCACCACCAGCTCCTCCCTTCCGCCAAAATTGGCTTGCACAAAAACGCCCAGTGTATAGGTAGTGGAGTCGATCGTAAACTTCCGTGAAGCCGTGCCGCTTCCGCCCTTGAAGCCATAAAGCGCCATACCGGTGCCGCCGCCCACATTTCCTTCCTGCACGGGGCCGCCTTTCGCTTTTTCGAGCGCTTCCCACACATGCTCCGGCTTCACATGCCTTCCGTTGATATCGTTCAGCATGCCATCCCAGGTTTCGCCAACCACGGGTAACCCAAAGGAGAAATCAATAAAATCGCCTTTTGAAAACCGTTTAAAATTCCAGGCCCCGATCGCGTCGCGCACCACCCCCACGCTGTTTGTATTGGTGATACCGATGGCGCCGTAGCCTGTGCCAAAATCCTCGATATAGGGCAGGCCAGTCATCTCCCCATCCCCATTCAATGAAAACCATGCTGCCGGGTAAGATGCATCCGTTTTGCCTTTTGGCAATATAACGGTAACGCCTGTACGAACAGGGCCCTTGCCATATTCCAGTTTGCCCGACCCGCTGATGAGCGTGGTATAGCCCACTTCAATGCCGGGCACATCGGTGATGGCATTCATCAGACCTGTATTTCCCGGGAACGGTATGCCCAGGTCGCGTGCGCGGGGCTTAGCCGGAACAGACTGTGCGCAGGTTTCGGGCAACGCGGTGCCGCTCAGCATTAATGCCAGGAGGGCCATGCGGTATGTAAAGGGCTTCATGTGCTTCCGTTTTTCCGAAGGTAAGCGTTTATATGCAGCAGGGCAAAGCGCCTGCGCAACAACCTGCTGCCAGTTGCAGCGGCCATGGCTCAGTGAACTTCAAACAGTTCCTCCCATCTTGTAGTAAACCTTTTGCTGCGGAGCTCCTGCCGCATTTTCCAGTCGCGCCGGGTACCCGATGCGGCGAACTTCACCATATCGTTCCGCATGCTGAAATTCACATTATCAATCACCTGCATCAGTTGCTTTTCCTGCAGGCGGGCGGGCGGTTCAAACAGATTAAACTGAACGGAATCGCCGGGCACAATATCCCCCAATATCACGCCGGCCTTGATATAGCGGATGCCGCTCCTGTACAGTTGCTCTACTAACGGCATCGCGTACTCGATAAATGTATGGGTAAGCGCTGTTGCAGAAGGCAGGGTGATGTATGCCGAGCTGGAGGATGGCTTGTATTCATAAGAAGGCGCCGGGTCGTTGACCACCACAAAAACCTGCAGCGTACGGGCCGCGCAGTGCTGCCGCCGGAGTTTTTCCGCGGCCCGGGTGATATAGGTAGCCACGGCTTCCTTGAGTTCCCTGAGTTCAAAAACGGGCTTGCCGAACATGCGGGTGGTGGCAATCATCTTCTTGGTTTGCAGGGGGTCTTTCATGTCGATGCAGGGCTCGCCCCGGAGTTCGCGGACCAGGCGCACCCCCACTACGCCCCCGAGTTGCTTGCGGGCCCAGTCCTCGCTCATCTGCCGGAGGTCCCAACCGTTATTGATATTAAAGAACCGAAGCTTCCGGGCATAGGCGCCGCCCACGCCCCAGATATCTTCGACGGCGGTTTTCAGGAGGGCTTCGCGCTGCGCCTCCGCCGTTGCCAGAACCATCACCCCGCGGGTGCCGGCTTTATCTTTTTTCGCGAGCCGGTTGGCCACTTTCGACAACACTTTGGTGGGCGCAACGCCAATAGATACCGGTATGCCCGTCCATTCCTCGGTGGTCTGTTTCAGGTAAAGCGCGTAGGCATGCAGTTGCTGCGGGTCGATGCCGCTGAGGTCAAGGAAACATTCATCCACAGAGTACACTTCTACAGACGGGCTCAGCCTGCGGAGGGTTTCCATGACGCGCCAGCTCATATCGCCATATAAGTGGTAATTGCTGGAAAACACGGCCACGCCGTGCGCCTCAATCTCCTTGCGGTGCTGGTAATACGGGCCGGCCATCTGTATCCCCAGGGCCTTGGCTTCATCCGTGCGCGACACAATGCAACCATCGTTATTGCTCAGCACCACCACGGGCTTTCCGTGCAGCGCCGGCTTGAACAGCCGTTCACAGGCGCAGTAAAAACTATTGCAGTCAACAATCGCTTTCATATTTTTTCTACCCTGCCGGGCATACATCCCGCAGGCACATCTTTACATCGATTTAATCACATACGTCACCACCCCCCAAATACTGACATTACTATATTCGCCTACTTCCATCGCCGACAGTTTGGGCGTTTCCGGCACCAGCCTGATTTTATGGAAACTCCGCTCATAGCGGCGGATGATCATCTCCCCATCCACCACCGCGATCACAATCTTTCCCGTAACCGGCTTCAACGAGCGGTCTACAATCACCACATCCCCGTCGTGGATGCAGGCGTTCACCATGCTGTCGCCGCTCACCCGCATGAAAAAAGTGGCAGGCTTGTTCCGGATCAACTGCTCATTCAGGTCGATCCCCCGTTCCATGTAATCATCGGCCGCGGCCCCAAAACCCGTGGCATTGGCCGTCTGCACATCGTGCTGGGTAAAGCCCTTGCTGCCCCGGTAACCGGCAGCGTAAAATTTTTCCAGTTCCATATAAATTATTTTTGATTGACTAAATTATTTAGTAAATTTATACTAAGTTTATTAGCTTTTTATAAGTCGTCTAAAATAATTTTATGAAAACAGAGGCCCCGCTTATACAAGCTTCCCGGCGGATCCGGGAGTACCTGCTCGTTATTGACCCGCCCGAAACCCTGCGGCACCGGGTGGAGAAATGCCGGGAGGCCCTGGTACAGGCATACGGCATCCACGGAGCGGCGATGGGCCGGCCGCACCTCTCCCTGGCCCGCTTCCGGGCACCGGAAATGGCGGAGGAGAAAATCATCCACCGCCTGCAATGGATCAGCATGGCCGAAAAACCTTTTTTGGTGGAGCTGCGCGATTTCGGCAGTTATCCCATGCATGCCATATTTATCCGCATTGCCAACCAGCCGCGCATACTGCAGTTCATCAGCCGGCTGAAAGAAGCCCGGAAACTGATGAAGCTGGCCGGTGAAGACCCCTGGTTCATACAAGACCCGAACATCGCCCTGGCGGGGCGCCTGCCCAGGGAAACCTACCTCGATGCCATGAAGGAATACCTGCACAAATCATTCAGCGGGAGGTTCTGGGCAGACTCATGCTTATTGCTGAAACGGAGGGCGGGTGAAAAAAGATACCAGGTGGTACGCAGGTTCGATTTTGAATGCCTGCCCGCACCCGCGGCACAGGGATCGTTGTTTAATTTATAGATAACGGTCACGCCTACGCGAAGACCAGTTCCGGGTATGATACCGGTTCAATGGTTTCGGGCACATTGCTGTCGCCCGTGCGCGAACTGATGCGCTTGCTGATCGTATGGTACTGCATCCCCGATTCCGGAAAGGGCATGCAAAGTGTACGGATATCTTCGGGGCTAAGGCCCGGCGAAAGCCAACGGTCCCTTTCGGCAGCGCCGAGTATGACGGGCATACGTTGTTTGAGGTTGTGGATGCGTGCCATCATGGGATTGGCTTCGGTAGTGATGATGGAAAAACTCTGTACATGTTCACCGGTGTCCCGGTCCGTCCAGGCGGCATGGATCCCTGCGAAACAAAACAGCGGGTGGCCCTCCAGGTACACATAATGCGGGTATTTCTTTTTCTGGAAATCCATCCACTCGAAAAAACCATCCGCGATCACGAGGCAACGGTGATGCGTAATCGAAGACCGGAACGAGGGTTTTTCAAAAATGGTTTCCATGCGGGCATTCAGGGTTTGCGCCCTCAGTTTATCGGCGTTGGCGCGGCCCTTCACCCAATGAGGGATCAGCCCCCAATGAAACATCTGGATCCTTGAGGGGTCTTCCTGGGTGATCACGGGCATCCGCTCAAAACGAAATCCATCGGCATGGTACACCGGCTCCCAGTCGTCGCTCCAACTGGCCTGCAGCTGTATTTCGATCTCAGCTTTTTCCTTGGTTAATGAATAATGAAAACACATAGATATGACTGCTAAAATACCCCCGGAACCTGTTAAAAGTACGGCAAAAAGAGAGGAAACCGGCCAAGCCTACAAATACGGAAGGGGCGCCCAGTTTAACACGCCCAACCGGTTCTCCCCCACCCAAACCGGCAAAGACCATGCGGAAGGCATTGATGACTGGGCGGAAGCCAATCCCGCCACGCAATACATCCTGAGCCAGGCCGCCAGTATTGTCAATAAAGTGGACAGCCCGGATGTGGGCATGTTATACAGCATGAACCCTTACGCGGGATGTGAACATGGCTGCATCTATTGTTACGCGCGCAACGTACACGAATACTGGGGCTACAGCGCCGGCCTTGATTTCGAGCAGAAAATCATTGTCAAACAAAACGCGCCCCAGCTACTCCGGAAATTCCTCATGCACGCCAAATGGGATGGCACGCCCATCAGCATCAGTGGGAATACAGACTGCTATCAACCCGCAGAACAAAAGTTCAGGCTGACCAGGCAATTGCTCGAAGTATGCCTTGAGTTTAACCAACCGGTTGGATTGATTACCAAAAATGCAGGAATGCTGCGCGACAAAGACATCATAACGGAAATGGCTAAACGAAACCTGGTCTCCATACTCGTATCAATCACCAGTTTCGATGAAGACCTGCGCAGGCTGATGGAACCACGCACCACCACGGCCACACAACGCGTGCGGCTGATCCGCGAACTCAGCGATGCGGGCGTACGTATGGGTGTTATGCTCGGGCCGATGATTCCGGGGTTAAACGACCACGAAATGCAACGCATCATGTACACCGCAAGCCAGCAAGGGGCCCGCTTCGCGGCGTATACGTTCATCCGCCTGAATGGAGCCGTGAAATGGCTGTTTCATCAATGGCTGTTCAGCAATTTCCCAAACAAGGCACAAAAGGTATGGAGCCTGGTGGAGCAAGGGCATAACGGGCAGGTAAACGATAATAGGTGGGGGATCCGTATGAGGGGCGAAGGGCCGCTGGCCAATATGATCGCGCAACAATTCAAAAAATACAGCAAGCTGTACGGGCTCGACACGGGGAGATGGGCGCTCGACAGCCACAGGTTTAAAAGGCCGGGGCTGCAGGGTACATTGTTTTGATTTCTTTAACAGGCGATGATGCAGCCATTGCCCGTATGTGCAGGTCATGCTTATAAGGACACACAACCTTCACACTCCCTAAAACGCTGCACATGCCACACTGGAAAACCCTTTTCTGTATTGCACTCCTGTCACCTCTTGCCATGCAGGCGCAGGACAGGCTCATGGACAGGAAGCTCCGCATTCAAAGCTCACGGATAAGCATAAACGCAGAATGCATGTTCGCGACAACCGTGATTGAAATGACCATTTATAACCCTCATCCTGTGGAAGCGGAAGCCCTTGAAACATTTCGCTTGCAGGACGGACAGGTAATCAGCGGACTGGAACTTGACCTGCACGGGCATTTCCGAAAAGGTTCCATTGAAGAAAGGTGGAAGGCCTCCAATGCTTACAACAGCGTGGTGGGAAAGAGGATTGATCCCGCGCTGTTGCAACAAATCGGGCACAATTATTACCGCCTGAATGTATACCCCGTTGCCGCAAGAAGCACCAGGAGGGTGCGCATACATATCACCCAATGGCTGACATGGAAAAACGACAGGCTGCAATACCAGATGCCGGAAATTCCAGGCATTGGTACAGACAGCCTTTTTGTAGACGTAAAGATTCCGCAGGCAGCTTCAGACCTGAAGGCCGGAACCGGAATTGCAGAGGTATTAACACTGACAAAAAATGAAAGCCGTGCAATACAGGGTCATGCATTTAACGTGCTGCTGAATAAAGCCCTGGCATTTTCCTTTTCACCTGGAAACAAAACAATGGTACAGGCAGGGTTCAACATACAAAACCAACCTTACACGGTCATTAGCCTGCAAGACAATTTCCCGGACAAACAAAAAATAGATTATCGCTCCCTGCATATTTACTGGGACGCATCGGCATCCATGAAAAACCGCCTGCTTAATGAAGAATTGCAATTCCTGAAAAAATTCCTGAAACAGGAAAAGCCGGAACAACTAACGGTCACGTTTTTTAACCAGCGCGTACTTTCCAGCGTGGTAAGCGGAAACAGCGATGAAGAAATCAATGAACTTATTGAATACATCCGGTCATACGATCCAAAGAGATCTTTTAAACCCGGAAAGGTTCCCATACATGATCCCAATGGCAGTCCGATCCTGGTTTTTACAGACGGTCACCAGCCTCTTATTGTTCCTAAAAAGCCAAACATGCAGTCAATCATCCATTGCATCAGTTCAGGAAATTTCAGGAATGATCCATACCTGAATGCCGTCAGTGAGCAAAACAGTGGCCAGCGCATTGTTCTGAATGAAAAAAACATCCGGGAATCAATGGATAAAATTGCATTCGGCTCAACGGGCATCAGTAAAGTCATTGATGGCAATCAATCCATACCTTTCAGGGCTTTGCAATACCGCCCCGCAGGAAGCCGTTTCATCGTTTTGTCGCATGCTCCCAAAAATGATGTGCAGGTCCGTATGGGAACAGTTCGTAACGATGAAGCACTGGCCACATCTGCGCAAACCCCATCTCATTGCAACCTGCCCGATAGCCTGGCCAAACCTTTGCACATGCTCGTTCAGTTCGACTCTGTTAAATCAGACAGGTGGATGTCGCTACTAAGTTTTGGCTTAAAGGAAAAAATTGTTACATACCGAACATCCTTTATCGTTTTGGAGCGGATTGAGGATTATATCCAATATAAAATTGAACCGCCGGATGAACTGGTTGAACCCTGCCGGCAAATGAACTATGTATATAACAAAGCCGAAAAGTTGAGGATCATGTATGGCCTAAGCGATGAAGAACATATTCAGCAATTAATCGGATACATGAAACCCCGCGAACAATGGTGGACGAAACAATCCATGAAGGAAATCATACTCCGGGAAAATCAACCAACTGCACAAATCAGCGTGAACAGGCAAGGCGCTGCTCAGACAGATGCTATGTTTCAGTCAACCGCTCCAGGGAACATCAATCTGAATAGCAGCTCCGAATTATCGTCTGTTGTTGTTACCGCATATGGCACGCAACGGCAAAGCAAAATGTTGGGGTATAGTACCCGCAGGATAAGCGCAGATGAATTGGTCCAGGCAAAACCGGTCTTTGTCACGCAAGGACTAACAGGAAAAGTATCCGGCCTGCTGGTGCAATCATTGAACAATTCCGTTTTTGCGGATACGCGCATCACGCTTAGGGGTATACGCTCTTTGACGGGCAATAACCAGCCGATGCTGGTGTTGGATAATATGCCGATCAACCTCGGTTTATTATCATCCATAAATCCGAATGATATCGAAGACGTAACCATTTTGAAACCCGGGAGCGCGACCGCCATTTATGGATCCGACGGCGTGAATGGGGTGATCATAGTGAAAACCAAAAAAGGGAAACGCTCATATTACAGGAACCATTTCCCGGGCAAACAAAAACTGAATAACCTTGAAGATGTGGACTATGTCAGCGATATGAAAGCGGCATCAAGCGACATGATCCTGCAAACCTATCTTGAGTTGCAAAAGGAATATAAAAACGATCCGATTTTTTTCTATGACATGGCCGAAATACTCCACCAAAAAGGCTTTACCGATGAAGCCTACGAAGCGTTGTATCATTGCTCCGAACTGATCATATATCCGGCAAACCGGAGTTCAATCGCGTACATGCTTGAATCCTGGAAAGACTTCAGCGCTGCGAAAGAAATATACCGCCTGATCCTCGGGCAAAACCCCGGAAACCTGGCTGTGAAAAGGGACCTCGCCCTGGCATACTATCAAACAGCGAATATTGATTCCGCCGCGCAATTGTATTACGAAATCGTCATGACAAAAATGGAGGATGACTTTTATGGATACACGCATTCTATTCAAATGGCCGCGTTACAGGAATTAAACGCCTTGCTGTTCCTGTATCCGAATGAACCTAACATGCCTGAGATCGACCCCAGGCTCATCTTCACTTTGCCGGAAGACCTGAGGATCAGTGTTTGCGCCCAAGTAAACTATTTCTTTTTGCATGTGAAAGCACCGATAACTGATTCCGCACAGGCATCATTCCCGCCAAATACAGACCAACACAGGTACAGGTATTACGGGTATAACAACCAGGTGAAGGAATACAGCGTGTACAGGGCCATGCCCGGAAAATATAAGGTCCACCTGAGCAGGAACTACTATTATCAACAGGGCAATGAACCCGAAATTTACCGCCTGGTAACCTTCAAAAACTTTCAACAGCGTGGGCAAAAACTGGAAATCCAAAACCTGAACCTGACATATCAATACGGCGATTTGGAGGTAGGCTCGGTAAAGTGGTGAAGCGCGGATTTTATAGCTGACTGAAATGCTCTATTTTTACCTCCATGATCCATGAGCAGTCAGTACAGGAAATAGAGGCCTTATTTAAACAATGGGGCTGCAACGAAAAATTGCAGATCGAGAAACTTCCCCAGAGCGGGAGCGACCGGGTGTATTACCGGGTGCACACTGAAGGGTTTACCTTTAAAAGAAACAACCGCTTTATTGTTACCTGCAATGAAAATATCCGGGAGAACAAGAGCTTTATCGCGTTTAGCCGCCATTTCCACAGCATCGGCGCGCCGGTTCCGGAGATTTACGCCGTGAACGATAAAAACAATGTGTACATCCAGCAAGACCTCGGCCAGCAGTCGCTTCTGCAGGTATTGGAAGAAAAGGGGCTGACAGATGAAGTGTATGGGTTGTTCCGGAAAAGCCTGCAAGCTTTGGCGCACCTGCAGATCATTGGCGGCAGGGAACTAGACTATGACTGGTGCATTACCAGCAGGGAATTCGGGCAACAGGCCATCATGAGCGACCTGCTCTATTTCAAATATTACTTCCTCGATCCGCTCAAAATACCGTATGATAAAGAATTGCTCCTGCAGGACTTTGATAAGTTCAGCAAATTTTTAGCGGATACCCCTCACCGTTATTTTATGTTCCGCGATTTTCAAAGCCGGAATATCATGGTCAGGGATCATGATGTGTTTTTTATTGACTACCAGGGTGGCATGAAAGGCGCCCTGCAATATGATGTGGCTTCCCTGCTCTGGCAGGCAAAGGCCGAACTTCCCGATGACTGGAAAAACAGGTTGCTCGACGAGTACATGCAGTTCGCGGAGGAGTATCTCGGCACATCGCTGAACAGGGACGAGTTCATCAGCCATTACAATGGTTATGTACTGATCAGGCTGCTGCAAGTGCTGGGCGCATACGGGTTCCGCGGTTTATTTGAACGAAAAGCACATTTCCTTACAAGCATCCCATTGGCCCTGCGCAACCTGAAATGGTTCCTCGATAACCGGAACCCGGGCATCAGCCTGCCGGTTTTTGAATCGCTGTTAGCGGAAATCGTAAAAGACGAAATCATTTCCCGGTTTGAACCCATCAGGGCCAATGCCGACACCCCGCTTGTGGTCAGGATCAACAGTTTTTCCTTTTTGAAAACAGGATACCCATCTGATACAACCGGTACCGGCGGCGGGTATGTGTTTGATTGCCGGGGCATTTTGAACCCGGGCAGGCTGGAAGAATACAAGACCATCACCGGGCGCGACAAACCCGTTAAAGATTTCCTGGAACAGAAAACCCGCATGGAAGAATTTTTAGGCCATGTATATCAAACCGTGGATATCACTGTGGAGGATTACATCAAAAGGGGGTTTGAAAACCTGACCGTGAATTTCGGGTGCACCGGCGGCCAGCACCGCAGCGTGTATGCCGCAGACGCACTTGCCAGGCACCTGCGAAACAAATATGGGGTTAAAATTGAATTGCGGCATATTGAGCAGGGGATATCCGAAAATAAATACTAACGATTACCTATAAACGCAGTTAATATGGACAGCCTGCTTCCGAAACATACACCTGCCGGCCATTTCCTTCCCGGTGAAGGGGTTAGGGCGATGATCATGGCCGCAGGCCTGGGTACCAGGCTCAAACCCTGGACCGACAAGCACCCCAAGGCACTCGCGGTGGTCAATGGCAAAAGCCTTCTGCAAAGAAATATTGAATACCTCGCTTCCTATGGCATCAACCAGGTAGTGGTCAATATCCATCACTTCGCGGATCAAATTGTGGATGCCGTGGAGAAAAATAACGGATGGGGAAGCCAGGTGTTGTTCAGCGATGAAAGGGATGAAGTACTGGAAACGGGCGGCGGCCTGAAAAAGGCGGCACCTATGCTGTCGAAAACCGATCCTATTGTTATACTGAACGCCGACATCCTCACTGACCTCAACCTGCACGATATGCTCCGGTTCCACCAGGTGCACGACCCGCTCGCGACATTAGCCGTCAGCAACAGGGTTTCTTCAAGGTATTTCCTGTTTGATGAGCATCAAAAACTGTGTGGGTGGAAAAATGATAAAACCGGCGAACAAAGAGGCAAGGACGGTTCAGCCGCTGCCTTTAGCGGATTGCATATCATTTCCCCAAAACTACCGGGGCTGATTACTGAAGAAGGAAAATTTTCACTGGTAGATGTGTACCTGCGCCTCGCAACTCATCACAGCATATTGGCATACCCGCACAACAGGTCGAAGTTTATTGATGTAGGCAAACCGGAAAGCTTGTCGATTGCCGCATCCATGTTCCCGTAAAACTACTGGGCCGCTTCGGCGGGCGCATCAAATCCCTTCTTCTCTTCTTTTGGCCTGATGCCAAAATTGTACCTCAGTGTAAGGCCAACCCTGCGCGTATCATTCAGTCGGTTACCGAAAGCATTGATGCCCGGTTGATTGATATTAAAATCAACCTGGTTCGTCCGGAAAATATCATTTACTGATACAATGATATTCGCCTTCTTCTTCATCACCGCTTTGTTCAATGTCAGGTTCAAAGCGCCAAAAGGGCCCAGTTCGTAAAAATTCTGCAAACCCCTCAATCGCATAAAACCCTGCAGGCTCACATTAAATGTTGGACTGGTTTTAAGGTTATGATACATGAAGAAAACCCAACTGCCCCTGGTATAATCGAGCGGTTGATTTTGATAAAATCCTGTGTATTGGTTCCTGTTGTGTTGCGCTCCCATGTAAAAGAAATACTTTCCGCCGGGCGGGATACCACCCACGAAACGCAGGTATAATTCACGGTTCCGCCCCAGGTTGTCGAATGTGCGGTAAACAATCTTGGTGGCATCATCCTGGTAGGTAACGCTGGTGAAAATATCGCGCATGTCATTCAACCCCACCGAAATAATTGGAAAATCATCCGCCATTACGTTGAACTCGTAGTTGTTGGTGAACTGTGGTTTCAGGTTTGGGTTGCCCACATCATATAAAAACTGGTCAATATACCTTGGGTATGGATTCAATGCTTCATAATAAGGGCGGCTGATGCTTCGACGCAGGATCAGGTTGCCGGTCAGTTGAAAGCCGAACAATTTGACGATGGGTTGGCGCAAGTAGAGATATGGGAAAATATCAGTACGGCGGATGCTGAAACTGGTATCACCGGGAAATAATTGCCGGCCGCTGATATCCGTATACTCCAGGCGCACGCCGGGCTTGATGGTGAACTTGCCAAAGGTTTTCGCCAGTTGCACATAACCTGAAGCAATCTGTTCCTTATACCTGAACTGGTTGGTTTGAAAACTATCAACCTTGCGGTTGCCATTATTCTCCAGGAAATAATCTGCGCCGGTGCGGCTATTAGACTCGGAATACTTCAGGCCTGATTCAAAGGTGAACTTTGCGGGCAACTTCAAAACCAGGTCTGTTTGAAAAGCGAATATATTTTTGTTGTTCCTGCTCTTGCCATCACCGGATAGTGTATCCATAACCGGTAGTTCGAAGTAATTGTCGTACTCCTGGCTGTTTCTCCCCCTGAAAATATTAAAATCGGTGGCTGTTGTCCACTCTGAACCAAGGCTGTCAATTTTATACTTTGTGCTGATATTATTGCCCCAATACAATGACTTTCCGTTGTTGCCAATAATGGAAAAATTCTGCGCCAGCATATTAACACCGGAAGGGTCAAAAATATCAATGCCATTCCCGGCGCTGCTACGGTTATTGTTGGCCGACACCCTTAGGTCGTACCCCACCGAAAAACGTTCGCTCCAGGCATAATCGAAACCACCGCCCACATAATGATTCTGAGATGGGTATTTGGTATAGGACTCCTGTTTGATCAGTCCCTGGCCAATCCCCGCCAAACGGTCTGAACGCAACTCTTCGAAATTATTCCGTTTGGTATACTGGTATGACAAATACGTTGACCATTTGCCATCGTTATTATTCAGGTTAAAGCCTGCGGTACTGGTGTTTAGCCTGCCCTGGAAATGCGCCATATTCAGGCTCCCGTTCAACCCAATTTTAATGCCTTTTTTCAAAACAATATTAACAATACCACCGCTGCTGGCGGCATCATACTTGGCGGAAGGGCTGCGCAGGATTTCCACTTTTTGTATGCTGTTGGCCGGCAGGCTCTTTAACAATGAAGCCAGGTCGGCCGCGCTGAGTTTGACTTCACGGCCATTGATGAAAACGGTTGCAGGCGTGGCGCTGTTCAGGTACACATTGCCATCCTGGTCTACAATGGCGCCGGGTGTTTTCTCCAGCACTTCATACGCGTTGGTGCTGCTGACAGCTAAAGGTTCCGCGTCAACAATGGTTTTATCATCTTCCTGCCGCAGCAATTGTTTGCGTGAAACTACGGTCACATTTTCGAGCTTGCCAACACGGGTACTCATGTACACAAAACCGCTGTCAATATCGGAACTGATAATTAGTTTTCTTTGAAATGGTTGAAAGCCCGTAGCCGTGATAGATATAGCATACAGTTGATCCCTGGTAAGCTGGATCGAATCTTTTGACGCCAGCACACGCCTGGCTTCTACTGATGAATCAGGGAGTTTAAATACAGTAAGGGTAGCCCCTTTGAGCGGTTCGCCCGCATCGTTAAAAACCTGCACACGCCAGGTTACTTTTTGTGCAGACGAGCAAATGGACGCCATCAAACCAAGGGCCAACAGCGTAAGTGTTTTCATTTTCATAGTACAGCCTTTCTCCATTGCGCGACGCGCACAGACTAGTCCTTAATCTTTCTTCTTTTTTTCAAACAATTCTTTCTTATCCACTTTCTTTACTTCCATATCTTCTTTCAATTCCTTACTGACCACATCATAAGGGCCGGTCACCACTTCTTCCCCTTCCGTAATGCCTTCCTTAATTTGAATATAATTGATGTCCTGTATGCCGGTCTTCACCTTTTTCTTATGTACTTTATTCGCCTTATCCAATGTAAACACCACAACTTCCAGGTCGCTGAAGCTGGTTGTTGTCTCGGTTCCGTCTTCTTTCTTTTCCTTGAGTTTATTGGCTTCCTCGTTTTTATCCCTTGTGGTTACCGCGTTGATGGGTACACTCAGCACGTTCAGTTCCGTACGGGTTTGTATATCGGCATTGGCGCTCATACCCGGCCTGAACGGAAAAATACCTTTACCCAGCAGGTCGGTATAACTTTCAGGGAGCAGGCGGATATATACTTTGTATTGCGTAACATCGGTGCTGGTGTTTGCGAGTGAACTCTGTGTGGCCGCACCGTTATTGCTGCTGGCAATTTGGGTGACAATGCCTTTAAACTTACGGTCTGTGTACGCATCCACTTCCACCGAAGCGCTGTCGCCCACTTTCACTTTTGGAATATCATTCTCGCCAACATCCACCCTGACTTCAATTTTCGACATATCCGCGATGCGTAACATTTCCGTTCCCGCCATCATATTGCTTCCCACCACGCGTTCGCCTTTCTTCACACTCAGCAGGCTCACCACGCCATCCATCGGGGCCAGCACTGCTGTACGACCAAGGTCTTTGTTTGCCCTTTCCAGGCTGGCACGGGCGCTCTGCACACCGGCTTGTCCGCTGCGGATGCCTTCAATGCCCGCTTTGTAATTGGCTTTGGCAGATTTATAGGCGGCTTCGGCTGTGTTGAATTCATTCTGGCTGATTACCTTATCGTTAAACAGCCTGCGCTGCATGTCGTATGTTTTTTGCGCCTGCTCCATCTGTGCTTTCAGTGCTTCAGCGGCCGCTTCCGAATTGGCTACCTGCGCCTGTGATTGCGCTACCACGCTGGCTGCCTGGTCGCGCTGGGTGCTGTAAATATCTGCGTATATGCGTACCAGTAACTGTCCTTTCTTCACCGTATCTCCTTCCAGAACTGTCAACTCCGTGATCTCACCGCTTATGTCAGGGCTCACTTTCACTTCCACTTCAGGGTACACTTTTCCGCTGGCATTCACCAGTTCCACGATCGTGCGCTTCTGCACTTTTTCGGCCGTCACTTTTGTGCCTTCATCCTTGCCAAACACCCCAGCCTTTGATAAACCAAACAGCAGGCCCAGCAGGGCTACAGATCCAATCAATATCCATTTCGTTTTCTTATTCATACTTTCTCATTAATTCGTTAATCCGCATGCATGCGCGGGGAATGATTGTATTACAGTTTTAAACCTGCGCCTTTGTAAAACTCCAGCACTTTCATTTTGAATACATAATCAAAACGATTGAGGGAATATTCGAGGCGTGCCCGCAAGAGGTTGTTCTGCGATGTCACCAGGTCGAATGTACTCAGCATACCCACATCGTACCTTTTTCGTGCATACGTAAACGTTGTTTCGTTTATGTCGACGGTTTTCTTGCTGGCATCCAGCTTTTGCATGGCCACCAGTGCGGCATTGTATGCCTGGTAGATATCCTGCTTGAGTTTCATGTCGTCCTGTTCTTTCTGAAGGCGCATGCTGCCCAGGTTCAGTTTGCTGCGCTCGTACGCGGTTTTGAGTACACCTCCATTAAAAATCGGGACATTGATGCTTAGTCCAAACACCTTACGGAAGTTATCGCTCATTTGTGACCCCAATGAGTTGGGCTTCACATAACCGGCAATATCGCCGCGGGTAATGATGGGGCTCTTTACATCGTAAACGGTGCCGCCGCCGGCATCGGCGATCAGGCCGGTTGATTGATATCCCGTGATGATTTGCTGATAGAAAGGCCTGCGGTGAAATGCGAGGTAATTTGTACTTAGGCTGCCAAAAGCGGAGAGTGTGGGCTTCATCGCGCCGCGCGCTGCGTCCATGCTTTTTTGCGCGGCTTTCAGCCTGAATTCATTGCCTTTTTGCTGGGGTTGGTTGGCCAGGGCCTGCGTATATACAAATTCCGGTTGCAGGTCGGCTATGGGTTCTATTGGAATGATGTCAACCGGCGGGGCTTCCAGTTCAAAGGGGGCGCCCGCGTCCACATTCATCAGCGCTTTCAGGTTGAGGAGGTTCGTGGTAACGCCGCCTTTTGCCGAAATCAGGTTGCTGCTGTCTAAGGCAAGCTGCGCCTGCAACTGCGATTCATTCAATGGAGGGAGTGTGCCCGCGGCCACCATCTTGCTTGTCATGTCGAGCTGATTGGCCGTTTGCTGGTACTGGACGCTGATGATTTTTTCCTGTTCCTGCGCCAGCAACACCTGAAGGTAAGCGTTGGCAACGCTCAGCGCAATATCGTTTTTAATCTTGTCTACGTTTGCCCGGGCAGCCATCATTTCCCATTGGTTGGCAGCGATGGTATTCCGCTTGCTGTAGAAATTGAAGATATCGGCGCTGGACTGCAACTGCATGCCCGCGGCCAGGTAGGTTTCCGTCACCCGGCTAAACGTAACTGGGTCCTGGTTATTACCGCTGTTCACGCTTCCGCTTAACCCAAAACTGGCGTTCGGTAATTGTGATAAGCGGCTTTGCCGGTAACTGAGTTCCGAAAGTTTCGCCTGTACATCCGCCTGCCTGACCGAAATATTATTGGCCATGGCATACTCCACACAGGTTTTCAGGTTCCATTTTTGCTGGGCTTGCGCCGACTGTACCAAAAAAAGACAGCACAGTCCGGCAGTCAATAAAATGCGCATGCTACAAAATTACCGGTTCCGGCGGTTTCCGCATGGCAATTTTTACAAACGGTTGATGCCCAACCGGCGATCCTCCGAAACTATCCCGGATGCACTATGGCATCAATCCAAATCGCTGATTTTGGTCAGTACGCTGCCTTACAGGAAACAATCCACAAAAAAGTATTATTTTTGGAAAAATTACAACGCATGAAATCAATCATTAAACTCGCTGTTTTCTTATTTGCCATGTTACCGGCAGTAGCTTTTGCCCAGGAGAAAAAACCGGTATGGGCCGAACTGAAAAATTTCCACAGCTTTATGTCTTCTACCTTCCACCCTGCTGAGGAAAATAACCTGCAACCCCTGAAAGAGAAAGCTGTAGATATGCTGGCAGCCGCCAAACAATGGCAGGCTTCTGAAATCCCTTCTAGCTTCAAGCCAAAAGAAACCAAAATTCAACTGGAGAAACTGGTGAAATATTGCACCGGTATCGTTGAATCAGTATCTGCCGGCGCCAACGACGCTACTTTGAAAACCATGATTACCGAAGCACACGATGTGTTCCATACCATTGTAGGCGAATGCAGGAACGTGGAAGAAAAGCACTAATCAAGCCATTCACAATACGGAAAAAGCTGTCGGTTAAACCGACAGCTTTTTTTATCCCTATTACCCAAAACAAAGTAGCATTAAAGGCCGTCAAGCATCGCATTCACCTGTTGCAGGCTGGAGATGACGGGAATGATGTTAACCTGTTGTACACCTGTGGATGATGGCTGTGTGATAACAGTTTGCGTACCCATGAAATAGATATTGTCTTGCTTCGACAATACAATCAATCGGATAGACTGGTTTACCGGCAACAAACCAGACCGGAAGCGGCGTTGGGCCTGGTCTCCCTGCAGTGCCTGCACCAGCGGCATTTGCTCAGATACAAGGTACACGAGGCTGTTGGCGTTGGTATAATTTGATGGTAAAGCCACACTTAAAGAAACCTCTCCCGATGATCCGGGGTTGAGTACCGTGCCTGCAGCAACCCATCCGGTTTTATTGGTGCCAACCTGGTATGACTGGTTAGCCGGGTATATGGAATTAAGCAGGCTGTCGGTTAACGGGTTCCAGTGATGCCGGAAACTGCTGAACGATGTGCCCTCATACATGGAAAGTCCCTGGCGGGGCTGGGGTTCAGGAAATGAAAACCGAAGGCTGCTGCCATTGCGGACGCTAAGTTCCCGCTGGTATTGTGTAAAGCGGGTAAAGATGGCCGCCTCATTGGAAAGCAGGATATTATCTGATGAAACGCCCATCCTGATATAATCGCCTTTCTTGCGCAGCAGCATCGATTCCAGGGTAACCGTTCCCGTTACCACCTGGTTTGAATCGTTGACCAGCGTACCTACTGTAAACAGGAATGTTAATCCGGAAGCGGTGATGGCTGTGGTTGTAGCGCCCAGCGAAATTTGGAAGCTATCGGTTTCCGGCTGCCGCCTGATATCATCCATGATTCGGCCAACAGCCATGGAGTTAGATGGCGTTGCCACCCATGCGGTGTCGGGCCCGGCTCCGGGATCGGGCTGAAAATAATCAAGGTCTTTCTGGCAGGAAGATAAAATGGCCATCACTGCCAGGCACCCCATTATATTTTTACATTTTGATTGCATGATCTTCTCTTTTACATGATCCTTTGACTGTAGGTTTTGTTGCCTGTCAGAAATCAATTCTTAATCCAAGGCGGAGGCCAATGGTGGTGAATTTTTGTTTCAGGGTGATATCCGCTTTATTGGCGGCTGAAAAATTATAGCGTATAAAAGGTTCCGCCATTAAGCGGTACCTGTCGTTCAGCTTATAGTATATGGAAGCCGCGCCGATAAAGCCAAGCCCGATATTGGTTTTGAACCCATAAGGCGAAGCGCCGGATTTACCGGTGGTGATGGATACCGGCCTGTATGCCGTGTCGAGCACATCCCCTTTCTGCCAGCTATATACATTGAACACCACGCCCGCGTTGATGTTGGCATGCAGCCTTTCATTGCCCAGTTCATAACCAATGGTTACAGGCACATCGATGGTGCGGTAACGGTTCATGGTGGTTTTATAACGGGTACCCGTATACGAATATGCACCGGTAGTGTCGCCGTTCGCGTTGATGATGAATACCTGCTGTACAATATTTCCTTCAGAATAGGTGAATTTCTCATTCACCTGGCTGTAGTTCAAGCCGGCCCTGAAACTCATGCCATTGCTGAATACGCGCGTGTACCTCATCCCGAAGCTGAAGGCGGAGGAATACTTCGTACTTTCCTTTCTCCTGCGCAGGTATTCGGAGTTCGCCGTATCCGCGAAACTGCGCAGCACGTAATCCGGCCCGCCATATACTTCCACATATTTCTTATTGCCCGCCGCGTTCTTTTCGGCACAGGGCACGGGCGTGAGGTCCCTGGCCGTAAACTTCAACGGGCGCAGGCCCGGCGACCCCTCAAATAAAATATGATCGGTTTCAGGATTGAGTACGAAGGCTGTTAACCCACCGGATATTTTTTCGTTTGCGCTTAACCGTGAGTCATCCGGTTTGCCTGCAATACTTTCATCAACACCTGTTTCAACAGGCGTATCCGTTTGCACAGACAATTGCGTGCGTGATTTCTTTCTTTGACTCCGGCCTGTGTTAGCAACAATCCGGCTATCGGTTGTTGTTTGGTCAGGTGAAACCGGCGGCATCATGTTACCATTTCCCAGTTCCGAAGAATTGCCCGTGATATCATTGGATGAATGACCTGGCAAATTCCCGCTGCCTTTATTACCCTTACCGTTATTTGATGGTAAGCCTGGGGATAGCTGATCCCGGCCTGATGGCGTTGCGGTGGCATTTGCCGTTACATCATTCGTGCCCTGTGTAACAGGACCGGCCTGTTGATTGCCGGATTGGTTGTTTTTGTCAGCAAGACTAACGGTTTGCTGCGGTTCAGGTTGCTGATCCGCCGTAGTGCGGTCTGCTAGTTGGTAAATCCCCAAACCACCCAGGAGCAGGGCAATACCCCAGATAATGATGCCCGGGGCTGAGGCCGGCCACCACCAGGCCACAGGCCTTTTACGTTCTTTCCGCCGTTGTATATTTTCCCAGATATGCGCCGGCACGTCCGGCTCAAGGGAGCCGAGGCGGTTTCGCATCTGGTCATCAAAAGTAGAATAGTCTGTCATACGGCTACTTTTTGCATGGCTAAAATTTGTTTTTGCAGCATCATCCTGGCTTTGACCAACTGGCTTCTGCTGGTTCCCGGCTGGATCCCAAGCATGACGGCTATTTCCTCATGCCGGAACCCTTCCATTACGTATAAGTTAAATATCAGCCTGTACCCATCGGGCAGACTGTTGATCAATCGCAATAAGTCTTTTTCCGTCAGGTGGCTGTAAGCCGAAGGATCTTCTAAACTCGCCACCGATTCTTTCACTTCTTCCACCGATTGCTCTTTTTGGTATCGCATCAGCGAATATTTCTTAATCGCCGTGTGCACCACTATTTTCCTGATCCATCCTTCAAATGAACCTTCAGATTTAAACTGTCCGATCTTGTTGAAAACCTTAATAAACGAGTCTTGCAGGATGTCTTCTGCATCAGCCTGGTTCCGGGCATAGCGGTAACATACGCCCAGCATGCGACTGGCGTAACGGTCGAACAGGGCTTTTTGGCAGGCCGCGTTCTCCCGGATGCAACCCCGTATCAGTTCATCTTCCGTCAAATAATTGATCGATGGTTAAGCCTTACCAGTCAGGAGAGGCCCTGAAATAGCCTTTTGCTGCCTGGCTTGTCTGTTTTTTGTCCTATTTTAGAGATTATAATCTTACTAAGGTATGATGTCGAACGATCAGGTACAAGAACTGCGGAGCGAAAATGAATTGCTGCGCATTCAATTGAACGACCTGAACGAGTTGATTTCCATCAGGGAGGAGGAGTTGGACATCCTCCGGCGGAAGGCGGGAAAGGCCGCCGAATACCAGAGCAAGCTCGAAAACACCCTACTGGAAATGGATTACCTGCAATCGGAACTGGGCAGGCAACTGCAGGAAACAGCCGGTGCGGGGCAAAGGGCCACTGCGTATGAACAGGAAATACTGGAAGGGATCCGGATGGAAAAAGAATTTTACAGCATCCGCGATAAATACAACAGCCTGCAGGCCGAGTTGACCGATTTACAACAGGAGGCATCTGCCATCCGCAACCTGAACCAGCAAATCTCCACATTAAAAACCAGGGTAGCCGAATTGGAAAGCGCCCTGGAGTTGATTGAACTGGATAAAGGCTTTATAAAAGAAGAACTCGAAGCATTGCGCGGCCAGTTGCCGAAAACGGCCGGCCAGAGTTCGGAATGAACAGACTAAATTGCGGTATGCACCCACAACGACTTACGATACTTATTGCCAGCCTGGTTGGGATCGGTACGCTTTTTTTACCCTGGAGCCAACTACCTTTTGGCGCAGGTGAAGTGAATGGCTTGCATGGATATGGATGGATTGTTTTAGCCACATGCACGGTATCTGCTTTGATCTCGTTGTTTGGACAAAAATCAGGGTTCATGCCCAGGCCCTGGTGGTTGATTTGTATGGCATCCGGGATCTTCGCCACCATCACCATGGTTGTTTTCTTTGTGCCCGATTCCAGCGGCATCCCCACTTCATATATCCGCTACGGCGCTTATGCCTGCGGACTTGCGTGCCTGGCCCTGCTGGCAGCAACCGTAGCGTTTAAATCGCCCCGGAATTGATTCCCGTTAACGCAACAATTATGAAAAACATAGCCGACATCAGGAAGGATTACAGCAAGGAAGCGCTTGACGAATCACATACTCACGCTAACCCATATACGCAGTTTGACCGTTGGTGGCATGAAGCGTTATCGAGCGAGATTGATGAGGTCAACGCAATGGCTTTGGCAACTGTTGGCGCCGATGGCAGGCCTTCCGCACGAATCGTATTGCTGAAAGGGTTTAACAATGACGGCTTCGTTTTTTTCACCAATTATCACAGCAGGAAAGGAAAGCAGATGGAAGAAAACCCATTTGCTTCACTGGTGTTTTTTTGGAAAGAACTGGAGAGGCAGGTCAGGATCAGCGGGCAAATTGAAAAAATTAGTGATGCCGAAAACGATGAATATTTTTTCAGCAGGCCGCCTGAAAGCCAGGTTGGCGCATGGTCATCGCCGCAAAGCACCGTGATACCTTCCCGTGCCGTTTTGGATGCCAACGTGAAACATTATACCGACCGTTTCTCGCAATCGCCCATGACAAGGCCGGCGCATTGGGGAGGGTACCGCCTGAAACCAGACGAGATCGAATTCTGGCAGGGCCGCCCCAGCAGGCTGCACGACCGCATCCGGTACAAGCTTGAAGAGGGCGCCTGGGTTAGGGAGCGCCTGGCACCATGATACCTGGCATAAAAAAGGGCTGACAGTTAGCCAGCCCCTTGTAAAATTTTTACTACCGCAAATTACTTTTTTGCATCCGCTTTTTTAGCAGCAGATTTTTTTGGCTTAGCCGGCCTTGTTTTACCAAAGCTTCCGGCTGAAATTTTACCTTTTTTGGTTTTGATATCACCGCGTCCCATAATGTATGCTTGTATTTTTTATGAAAGATGAATGCAATTGAAAAAAAAAGCAAGACACATGGGCGCCTTGCTTTTCAATTTTTTGGAACAGGTTAGATTTTGCTTGACAATTCTTTACCTGGTTTGAACCTGGCCACTTTCTTCGCTTTGATTTTGATTACAGCGCCAGTCTGAGGGTTGCGGCCATTGCGGGCTGCCCTTTTAGAAACAGAGAAAGTACCGAAACCAACCAGGGTAACTTTGTTACCGCTCTTCAGGGTTTTGGTTACTGCTTCGATGAAAGAATCGAGGGCTGCGTTTGCCTGGGTCTTGGTTACCTCGGCGTCATCAGCAATTTTTGCAATTAATTCAGCTTTGTTCATAATTAAGATTTTGAGATTTTTTTAGGTTGGACAAATATAGAAGGTTTTTACTTGCAACAAAATTTTTTTGAAATTTTTTTACACCCTCCCAATCGGCTGAAAACCGCAGTCAGCGGGCATTTTAGCGTATCCCGCAACCCGCCGGGGAAAATCCGGGCCCCGTGGATTTTCCGCAAAAGCCTTACTGGAAGCGGGTTTCAGGAAACGATGGCCTGAATCCCGCAGCCCGACTGAATTTGACGGTCCCGCCTCTTTTGAATTGTTCACATTTCATCCACAACCTGCATTACCGAACGGAATGCCACAAAACGGTTGCCCCAGGCGTCAAATCCCTTCTGCCACATAGCCGGTGCATGCTGCTCGATATAGCGGTTGTATTCCGCTTTGCTGAAACTGTGGTACTGGATGGTAAATGTTGGGCCATCGGTATCGTCAACTTCCAGGAGCCTCGATGTGATGGCACGGAAAAAACAACCGGTGGCCAGGATTTCGGGGATATGTTCCGACTTGAGCCAGTGCAGCCAATCGGCGGCGATGGCTTCATCTACTTTTACGGATACATTATATATGACTGCTGTTTGCATATACAGATGGTATAAAGATGAATGAATGTGTTTATTTGGAAGGCGGAGTCAGTTTGCAATACACGGGGCAGTGGTCACTGTGCTTGACATCTGGATAAATATCCGCGTCCTGCAGATGTGCGGAAAGTTTATCGGTGACGCATATATAATCTATACGCCATCCTTTATTATTTAACCTGACGCTTGGAAAGCGCTGGCTCCACCACGAATACCGGTGCGGCTCCGGATGAAACACGCGGAAACTGTCTGCCCATCCATGTTCCAGCAGCTTATCCATCCAGGCCCTTTCTTCGGGCAGGAAGCCTGAAGACTTTTTATTGCCCTTGGGGTCATGGATATCAATTTCTTTATGCGCGATATTATAATCGCCGCAAAGGATGATATACGGATGCTTTTTCCGCAATGATTGCAGGTAATCAAAAAATGTATCCAGCCATTCATACTTAAATGATTGCCGGGCATCACCGCTGGTACCGGAAGGGAAATACGCGTTGATCAACCTGATTTTCCCGAAATCAGCCTGTATCACGCGGCCCTCATCATCGCTGGCTGAATGGCCATTGCCTACAAAAACATTGTCGGGTTTGATTTTCGAAAAGATCGCCACGCCACTATACCCTTTCTTCTGTGCACTGAACCAGTGGTGTTCAAATCCCAGCGCTTCTAATTTCTGGAGGTTTACTTCATGGCTGCTGGCTTTTGTTTCCTGCAGGCAAATGATATCTGCCGGATCGGTCTCCAGCCATTCGTAAAATCCTTTTTTGATGGCGGCCCTGATGCCGTTGACATTATATGAAATGATCCGCATGCTTTATCTTTCCGGCAAACTTAACGAAGATTTTCCGGCCTTAATCTTCCAGCACCGGCCTTAACCATCGGCGGGCCTCCTCTTCGTCCATGCCTTTTCTCTTTGCGTAATCCTGCAATTGATCAACACCAATTTTTCCAACGCCGAAATATTTGCTTTCGGGATGCGCAAAATACCAGCCACAGATGGATGAAGCCGGGTGCATGGCCAACGACTCTGTGAGGCTGATGCCTGTTGCTTCCTCACCGCCCAGCAGCCTGAACAGTTTGATTTTCTCCGTGTGGTCGGGACAGGCGGGATAACCCGGTGCGGGACGGATGCCGCTGTATGCCTCCCTGATCAACTCATCATTGTTGAGATTTTCATCCGGTGCGTAGCCCCAGTGTTTGATGCGCACTTCGCGGTGAAGCCATTCAGCACAGGCTTCCACCAGCCTGTCGCCCAGGGCCTGCAACATGATTTTACGGTAATCATCGTGCGCTGCTTCGAACCTGCGGATATGTACATCCATTCCCTGGATGGTTACACTGAAAGCGCCGATATGGTCCACAGCCTTGCCGGTGGGAGAAATAAAATCGGCGAGCGACAAATTGGGTTGGCCTGCCGCCTTCTTTGCCTGCTGACGCAGGAATTCAAGCTGGGTCAGGCGGCCTTCATCATCAAGCTGAACAGTATCAGGAGCCACTCGGTTGGCCGGCCAGAAACCAATTACGGCGCGGGCTTGCAGCCATTGTTCGCTGATAATTTGATCCAGCATGGAGCTGGCGTCTTCGTAAAGCTTAGTCGCTTCCCTGCCAATCAACTCATCTGTCAATATTTGCGGGAATTTCCCGTGCATTTCCCATGCAATGAAAAAAGGTTGCCAGTCAATGTACTGGCGCAACACAGCTACATCAATACTTTCAAACACCCTGGTGCCGGTAAATGCGGGCGCCACGGGGTTGAAAGTGTCCCAATTAATTAGCGACGGGTTCTGTGCTGCCTGCCCGTAAGCAATTTGCTGGCGTATGGTTTTGCGGTTATCAAAATCGGATTTCAGTTTTTCATATTCATCCTGCACGGCATCCAAAAAAGGTTTCCGCTGCGCGGGATTAAGTAAACTACCGGCAACGGTTACACTACGCGAAGCGTCAAGCACATGCACAACGCCCTGGTCATACTCGGGGGCGATGCGCACTGCGGTATGTGTTCGGCTGGTTGTTGCACCACCAATCAGTAACGGTATCGACATTCCTTGCCTTTTCATTTCGCGCGCTATATGCACCATTTCATCCAGCGAAGGCGTAATCAATCCGCTCAGGCCTATCATATCAACCTGCTGTTTTTTTGCTTCCGCCAATATTTTATCGGCCGGCACCATCACGCCCAGGTCAATGATGTCATATCCATTACAACCCAAAACCACTCCCACAATATTCTTTCCGATATCATGCACATCCCCTTTCACCGTAGCCAGCAAGATCTTGCCGGGGCCTTTATCTGCCTGCGTTTCAGATGCCGGATTATTTTTTTGATCCAGTTTTTCCTGTTCAATGTATGGTGTGAGTACCGCAACGGCACGTTTCATCACCCTGGCGCTCTTCACCACTTGTGGCAGGAACATCTTCCCTGACCCAAATAAATCACCCACGATATTCATGCCATCCATCAGCGGGCCCTCAATAACATCAAGCGGTCGTGGATAAGCCACCCTGGCTTCTTCCGTGTCCTGGTCAATATAATCGGTGATGCCGTTAATCAGGGCGTGTTCGATCCGCTTTTCCACCGGGGCCTGTCGCCAGCTTTCGTCCTTCACGGTTTCTTTTCCCTTGGCGCGAACGGTTTCCGCGAATGCGATGAGCTTCTCAGTGGCTTCGTTATGCTCATTGTTGCGGTTGAGGATGACGTCTTCACATAGCTCTTTTAACCTGGGCTCTATTTCATCATATACAACCAACTGGCCTGCATTTACAATACCCATATCCATACCCGCTCGAATGGCATGAAACAAAAACACGCTATGTATGGCTTCCCGCACATGGTCGTTTCCCCTGAACGAGAAGGATACGTTGCTCACGCCCCCGCTGACTTTCACGAGGGGCATCAAACGCTTGATATCCCGCGTTGCTTCAATAAAATCCAACGCGTAATTATTGTGCTCTTCTATGCCGGTGGCAATGGCGAAGATGTTTGGATCGAAAATGATGTCCTGGGGGTAGTAACCAACTTTCTCTGTGAGTATCCGGTATGCCCTCCGGCAAATCTCCACTTTACGGGTCCTTGTATCTGCCTGCCCTGCCTCATCAAACGCCATCACGATCACGGCGGCGCCGAAATCCTTGCAGATATTGGCCTGCTCAATGAATTTTTCTTCCCCCTCCTTCAATGAAATGGAATTCACAATGCATTTTCCCTGTACGCATTTCAAACCGGCTTCAATAATCTCAAACTTACTGCTGTCGATCATGATCGGAATGCGGGCGATATCCGGCTCTGATTGCAGCAGGTTCAGGAAGTTGGTCATGGCGCTGACACCGTCAAGAAGGGCGTCATCCATATTTACATCCAGTACCTGCGCACCGCTTTCCACTTGTTGCCTGGCAACCGATAAAGCTTCTTCGTATAACCCTTCCCGTATAAGCCTGGCGAATTTTTTGCTTCCCGTAACATTGGTCCGCTCACCTACGTTCACAAAATTGGTTTCAGGCCTGATCACCAATGGTTCGAGGCCGGAGAGGCATAAGTATGAATTGATCTCTTTCATGAATAACTCCTAACTGTAATGAATAACCGAATTAAAGTTCCGCCGTTTCCGCTTTTGCAGGTTCAGGCAAAGGCCTTGGCTTGCATTTAGCCACCGCGGCCGCGATGCAACGGATATGATCGGGCGTAGTACCGCAGCATCCGCCCACAATATTGACAAAACCTTCTTTTGCCCATTCCTCAATGATATGCGCCGTATCGTGCGGTTGTTCATCATATTCCCCAAAGGCGTTGGGCAGGCCGGCATTGGGATAAGCGGATGTAAAGCAGGTGGCGAGTTCCGACAGCTCTTCGATATGCGGGCGCATTTCCTGTGCGCCCAATGCGCAGTTAAGCCCAACCGATAAAGGCCGTGCATGCACAATGGAATGATAAAAGGCTTCCAGTGTTTGTCCGCTTAATGTACGGCCACTCGCGTCGGTGATCGTACCGCTGATCATGATGGGCAATTCCTGTTTGCCGCTATCCCTGAAATATTTTTTAATGGCACGGATGGCAGCTTTCGCGTTGAGCGTATCAAAGATGGTTTCAATGAGTAAAATATCCACTCCGCCGTCAACGAGCCCGCGCACCTGTTCGGCATACGCTTGTTCCACTTCATCAAAACTAACGGCACGAAAGCCGGGGTTGTTGACATCCGGAGAGAGCGATAAGGTTTTATTCAAGGGGCCAATGGCGCCTGCTACAAAGCGGGGTTTGGATGGGTCTTTCTTTGTGTAATCATCCGCTGCCCTGCGGGCGCAGGCCGCCGATGCGAGGTTGAGCTCATAGGCCAGGTCCTGCATATCATAATCAGCCTGAGCGATGGAAGTGCTGCTGAACGTGTTTGTTTCAATGATGTCGGCCCCGGCTTCGAGGTATTCGCGGTGGATGGCTTCAATCAAATCGGGTTTTGTGATGCTGAGCAAATCGTTATTGCCTTTCACATCTTTGTGCCAGTCGCGAAATCGTTCGCCCCTGTAGTCGGCTTCATCCAGGCGGTGCCGCTGGATCATGGTCCCCATCGCGCCATCAATCACCAGGATGCGTTGCGTAAGTAATTTGCGTATATCTGTCATAGTCGGACAATAAGCAGTTTTCAAAACTGCATGTGAACAATACGCTGAACCCGTAAACGATTGGCAAACTCCGTGAATGTGAAGAGAGGTCGATCGTTTATTAGTTCAGTTTTTTGATACCAGGGGGTGAACAATAAACAAATCCGCCCCTGAACAGTGCAAAATTACAATCAATTCATCGTTATAAAAAAAAATTACGTTGGGCTGGATCATTGGCCGTCCAGCCAGGCTTTGAATGCGGCTGAACGCTCTGTGCTCACAATGGTTTCGTGGCGGGCCGGCGGCTGCAGTTTAACCAGGACGCGGCCCTTTGTATGCGCCAGCATTTCGGAGATGGCCCGGATGGAGATGATGTATTGCCTGTTGATCCTGAAAAAATCCTGCGGCGGCAGTTGGTTTTCGAGTTGATCGAGGTTGCTGTCGATGGCGTACCTGCGCCCTTCATGGTTGGTTAAAAAGTTCACCTTGTCTTCCGTATAACAGTAAGCGATTTCCTCTGTTTGAATGGTCTTGATATGATCGCCGTAGCGCACCACAAAACGGTTTTTGTAACCCTGGGCCTGCGGCTGGTATGCTTCCAGCAGTTTGCGCATATCGAGGGCAACGGTTTGCGTGGGCTGTTGTTGCCTGAATTTCCGGATGGCCGCCTGTAGTTCCTCTTTTTTAACCGGCTTCAGGATATAATCAATGCTATTGACCTTAAAAGCCTCGATGGCGTATTGGTCGTAAGCTGTTACAAACACAATCGGACAGCCGGGTTCGATGAATTTGAAAATGTCGAAGCTGATGCCATCGGCCAGTTGAATATCGGAGAAAATCAAATCGGGATGCGGGTTTTCTTTCAACCAGTTAATGGCAGACGACACCGATTCGAGTGATGCCAGCAGTTCTGCATTGGGCTCAATGTCCCTGATCAGTTTGAACAACCGGCGTGCGGCTGGCTCCTCGTCTTCAATGATTACTACGCGAAACATGTGTACTGATTATGCCTTAAGTAAAGGTAATGAAACCGTAAATGTGTCGGGCCTTTGCTCAATCCGTACTTTTTTCCGGCTCAACAAATTATACCTGCTGATGATATTTTGCAAACCCATGCCCGCACCGGGTTGCTTACTCATGCGCGGATTGATATTATTTGACAACTGCAATTCTTCATCCTGTACAATTTCGAGGGTGATGGTCAGCGGTTGTTCCTTCGTCACAACATTATGTTTGATCGCATTCTCCACCAGCAATTGCAATGTCAATGGTGGTATCCGGTACTGGTTCATCTGCGTTGCATTGATTCGGATGTCGAGCCTGAGCGGTTCGCCAAAACGGCGTTGTTGCAACTGATGGTAAATGTTCATGAGGTTGACTTCATCCAACAGCGGTATGGTATCATGATCCCGGTATTGAATGATTTGCCTGAAAAAATCAGAAAGCTGCTCCGCATAACCTACAGCGCCTTTTGGGTCTTCCTCAATCGTTGATATCAAAGTGTTGAAACTGTTAAACAGGAAATGCGGGTTAACCTGTGTACGCAGCACGGCAAATTGCTGCTCGATTTTTTCCTGTTTCAACCTCTCCATCCGCTTGACAGCCGCTTCCCTGTTGCGAATGATGGCATATATGATACCCGACAGCAGCAGGCCCGATAAAGCAATAAACCAGTATTCGCGGTAAAACGGTTTACGGATGCGGAAAGCGAAACTGGCTTCACCTGCATAATCAAAATTCCTGTTCAGTGAAGCCCTGACCCTGAACACATAATTGCCTGGTTGCAGGCGTGGAAAGTTTTTAAACCTGTCGGTAGTGTTAACCCAATTGCTGTCGAGCCCTTCCAGCTTGTACTGGTAGAAGACCCGCTCCGGATCAGTGTAATATAACCCGGTGTAATAAAATGTGAGGTTGTTCTCGTCATATCGAAATAAGTTCCGGGTCAGCGGTATGTCTGATAAAAACAACTGAACAGATTCAATGACCGGCTTTGGCTGCTGACTAACAGAGTTGGGTACCCGATACTGTAAAATCCCGTTATTGGTAGATACAAACAATTCGCCATCCCTGCCAACACTCACTGCACCGAGGTCCTCGGCATTCACATCACCCAGGCCCTGTCGGATGCCGAGGTAAGAAACCCGTCCTGTTTTTGGCTCAATGATATCAATCCCCGCGCGGTTAACCACCATGACATGGCCTGAAGGCACAGCCCGGACCGCTGATACATGTATATCGCTTAATCCTTTCGTGAGGTCGAACTTTTCCAGGTTCTTCCCGTCATAGCGGTACACACCGGACCTTGCGGTGGAAAACCAGATATTTCCCAACTGGTCTTCGGTAATGGAAAATACGTGCTCATCCGACAGGCCTACCCGGTTATCGATGACCGCATAATTCTTACCGTCGAACGAGATAAGCCCATTGCCATCCGTCCCAAACCAAATCCTGTTCCTGCTATCGCGGAAAACCGCGTAAATATAATTTGTGCCGATATTCCGGCTGTCATATTTCGTGTATACATAACTGTTATGTAAGCCCGGCTGGCCGGCTTGTATTGCAATGGTTCCTTCCAGGCTGCTGACATACACATCCTGTCCAGATCCGCTGATCGACAAAACGCTGGCTGTTGCATAGCCCGGATACTCTGTAAAGCGGCGATATTGATTGGTCGACGGGTCAAGCAAAAACAAACCCCTTCCCATGGTTCCAATCCAGATAAACCCCTTTACATCTTCATACAAGGCCGTGATATCGGTTTTGTCTGTTAATTCTGAAATGCGGATGCGGGTAAAAACAGAAGGCTTCCGCATATTATCCGTCCGTAACAATTCATTATTTTCATTATTGATCCAAAGCCTTCCTTTGGAATCTGAGAGTATGGCATGTATATGTTCGAAGACAGGATTTCCGGGCGCCGGCAGCAAATGGAAACTTGCCAGTTGCGTCCTGATCAATCCGTTTGCAGGAGTGGCGATCCAGTGGTTTCCCTGGTCATCACGTACAATGTCTGAAACCTGTGTAACAGGTGTATTACCCACAAGGGTTTCCAAATAATCGGTATCGGCTTTGTACAAAAAAAATCCCTTGTCCCTGGTGCCAATCATGAGTATGTTTCCTGAGGCATGCAATGCCGTAACTTCTCCATAAGCCCAGTTTGATAACCCCTTAGGTTGCCAGATTTTATCCTGTACCGGGTCAAACAGGCATACCCCTTTATCCTGCATCCCGATCCAGCACCATCCATTAACCGCCGCAGCCAGGCTTGTGATGAGTTGATCGGGAAGACCGTTTTTTGTGGTAAAAGTTTTTACGGTTCTCTTTTGCCCGGACAATTTGCAAAGGGCAAAGCCCTGGTCGGTTCCTGCTATAACCTGACCGTTTGATAAAACCTGCAAGGCATTCACCTGTTCATCGATTAGCCCGTCTTCAGCGTCTACCAGGTACATCTTTGATTGCTCAAAATAATACAGCCCTTCGCCGGCGCTGCCAAACCAAAGCCTGCCAGCAGAATCCCTGGCAAATGATGTTATCCTTTTGGTGGGTGACCCCTCTTCAGGATTGATATAATTGAGAAATTGGCGGTCATATTTTGCGAGGCGACCGCTTTTGAAACCCGTCCAGATATTATGCAGGCTATCCTCCATGATTGCTGTAACTGTATCGCTGTAGTCCTTGTTTTGAAAAGGCATCGGATAAAAGCGCAGCCCGTCAAAACGGTACAACCCCTGGTCGGTGCCAACCAGGATATAGCCGTTGGCACGTTTGTACAGGCAATTGATCCTGACAGTACGGTTATCCTTTTCGAGCCGGTACATGCTTGTGCGCTCGGTTTGCGCCTGGATGCAGCACGTAAAAAGCAACATGATAACGGTAAGGCATACACGAATCATATCCGGGTCATGGTTTTATGAGTGACGCTTTTACCTCTACTTTGATTTCGGATGCCAGCTTTTCGTGTACCACTTTTGGTATGGGGATTTGGTGGTCGGCGAGGAGCACCGTGAAATTGGAGAGTATGGAACAACCACTTGGGGTTACCGTTAATTCAGACTTGATGATGCGTTCCTGAGATACGCCATGTACCACCAGGTTTCCTTTGGCCCTGACAGTGTACTTGCCTGGAACGGAAAAGTCGATATCCTCGATGATTTTACCACTGAATGTGGCGTTAGGATGGAGATTGCTCTCCATATAATTTTCGTTGAAATGCTCTTTCTGCAAAGGATTATTGAAGCCCTCAAAAGTGGATACTGGCACGCTGAATGCAAAGAGCTTGCGCCCGATGTCGAGTTTTCCTTTCATTTGATCGCTGGAAGCCCGGATCAACTCCAGCGGCGCGTCTGACCTGAACTGAACTTTTCCGTTATTGGTTGAAAATACCTGCGCCTGCAGCGGCATGGCCGCGACAAGGAACAGGATGCTTATGAACAGGCGAAAACGGGAACACATAGGCGCGCATATAATCCTGTAAGGTAATCAATAATTCAGTTTCACATTTCGCGGGCATCAACCACGCTTGCGTTTGCCCACCGTAAAAACCCTTGAAATGTTAAACCCAAAATATAAGTCGCCTTTCTCCCATAAACCGGTGGTTTCCGTAATGAAAGTCCGCTCAGCCATTCCCTGCGAATTGGTCACATGTAACTGAAACACGTGCCCTCCGGTTTCAATATCAAAACCCAATGAGAGGGAATTGGTCGTGCCGCGCAATTTATAATCGGGGTGCTGGTAATAGTATTCGGCGTTTATGCTTACCCGTTTGCTGATCTTCTGGCGGCCCCCTATACCAAGCGCCAGGATATCATTAGGTTCATCCGCGTAAGTAACCAGGTTCCTGTGTACCAGCGTGGGCATCAATTGTATGGATGTGCCTTCTGAGAATTTCCTGCCTATGATGAGCTGATGCGAAAAAAACAGGCGGGATGAAAAATAATTTTTCCTGTTCGGATCTTCAAACTTCAAGGTCTTTAAAGCAACTGTAGGCACATAGCTCAGGGTAATGGGCATGCGCCTTTTACCGGTTGACTGGCGTAAAATTTTCCATTTAAAAAACGCGTCAAGGGTTTTCTGGTGTGTGCTCCGCCCGAAACCCACCATGAGTGTGGATGTAATGCCATAATCAAGCCCCATCCTCATTGTAGCATTATCCAAACCAAAAAGTTCATACAGTCCATTGTTCAGTTTCCCAAACCTGTGCGAGATCTTTACATCCAGCACACCCCTGGCCACATTCTCCACGGTATGGCCATTAATGAGCCTGGTGGTTTTAAAAGTAGCTGTGGTATAGTTCGTAGCTGATTTGTTGTCACCAATCACTTCCTGCTCAAGTTGAGACAGGAGGTCGGTGGTATCCTGTGCATGGCCGGCCCCCATAGCGCTTATGGCAACAGCAATTGCCAGCATTGCATATCCAAACATCTTTCTCATAATTACATTTTTTGATCGTACTGGCATGCTACTTTGATTTCTACAGATTCCGCGATATTGTCTTTCACCAATTTTGGAATGCTGACCTGGTAGTCGGCAAGCTTCACAAAAAAGGTTGATTCAGCGGAAATTTTACCTGACTTCACTTGAACCGTTCCATTGGCATTCACTTTTTTTGTCACACCATGCATGGTCAGGTCACCGCTAACAGATACGGGATATTGACCGTCTTTATCAAATGAAACTTTACTGATATCCGCGATAACCCCTTTAAATGTGGCTTTCGGGAACTTATTGCTTTCCATGTAATTCTCGTTGAAATGCTCTTCCATCAGGGCTTTCTCAAAATGAAAACTCTTGATGAGCACCGAAAATTGCAGGTCGCCTGTTTGTGTGTTCAGCACACTCATCACCTGGTTATTCTCGGCTTCGATATTCTCAAGCGGCGCTTTTGAATAGAATGAAATAAATCCGTTCTTGGTGAAATATCTCTGCGCATTGGCCTGGAGGCTTGCTGCTATGCATACAATGGAAACAATGAATATCTTTTTCATGTTGGTTGTTTTTGATGGTTGATGATTGATATGTATCGATTAATTATTTGGCGCGCCGGCATCTATCCAGCATTTGATTTTCGCGGCTTCATCGCTTGTTAACGGACCTGTTGGAGGCATCGATTTTTCAACCAGCGCACGAGCGTTGATCCTGTCTTTCTTGCCACTGATCTGCGCGTAATTAGTCAGCAAAACCCCGCCCGAAGCGCCACCGGCGTCATGACAGCCGGAGATGGCGCATTTGCTGAGGATCAGGGGCTGTACATCAGCGGCAAAACCGGCCTGCACGGTGGTACAATCTACCGGTGTAGTTGAACCGGGATACAAGATTTCTTCTTTGTCGTAATAGCATGACTGTACAAAGCCGAGGCTGGTTATAGCTATGGCGAACAGCCATTTTTTTGTTTGTATCATGATGGTTGGTAAATAATGATTAATTGTTGGGCGCACCTGCTTCAATCCATTTCCTGACCTGCGCGATGCGGCAATCGCTCAGTTTGGCGGCCCCGCGCGGCATTGCCGGAAAACCTGCGGCATGTGTGATGGTGCCCATAAACTTACCGTTCAGCGCGATGCTCCGGATATTGTTATAGGTACTGAGGTCGAGCCCCGCGCTCTGGAAATTTGGATTGTGGCAACCCCTGCAATTGCTGTTCACCAGGGGTTGAATAGTGGCTGAAAAGGTAAACTGCGAACTGTCGCAATCATTGCAGGCATTGTTCTTCGCACCCTGCTGGATCCATCGGAAGATAAGTTGCTTCTCCGCGGCTGTAAGCGGCGTGGATGGCGGCCTCGGCATGATTTTGCTGGGATCCGTTTCATTCAGCACTTCATACAAATCACTTCCGTTGGGGTTACCCGGGCGCACATCGCCTGTGGCCATGATGGTGGCATAAGACGTGAGCTCAATACCATCCTGCCTGGTGGCGGCGTCGTGGCAATTGCTTTTCGCGCAACTTGAAATCAGCAGGGGCAGTATTTGGTTTTGAAAATACACCGTATCCGCGCTGCAAGGCTGTTCCCCTCCTGTTGGTGGCGGATTGTTCCCAGGTGGATTATTGACCAACCCATCGGGCTCATGCTTACAGGATGCGCCCCAGGCAATCAATCCGCCAAAGCAAACGAGGATCAACAATGATTTCAGTTTCATGTGTGTTGTTTTATACAGGTTTTTCATTTTGTATGGTAGCAACGGGCCAAATAAACATCTCCGGCAATTCCCAGGTCAGGGTCGCCCTGGCCAATGCCTGATGCCAGTCCTTTAATTTGCAGTACCTGCCCTTTCGCGATACCTGCAGATTTCTCTTCGAGCGTGCAGTTGACATGCGCGCCTTCAATACCTGATTCCAGCAATACCACCTGCTGTTGTTGGGTATTTTCAGATATGTCGATAACCGTACCGGTTACTTCGAGTACCCGGCCTGTAAATTCTTTCCCTGCCCTGAGCGAGTCAACCGAATACATTTTATACAGTTCGGTGGCAGAAACCGGAATGCCTTTGGCAGACTTCACATCGAGGGGGCCTTTTTGGTACATGTAGTAACCAATACCGGCACCGGCCAATGCAAGGAAGGCGAGGATGCCTATGATGATTTTTTTTGATTTGCGTTTCATGACCTAAAATTAGAGCCAGGCCATACCCTCTCAAAACGAAGTTGACTGAACGGGAATAAAACGAGTCTGAACCGGAAAATGGTCAACTGACCGGGCTGATGTACTGCTGAACGGGGATGCGGTTGGCAATGCTTTTACCAAGCGTCATCTCGTCGGCGTATTCCAATTCGCCGCCAAAAGATATGCCGCGGGCGATGGTCGTAATGCGAACGGGGGTTTCCTTGAGTTGGCGGCTGATATAATAAATGGTGGTATCCCCCTGGATATTGGGGTTGAGGGCGAAGATAATTTCCTGTACTTCATCGGCCGGTATCCGAGCCAGCAGGCTGCTGATCTGCAATTGGTCGGGGCTGATGCCATCGAGCGGGGAGATCACCCCACCCAACACATGGTAGACCCCGTTAAACTGTTGGGTGCTTTCAATAGCAATGACATCGCGGATACTTTCCACCACACAAATCGTCTCTTTGCGGCGCATGGTATTGCTGCAGATATTGCAGAGGTCCTGGTCGGCGATGTTATGGCATTTCTGGCAAAACCTGATTTCCCTTCGCATACGCGCGACACGCTCGCTGAAAACAGATACCTGTTCTTCATCCTGCTTTAATAAATGCAGCGCCAGCCTGAGGGCTGTTTTCTTGCCAATGCCCGGGAGTTTGGCAAATTCATTCACCGCGTTTTCAAGAAGTGTGGAGGAGAAAATCATGCTGTAAAATTAGGTAAACCGGAACATCCATCATCAAAGGCTGATATCCCTTTCATTATCCCAATCGGCCCGGATCGCCAGTTTCTGGCTCAGGGTGACGACGGTTTCGGGTTGCAGGCGCTGGCTATAATCACCGGGATCCCAGCGGCCATTGCCATTTCGGTCATATAATATCCGCATGTCATATTCCCCGGGCAGGAATCGGCTGTTTGTCCATTGGTTTGAAGTCAGGGGGGCCGAGAGTTTGATCTCATCCCCGATTAAAAACTGTATAACAGGCTTTTTCTCCAAATCGAGGTTGCTGAATCGTAAGGCTACACGACCGTAATCTTCCACCCGGCGGGTTTTAAACTTCATCGTATCGGCCTTGGGGAGTTGGTTCCCCGCTGAATCAGTGAATGCGCCGGAACCCAGTAACAATACATAATCCCTGTCGGGCGACCAGTTCACCGTAAAAGTGATTTTTTTTCGGGTACTGTCTACCGTTAGTAATGTTCCCGGCAGGCGGTTATAATTGGTGTCAGCCAAAATGATTTGCGTGGAATCTATGTTTTGAAGCGGGTTATTGAAATCAAGGCGAAGGTCCGTCAACAGGTCCTGTAAGCGGTTGGCCTGGTTGCTGCTGTAGCGCAATTTTTTCTCCGGCTGCGCTTTCAGGCTCGATCCGGGTTTGGCAGGGGCCTTTTCGGCCGCATAGGCCAGCAGGTTCACCGAACCTTTTCCCGAACGGGTGTCTACGGTTTCATCCGCAAAAGCAAATATTTCTGTTTTGCTGTTATAGGTACGCCCCCCGTCGGCATCCTTCAGCGCGTACACTTTGAATTCGGCGCCGGGAAGGTTTTTAAACCGGAATGAGCCATCGCCCTTTACCCTTGTGCTGTAATCGGGTTTGCGTGTTTGCACCGCGCTATCAGGGGCATCACGGTACAGCAATACCATGAGGGTACTGTCGGTACCACCGGTTTCGGCCATTTTAACGGACCCGTTCAAACTCAACGAATCAATGTAATCGCCGGTTGAAAACACATAGGTGAAATCGGTGAGTATGTTTCCTTCGTTGATGTCTTTAATGGCATTGCCAAACTGTAAGGTATACGTGGTATTGGGTAGAAGGCTGTCGCGCAGTTTGATGCTGATCGTGCGGAGGTTTCCGCTGACGGTTGGGTTTGTTTTGGGTGTGGGCGACATCAGGAACTGTTGCTGCAAGTCGGCCACTTCAACATATTCGTCGAATGTAAGGGTGATGCGGTTCCCGCTAAAATTCAGCTTCCCCATTTCCGGGCTGGCTTTTTGCAATACCGGCGCCAGGCTGTCCCGCGGACCACCGGTAGGCGCACCAATTTGCGCGCAACCGCCACCGGTTAATGAAAGGAACCATAATGCTATGCCGGCTATTAAACATGAACCCAGCCGGCGTACAGGTATAGACATCATTCGCATGCGTACGCGAAGTTAATGAATGGAAAAGATGTGGCGCATGAATCGGCCCTTACGCGAAGCATTTAACATTTTATCCTTCGGGGGTTTCCTCTTCCTCTTCAGAAATGCTATGCAAGGCAACCGCCATCTGGTTGGTTTTTACAAACCCGCACCAGTGGCAATCATCTTTTCCGCATCCGATATAAAACTCCCGGTTCCTGATTTTATGCCAGGTATCCACTACCTGCTGGCGAACGGTCTCCATATCAGCAGGGCCGATAACCAGTTTCTCGGATTGGTATTTCTTCTTTTTGTCGGGCTCAACAAAGTTGAATTCGGTACTGACAACCGTCCAGTCTTTTTGCGCGTAATTATCCACTAATATCTTGTAAAAAACAGCCTGGCGCCAATAGTCCCCGCCCAAAGGCTGCTTCTCAGATGGGCCCTTGGTTTTCTGTTTGGCTTTTTCGGGGTCACCGGTTTTATAATCCACCACATTGACCATTTTCCCGTCAAATTCCAATTTATCCAACTTACCCTTTAAAGGCACGCCGTCTACCACCACATTTCGTATATTCAGCTCTGTTAGTGCCACTTTATTAAATCGACCAATGTGTTCATCGTAATACGCATCCAGGATTTCATGCCCATATTCCATCCTGCGCGCAAACTCTTCACGGGTAAAGCTTTCACGATGGCGGTTCATATACCAGTCGAAATCGGCGATAAATACATCCTTGCCCGGAAAAGCTTCCGCGGGATCCTGTTTCATCTTCCGGAACAACTGCTCCAGTGCATAATGCACCGCTGACCCAAATTCAGCCGCTTCATTTTTGGGTGATGGGATACGGATCAGGTTTTTAAAATAAAACTCCAGCGGGCAATGCAGGTAATTGTTCAGGGCCGACACGTTCATCACAAATTTATCCAGGATGCGGCCAATATATTCTTCCTCCATCCTGTCGATCTCCGGCGCTTCGGGGGCAGACAATCCCAGCATGGAAAATTCCGTCAGCCATTCCTGTTCCAGCACCACTTTTTCAACCGCCAGTTTATGTGTTTCCTGTATTTCGGCGATAAACATGGATGGCTCCATTTCCTTTCCGTTCTCACGTAAACGGCTATACGAAATATACAAATGTTGCTCCGCACGGGTCAGCGCGACATAGAATAAACGCCGCAATTCTTCCTCATCAGATTGCACGGGTTGTGAAGCAAAGAGGGTATCCGGGAGTTTATACCCGTCTCCCGGCTTTTTCTTTTTTTCCCAGAAAGCCGCATTGCAACCCGCGAAGAATACATATTCAAACTCCAGCCCTTTTGAGCCATGGGCCGTCATCAGGTTCACGCCCTGGTCGCTGCCACTTACCTGCATCAAGGGCAAACTGATGCTTTCCTTGTCCATCAGTTGTACCAAACCCACCAGTTTCTGAAGCGACATGGCCGGTTCACGGCGGGTTTCTTCTTTAATAAATTCAAAGAGGCCGGTGAGTACCTGCAGGTGCCAGTGTTTATCGGGGTCCTGCATGATGGCCGATAGCACGCCCGCTTCGCGGATGATCGCCTCACACAGTTGTTGCAGGGTAATATTTGGCGCCAGCGATATGAGCTTTTCCATCACGGTGGAAGCTTTCGCCAAACCCGTATGGAGGCCTGCATGGAAAAGGTCGCGTGGCGGTGCCTGTGCCGCTTCTGCCAGGTGCCTGCGCAATGACATGCTGCGGTCCGCATATTTCTTCTCAGATACTTCCATCGTGACACGCGCGATTTCTATCGGCGGGATATGAAACCAGTTATAGTGCAAAATTTCAAACAGGAGTTCATCGCCGCTGTACGGGATATAGAGTTCGCTGGAGATATAACTGAGGATGTTGATGAAATTCCGCGCCAGAGGTTGCTCCAGGATGTTCAGTTGCCGTTTGCTGTACACCGGTATGTCGAGTTTCTTGAAATAACGTGTCAGATCTTCTCCATATTTGTTCTCCTTATAAATGATGCCAATCGCGCCGGCTGCTGTGCCCTGTGCCAGTAATTGCCTGACCGACAGCACGAGGCCGATCATCTCCTGGTGTTGCGTATCGTACTCCCTGATTAACGGAGGATGTGACAGGTGTTTGATTGCATCGTTAGACGACTGCAGGTCTTTACTGAGCCCTTCCAACTGCGCCACCAGCCTTTCATTATTCCGGTCGATCAGTGTTTTGGAGATGTCGAGAATAGGTTGTGTTGACCTGTAATTTCGTGTAAGCACCACCGTAAGCAGGTTCTTCTGGTATTGTTCCGCGAATCGGAGCATATTCTCCACATTCGCGCCCTGGAAGCGGTAAATACTCTGGTCATCATCGCCCACCACAAAAACATTGGGTTGGTCCCAGTAACTGATCAGCAGCTCCACCAGCCTGTTTTGTGTGCCGCTGGTATCCTGGTACTCATCCACCAGTATGTACTGGTATTTCTCCTGGTATTTCGACAGCACGGTTGGTTGCTCTTCAAAAACGCGGATCACCCAATTGATCATATCATCAAAATCGTACCTGTTGCGTTGCCGCATCATGGCCTGGAACTGATCAAACTGGTCAACAGCCGCGCGAAGTTTTTCCATCCGTTCATGTTCTTCCTGTATTTTATCCTGCTTCAGGTCGCCGGCTTTAAACTCCCTGAATTTTCTTTTATACCTGAATTCGTCGCGGCTGGGCAGGTCGGCCAAATATGCGTCTATGCGTTCCCGTATGAACGCGGGCGACCAGCCTTCCTTCTTCATATTGCTGAAGAGCCTTCGGAGGTTGCTCACTTCAAAATACACATCGCCCCTGTACCTTTTCAGCGGGTTGTTTTTGGGCAGGGCGTCAATAAGTTCTTTAAACAACTGCACCTGTTCCAGTTCGGAAATGGGATCGAGGGATGTTTTTTCGAAGAGAGAGAGGTTTTCCTGGATGATATCATGGCAAAACGCGTGAAACGTATAGATGTTTACCTTGTATGCATCGGGGCCTATAAACTGGAGCAGCCTTTTGCGCATCGCCACCACACCCGCGTCGGTGTATGTGAGGCAAAGTATATTATCCGGCATGGCGTCGGTATCCAGTAAAATTTTTCCAATGCGGCTGGCGAGGATTTGCGTCTTGCCCGTACCCGGGCCGGCGATCACCATCACGGGCCCTTCAATGGCATCAACGGCGCGTCGTTGCTGCTCGTTTAACCGTTCGTATTCCTGGCGGAAATTGGCTTCCAGTTTTGATCTGTTGAATGACATAAAACAAATATACCTCAATCCTCCATGCGCCCGCAGAACAAAACGGATGCAGGGTTGTTGTATCTTCATGAGTAAAGTGTACAGCCTGCAAACCGTTCAGCGCATACCTGTGGGCATTGATAAAGCATGGGATTTTTTCAGCAGCCCCGCGAACCTGCAAACCATCACCCCTTCTTCCCTCGGGTTTAAAATCATTTCCAAATTCCATGGCAACCGCATGTACCCGGGCCAGATCATTGAATACAAAGTGAGCCCGGTTTTGGGCATACCGCTGTACTGGATGACAGAAATCAAGCATGTGGAAGACCAGAAATTTTTTGTGGACGAACAGCGTTTTGGCCCGTATGCATTATGGCACCATCAGCACCATTTCAAATCTATACCCGGCGGTGTGGAGATGACCGATATTGTACACTACAAAATACCATTTTGGGTGCTTGGAGACTTAGCGCATACTTTGTTTGTGCGCAACCAGCTCAAAAAGATTTTCGACTACCGTTTTGAACAGGTAGAAAAAATATTTGGGGCCTTTCCCTCGTAAAAAATTTCCTGAATCTATTTAGCCGCTTCTACATAAGCCCAGTTCTCATTGCGCTTGATGCGGTGGATCTGGGTTTCCGTGATTTTAAACTGCTTGGCCAGTGTGCGGGCAGGCACCCCTTCCTTGATGAGTTTTTTCAGGTACATCACTTTTGTTACCGTGAGTTTGCTGCTGGTTGGCGAGGTACGCACAAGCGCTTTTTTCCTGGCACGGTCAGCTATCACCATCGGACTGTTTTGCTGATGGACCAGGCTTTCTTCCTGCGTCAGCCACTTGAGGTTGTTGACCTTATTATTCAGCTTGTCATAGTCGATATGTGCCACAATGATCTTATCCTCCGACTCTTTAGGGATGAAACATTCAGCCACCAGGCGATGGATAAGGTGTGCAAAATATTCAGTGCGGCTTTTTAAATCGGCTGCGTAGGCTTTCACATACGCTTTCTTCAATACTTTCAGTTCTTCCGTGGCTTTTTCGAGTTGGGCCGGGATCCTGCGCTTCAGCTCTTCGGGCTTGCGTTTACTCTTGAGTATTTTGCGCATTTCCTGGATGCCCCGGAAAACGCGTTCGATCTCCGCTTTCATGGCAGCCAGTTTTTCGGCCGACTTTGGGTTTCGGGCCCGGAACATTTTCAGGCGTATGATTCTGTAACCATTAACCATAGACGCGCGCAGTTCCTTACCCTTGTTCAGGCGGTTGTATGTACGTACGCGGCCAAAGTTGGAAACTTCGAGGCGGAAGTCATTCACATATCCTTCACCGAGTTTGTATTCCCTCCATTCCTCTCTGGCAAAACTGAGTGTTTTCACGATGATTGGTATTTTATGATGAACAATTAGTTGACATCATAGGGATGAATTGGTTAGCAACCCTTAAAGTTACAACATTTATATCAAGTGCAGTATGGAACAAGCATTGCAAATTAACCCGGCATCCTGGCGATATATTTCTCAATTTGTTTGATCTGGTCAACAATTTGAGGCGTGGTGGGCTTGAGGGCTTTTGCCTTCCTGAAATAATCCTTCGCGGCCCTGAATTCGCGCTTGTTCATCATGATGGAACAAAGCTGGAGATATGCGGCAGATTCATTTTCCTTATCGGGTAAACCCGCGCGCAGCGCCTGGCGGATATACGATTCAGCCTGCTTGAAATCACCTTTCTGCAAACTTAACATGCCAAGCTGCAATTTGTTCGGGCCTTCGGCTTGTTTGGTGAGAGACCCGCCGCCAAGTTCGAGGCCTTTTTTCATATGTTTCTCAGCCTTATCAAAATCCTGGTTCATCATGGCGAGGTTGCCCTGTAATGTATAATACACGGAACGAACCGGTTTAATCAGCAAGCCGGGAAACTTGATGGAATCCACGATTTTTTTCGCGCCCTCGAGGTCACCTTCTTCCATGGCCACCTGGATCAGCCGCATGGGGCCTAACAGGAAATGGCCGAGGATCAGTATTACGGCGATCAGGTATAAGATAAATGAGGGCCAAAAACTGGTTTCCATGTGCACAAAGATGGCGAGGGCCAATAAGGCCAGTCCAATCCAGAGACGATATCGGATGAGGGTGTTATACCAGGACATAGATTCAAATTAGGGCGCAAATATACATCTTTCAGCCTGCGATAGCCCCCATTGGGCTGATTTTAGTGCCCGGAAAAGGGCAGGACTTTATCTGATCATCAGAATCCCTTATTTTTGCTCCCCGTTTGAACCTGTCAGGTTGATTTTGGTCTCATAGTTCAATGGATAGAATAGGAGTTTCCTAAACTCTAGATCCAAGTTCGATTCTTGGTGAGACCACAAAACGCAAGGCCCTCTTTTTGAGGGCTTTTTTATTTGCCAATGATCTGCTTGATCCAAGTTCCCTGCCCGACTGCGTCGCGCAGACAGGGATTCTTGGTGAGACCACAAAACGCAAGGCCCTCTTTTTGAGGTTTTTTTTATTTGTCAATTTTGACCTGATCCAGGTTCCCTGCCCGACTGCGTCGCGCAGACAGGGATTCTTGGTGAGACCACAAAACGTAGAGCCCTCTTTTTGAGGACTAGTCATTGTTCAATTTAGGAATGATTACTCAAATCAACTTTAAGCTGAATCAGTTGTCTGTAGCTGATTCCTGTGTAAACTATTACGAAAAAAATTGCGTCAAAAATTTTAATTTCTTTCCACAAAAAGTGAAAAACGGAGCAAAATCAATGTTGTATTGACATGCCGATCTATTCACATATTTTGTCCACAGTTTGTTGATATTACCAACCCTAAAACATGGTCGACAAATTTTAGATTTGCGAAAAGCTTTAGTAAATAAAAAAGCCACTTGAGCAATCAAGCAGCTTAGAATAAAAGGGGGGCGTCTTGGTGACTGCAGACGGCTTCCGATCCTCTCGCAATCGGTTCGATCCCGATGCCCTCCATTTTGATTAAAAAAACAAGGTTTGCAGACCAGTTGTTTTAGCCTCCTGATTCGGACAGGAGGTTTTTCTTTTTGTAATGCAAATTGCTTAGCAATTACAACCACAAATATGTTGACTATTAGCATATAATCAACATATTAAGTCGATTTTATTTTCTAACACTTGTGTATTTTTTGTATTTAATTGATTTTCATCCAGTTTATATTCACTTTGACAAAAGTTAAGGTTACAAATTGCTTAAAATTGTATAATCACACTTTTCAATTTACCCAAGTTTTATTTCTTTCAAATTCGGGGTGATTTCCACGCTAAGATTTTTACTTGCATATTTACCTTTGAATCATTGATGATTATAGCGGAGCTGGGCCGAGGATTACCCTCGGGCTTTTTTTATTTCAGCCCGAACATGCGCCTCGACCGCTTCAACGATGGCCTGGTACACAGGGGCATATGTTATGGAACCATCCACCAGCTTCCAGTCTGGACGCCGGTATATCAGCCCCCGGGTATGGAAGAACGGCCAGTTTGTTTCCAGTAGCAGGATTCGGTTCCGGGCGATCACTTTGTACTGCTCCTTGTGTGCGTCAATGGCTATTCGGATCATTGTCAGGCGTAGTGTCCTACGCTCATGCGTTATAGTAATCCTGAACTCCATTTTGCGAATTACACGATTTTCTGCTACATTTATGCTCATTGACGGCCAACATCCTCCGAAAGTCCATTCGCTTTGCCTGCACCACTATTTCATTGACATTTAATAAATCAAGCTCAAATGGACTTAAAAGACGAATTAAAAGTCCTGGCCGATCGCGTCATTAAACTGAAGGATCAGATCCAGACTGAGGAAGCAACAAAGAATGCCTTTATTATGCCATTTATCCGGGCCCTCGGATACGATGTTTTCAACCCTTTGGAAGTGGTGCCGGAATTCATCTCTGACGTTGGTATCAAAAAGGGGGAGAAAATCGACTACGCGATATTCAAAGATGGTAATCCAACCATTCTTGTGGAGTGTAAACATTGGGGGCAAAACCTGGATCTACATGACGGCCAGCTGCTCCGGTACTTTCATGTGTCGAAGGCCAAGTTTGGAATCCTTACGAACGGGATTATTTACCGTTTTTATTCTGATCTGGTTGAACCAAACAAGATGGATGAGAAGCCATTCCTGGAGTTCAACATCACTGACCTGAAGGATAACCAGGTGGAAGAGCTTAAGAAGTTTCACAAATCGTATTTCGACATTGACAGTATTGTGAACACAGCCAGCGAGCTGAAGTACATGAATGAATTGAAGTCATTGATCCAACAGGAGCTGTCGAATCCCTCTCCAGATTTCGTTAAGCATTTCGCGCGTCAGGTATACCCAAGCGTGATCACTGCCAAGATACTGGATCAATTCACCAACCTTACTAAGCGCTCGGTTCAACAACATATTACCGACCTGATCACCGAGAGATTGAAGACAGCTCTGCAGAAGGAGGATCAATCAGCCGCGGCCCAGGAGCCACTCGCATCGATCCCGGCTGGTGAGCCAGTTCAGGCATTACAGGAAAATAAAGTTGTTACGACCACAGAGGAGCTTGAGGGATTCATGATTGTTAAGACGATCCTCCGTCAGAAGGTTGCTGCTGACAGAATCAACTACAGGGATGCACAGAGCTATTTTGCAATTCTTCTGGATGACAATAACCGGAAGACCATTTGCCGGCTTTACCTGAATGGAGGGAAGAAGTACCTGGCGTTGCTGGATGATCAGAAGAAGGAGGTCCGGCATGATCTGAGCAGCCTGGACGATATATTCAAACATGCAGACAAGCTGACGGCCGTTGTCGAAGCCTATGACCGTTCCAAGGATAAGGAGACTAACTCCACAACACTAAATTGATTGTGAAATTTTTTGATTTTTTGATTTTATTAACTACATATACTATTGGTTTTTCTTTCAAAATATATTAAAATTACAGTAGTATTCATACTGTGTTTTTGATTTCTTCCATAATGGATTTTTTTCTGAGTGAGCATTTTTTTTAAAGCATTTCTGCAAAAAAGGCAACGACTGTATTAGCCTACAGAATACAATCCATTTTTGATTGAACACTAACCACCAGATCCATACCCTATACAATAAACCGGGCAAATGGCTCGCGGCCCTTCGTGGCTGATTTTTTTTCATTAACCCAATGTTATGAAAAACAAGAGGTTAATGTTGGTCATCATGAGACTGCAAGCGGCCTATTGGATAATAAAGGTCCTACTTGTAGCAGTACGTTTGTTGGTCATCTTAGTATGACAACCAAGACCCCTTACATAAGGGGTCTTTTTTTTAATGTTGTCAGTGAGTATGTTGGGGAAGTTTTATTTGCCAATTCCCCAGAGTCCTCCAATATCATCAAGCCCAGGATTTCTATGAAAAGTTTTACCGGATTGGGGATAGTATACTATTTTTTTTATGCCCTATCTTTAGACTGGATGATTGTCTAAATCTGAACAGTACATTTCAATTAACCAATCATGTATATATTCAGACCGGTCGTTTTCATGATACTGTTATGTTTATCGGTGGGGGCTTCCAACCTACTCGCACAGGCACAGGAAAAAATGCCTTCGGTAACGAAGGGCAAATTGGAAAGGCTCCCCTTGTTTGAATCCAACTATGTTACCAAAAGGCATATCGACATTTGGTTACCTGACGGATATCCATCTGCGGGAAAATACGCGGTATTATATATGCACGACGGGCAGATGCTGTACGACTCCACCATGAGTTGGAACAAACAGGCCTGGGAAGTAGATGAAACAGCCGGCAGCCTGATTGCGGAAGGCTTGGTGAAGCCATTTATTGTAGTGGGCATTTGGAACAGCGGCCCAAAACGCCATACAGATTACTTTCCTCAAAAACCGTTTGAACTATTATCGGAAACAGAAAAAGATACCATCAGCGCGCAACTGGAAAGGGTGGGCAGGTCGAAGGGCAGGTTCAAACCGGAGTCTGACAAATACCTGGAATTTATAGTAGAAGAGTTGAAACCCTATATCATATCGCACTATGCCGTATCCCGGGATCCGAAATACCATGTGATGGCCGGGAGCAGTATGGGTGGGTTGATATCGATGTATGCCTTTTGCGAATATCCAGATCAATTTGGTGGAGTGGCTTGTTTATCGACGCATTGGCCCGGCAGTTTCACACTGGACCACAACCCCATGCCCGCTGCATTTTTACAGTACCTGAAGGCAAACCTTCCGGCTAACGGAACCCGCAATATTTATTTCGATTGCGGCGACCAAACGCTGGACGTCATGTACCCGTCCATCCAGCAACAGGTGGATGCCATCATGCAATCAAAAGGATATGATGCCAAACACTGGCAAACACAATATTTCCCGGGCGAAGACCATAGTGAAGGCGCCTGGAAAAAAAGGTTCAGGCAACCATTAATATTCCTGTTAGGAAAAAACAGGTAAGCAGGTTTTGCTGTTCCACAAATCTTATTCTGCCGATTCCATATTCATGATATCCCTGTCGAACAGGTACAAACCGCTGCGGTCGTCACCGATCATTTCCAGTTTATCGTTGCAATCGCGGGCCAGTTTTTCTTCTTCCATCTGTTCCATCACATACCATTGCAGGAAGTTGTGGGTGGCATAATCTTTTTCCCGAAGGGAAAGGTCAACAAGGTCGTTGATGCTGGCGCTTACAGCCAGTTCGTGCTTCAGCAATTCTTCAAAAGCCTTTTTGAGCGAAACAAAGGTGAGTGTTGGTTGTTTGAGTTCTGGAACAACCGCAAAGCCTCCCCTTTCATTGATATAATGAATCAACTTGAGCATGTGCAGGCGCTCTTCTTCGCTGTGCTTATAAAAAAACTCGGTTACGCCTTTCAGGCCCGGTTGAATTTCGGCCCAGCTTCCCATGGCCAGGTAGGCCTGTGAACTTTGCGCTTCCATTAATACCTGCTGATTTAAGGCTTCCGCCATGACTTTGCTTAACATCGGATTTTTCTTTTAAAGGTACAAAATTATTGGGTGCGGGAAACTATACATGGATTTCCCGCTCAAACATGGCTCCTGACTCATGTGCCATTTACCCATATACTTCTCAGCATCGTCTAATTAGGGTGATGATGCTTATCGCTTAAAAATAATCCGGAAAAACCAGGTTGTATATTATGTCAGATTGTTATACAAGTACACTTTGATATACAATAAGCAAGCCATCATCTATGAAAATTCAAAGTACTTTTACAACGGATCAGAATGTTGCAAACGAGAAGATTTACAGCAACCAGCCACATCCATGATCCCAGATGCATCCGAACCCTTTATCAACTGAGAATGTTATCAATGCATCGCTTCATTCAAGTTAGTCAACAACCATAAAAATAAAAATTGATATGAATAATCTTAAAGGTAAAGTAGCATACATCACAGGCGGAAGCAAGGGAATTGGCCTGGGCATCGCGAAAGTATTATCAGAGGAAGGGATGCAGGTGGCCATCAGCAGCAGGCACCTGAAGGCAGTGGAAGACGCTGTTGCATCATTGGGGGCATCACCAGACAGTATGCTTGCCATTCAGTCTGACGTGAGCTCCATGGCTGATGAGCAATCCGCGGTTAAACAAATCATTGACAGATTCGGACAACTCGATGTACTCATTGCCAATGCCGGCGTAGGCCATTTTGCGCCAATTGATGAGTTGTCGGTTGAAAAATGGAATGAGACGATCAACACCAACCTCACGGGCGTATTTCATAGTGTCAAGGCTTCGATGGATGCATTAAAAAAATCGGAAGGGTATATTATCAGCATTGCCAGCCTCGCAGGCACCAACTTTTTTGAAAACGGATCCGCGTACAATGCCAGTAAGTTCGGCTTGGTTGGTTTTACCCAGGCCATCATGCTTGACCTGAGGAAGTACGGTATTAAAGTCAGCACCATCATGCCCGGATCAGTGGCCACATATTTTAACAACCATATTCCCAATGATGCGGATGCATGGAAAATCCAGCCGCAGGACATTGGTCAGATGGTAGCAGACATTCTGCACATGAACCCGCGTACACTTCCGAGCAAAATTGAAGTAAGGCCTTCAAAGCCCGGAAAATAAAAATATATCGCCATGGTTCGTGGCACACGAACCGTCATTCAATAACCATCAAACTCTCATCCTCAGCAACGTATCCCTGAGGGGACGTTGCGTATTGTTCACAAGTACAAGGTAGCTTCATTTGCTTGATGCTTCCTGTTACTTTTTTACCGCTAAAAAACTAACCAAAAAAAATCACCGCTGCGCCATGACGGCCAAGCATCCGGGTTCCTTGAATGAGGGTTGTGTTGCTGTAGCTTCAGTATTGGAAGGGGCTGGTTGATGAGCATAAACGCTTCCCTAAAATGCCAGGTTTTTTTAGCCCGGAATTAAAAATAAATAGCCGTTAATACAAATTCATTTCTTTTGTCATCCCAAATAATGCTGGCTGATTTATACCTCTTTTTACCGCTACATATAGTACAGGTTTTATATTTCCTGGTTTTTGTCACCTCTTTCCTTACCCTTCTGACCGTTTTATAATTATCAAATGTCTGATAAGTTGTAGGAGTGTATTTCCGGCCACTTGCATCGACCCGTTCATTAGCCAGGTAATTTTTCTTAGCTATTGTAGTTGTACCATCTTTCACTTGTTCATCGTATGTAACTGTACTTGTTTCTGTAGTATAACCATCCGCTTCTTTTCCCTCGCCTTCGCACTGCGGGCATATGCCTGAGATAAATGGAAAGCCAGATGTATAATTAAATCCTTTATCAATTGTTACATCAAAATAGTATCCATACCTGTTACTTATATTATTGAAAGGATATAACTCCGCTTTAAACCCATGTTTTACAATGTCATCTATCATCAAATTATCCTTAGAATAAAATAGAGAGTACACGCTTTTGTAAGACCAAGTTAACTTGTCTTTATCCCTATAGGGGCTTGTCATGGTTATATTGATCGTGTCGCCGTCAGGGTCAATGGTATACCGGCCAAATTCAAGTGTGGTTGCCGCAGCAGGAAAAAAAACATTCCCATCTGCATCTTTGATGCCAACAGCTCCGCCTCTTGCAAAGAATACTAATTGTTTAGCCCAATTCCGTCTTTCATCTTCTTTACTTTTTGCTTCCTGCTTACTGGATTCTTCTTTTCTTATAAGCTCTTTATATGCAATGGATATATCATCCGGGAGCTCAATTAATGCAGAATCATTCTTTATGAAATTTTCAGTTTCCCCATTTGGTAAAACACAATGGTAAAAACCCCGATCATAAAATTTATCCTTTAACGTGATAGGCCCAACAGGCTTGATACTCGCATATATTGGTGGTATGCTAATTTTCTCATTAAAATAAATCCCCCACAACATTTGAGTGGAATTTTCCGCCTTTTTATAGGTAAGGGTATAGCCCGGAATATAGTTTCCGAAATTGCTATAGTTGCCCAATGGAACCAATACTGCGCCAAACTTCGACATTAAACCCATTTGGCCATTTTTATATACAACAATTTCATCAAGGTAAATATCCCGGTTGTAATCATAGGCCAGCCTGATTGAATCGAATTCCGGCTTTATAACTACATGCTTATGCTTCCAGCCGCATAATGTATTTTCAAGAACAGGAGTTGTTTCTGCATTAAAAACCGAGAAGTATCCAATATGAATAGTATCCATAATGGAAATTTCAGTTAAAACAGGCGCCAGGCTTTTTTGTAAGTACACGTCAATTTTTCCAGACTTCCATGCCCAATAAGTGAAAGTCCGACCATGAGTGGCCTTAGATGCATTCAACCTAATGCTGTCGTAATCAGGTGGAACAATCCAATTTTTCCTGACTTTGATCCCCCACTTTCCCCTCTTACCCTCAATTTCTGAAATGGGGTGATAATCATATTTTGTTTGTCCGGATACGTTGGCATTAAAAAAAGTTAAAACAGCAATAAAAAAGGTAATCAGAACATTACTAAAAATGGAGTGTGACTTTACAGTTTCATTTTTTGGGGGCATACATTATTTTTTAATATTTAACCCTTAAAATGAATAGATTCGAAGTGAATCATCTTAGTGGTTGAATCGATAACAAAATAGAAATTGGGTATCTAAATGTAACACTAAGTACCCATACGTATTCATTTTAATTGCCGCGCCCCGCTATAGGCTTCCTGTTGATATATTCATTTTAATGATGAAAAGCCTCCGATGTGCTAGCAGTGCCGCGTATCGGGGTTGTGTGCTGATGCGTCCATCCGCCATGGTTCGTGTGCCACGAACCATTATTCAATAACCATCAAATTCATCAAAAAGGTTTTTTAGAAAGCCGAATTCATCGACGCCTGTCTCATAATACCTGGCTGATGAAAAGGTGTAACCCAGGTCATCTTTTGCCAGCTTCCATTTGCCTTTTACAGGATTAGCATGTATATACCGTAGTTTTTGTTCGGCAACATCCCGGCTGAATAGTTCCACACTAAGAGAATCCCGTTGCCATATCTCATATGCTTTATTAGCAGCCTTGATTTTATAAAATTCCGATTGCCCTGTTGCCTTCAGTACCTTTAAAAACTCATGCGCGCTGTATTTTAGAAAGCTGGATTGAGGTTTTTCCTTTCCATTGAGTTTGTTCTGCCTCCAGATCAAATGCAGGTGATTGGGCATCAGCACAAATGCAAACACCGTGACCAGGCCCTTACCAGATAAATATTTCAGATAATCAACAATCAGTTCCCCGTTGCCGGGTTCGTAAAGTAATGGCCGCCATTGGTGAATGGTTGCCGTAAAAAATAAATCCGGCCCAATATTGTGTGGGATTTGCGAACGGACGTCATTGTCCGATCAAGTTAACAGACGATGAACCAAGTTGGAGGGGATTTCAAATCAGTTGGCAATGTGTTTTACTTTTCGTTACTGTGATGGTTCGTGTGCCACGAACC
>ERZ761607.712-NODE-712-length-51548-cov-6.217000_pt1 | contig 51548 bp, 51 predicted proteins | sample MGYA00511164_ERZ761607 | MGnify/ENA primary metagenome ERZ761607 (study PRJEB28899, sample SAMN02445080) | bioreactor sludge metagenome | biome: EBPR sludge | place: Australia: Brisbane, Thorneside Wastewater Treatment Plant | collected 2011-06-22 ...
GTCCTGGTCGGCGTTGCCGAAGACGTACTCCGCGGTGCTGCCCGCGATCGCCAGGTGCGGGCTGTCGTCGGCATCGGTCACCAGGCCGCCGCCGTGGAAGCCACCTACGGCGCCGACCGTCCCGGGGAACCGCCCGGCCGTGCGTACGGCGAGCCGGGCGCCCATGCAGTAGCCGGTCACTCCGATCGGACCGTCGCCGGCGTACTCGAGCAGCGTGCGCACCCACGCGTCGGCATCCGGCAGCGCGCGGTCAGGCGTGTAGCCCTGTACCCGGTCCATCAGGCCACCGGCGAAGAACGCCTCGCGGGCCCCGTCCTCGCGGAGGTCGCCCTGCGGCGCCAACTCCGCGGCGGATCCGTCGCGGTAGAAGACGTGGGGCGCGAGCACGACGTACCCCCACGAGGCGATCCGGTCGGCCATCTCCTCGATCTGCGGGCGCAGCCCGATGGCGTCGACGTAGAACAGCACGCCCGGGTCGCCGGCCCGCCCGGTGAGGTAGGCCTCGGCGTTGCCGTCCGCAGCCTCGATCTGGATGGTCTCGCCCACCCGTCGGACTCTACGACGTGGACGCGAGACCGACCTGGCTCGGGGCCGCCGTGACCATGGCCGGTTCGGGCTAAACCCGCTCTGCGGGCGCGGCCTTGCGTGAGGGACGCAGGACCAGGGCAGCGACGCCGATCTGCACCAGCGCGCCGATGGAGTTGAACACTCGGCCGGGCGTGCCGACCTCGGGGACGAACAGGAAGCCGAGGCTCGCAACAGCGACCAGGATCAGGGCGGCGGCGCCGATCCGTCGGGCGGCGGGCGCCCTGGTGATCCACGAGACCAGCAGAGCGACGACCCCGATCGCGCCGAAGACGACGAAGGCGACCCAGGCATTGCCCTGATAGCCATCGCCCTCACGGGCTTCGGGTGAGATCCCCAGCAGGACGTTGGAGAGCGACAGCAGGATGCCGAGGGCGTGGCCAACGTGGTTGGCGACCGAGAACGTGGGCTTGGGTACGGCGGTGATGGTCATGACGGTTTCCTTTCAGTGTCGAGATGGGCACCATCAACGTCGCGTCGGTGCAGGTCCCGGCGGAATCGGGATCGGTCCCCCACGAGTGCGTCGCGTTCCTATGGCACCAGGAAACCAGGTGCGGAACCATGGCGAGCGTGCCGATCCGCGTCCTCATCGCCGACGACCACGCCGTGGTCCGCGACGGGCTCGCGCTGGTGCTCACCCAGTTGGACGGCTTCGAGGTGGTGGGTGAAGCCGCGGACGGCGAGGCGGCCGTCCGGCAGGCCGTGATCCTCAAGCCGGACGCGATCCTGATGGACATCCAGATGCCGGGGATGGACGGCATCGAGGCCACTCGCCAGATCGCCCGGCTGGTCCCAGGATCGGCCGTCCTGATGCTCTCGATGTACGACGACGAGGCGGCTGCCGTGGGCGCCGTGCGAGCCGGCGCGCGTGGCTATCTGCTCAAGGGCGCCGGTCACGATGAGGTGGCCGCGGCACTGCGGGCCGTGGTCTCCGGGCAGGCGACGTTCGGGCCTGGCGTCGCCGACGCCCTGCTCGCGACGATCTCGGCGTCTGAGAGCGTGCCGGACTACCCGTTCCCAGAGCTCTCCGACCGCGAACGCGAGGTGCTAGATCGGCTGGCAACAGGCCAACGGACCAACGAGATCGCGGCGTCGATGTTCGTCGCCCGCAAGACGGTGAGCAACCAGCTGACCTCGATCTACAAGAAGCTGGGCGTGGCCGACCGGACCGAGGCGATCGTCCTCGCTCACGACCGCGGGTTACCACTCCGATGACGTGGGACCCGGAGTCCGTGGGGTGGCTGGTCGCGGGACTGCTCCTCGTCGGCTCCGGGCTCTGCCTCTGCGTCCAGACCAAGATCTACACCGCAGGCGTCCTGTTCAGCCTCGCCGGCATCCTCGTCGGCCTCACCCTCGTCGCGGAGGCGGACCTGGGAGTGGTCGTGATCGCCCTGCTCGCCACGGCGATCGTCGCCTACCCGCGGTTCGTCCCCGATCTCGCGACGGCGCTCGCGCTCGCGGGCGCAATCATCGGTGGCCCGGCCCTCGCCTGGAGAGTCGAGCTCGCCGGTGTCGCCTTCGCCGTCGGCTGCGTCACGCTGACCTACCTGTGGTGGCGCCTGGAGAACGCTCGCCCGGAGACACAGGGGCCGTTGCTGTGGGTGCTGAGCACGAGCTGCGTCGTCCTGGGACTCCTCGGTGTCGCCGCGATCTCTGGGTACCCACCGATCTTCACCCCCGTCGCGTTCGGCGCGGTGGGGCTGGTCGGGGTGGCGGCGCTGGTCGGTGTCAGCCCGACGCTCCGCATCGACGGGCGCTGGTTCGCATCGCGCGCGACAGCCTTTGCGGTGGCCGTCGCCTGCGAGCTCGCGATCGCCACGCTGGTGCTCACCCTGATCACGTTGGGTTCCGATTCGCCCGGCATCGTCGCGCTGACGCTTGCCGCTGTCGGTTGCGGCATCCTCTGGCGCCCGTTGCTCGGGTCGGTGCAGACCCTGTCCGACGGCGCCTTGTTCGGCTACCGGCCCGACGCGCTGTCGGCCGCGCACCGCGTGGCGGTCAGTGTCGGGGACGACCCAGCGGCGTCGGTCCGAGCGATCCAGGAGGGCTTGGCGCTCCCCTACGCCGTGCTCGCGCTGGACGGCGAGACACCGATCGAGGCCGGCACGCCCACCGAGCATCGGCGTACCTTTCCGATCGCCGCCGGCGACGATCACATCGGCGACCTCGCCGTCGGCGTCCGCCCGGGCGACCTCGACCTCTCCGGCGACGACGAGCGGGTGCTGACCCTGGCGGTGCCGATCCTGGTGCAGACGATCAAGGCCCGGTCCCAGACGGCGAGTCTGCAACGCGCCCGGGAGGCCAGCGCCTCGGCGCGCGAGGAAGAACGCCGGCGGCTCCGGCGCGACATCCACGACGGACTCGGCCCCCGCCTGACGGGGATCGCCTTCGCCGCAGACGCGGCGAAGCTGGCTGGCCAGGGGGGAGCCACGGACCCGATCCTTGATCGGATCCGTCGCGAGGCGGAGACGGCCATCAACGAGATCCGCGAACTGGTCTCGGGGCTGCGGCCGCCGGCCCTTGACGAGCTCGGGCTGGTGGGTGCCATCTCGGCGAAGGCGGAGTCGTACCCCGGGCTATCGACGACGATCGAGGCAGCCGACGTCCCGGAGTTGCCCGCGGCCGTCGAGGTCGCGGCGTACCGCATCGCTATCGAGGCGCTCACCAACGTCGCGCGACACAGCGGCGCAACCCGCGCGACGGTCGAACTGGACCCGGCGCCGGACCGGCTCACCGTCAGGGTCTCGGACAACGGCACCGGTGTCGGGGACTGGTCGCCCGGGATCGGGCTGACCTCGATGCGGGAGCGGGCCAGCGAGCTGGGCGGCACGCTGACGTCCGGGCGCACCCCGACCGGGGGGTGCGTCCTCGCCACTCTCCCGCTACCGGGTTGACTCCGCGAGGGCCTCGTCGAGGATCCCGATGGCCTCCTTGACCTCGGCCGCGGCCGTGTTGAGCGGCGGCACGAGGTGCACCCGGTTGAAGTTGACCATCGGGAGCAGACCGCGCCGCTTGCACGCGGCGACGACGTCGTTCATGGCCGGACTGCTGCCGCCGTACGGCGCCAGCGGGGTCCGCGTCTCGCGGTCGGAGACCAGCTCCACGGCCCAGAAGGCGCCGACGCCTCGGACCTCGCCCACCCACGGGTGCCGGTCGCGCAGCGCGTCGAGCTCGGGAGCGAACACCTCGCGGCCCAACGCGTCGGCGTGCTCGACGACCCGCTCGTCCTCCATGGCCCGGATCGTGGCGATCGCCGCGGCGCAAGCGAGCGGGTGACCGGAGTAGGTGAGGCCGCCGGGGTAGACGCGCTCGTCGAAGGTCGCCGCGATCTCGGGGCTGATAGCGACGCCACCGAGCGGGACGTAGCCGGAGTTGACGCCCTTGGCGAAGGTCAGCAGGTCGGGGACGACGCCGTCGCGGTCGATCGCGAACCACTGCCCGGCGCGACCGAAGCCGCTCATCACCTCGTCGGCGATCAGCACGATGCCATGCCGGTCGCAGAGCTCGCGGACGCCGGCGAGGTAGCCGGGCGGCGGGACCATGATGCCCGCGGTGCCGGGGATCGACTCGAGGATGATCGCCGCGATCGTCTGCGGCCCCTCGAACTCGATCAACTGCGCGAGATGAGCCAGAGCGCGCTCGCACTCCTCCTCGGTCGTGGTCGCGTGGAACGGGCTGCGGTAGAGGAACGGCCCGAAGAAGTGCACCGTCCCCGCGCTGGCGCTGTCGTTCTGCCAACGGCGCGGGTCGCCGGTGACGTTGATGGCCAGATGGGTGCCGCCGTGGTAGGAGCGGTACGTCGAGAGCACCTTGGGCCGGCCGGTGTGCAGCCTGGCCATCCGGATCGCATGCTCGTTGGCGTCGGCGCCGCCGTTGGTGAAGAACACCTTGTCCAGGTCGCCCGGGGTGTGGCTGGCGATCAGCCGGGCCGCCTCGGAGCGCGCGGCGTTGGCGTGCTGTGGCGCGACGGTGCAGAGCTCGGCCGCCTGCTGCTGGATCGCGGCGACCACCCGTGGGTGCTGGTGGCCGAGGTTGGTGAAGACCAGCTGCGAGCTGAAGTCGAGCAGCCGGTTGCCGTCGCCGTCCCACACGTGGGAGCCCTCGGCGCGGGTGATCACCATGGGGTTGAGCGAGCCCTGGGCCGACCAGGAGTGGAAGACGTGCCGACGGTCGAGGGCGAAGGTCTCCTCGGCGGTCAGTTCAACGAGATCAGACATTGCGCGGGAACCCCAGTTCGAGGCCACCGGTGGACCGGTCGGCCGGGTCGACCCAGCGGGTGGTGACCACCTTGCCGCGGGTGAAGAAGTGCACGCCCTCGACGCCGTGCGCGTGGGTGTCACCGAGCAGCGACTTCTTCCAGCCGCCGAACGAGTAGTACGCCACCGGGACCGGCACCGGCACGTTGACGCCGATCATCCCGACGTGGACGTCGGCCTCGAAGCGGCGAGCCGCCCCGCCGTCGTTGGTGAACACCGCGGTGCCGTTGCCGTACGGGTTGTCGTTGATCAGCGCGACCGCCTCGTCGTAGGTGTCGACGCGGACCACGGACAGGACCGGGCCGAAGATCTCCTCGCGGTAGATGTCCATGTCGGGCGTGACGTGGTCGAAGAGCGTCGGGCCCAGCCAGAAGCCGTCGGCGGCACCGCGCGCCGCCACCTCGCGACCGTCGACGACCACCTTGGCGCCGGCCTGCTCACCGATCTCGATGAACGACGCCACGCGGTCGCGGTGCGCACGCGTGACCAGCGGCCCCATGTCGGCCTCGCGGTCACTGTCGGCCGTGGCATCGGCCCCGCCGTCGCCGATCAGCAGGGTGCGGGTCCGGTCGGCCACTCGGGCCACCAGCTCGTCGGCAGCCGGACCGACGGCGACCACGACCGAGATGGCCATGCACCGTTCGCCGGCGCTGCCGTAGCCGGCGCTCACCGCCGCGTCGGCGGCCAGGTCGAGGTCGGCGTCGGGGAGCACGACCATGTGGTTCTTGGCGCCACCGAGGGCCTGCACCCGCTTGCCGTGGCGGGAGGCCTGCTCGTAGACGTATTCGGCGACCGGCGTGGAGCCGACGAAGCTGATCGACTGCACGATCGGGCTCTCGAGGAGCGCGTCGACCGCCTCCTTGTCGCCCTGGAGCACGTTGAAGACGCCGTCGGGGAGACCGGCCTCCTTCCAGAGGTGCGCCAGCCACAGGGCGGCCGACGGGTCCTTCTCGCTGGGCTTGAGCACGACGGCGTTGCCAGCGGCGATCGCGATCGGGAAGAACCACATCGGCACCATCGCCGGGAAGTTGAAGGGCGAGATGATGCCGACCACACCGAGCGGGTCGCGCTTGGAGTGGACGTCGACACCCGACGACACGCTCTCGCTGTGGCCGCCCTTGAGCAGGTGGGAGATGCCGCAGGCGAACTCGACGACCTCCTGGCCGCGGGCGATCTCACCGATCGCGTCGGACAGCACCTTGCCGTGCTCGGCGGTGATCAGCTCGGCGAGCTCACCGCGCCGGGAGTTGAGCAACTCCCGGAAGGCGAAGAGCACCTGGGTGCGGCGGGCGAGCGACGTACGGCGCCACTCCCCCGCGGCCGCGTCGGCGGCCGCGATCACCTGGTCGGCGTCGCTGCGCGAGGCCAGGGCGACCCGGCCGGTGACGGCGCCGGTGGCCGGGTTGGTCACGTCGGCCCAGCGACCGCTGGTCCCCTCGAACGGCGCTCCGGAGAGCCAGTGCCCTACTACGTCAGTCATGGCTCAATCTTCGCTTCGCCGGACCCGTTGGCGACCCGACGAACCGTATGCTTCGGAGAGCTGGTTCCGACAGACTGTCAGGGACGTTCTCAAGAGGAGGTGCAGTGCTCACGCTGGCCGAGGTCCTCGCCCTGCCGGTGGTCCGCAGCGCCGACCCGCTCGTGCTGGCCGCCGCCGACCGCCTCGACCGACCCGTCGAGTGGGTGCACGTCACGGAACTGGCCGACATCGGACCGCTGCTCCGCGGCGGCGACCTGGTGCTGACCACAGGCATCGCGCTGGTCGACACGCCGGAGGCGCTCTCGGCGTTCGCGGCGAGCCTGACCGACTCCGGAGCCGCCGGGCTCTTCCTCGAGCTCGGCCGGCGCTGGCAATCGACGCCGCCGGCCCTCGTGGAGGCGTGCCGCTCGCTCGACCTGCCTCTGGTCGCGCTGCGCCGTGAGGTCCGGTTCGCCGCGGTGACCCAGGCCGTCGGCGAGCGGTTGGTCGACGAACAGGTCGCCGCACTGCGCGAGGCCCACCACGTCCACGACGTCTTCACCGAGCTGAGCCTGCAGGAGGCGCAGCCGGGCGAGATCCTGGCCACCGTCGAACGACTGGCCGGCTCAGGGGTGGTGCTCGAGAGCGCCGAGCACCAGGTCGTCGACTACCGGCGCGGCCCCGACGAGACCGCCGGCTTCCTCGACGACTGGGAACGGCGCTCGCGCAGCGTCCGGCAGCCGGGCCGGACCGGGTGGGACGAGAGCAACGGCTGGCTGGTCACCCGCGTCGGCCGGCCCGAGCGAGGTTGGGGTCGGCTGATCATCGGCTCGGCCACCGCGCCCTCGGAGCGGCTGGTCGCGATCGCCGAGCGCGCCGCGGCGGCCCTGGCGCTCCACCGGCTCTACGACCGCAACCGCGACACGCACATACGCCGCCTCCACCACGAGCTCCTGCTCGGACTCGCCGCCGACGCGCGCGACCCCGAGCTCCGACGCCGAGTTGCGCTGGCCGGCGTACCCGAACGCGGGCGGCGGTACGTCGGCCTCACCCTTCGCGCGCGTACGACGACCGGGGTGGCGGGCCAGGTCGACGAGCTCGTCGCCGGGGTGCTGCGGGCCGCCGAGCAGCTCAAGGTCGCGTGCCTGGTCGCCGACTCGGACACCGAACTGCGCGTCCTGGTCGCCGTGCCGACCCGGCTCGACCCGGTCGCGCTCGTCGACCGGCTGATCGGCATCGTCGCCGAGCGCGGTCCGGTCGTCGCGGCGGCGGGTACTCCGTGCGAGGAGCTCGACCTGGTCGACCGAAGCCTGCGTGAGTCGTCGTTCGTGCTGGCCGCCGCCGACCGCTCGTCCGCCGTGCTGGTGCACCGCCTGGAAGACGTGCACCTGCGCGGCCTGCTGACCATGCTCGGCGACGACGCGCGTGTGCAGGACTTCGCCGAGCGCGAGCTGGCGCCCCTGCGCGCGGCCGATCAGAGTCACGGCACCGACCTCGAGCGGGCCGCGCGCACGCTCGTGGAGAGCTGGGGCAACAAGGCCGAGGCGGCGCTCCGCCTCAACCTGTCCCGCCCTGCCCTCTACGACCGGATCGCGAAGCTCGAACGGCTGCTCGGCGGGCCGCTCGGGGATGCCGAGCGACGCACCTCGCTGCACGTCGCGTTCATCCTCAACGACCTCGGCGGCTAGAAAACCCTCTCAGCGCTCGAACTCCCGCTCGGCCTCGTCCTCCAGGAGTGCACCGATGGTCGCGCCCTCGGGATGCGGCCCGGCGATGTAGACGCCGTACGGGGTCTGGTCGGTCGGCAGTGGGCGGATCGAGCCGTAGATGCCCAACCCGACGGTGACCGTCGAGGCGAGCCCGACCAGCCAGCCGTACGGCGCCATCACCAGCAGACCGCCGAGCGTGGCGGCGATGCCGACGACGGGGGTGCCCCAGCGCGAGGTCTTGGTGAAGGCCTGCAGCATGTCGAGGGCCAGGCCGATCTCCATCAGCGTCGCCATCCACTCGCCGACGTACTGGCTGCCGATGGTCGAGAGGCCGAGCGGGTCGGATGCCCACGACTCCGACACGTTGTCGACGCCGAAGCCGATGGTGCGGTCGGCCGCCCTGCAGGCCGCCCGCGCGGCCGCCGTGCTCTGCGACGAGGTCTTGCCGCGGGTCCGTGCGCACCTGAAAGGCTGAGCACTGCCAGGATGACGCCGTGCGCCGCGTCGTGGGTCCTCTGCTGGCCGTCACCGTGGCGCTCGTGCTCGCAGACTCGGCGGTCGTCACGCTGGCGCTGCCGGACATCCTGCTCAACCTGCACACCTCGGTCGCGCAGGTCGCGTGGGTGCTCATCTCGTTCAACCTGGTGCTGGGTTTGGTCGCCGCGCCGATGGCGATCGGCTCGGGTCTCGTGCAGCCCCGGATCCTCGGCGCGGTCGGCATCGCGCTGTTCGCCGGCAGCTCGGCCTGGTGTGCGGTCGCGGGGACGATCGAGGTGCTCATCGCCGCGCGGTGCCTGCAGGCGCTCGGCGGGGCGCTGGCGCTGGTGGGGTGCCTGGAGTTGCTGGTGGCGGTGTACGGCGAACGCCGGGGCGTCGCGACGTGGGTCACCGCGGGTGTGGTCGGCACGGCCGTCGGGCCGGTGGCCGGCGGGCTGCTGACCCAGGCGTTCTCGTGGCAGGCGATCTTCGTGGTGCAGGTCCCGTTCGCGGTGCTCGCCGTACCGGCCGCCCTCGCGATCGCCACCGCACCGCCGCTGGTTCAGGACCGACATCGCCCGGCGATCCGCCCGAACCTGACGCTCGCCCTGCTGTCGGCGGCATTGACGGCGGCGCTCTTCCTCCTGGTGTTGCTGCTGGTGCAGGGCTGGGGCCACTCCCCCGCCGTGGCGGCCCTGACCGTGTCCGTCGTACCGCTCGCGGCGCTGGCCGCCCGACCACTGGCCCGGCTGCTGCGGCCGCCGCCGGACGTGGAGGTGGCGGCCGGCTGCTTCCTGGTGGCGGGTGGGCTGGCCGGGCTGGCGCTGCTGCCGTCGTCGAACCTGGCCTGGACGATCGCGCCGCAGGCGCTGGTCGGTCTCGGGCTCGGGCTGACCGTCGACCGGTTGACGTCGCAGGCGATGGAGATGCGGCTGCCTCGTGCCCAGCATGCGGGGTGGACCATCGGCGCCCGCCACCTCGGGGTGGTGCTGGGGCTGGCGATCCTGACGCCGGTGTTCACCGCCGACCTGCAGGACGCCCAGGTGCCTGCTCAGGAAGCGATCACGGCCCTGGTGCTCGACGCACCGCTCCAACCCGACTCCAAGATTGCGATCGCCGAGGCGCTCGGCGCGGAACTGACCCAGCAGGAGGGACGGATCCCTGACCTGCATCGGGCGTTCGCGACCTTGGACCTCGACCCGTCGGAGCGGCCGGCCGCTGCCGCGTTGGAGCGTGAGCTCGACGGCCAACTGGAGCGGGCCGCGACCTGGGCGTTCCGCGACTCGTTCCTGGTCGGCGCCCTGCTCGCCTTACTGGCCCTGGTGACGGTGGTCGTGCCGCGGCGTCGGAGCGCGTCGTGACCACGCGGGCACAGCTGCTGGGCCTGCCGGCGGTCGCGGTGGCGCTGGTGAGCGGCGTACTCGCGGTGCAGTTGAACCATGGCGGCGGGACGTTCGAACCGCTCGCGCCCGCCGATCCGTGTGCCGAGCGCACCGTGACCGCGCAGGCCCAGGGCATCGACGGCCTCACCGAGCGGCTCGTGCTGCTCGGCTTGGACGGCGCGGGCTGCCGGCTCGGCCTGAGCCGCGAGGCACTCACCCTCCAGCTCGCGCAGCCCGGCCCCCGCACCGACGAGGAGGTGGACGCGCTGCGTGCTGGGCTGCTCGACGCCGTCGACCGGATGAAGGAGGACGGCACGCTGCCGCCCGCCTCCGAGCTCGTCGACGAGGCCATGGACAACGCCGATCTCAACTCCTTCCTCGAGGCCGCGATCCGCGCCCTACCCGCCTCGGTGATCGATGCCGCGCTCAAGACCGACGACGTGCTGGTCAACACGATCGAGGACCTCGACCTGCGCGCGGTGCTGGAGAACATCGACGACCAGGACGAACTCGACGCGCAGATGAACGCCGCCGTGACCCAGGCGGTGAAGGACGCGCTGCTGGACCGGCTACGCAACCTGATCTGACTGGTAGGTGCGGCCGTAGGGGTCGGTCCAGGTGTAGCTGCCGTCAGCCCAGTTCGACGCGCGGCTCCGCGACGGACGTCGTACGCATCGGTCGCTTGAGGTGCGCACCCGTATGACCTCCCGCGGGACGTCGTACGAGGTCGTGCATCGGGCGACCGGTACGTATGACGTCCCGACCGGCCCGCCGCCGAGCCGTCCGGATCTGCCGGCGTACTAGGAGCGGACGGCCATGGCACTCAGCAGCTCGTAGACGATGTGAGCGGCCGCGATGCCGGTGATCTCGGCGTGATCGTAGGCGGGCGCGACCTCGACGACGTCGGCGCCGACCAGGTTCAAGTCGGCGAACGAGCGGATGATGCTCAGCGCTTCGCGGCTGCTGAGGCCGCCGGCTTCCGGAGTTCCGGTGCCGGGGGCATGTGCGGGGTCCAGTACGTCGATGTCGATCGAGATGTACGCCGGCCGGTCGCCCACGCGCTGTCGGACTCGGTCGGCGACCGTACGCCAGCCGAGGTCGTCGAACTCGTGGGCGCCGATGATCTGGAAGCCGAGTGCTTGGTCGTCGGTCAGGTCCTGCGCGGAGTAGAGCGGGCCGCGGACGCCGAGGTGCATGCTCGCGGTCTGGTCGATCAGGCCCTCTTCGCTGGCGCGCCGGAAAGGGGTCCCGTGGGTGAAGGGTGCTCCGAAGTAGGTGTCCCAGGTGTCCAGGTGGGCGTCGAGGTGCACCACGGCAACAGGGCCATGCTGCTCGTGGAGGACCCGGAGGATCGGCAACGAGATGGTGTGGTCGCCACCGATGGTCACCACCCGACCCGAGCGGTCGAGCAGGGTCCGCATCCCCAGGTCGATCTGGGTGATCGCCTCGCCGATGTCGAAGGGATTGCAGGCGATGTCACCCGCGTCCACGACCTGCTGCGCGGCGAACGGCTCGATGTTCTGGACGGGGTTGAAGGGCCGCAGCAGCTTGCTCGAGGCGCGAACGTGCGAGGGACCGAAGCGTGCGCCCGGGCGGTAGCTCACGCCACTGTCGAAGGGCACGCCCACGATGGCGATGTCGGTCCTGCTCACCTCCTCCAGGCGAGGCAGCCGTGCGAACGTCGAAGGCTCGGCGAACCGAGGCACCCGTGATGCATCGACCGGTCCGACCGGACCAGGCTCAGCCATCGGTAGCGGGGAGCGCGACGAAGATCTTGGTCGAGGGTTCGACCGTCTCCCAGGTCCCCGAGAAGCCGCGGGGCACCCAGAACGCCTCGCCGGCTCCGAACTCGCGTCGCGCTCCCGTGTGATCGACCAGGGCAACCATGCCGGTCAGCATCACGCAGACCTCGTCGTACGGATAGTCGTCGAGGCGCAGGCTGCCGGGCTGGCCCTCCCAGCCCCCGCCGTACGGTCGCATCTCCTCGGCCCCGAAACCGCGCCATTCGGTCTCGACCCAGCCGGGCGAGGCCGCACCGGGCTCCCACTCCGGGACCACGGCCGTACCGTGACCGACCGCCAGGACGCGGATGTCTGCGACGGTCTTCACGCGTGGTCCTCGCGCCTCTTGCTGAACCGGTCCAGCACGTTCTGGGTGATCTGTTCGGTGAACGGGTCGCGATGGATGAGGCCGTTGACCCATTCGGTCGATCCCGCGTTGAAGACCTGGCCGCGACCGCGGGTGAAGCTGGCCATCATGCCCGCTCCGAGACCGCCGCGAAAACGCTCAGGGATGTCGTCTCCCCATAAGGCCGTCAACAGGCCGTCGAGTTCGTCGATGGGCGCCCCGATGGGGACCTGTCCGTCCCAGCGATCGGTCTCGCCCATGACGGCCGGGGTGAGGGCCAGGATCTCCAGGTCGTCTGGAGCACCGTCCGTGTACGTCGGGTGAGGCAGCCCGTTGCGGAAGGTGTAGTCCACACCGTCGAGCTCGAACGCCGCGACGCAGATCGGTGCCGCGCCGAAGACGTCCCCGTAGTACAGGTCGGTGTCGGCGAACGCCCAGTGGTGCGGCCGGTAGACCGTGTAGCCGCCGGTGCTGCGCGGCGTGGTCGCGCCGTAGCGGTTGTAGACACCTCCGAGGCCGGTCAGGCCCATCGTGGCTGCCCCGGGCCGGCCGACGAACGGCGCATCCCACGCCGTGGTGACCCGGGTCGGGTCGGTGGCCATCATCGGGTCCAGGCTGGGGTCCTTGTAGCAGGACTGCTGCCGGCCCTCGATGTCGAGCCGGATCTGCCAGATGTAGTTGCCGGCGAAGCGGGCCAGGTTGCCCCCGGACTCGACGAACTCGTCGACGACGTCGCGCATCTCCCACGACCAGTACTCGTCGTGCCCGACCAACACCACTGCGGCATAGCCCTCCAGGGCCTTCGGATCCGCATGCAGATCCTGCTGGGTCAGGTAGTCGAAGGCGTAGCCCCGCTGCTCCGCCCACACCACGAACGGGCGCTCGTAGCTGGCCCAGAAGGCATCGGCGTGGTGCCGGGAGTAGCCGTGGACGTGCGCCCATTCGTACGTCGGATGGCGGGGTTCGTAGCCCGGTCCCGGAGTGGCCGGGTTGGAGTTGCGGGGCGCGCCGGGCGGCAGCCGGAGCATGCCCCGGGCGATCGGTCTCTCGGTCGACACGACCGGGGACGGCAGGTCGACGTACGGATCCTCACCCAGGCCGCGGTAATGGTTCGCTCCGCCCCAGTCGTTGTAGGCGTTCATCGTGCTGGTCGACAGCACCAGCGCCAGCTCAGCCCGCGGTTCACGAGAGCGGACCACGAAGAAGCCCTCTCGCTCGTGGCGACGCCCGTCGTGCACGATCGACACGGTGATCAGATAGAGCCCCGACCGCCACGCCTCGTCGACCGGCACGGTGAACGCGACCGGCCATCCGCACCCGACCCGGTAGGCGTCCTTCGGCGTCTCGTGCGCAGTTCCCGGCAAGCCGGTCGCGCACCACACCTGCACCGGCTCGGCCCCGTCCCGGACCACGCTGACGTCGTACTCGCTCGCAGTGGTGTGGACGCTGACCGCAACCTCGTCGCCGGACAGGTAGCTGTAGCGGTCGGCGTAGCACCAGATCTCGGGGACGCGGTGGTCGCCCGACGGCGTCTCAACGGCGAAGCCCGGGATGGACCAGGCGGAGCGGGCGACAGGCATCAGGCGGCCTCCGGGCTTCCGCCGCCGAGCCGCACGAAGGCCTCGGGACGCCTGGCCTTCAGCACCTGCGCGCGGACGACGCCGGCGACGAACGCCACGATGAGCGGCACGTTGATCAGGATGTTGCCGACCGGGCCGAGCCCGGTCAGCAGGCTCAACTTCGAGCACACCAGGTAGAGCACGGCACCGATCAGCACCACCGAGAGGGCGGGCGCGATCAGCCGGTGCCACAGGTCTTCCGAGCCGTGCGCACCCAGGAATCTGATCACCGCGACGGAGGTCAGGAGCTGCAGCACCAGAACCGCGACCAACGTGGGGGTGTTCGTCCAGATCACCACCTGCGTGTACGGATCCAGCGACGACAGGCCGAACGCCGCGACGGCTCCGACCACGAGGACTCCCTGCACCACGACCGCGACCGTGGGACTGGACGACCTCGGATCGGTGTGCGCCAGCCGCGCGGGCAGCAGCCCTTCCCGCCCGAGAGCGAACAGATACCGCGAGCCGGCGTTGTGCAGCGCGAGCACGCCGGCGAAGAAGCTGGTGACGATCAGCACCAGCATCACGTCCGTCGCCGCGGTGCCCAGGTATTGCTGGTTGATCCCGAACACCAGGGTCGACGGATCACCCGCGAGCGCGTCGGCCAGCGCGCCCGGGCCGATGGCCATCAGCAGGATCCACGACGTGAACGTGTACACCGCCGCAAGCAGGAACACCGCGATGTACGTCGCGCGGGGGACGGTCCTACGCGGGTCGCGTGCCTCCTCGGCGTACACCGCCGTCTGCTCGAATCCGACGTAGACCACGAAGGTGATCACGAAGAGCGACCCCATCGCCGACGTCGACCAGGTCGACGGGTCGAAACCCTTCAGGCTCAGCCCTTCGGGAGCGCCCTTGACCAGGATCGCCGCCGACAGCAGCGCCAGCAGACCGACCTCACCCAACAGCAGGACCGCCAGCACCCGCGCCCCGAGGTCCACTCGGCAGTAGGACACCACGGCGATGATCAGCCCGAGCGCTACGGCGCAGACTCCCCAGGAGACCGTGACGCCCACCAGCTGATCCAGCGCGGTCGAGGCGAAGAGTCCGGCCGCACTGCAGAAGCCGATCTCGCCCAGCGTGTAGCCGACGTAGGCGACCATGGCCGACCCAGCGCCCACCGTGCCCCCGAGCCCACGGGTGATGTAGGCGTAGAAGGCTCCCGCATTCTGGACGTACCTGCTCATCGCGGTGAAGCCCACCGCGAAGACCGCGCAGACGATCCCCGCCACGAGGTACGCCACCGGTGCGGTCTGCCCACCGAGCAGGAACGCCAACGGCGCGAACCCTGCCATCACCGTCAACGGCGCTGCCGCCGAGACGACGAAGAACACCAGATGGCGCGTGCCGATCGCACCTCTTCTCAGGCTGCTTGAACGCTGCTCAACCGTTTCGTCCACCACCGTGGGCTCCATGCTCTGTCCCTCCAGAACCAGCAGCCTATCAATCGATAGGCTGAGCAGGAAGATAGCGGACGGTGGCGAGCTTGGGAAGGGGTTGGGCTATCGATTGATAGGCTGCCCGGAACGACGTTCGGAGGAGACCCCGATGACCCGCACCCAGAAGGTCGGCTCGCCGCCCACCACGGAGCTGATCCTGCGTGAGGCGGCACGGCTGTTCTCCTCCAAGGGTTTTCACGGGACCTCCACCCGCGAGATCGCCGATGCCGTGGGCATTCGGCAGCCCTCGCTGTTCCACCACTTCCCTTCCAAGCACGCCATCGCCGAGGCCCTGTTCCAGTACGACTACGACCGATCTCCGGGCCTCCAGCTCCGTCCCGAGCTACCTGACGCCACGCCGCCGGTGCGGCTGTTCCAGATCACCCGCCGCGAAGTGCTTGTCGAGCTCACCAGCGCCTACGACCTGCGTGGGCTGTACCTCAGCGCGCTGATGGACGACCCCGAGTTCGCGCACTGGCGGGCCACCTACGAGCAGTCACTGAGCGCCGCGGGCGACCTGATCAGGGAGGGCATCAAGACCGGCGACTTCGTCGACAAGGATCCGACCATGGCCGTCGAGATCCTCGATGCGCTGGTCAACCAGGCGGTGCGATGGGCTCCCCGGCACCGCGACCTCTCCCTGCCCGACGAAGCCGCCGAGATGGCGCTGCGCCTGGTCATCAAGCGTCCCAGCCGCATCCCGGCCATCCGTCGCGAGGCCGACCGGCTACTCGTCGCCGCCGGCACCCCCTGGCCCGAAGAGATCGCGCTGGCCACGCAGACCCGGTGAAGCCGTCGCAGCAGTCGTAACCGTCATCGTCGGGCCAGAGGCGGAGACGGCGACGATCTCCAGCGCGGAGGGGCTTCCGTCCCACCAGCGGCTGCTCGGCCTGGTGGCCTTGCCGAACTTGCCGACGGTCGCGTCGAACAGGTCGCCGGCGTCGCCGAAGTTGACGCCGTGCTCCAAGTCGAAGCGGTTGTCGGCCTGTTCGAGCGAGCACTCGTAGTGGTGTGCGGTTGTCATCTGCTCGTCGTTGTTGGTGGCCGCCTCGTCGACGTGCCAGATCGCCAGTCCGCCGTCCGGCAGCGCGGCGTCGCGGCCGGCGCGTTGGCGGTTCTCGAGGATGAAGTACTCGCGCGCGTTCTTGCGGTGGATGAGGAAGTCGTTGGTCCCGGCCTTGACGGTCGCGGTACTCGCCGGCGCGATGCTCGTGACGTTGTTGCTCCACCCCGCCTTGTACTTCAGGTACGCCGACACGTGCGCCGGGTTGGTGTCGCTGGCTCCGGAGCACATCAGGCAGTAGTTGCCGATGCCCTTGCTCTCGTAGCCGTAGTCGTAGAGGTCGGGGAAGTCGCAGACCATGTGCCCGTTCTCGTGGCAGAACGTGCGCAACGTGAGCCGGTCGCCGATGTCGGTGATCTGGTAGTCGGAGATCGTGATGCCGGGCGCCGCCTGGAACGGCGCGTCGAGCCGCCACGAGTGCGGCCAGAGCCCCTTGGACCAATTGTTGCTGCGCTTGCCGGCGTAGAAGACGCTCGTCGCGTAGACGAAGCCCTGGTCGTCGGTGGTCAGCGGGCTGAAGTCGAACCCGGTCGCCTTCAGGTGCGCGAGGGCCTCCCCGATCAGCTCCTGCGCCCGCTGCGGGTACGGCACCGTCTCGTTGGTGTAGTAGCTGCGGTCGCGCCGCGCGCGGTAGTAGGCGGTGACGACGTTGCGATAGCGCAACTTCCCCGCGGACACCTCGAGGAAATAGTCGTAGGCGGAGCCGTTGTTGCCGAAACCCCGGTAGCCCGGCTCGTTGCAGAACGCGTCGACCTCGTCGCGGTCGATGGTGGCGGGGAAGTCGCGGAAGTCCACGAGAAGGCAGAGTCCGACGTAGTCGCCCACGGTCCCACTCGGCGGCGGAGCGGCCTCGGGCCCGTCGCCGACCGGAGCGCCGATGCGGCGCTCGGCGAGCCGCTCCTGCCAACGCGTGTGACCGGCAGCGAGAGGCGAGGCGAAAGGTTCGGCGCGGGCGATCTCGGCGTCGCCGCGCAGTTGCGGCATGCGGTCGGCGTACACGAAGAAGCCGGTCTGCGGATCCTGGACGACCGCCTGGCCGTCGAGCGTCTCGAAGGCGGCGGCGAACTGGTTGCCCCAGCCGCGGACCCGGACCTCCGTGTCGTCCGGGTTGTGGAAGGTGAACTCTTGACCGTCGTATGGAAGTGGCATCGGCTGGCTCCTCAGCGAGTAGTGGACCTGACTGTCCGTTTCGCTGTCGGATCACCCGACGGGACCTTTTGATACGCCGGGCAAGAATCGAGCCGTGGCGGTAGAGGTCGACCCGGATCGGTTCGAGGAGATGGTGACCGAGGCGCTCGACGGGCTGCCCGACGACCTCGGTGAGCTGATGAGCAACGTGGCGGTGACCGTGCAGCACACGCCAGGCCCGCGCGGGCTGCTCGGGCTCTACCGCGGCATCCCGCTCTCACGACGGACGACGTCGTCGTACGCCGGCGTGCTCCCCGACCAGATCACCATCTACCGGCTCGCGATCTGTGCGATCTGCCGCACCGATGCCGAGGTCGTGGAGCAGGTACGGCGCACCGTGATCCACGAGGTCGGACACCACTTCGGCATCGGCGACAAACGGCTGCGCGAGCTGGGCTGGTGACGAGGTGACTAGGAACGACGCTCGTAACGCCGCGGCTTGAGCCGTTCGGGCGCATCGTCGGCGTCGAAGAACTCGCAGGTGAACTCGCCGTCGTAGCCGAACAGGAAGCCGAAGACCGGGTTGACCACCTCGAGGTCGATCCGGAAGACACCGGCCTCGTCGTCGTACTGCTCCCGCAGGTCGGCGCGACCGCTGAACAGCATGGGGAAGCGGAAGCCGACGACGCCCTCGTAGAAGCGCTGGGCGTCCGAGCGGAGGTGCAGGCTGCCGTCGGGTTCAGCGCGCAGCTCCAGATCGACCGCCAGGTGCTGGTGGGTGCCGAGGTAGTCGACGACACCGCCGCCGGCGGCACTGATCATGGTCGCGTCGAAGCGGCGGGTGCGGCCCCGCAGGTCGTACTCGCGGACGAAGGTCACCGCCTCGCGGCCGAGCGGGTCGCGGTAGGGGTAGTTGTGGATCACGAACGGCACGTCGGAACCGGTGTCGGGCACCAGGATGTTGCGGAGCCGGCCGAACTGCAGGAACGGCGCCGTCCACCACGGACCGCGCCGGATCCGGCTCATGGTGCCGCGCCCCACGCAGCCGTAGCCGGCGTCGAGGCCCACGCCGAAGCGGCGCTGGAGCATCGGATGCAGCCGACCGAACTCCTCCCCCATCGCCTGCTCGAAGATGCTGGTCACGGCGCCTCCCGTCGGCAGCGGGCGGCCCGGGGCCGGTCGGCCCGCCACAGCCACAGCACCGAGTGCAGCGGCCACCGCTCCGGCTCCTCGCCCCGCTCGGCCCAGATGCGGAGCCGGTCGAAGCTCCAGGCAGTCAGCCAGCCGATCAGCCGGCGCAGCACGAGCCGGTCGGCCAGCCCGCCCCAGCCCGGCCGATAGTCGTAGCCGGTCGTGAACCGTACGCCGTCACCGAGCGGCTCGTAGCGCCAGTAGCCCCGGCCGTCGCCGAGCGGCGAGAGCCGGTCGGGCGTCGTGAACTGCAGCGCCGACGTACGGGTGCCGTCGGGACGGTGCTTCTCGCCGATCGAGGTGCCCGTCCCCGCCAGCACGTGACCGGGGAGCCGGAGCTCGTAGCGGAACTGCTGACCTCCGCCGGGCAGAATCGCGAACGGCTCGATCGAGCTGAACCGCAGGTCCCAGCGCGGATGCAGCTCGGTGTCCTGAGTCAGCCGCCACACCTCGTCCATCGGCGCGGCGATGTCGATGGAGACGAAGATCGGCTGCACGAGCAGCCGTCAGCCGTCGACGCGCTGGCGCAGGCCGGCGACGAGCAGCCCGTGGCCGAACTCGAACTGCTCGGCCACGCTCGGGTAGAGCTCGTTGGCCAGCCGGACTGTCCGCGGGAACTGCTCCGGCGAAGCGGTGAGGTAGTCGGCGCGCCACCGACGGTGCCGGCTGTCCTCCTCGTCCGGGGACGGCGCCGGCTCGATGGCGTCGATCGCTGCCGACCCGACCGTGAACTCGTGGAGAGCGTGGCCGAGCAGCCGCTCGGTGAACGCGCGCTCGTTGTCCATCCGCGACGGCCCGGAGGCCATCATCCGCGCGGCCCCCGGATGTGCCATCAGCACCTGGCACAAGTCCTGGCAGACGACGGTGGCACCGTCGAGTCCCGCGCCCTCGCCGAGGGCCGGCATCGCTTCGACCAGGCTCGCCAGGATGCTGTCGGCGGCCTCGCGCAGCGGCCCGTCCATGTCGCGGCTGAGCCGCCCCGCGCGCGTCGCAGTGGGCATCGAGCCTCCTCTCTGGACGGGGTGAGGCGAGCCCAGCGTAGGCGGTGGAGCGCAGCTCAGTCGTAGAGGCGGGCCTTGCGAGCCGATCGAGGCACACCTCTCCCGACGACGGGAGCATCGTGATCGCCGGTACGTCGCCGGAGCATCCTCCGGTCCCCTCCGACACCGAGCAGGCCCTCGCCAATCGACACCGGGTCACGCTCGCTCCGGACAGCGTGCTCGCGGGCCTGTTCAGGGCCTTCGTCAACGCCTGCGCAGGGGCGCGCCGCGGGTCAGTTGTCGGAGTCCTCTGAGGCGTTGTCCTCGACCTGACCGGGGTCGGTCTCGCCCTCGTCGTCGTCGGGGGCGTTGTCGCCGTCCTGGTCCTCGACGTTCTCGTCGACATCGCCCTCGTTGCCGTCACCGGAGCAGGCGGCGAGCCCGCCGAGAAGGGCGACGCCCGTGGTCGCCGCGACGACCATGCGCAGGGCGGAACGACGCTGGATCTGACGCATTGCCACAGTGTCTCACGCGGACGCGCCCACCCGCTGCCTGGCTGGCGCGGGTCGCCAGCGCACGTGCACCGGGGCCTGGTCGCCGTCACGCAGCATCGACAGCCGCGGCGGGATCTTGTCGGTGCGCGAGGTCGGCAGCCGCGTGCAGCGTCCACATCGGGTCGTAGAGGTGGGTCCGGCCGAGGGCGCACAGGTCGGCGGCCGGCCAGCAGGATCGAGTTGACGTCGTCGTACGACGAGATCGCGCCGACCGCGACCACGGGCACCCCCGCGGCCCGGGCGACCTGGTGTCGGATCCGGTCGGCGAACGGCGTCGATCGCCGCGGCACCGTGGGCGATGAACGCGCGCGCGACCTCGACCGCGTCCCCCTCGGTGTTGCCGTTGGGCATCCAGTCAGTCGCCGAGATCCGCACCGTCACCTGCGCAAGGGTTTCCGGACCTGCGTGCACGAGACGTCGACTCACCGCGCGGAGGTCTCGACAGGCTCGACCAGCGACGGTTGAGCGGGTGCCTTCCTTGCCGGAGTTTCGACACCGTTGGCGCTGGCGCGCCTCCGGGCTCTCAACCACCGATCGACCGCAGCCAGGGCTCGGCGCCCCCGCACCCGGCGGCGGTGACCTATCAACCACAACCCCGCGGAACGCGGTTGATTGCCCACCGCCACCCCAGACGCGGCGAGCTCACCATCAGGGCAGCTCACGCCAGGTGGTGAGGACCCGCACGTAGTCGGAGATGAAGCCGCGGTAGCGGGCATCGATGCCGGGCAGGTCCCACCACTCCCCCGCCAGTTCGCGCACGTCGCCGAAGCCGAGGTGGTCGGCGTGGAACAGCTCGACGTACTGCTCGAGGCCGTCACGCGCGAGCATGAGGCGCGCGTCGTCGGCAACGTGGGCGGGCGCGATCCAGGTGCCGGAGGAGATGGTCGCGAACCCGAGCCAGGTCAGCCGCGAGCGCAGAGCGTGCCGCTTCTCGCGCTCCGACTCGGGCACCGAGAACACCGCCAGCACCCAATCCGACTCCTGCGGCTCCTCGCGCTTGAAGATCCGCCGGTCACCCTCGGCGAGCACGCTCTCGCCGTACGCCGACAACGCGTAGCCGGCGACACCGTCACGGTTGTCCCCGACCAGCACGCCGCGCTTCTTGAGCCGCGAGACCGAAGACGGTGAAGATCAGCGCACGTGGTGACTGCGGCGGGGGCGCGGAGTCAGCCGACGTCACGAGGCGTGAATGTACGCGACGATGACGGAGTGCAGCACGAACTCGACACCCGCAGCCCACTCGACCTGACCCCGCTCGAGGAGGAGGCCGTCGTCTCAGGTACGCCGGCCACCGGGTTCCGCGCGTTGACCACCGTGGCCGACGTCGAGGTCGGGATCTGGGAGATGACGCCGGGCACCGCGACCGACGTGGAGGCCGACGAGGTCTTCGTCGTGCTGTCCGGGTCCGCCACTGTCACCTTCGCCGACGGTGAGTCGCTCGAGCTCCAGCCCGGCAGCGTCGTACGCCTGCACGCGGGCGAGCACACCCGCTGGACCATCCACGAGACGCTGCGGAAGGTCTACGTGACCTAGGCCGCGGCAGTCAGCGGACGGTCGGGTCGAGCAGCACCTTGGCATGCGTGTTGCCCGGCGACAGCAGCTCGTCGAACATCGCGTCGGCCCCCGCCAGCGAGATAACGTCGGACACGACCTCGACCGGCACCTGGCCGGCGGCGATGTGATCGAGCGCCTCGGCAAACTCCGGGGCCGTGCAGTTGACCGCACCCACGATCCGCAGCTCCTTGGACACCACGAGTCGCTGGTCGAATTCGACAGGAGCCGGCGGCCGTCCCTGCAGGACCACTCGCCCGGTCGGACCTACAAGCTGGACCGCCAGTCCGGGGCTGGTGATGTGGCCTGACGCCTCCAGGACCGCGCGAGGCGTGCCGCCGAGCACCTTGGTCACCGCGGTCTCGACCTCGTCGAGGTCGACCGCCCAGAAGCCGAGCGCGGCGGCCGCCTCGCGGCGGAACGGATTGGGATCGACCAGCACGACGTCGTCGATGCCGCGCACCCGGAGTGCCAGCGCGAGCATGGTGCCGATCGGACCCGCACCGAGGATGCAGACCGTGTCACCCGGCGCGACCTCGGCCTGGTTGACACCGTGCAAGCCGATCGCCAGCGGCTCGGTGAGCGCGGCCTCGTCGAAGCTCACATGTTCGGGGATCGCATGCAGCAGCACCGGCGGCACGACGATCTGCTCGGCGTACCCGCCCTGGGTCGTGCCGAGTCCGAGTGAGAGCTGCAACGCTTGCGCACACATGTGCGGCCGGCCAGCGGTGCAGCGCTCGCAGGTGCCGCACGAGACCGCGTGGTACGACGCCACTCGGTCGCCCGGCGCCCAGCCCGCCACCCCGGCGCCGACGTCGAGGACGGTCCCGACGATCTCGTGGCCGAGCACGGCTCCGGGCGCCACGATGCGCTCCTCGGAGCGCAGATGGAGGTCGGAGCCGCAGATCCCGCACCGCTCGACCCGGAGCATCACGGTGCCCGGCTCGAGCACCGGGTCCGCGAGTTCCTCGACGACGAGCCTGCGCTCAGGCGTGACGACGACTGCCTGCATCCCGCTACCCCTCCTCGCTCGCGATGCGCACGAGGCGCTTTCCGATGTTGCCGCCCGCTAGCAGGTCGATCAGGGCCTCCGGCGCACGCTCCAGCCCGTCGTACACATCGTGGACCGAGGTCAGCCGACCCGATTCCAGCTCGGCGGCTAGGAACTCCTCGCCCTGCTCCCACTCGTCCTCGAAGTCGTGGACCAGGAAGCCCTCCATCCGCAGCCGGCGGGTCACGATCAGTCCGGGCAGCGCGCGGAGGCTGGCCGGCTGCTCACCGTCGTACGCGGACACCGAACCGCAGCTGACGATCACACCGTGGGTGTTCATCAGGGGCAGGACCGAGGTCAGCACTCGCCCGGCGACGTTGTCGAAGTAGACGTCGACGCCGTCGGGACAGGCCGCCGCCAGGGCGGCCCGCAGGTCGTCGGTGTGGTGGTCTACGACCGCGTCGAAGTGCAGCTCATCGCGCAGGAAGTCGGCCTTGGCTCGCGAGCCGCACACCCCCACCACACGGCAGCCGAGGGTGCGCGCCAGCTGCCCGACGACACTGCCGGTAGCTCCGGCGGCCGCCGAGACGACGACGGTCTGCCCGGCCTCGGGCCGGCCGACCCGGACCAGGCCGAAGTACGCCGTCAGGCCGGTGACGCCCAGGACGCTCACCCGATCCTCGAGCGAACCGCGGCCCGAGATGGGCCGGAGCGTCGTGGTGTCGACGAGGGCGTACTCCTGCCAGCCGCCCTGGGTCGCGACGATCGTGCCGGGTGCGAGTTCGTCGACATCGCTGCGGACCACCTCGGCCAGGGTGTAGCCGGCGATGACCTCCCCCACCTCCAGCTGGTCGCGGTAGGTCGGGCCGCTCATCCATGCGCGGGCCGCGGGGTCGATGGAGAGCAACAGGTTGCGACACAGCGTCTGGCCCGGGCCCGGGTCTGGCACGGGCGTGGTGTCGAGCAGGAAGTCGTCGGCACTCAGCGGGCCGCTCGGTTGCCGGGCCAGCAGGATCCGTCGCTGCTGCGGGTCGCTCATACAGGCAGCTCCTCGGCGAACGCGCCGTCGAGCAGCCGGAACGCCGCCACGGCGGCCGGGTAGCCGGCGTAGGCGACCAGGTGGATCAACGCCTCGCCGAGCTCGTCCTGGGTCCAGCCGTTGCGCCGGGCGCCCTGCAGGTGCAGGGCCAACTCGTGGTCGCGGCCGGCCATCGCCAGCGCGGTGACCGTGATCAGCGACCGGGACTTGCGGTCCAGCCCCGGTCGGCACCAGACCCCGCCCCAGCCCTCCTCGGTGAGGTAGCGCTGCCATCGCTGCATCGTCGGCGAGGCCGGCGCGGCCAACGTCGCCTCGAGTCGACCCCGGCCCAACACCTCGGCGCGGGCCCGGAGTCCGGCCTGGTAGCGCTCGTCGTCCTCGTGCATGTCAGCGGCTCCCTTCGGCGTACTGCTGACGCATCGTCCGCTTGTCGAACTTCCCGACCGAGGTGCGCGGGATCCCGTCGGCCGTGGCCCACGACTCGGGGACCTGCCAGCGCGGCACGTGGTCGAGCAAGTGGCGCCGGAGTACGTCGTAGTCCGCCTCCGCGCCGTCGTTCCAGACGACGACGGCCAGTGGCCGCTCCTGCCAGCGTTCGTCGGGGATCGCGATCACCGCGGCCTCGAAGACCGCCGGGTGCGCCACCAGCGCGGTCTCGAGGGTGACCGAGCTGATCCACTCACCGCCGGACTTGATGAGGTCCTTGGCGCGGTCCTTGATCTGCATGAAGCCGAGCGCGTCGAGGGTGCCGACATCGCCGGTGCGCAGCCAGCCGTCCTCGAACCGGTCGGAGTCGAGGACCTTGTGGTATCCGCCGGTCACCCACGGTCCGCGGCACTGGAACTCGCCCACCGCCACGCCGTCCCTCGGCAGCTCCGCGCCCGCGTCGTCGACGATCCGGCAGGAGACACCCGCGATCACGCGACCGGTGTGCGCGCGCCAGGTCCACTCGTCCTCGGGGTCCGACCCCTTCGGCGGGAAGGCCACCGCCGCGACCGGCGAGGTCTCGGTCATCCCCCAGCCCTGGACCAGGTCGACACCCAACCGATCCCGGAAGGCCCGCATCATCGAGACCGGCACCGCCGAGCCACCGCCGACGAGCATCCGCACCGTCGAGAGGTCGACCGGGTGCGACTCGGCGTACCGCAGCACGTCGTTCCACACGGTGGGTACGCCGGCCGAGATGGTCGCGCGCTCCTCGGTCATGAAGGCGGTCAACGCCGGCGCCTGCAGGTGTGGCCCAGGCATCAGCAGGTCGGCACCGGACAGCCACGCGGCGTACGGCAGCCCCCACGCGTTGGCGTGGAACATCGGCACGACCGGCAGCACCCGGTCGCGCTCGGTCATGCCGTAGACGTTGCCGGCGAGCACGCCGAGCGAGTGGAGGTAGAGGGACCGGTGGCTGTACGCCACACCCTTGGGGTCGCCGGTGGTGCCGCTGGTGTAGCAGAGCGCCGCGGCGCAGCGCTCGTCGAGCTCCTCGCACCAGTCGTACGTCCTGGGCCGGCCGGCGAGGAGCTGCTCGTAGTCGTGGACGACCACGCCCGGCGCCAGCTCGGACTGCAGCACCGGGGGCGCGTCGCCGTTGACGACGACATGCCGGACCGAGCCGCTGTCGCGGATGGCCGGGATCAGGAGCGGCACCAGGTCGGCGTCGACGACCACGACCGCGTCCTCCGCGTGATCGACGATCCAGCCCAGCTGCTGGGCGCCCAGCCGGATGTTGAGCGTGTGCAGGACGGCGCCCATGGAGGGCACCGCGAGGTAGGCCTCGAGGTGGGCCTGGTTGTTCCACATGAAGGTCGCCACCCGGTCGGAGTGGCGTACGCCCAGTGCGGCCAGCGCGTGCGCAAGCTGTGCGGCGCGCTCCGCCGTCTCGGTGAAGGTACGGCGAGTGGTCCCGTCGGGGTCGAGCGTGACGACCTCGCTCGAGGAATAGGTCCGCTCACCGTGGCGCAGCAGCGCCGCGACGGTGAGCGGCGCGTCCTGCATAGTGCTCTGCACGTCAGCCCACTGACACGAGCCGCTCGAGCTCCGGCACGAGCTGGTCCATCGGGAGCGTGATGTCGACGTCCTTCTTGAACGGTTGCGGGACATCCTTCCCGGTCGGCCAGTAGACCTCGATCCGGTTGCGCTCGGGGTCGAAGAAGTAGATGCCGACGGCGTTGCCATGGGTCACCACCTGCTCGATGTCCACGCCGGCTTCGACGAAGCAGGCGTGATACTCCTGCAGGCTCGCCAGGTCGGAGACCCGCCAGGACAGCTGCTGCAACACCTTCGCCCCGGCCGGTACGTCGCGGCCACCGGCGAGCACCAACTCGTGATGCTCGTAGTCGGGGCGCGAGGACAGGAAGACGATGCCGCGGCCGAGGTCCTCGTCGGTGATCGTCAGCCCCATCACCCTGCTGTAGAAGTCGCGCATCAGCTCCAGGTCCGCGACGTGCAGCCCCACGTGGCCCAGCTCGATGATCCCGGTCATTGGATGTTGCCCCTTCCGCTCTGGCCGTGCTCGCCGCTCTGGCTCGGCCGCCCACCGCCCACCATGGTGTTCCTCAGCTCGCCGATGCCCTCGACCCGGGTCACCAGGACATCGCCGTCGCGCAGGAACCGCGGCGGGTTCTGCCGCGCGCCGACGCCGGCCGGCGTACCGGTGAAGATCAGGTCGCCTGGGAGCATCACGCAGGTCGCCGAGATCTGGGCGATGATGCTCGGCACGGAGAAGATCATCATCGAGGTGCGCGAGCTCTGCATCACCTCCCCGTTGAGCAGGCAGTCCAGGGCCAGATCGTCGGGGTCGGCCAGGTCGTCCAACGTCACCAGGGCCGGGCCGATCGGCCCGAACCCGGGCATCGACTTGGCCAACGACAGCTGTGGGATCGCCGCACTGAACTGGAGCTCCCGCTCGGAGATGTCCTGGCCAGCGCAGAGCCCCGCGACGTACTGCCAGGCGTCGGTCTCGGGCACCCGGTCGGCCGTCCGGCCCATCACGACCACGAGCTCCACCTCGTAATCGACGTTGCCAGCCGGCACGTGAACGTCCTCGAACGGACCGGCCACACAGGAGGGGAACTTGGTGAAGACGATCGGGGCCGTCGGGAGCTCGCGGGCCGCCTCCGCACTGTGGTCGGCGTAGTTGAGGGCCAGCGCGAAGACCTGTCGCGGTCGCGGCACAGGTGCGCGCAGGCACGCCGGGTCGAGCGCGACGTCATCCAGCCCGCCGTTCAGCTCGCCGTTCAGCACGCCGGCCGAGGCGGCCCATCCCACGAACTCGTCCCACTCGTCGAAGACCGCCTGGGGGTCCGGCCCGAACCGGCCCTCGGATGCATCGGCGACGTCGACGCCGCGCTCGGTGGCCACCTCGAGGGTGAGGCGGCCGGCCACGTTGAGCAGACGCATGGAGCCTGCACCACCTTCAAATAGTCGTTTATTTGTCAGATTGTCGGATATCTGACTCTTCGGCCGAGCATACAGACGCACTACAGGCCTGGCTAGAGTCGCGGAGAAACAAACAAATTACCAGACATCTCGATTGACAATCGACTATTTGGGACCGAGGATGGCAGCCGTGTCCCACCCGGAGGCGTGCCCTGCGCTCTTCCATGTGGGCATCACGGTGGCCGACCTGGATCGGGCCCTCGCCTTCTACCGCGACGGGCTCGGACTCACGGTGCAGTCCGATCGGGTGGCCGAGAGCCCAACCCTCGCGACGCTCACCGGCGTATCCGTCACCAGGCTGCGGATCGCGCTCCTCGACGCGCCCGGAGGTGGCGTCTTCGAGCTGCTCCAGTACGACGACGGTGCGATGGGCGAGCCGCTGCCCGCCTCGCGCGCCGGGACCGGCCACGTCTGCGTCTTCGTCGACGACCTCGGCGAGGCGACCGCTCGGCTGCTGGCGTTCGGCGGCACCCAGGTGTCGGCCGAGCCGGTGACGGTCTCCGGGGGCGAGTACGCCGGACGGCGGTGCGTCTACCTGCGCGACCCGGACGGCTACCTGGTCGAGCTCTTCACCGGGCCCGGTCCGCGATGACCGGCTCGACGCTGCGCGCGGACCGCGAACGCTGCATCGGCTCGGGGTTGTGCACCGGACTGGCCCCGGAGGTGTTCGGTGCCGCAGACGACGATCTGGTGGAGCTGCTGCGCCAGCCCGAGCGCGACCGCGCCGATGTGGCACGCGCGATCGCGAGCTGTCCGGTCGAGGCGCTGGGCTGGAGCGAGGCACCCACCGACGAGAGGGAGGACCGAGGATGAGCGGCGCAGGCAAGGTCGTGGGCTTCTTCCACGCCGGGATCACCGTGACCGACATGGACCGGTCGGTGCCCTTCTACCGCGACGGGCTCGGGCTCGAGCCGTTCTGGGACGTCACCCGCGACTCGGCCATGGTCCGCACCGTGGTCGGGGTCGACTTCTCGACGCTGCGCAACGTGATGCTGCGGCTGCCTGGTGGTGGATTCGTGGAGCTGTTGGAGTACCGCGGCGTGGACCGGCCGGAGCCGTCGTTCGCCCCGGCCAGCGTCCCCGGGACCGGCCATCTGTGCTTGGAGGTGCGCGACATCGACGCGGTGGTGGAGCGGCTGGTGGCCCTGGGTGGCACGCCCGGCTCCGCCGTACAGACGGTCCCCGAGGGCGGTCCCCGGGCCGGGAGTCGACTCGTCTACGTCCGCGACCCCGACGGCTGGCTGCTGGAGCTCTATCAGTTCGCCTCCGGGTCGAGCGCCGATCTCCAGGCCGACTCGTGACCGCCTCGGCCGGGGTCGGCCGCGACGACTGGGAGCGGGAGGCCACCCGGCGTACGGGCGCCGGTGCGGTCTTCGATCCCTATCCCCGCTACGCCGAGCTGCGCACTCTCGGCCCGGTGCTCCCGGGGTCCATCCCCTCGCACTTCGGCCTGCCCGACCCGGTGCACCACGTCTTCGGCGATCGGCCGCACTTCGCGACCTTCGACTGGCGGACCACCGAGCGGGTGCTCAAGGACGCCGACACCTTTGGCAACGGCGGGCTCGCGCCGATGAACGTGCGCCAGTTCGGTCCCGTGTCACTGCAGTCCAGCGACGGCGTGGAGCACCGTCGCTACCGCATGCTGATGCAACCCGCCTTCGCGCGGCGCGGACTGGCGATGTGGGAGCGCTGGCTGGTGGGGCGGCTCGACTCGCTGATCGACGAGTTCGAGGCGGCCGGTCACGCCGACCTCTACTACGCCTACTGCGCGCCGTTCCCGGCGTACGTCACGGCGATGGCCTTCGGCGTACCCGCCGCCGACGTGGAGCTGTTCAGTCGCTGGGCGGCGATGCTGCAGATCGGGGCCAGCACGCCCGAGGGCGCCGACGAGGCCAGCCGGAACGTCGTCGACTACATGAGCGGGATCATCGCCGAGCGACGCCGTGAGCCCCAGGACGACCTGATCAGCCTCCTGGTCAACAGCGAGCTCCCGGGCGAGGAGGGCGGCGGGACGGCCAGCGACGAGCAGATCCTCGGACTGGTGCGCAACCTGATGCCGGCCGGGGTGGGCACCACCTTCCGGACCCTCGGGATCGTGCTGATCACCCTCTTCGAACGCCCAGAGCTGCTGGCTCGGGTCAAGGTGGAGCCGGAGCTGGTGCCGCGGGTGATCGACGAGGTGCTGCGCTGGAACCCGCCCCTGGCCTGGATGCTCCGGATGACCACCCGCGACACCGTGCTCGAGGGCGTGGAGATCCCGGCCGGCGCGATCGTGCACGCCGGCATCGCCGCCGCCAACCGCGATCCCGCGGTGGTCTCCGACCCCGACGAGATGAACCCCGACCGGCCCGACCTCCAGCACCTGAGCTTCAGCGCCGGCCCGCACTTCTGCGTCGGCATGCAGGTGAGCCGGCTCGAACTGGAGACGGCCCTCTCGACCTTGCTTCGCCGGCTGCCTGGCCTGGTTCCCGACCCCGACGCGGACCGGCCCGAGGTGACCGGACTGATGTTCCGGATGCCGACCGGTGCGCCCGCGCGCTGGGCCTGACGTACACCCACTGCAGATATGGAGAACGACGTGAGCCGCGCCGAAGGCAAGGTCGTGTTCATCACCGGAGCCGCCCGCGGTATGGGCCGCTCCCACGCGGTGCGGTTCGCCGAGGAGGGGGCGGACATCATCGCTGTCGACATCTGCTCCGACGTCGGCGAGCTGCCCTACTCGATGGGCACCCCGGACGACCTGGCCGAGACGGTCCGCCTCGTCGAGGCGGCCGGGGGCCGAGTGGTGGCCCGGCAAGCTGACGTGCGCGACCCGGAGCAGTTGGCTCAGGCGGCGGCCGACGGAGTCGCTGAGCTCGGCTCCATCGACGTGGTCCTGGCCAACGCCGGCATCGTCTTCGGCGCGCCGACCATCGAGGTCGACGTCCAGCGTTGGCGCGATGTCATCGACGTCAACCTCAATGGCGTCTTCTACACGATCAAAGCGGCTCTCCCCTCGATGATCGCCGGCGGCCGCGGCGGCTCGATCGCCATCACCAGCTCGATCGCCGGGCGCCGCGGGTACGCCAACCTGGCCAGCTACACCGCCTCGAAGCACGGCGTCGTGGGGCTGATGCGCTCACTCGCCAACGAGCTCAACGAGCACCGGATCCGGGTCAACTGCATCCACCCGACCAACACCGCCACCGACATGCTGCTCAACGACGCGTCGTACCACACCTTCGCCCGAGACCTCGACGAGCCGACCCAGGAGGACGCCATCCCTGGCATGGCCGGGATCAACCTGATCCCGGTGCCCTGGATCGAGCCGCGCGACATCAGCAACGCGCTGGTCTGGCTCGCCTCCGACGAAGCGCGGTTCGTCACCGGCATCAGCTTGCCCGTGGATGCGGGCAGCTACGTGCGGACCTTCTAGGTCGTACCTTGTCACCTCGTCGACATCTTTCGATAATCGTTGAGATAGTTGACTAACGCGCCAAATGCGTAGAATGCCGAGCATGTCCAGACGCGGAGACTTCGACACCCTGAGTCTCGACGTCTTCAGCCAGCTCCGCAGCGACATCCTCTCCGGCCGGATCCCGCCGGGTGAGCGGCTCAAGCCGACCCATCTCCGCGAGCGGTTCGACGTGAGCGTCGGCGTCGTCCGCGAGGCGCTGACCCGGCTGACCGAGCAGAACCTCGCCACCGGCGAGTACAACAAGGGCTTCCGCGTCGTCTCGCTCACCTACCCGGAGCTGGTCTCGATCACCGCCGCCCGGGTCCTCAACGAGTGCGCAGCCCTGCGCACCGCGATCGAGATCGGCGACCTGACCTGGGAGACCAACGTCGTCGCCGCCCACCACCGGATGACCGCCTCGACCCCGACCCCGGGCGACCCGGCGTCGTACGACGTCTTCGCCGAGGCCCACAAGAACTTCCACTTCGCCCTGCTCGACGGCTGCCAGAACCCCTACATGATCGACATCTGCTCGCGGCTCTTCGCCGCCAGCGAGATCTATCGGCGCTGGTCGGCCCCGCAGATCAAGCACCGCAACGCCGCCGCCGAACACCTCGCGATCATGGAGTCCTCGCTGGCCCGCAACGCCGACGACGCCGTCGAGCACTATCGCCAGCACATCCAGCTCACCTCGGACCTGATCGAGGAGTTGCTTCAGTCGCAGGACGCTGGCGAGAGCTGAGCCCGGGACCGGCGAAGTGCGTCCTCAGCGCACGCGGGTCGTACGTGCGCGCACAGTCCGCCGCAGGTGACCGATTGAGGGCGGCGTCAAGCCCACCCGGCACGTATAAGAGCGTATAAGTAGGTGCAGTTATACGCTCTTATACGTGAAGGGGGTGAGTGTGGACAGTCCCTACAGTCCCGGTTTCGGCGCCCGCCCGGCCGTCCTGGTCGGACGCGAGTCCCAGCTGGCCCGTGCCGAAGCAACATTGACCCGGGTGGCCAATTCCCACGCGGCCGCCTCCTCGGCGCTGGTGCTGACGGGCGCGCGCGGCCTCGGCAAGACGGTCACCCTCGGGGTGATCGCCGAGACCGCTGAGGACCGCGGATTCGTGACGGCCACCGTTGCCTTCGACAGCGTCTCGGACAACGTCCAACTTCTGGCCGGCCGCATTGCAGAGGCGATCGCGCCTCTCGAGGCCAAGGCGGCCAGAGCAAGTCAGACCTGGACGCGGATACGCCAGCGACTTGCGGGACTCTCCGTGGAGATCAACGCAGGAGTAGTGAAGATCACTTCTTCGGGTCGTGAGCCAGCCGAACAGCGCAGCGGCGCCGGCGCCTTACAGCGCCAGGTCCTCGCCGATCTCCTTTCTGGGGCCGCGTGCTTAGCCAAAGAGCACGAACGGCCCGGTCTGGCGGTCTTGCTCGACGAACTGCAGGAGGCCTCACGCGAGCAATTGGTTGTGATCGCGAACGCGGTCCAGGACGCGCTCCGCGTCGGCGCGGGCGCCCCGTTGGTGATCTTTGCGGCCGGCCTGCCCGAGACCCCGGAACGGGTCATGGCCGCTGCCTCGTTCACCGAGCGCTTCGACTTCCGTGGTCTCGGCCGACTGGACGCCGACGCAGCAGAGCGTGCGCTCCTCGAGCCGGCCAACCGGGTAGGCGTGACCTGGGACATCAAGGCTGCAGCCACGATCGTTCAGGCAGCCGGTGGTTCGCCGTACCTGATCCAGCGCTTAGGAGACGAAGCGTGGCTGCTCGCCGACCCGCGTCGGGGTGACCACATCGGCGTCGACAGCGCTGAGACCGCGATCGCCGAAGTGCGCGACAACCTCGCCGGCGGCATGTTCCGCGGCCGGTGGGCCAAGGCCACGCCGATGGAGCGGGCGTTCATGATCGCCGTCGCTCAGGTCGTGGACGAGGAGGGCATCGCGCAAACCCGCCACATCACCGCGGTAACCGGGCGGAGCACACCGCAGTGGAGTCGAGTGCGCGGCGACTTGATCGACAAGGGCCTGGTCGAGTCGACCGGCACTGGAACCCTGCGGTTCACCATGCCGGGCTTCGCAGAGTTCGCCCGCAGCCGCGTCGACGCGCCCTGGTTGTGGGACAACATCCGATCCGGCCTCACGTTGCGGGCCCAACCACTCACTCACCGAGGACTCGATCCCGTCCCCGGATCATCTGCTGGCGCTCACGAACTCCAGGTCCCCGACCACGAGGCCGACTCCGAGTGATCGGCGTCGTACGACGCTCCTTCGAGGTCCCGCGCGGCCTGGCCAAGGCGGCGGTGGCCCATCAACCACTCTCACGCCGGGCAAGGTTGAAAGGTCACCGCTCCCCAGGACCGGACCACCGGAGACGCGCAAAACGTCCACAGAGCCGAACAGGGGCGGAGCCAGGCGGCTCCGCCCCTGTCGGGCGAGGGGTCTTGCTGCTAGATCGAACTACTGAGCGCAGAGCACCGGAACCGTGAGGCCCCAGACCTTCTCGGTGGCGACGGCCTCGGCGCCCTCGAGCGGCGGCAGCGGGATGAGCACCCGCTCGTGCGGTGCGGTGGTCGGGATCGGCGGCGGCTCGGCGGAGTTCTCGAGTTGCTCGTCACCCGACTCGACCTTCTCCGTCGAGAGGTAGCGGGCGACCGAGTCGGCCACGACCTGCGCCTCGATCACGGCCGACTGGAGGACGGTGCCGTAGGACTCGCCACTGGCGTAGGTCTCCGAGCCGATCGAGCAGCTGCCGTCGACGATCGTGATGTCCTTGCCAGGGATGATGCCGTTCTGCTGCAGCGCCTTGATCGCACCCGAGGCGATCGACTGATTGAACGACCACAGGTAGTCGACACCCTCCGACTTGAGCTTCGGCATCAGCGCCGTGGCGTTCTTGTAGCCGTCGTCGGCATTGGCGTTGGCGGAGGAGGCGATCTCGTTGAACGGGTCGGACGCGGTGACGTCGGTGAACCCCTGGAGCCGGTCGATCGAGCCCTGGTAGCCGTCGGGTCCGTTGAACATCACGATGTTGCCCTCCGGACTGTGCAGCTGACGGCCCGCGGCGATGTCGTTCTCGCGCGCGTTGAGCAGGATCTGCCCGGAGACCTCGCCGTTCGTGACGTCGTCGACGCCGGCGTACAGCGTGATGAACTCCTTGCCCTCGGGAGTCACCGCCTGGTTGGTCTGGATGACCGGCGCCACCTTCGAGAGCAGCTTGGTGGAGTTGACGCCAGCGGCACTGCTGGCCGGCCACCAGATGAACGCCGCAGGCTTCTCCCCCGTCGCGAGGTACTGCTGGACCTGCTGGTCCTGCTGCGCTGGGTCACGCTCGTTGGTGATCACCTTGGTCTTGAAGTTGAGGTCCTCGAGCTGCTGTACGACGGTCTTCTGCCAGTCGGTCAGGAACGGCGAGATGCCGCTGAGCATGAAGATGGTGACCAGCTGTCCCTTCCCGTCGAGCTCGGGCGGAAGGCCGTCCTTGACCCCTTGCGACGCCCCGTCGGCGCCGGAGTCCCCGTCGTCGTTCCCGCACCCCGCTAGCACGAGGGAAGCAACGAGCAGAGGCGCCAGGAGCCCCCGCATTGACTTTCGAAACACTGCTCTCATCGAGCTTCCTTCCGCGCCGCTGGACAAGGCGGCGGTTGCCGTGTCGATCTGAGTCGATCCCGAGGGTGTGTCCGCTCCGCCGAGTCTGCTCCCAGATAGTCGTCATGGCAAGAGATATTCGACAGTTTTCTGAATTGATCGACAGATGGTCACACAACCGATCTTTTCATCAGGTACGGACGAAGACGCCGGCATCGACCGGGAGCGTCGTTCCGGTGATGAACCGCGACCGATCCGAGGCCAGGAACGCCACCGCGCCACTGATGTCTTCGGGGCTGACCCAGGGCGTATCGAGCAGGTTGATGCTGGCAAAGCCGCTCATCGCCTCCTCGAGTGTCGGCGCCTCGAGGTCCGGCCGGAACGTCCGGTACGCCGAGGGGTTGAGAATCATGTCGGTCGGCACGTTGGTCGGGGCCACCACGTTGACGCGGATGCCGAACTCGGCCAGCTCGTTGGCCAGGCCGGCCGCCAGCCCGCCCAGCCCGTGCTTGGCCGCGGTGTAGTTGGTCAGGTTGCGGAAGCCTCGCATGCCGGCGATGGAGCTGATCAGCACGATCGAGCCGCCACTCCCCTGCTCGATCAGCTGCGGCAGGGCCGCCTGGACCGAGCGCCAGACGCCGGTGAGGTTGATGTCCACGACCTCGCGCCACTGCAGTTCGGTCATCTCGAGCAGCGGTGCCGACGAGACGATGCCGGCGTTCGCCACCACGACGTCGAGCCGGCCGAGCACCTCGACCCCGTCGCGGACGGCGCGCTGCATATCGGCCGACGATCGCACGTCGCCCACGACGGTCACGATCCGAGCGCCGGCCGCGCGGACCAGCTCCTCGGTCTCGTCGAGGTCGGCCCGGCTCGCGCCGGCGTACTTCGGGGTCTCGAGGGCCGCGCACAGGTCGACAGCCACGATGTCGAAGCCGTCGCGGGCCAGTCGTACGGCGTGGCTGCGGCCCTGGCCGCGTGCGGCACCGGTGATCAGTGCGACCTTGCTCATGTGCGGACGAACCCTCCTGCATCCACCGGGAGCACCGCTCCCGTGACGTACCGGCCCTCTTCGGACGCGAGCCAGAGCACCGCGTCGCTCACGTCGTCCGGCTCGACCCACGGCACCGGCAGCAGGTTGAGTGAGGAGAACCCGTCGATGGTGTCCTCGACCGTCGGTGCCTCGAGGTCGGGGTTGAACCGCTGGTAGGTGTTGCTGTTGAGCAGCATCGGCGTGGCGACGTTGGTCGGGTTGACGCTGTTGACCCGGATCTCGTACGGCGCCAGCTCGTTGGCCAGCGACCGCATCAACCCCGTGAGCGCGTGCTTGGCACTGATGTAGCCGATCGCGTTGCGGATGCCGCGCAACCCGGCCAGCGAGCTGATCAGCGTGACCGAGCCGCCACGCCCCGGCGCCACGACGAGCGGCACGAACGCCTTCACCGTGTTCCACACGCCGGTGAGGTTGGTGTCGAGGACCGCGTCCCACTCCTCGTCGGTCATCTCCCAGGCCGGGGCCGTGATGCAGATGCCGGCGTTCGCGATGATCGCATCGACCCGGCCGTGCACCTCCTCGACGGAGCGAGCCACCTCCAACAGTGCGGCGAGGTCGCGCACGTCGGTCCGGTACGCCGAACAGCGGCGCCCCAGGGACTCCACCTCGGCCACCGTCTGAGCCAGGTCCTCGGGGGTCGACATCGGGTATCCGACCGTCGGCACCTGGTCACAGAGATCGATCGCCACGACGTCGGCGCCGAGCTCGGCGAACCGGACCGCGTGGCGACGGCCCTGCCCTCTCGCGGCACCCGTCACGACGACCACCTGGTCGTCGAACCTCGGCTCTCCACCCACGCGCGCACTCCCCTTTCCTGCTGCGTCCTCGTTGCCTCCGGCAACGTAGGTCGGCAGCTTGCAGATAGTCAATCAGTTGGTCCATCTGTCGATTATTTGTTGACACAACGACAGTTCGGCGGAGAGACTCGCGCCGGGTCCGGGCCCACGTCCCCGCCCCATTCGCGTCGAGAAAGGACCACCATGAGCGACGCGCTCGGCGACGTCAGACATGCGATCGAGAACCTCCTCTACACCTACGCACGACTGGCCGACGATCTCGACGCCGAGGGCATCGGGACGCTGATGGCGCGGGCCACGGTGATCTCCGGCGGGCAGAGCTCGACCGGCCGCGACGAGGTGGTGGCGCGACTGACCCCGCTGTTCGCCGAGGTCGAGAAGAGCCGGCACCTGATGAGCAACATCGTCGTGACCCTCGGGCCGGACGCAGCGACCGCGAGCGCCACCCTTCTCTACGACAAGTGGGAGATCCACGACGAGCCGGTGGTCATGGCTTCGGGCCGCTACGCCAGCGAGTTCGCACGCAACGAGGACGGCTGGTACTTCACCTCCCACCACGTGCAGAATGCCTGGCGACGGGCGGTGCCGGCGTGACCGAGGGACCACTCAGCGTCGAGGTCCGGGGCGTCTCCAAGCGGTACGGCGCGGTCACCGCTCTCGACGATGTCGACTTCGAGCTGCGGCCCGGCGAGGTGATGGCCCTGCTCGGCCAGAACGGCGCGGGCAAGAGCACGCTGGTGAAGGTCCTCTCGGGGCTCGTGGCTCCGGACTCCGGGACCGTGTCGATCGCGGGTGCCCCGGTCGCGCTCCGCTCGAGCAGCCGGTCCCAGGGGCTCGGGATCGCCGTGGTGCAGCAGGAGTACAGCTCGGTCCCCAACCTCACGATCGCGGAGAACCTCGTCCTGGGTCAGGCCTCGGCCCCCGCGGTCTGGTCCAAGCGGCGGCTCGCGACCCAGGCCCGCGAGCATCTCGGCCGGGTCGGCCTGGCCGGCCTGGACCCGCTCACGTTCGTCTCCGAGCTCAGCGTTGCCGAGCGCCAACTCGTGGAGATCGCTCGGGTGCTCTCGCGCGACGCGCGGATCCTGCTTTTCGACGAGCCCACCGCCGCCCTGTCCGACGCCGAGATCGCGCGGGTGCTCGGCGTCGTCCGGTCGTTGGCCGAGGACGGGCGCAGCATCATCTACGTCACGCACCGACTGCCCGAGGTGTTCGCGGTCGCCGACCGGGTCACGATCTTCCGCGACGGACGCAGCCTGGCCCCCGTCGCCACCTCGGAGCTCGACGTCGACGCGATCGTCACATTGATGTTGGGCCGCAAGCTCGACGTGCTCTTCCCCGAACGCTCCGAGACCTCCAGTGACCCGCTGCTGGTCGTCGACCAGCTCAAGTCGGCGGGGCTCTCCACGCCTGCTTCGCTCGTCGTACGGTCCGGAGAGATCCTCGGTCTCACTGGGCAGATGGGCAGCGGCGCCGGCGCGCCCGTGCGGGCCATCGCCGGGTGCGACCCGGTGGAGACGGGCACCGTCACGGTGGCCGGCGAGCAGGTCTCGCTCGCGCACCGCAGCAGCGGCATCGGCAGCGGGATCGCCTACTGCTCCTCCGACCGTCAGCTCGACGGGATCTTCGCCGGGCTCACCATCCAGAAGAACCTGTCCAGCCCCTGGCTCGGCGACGTCTCTCGGCGTGGGGTGCTCTCGCCGACCGCTGAACGGCGACTCGCCCAGGATGCCGCCACCCGCTTCGCTATCGACGTCAAGCGGCTCGGCTCGGACGTCGCTACGCTGAGCGGAGGCAACCAGCAGAAGGTCGCACTCGGCCGGTGGACCGCCGGCAGCGCGCGCGTGCTGCTCGTCGAGGAGCCGACCCGGGGCGTCGACGTCGGTGCCCGGGCTGAGATCTACCACCGGCTTCGACTCCTGTGCGAGCAGGGGTTGGCGGTGGTGGTGGCCTCGTCCGACACCGCCGAGGTCTTCGGGCTCTGCGACCGGATCGGCACCTTCTCCCGCGGCGAGCTCACTGCGCTGCGCGACCATGACGAGTGGACGGAGGCTGAGCTGGTGCGCCAGGTCATGCACAGCGGAGCGGCGGGTGCCGCATGAGCGCCGACACCTCGCTCGCCGAGCCGAGCGCCCGCGCGGGGCAGGAGAAGGCCGACCGGACAGCTCGGCGGCGCAGCGCACTGCTGCGGCCCGGTGCCCCCTGGCAGCTCCCGGTCGTCATCGTCCTGGTCGCCATCGGCTCCGCACTCGTGACACCGGGCTTCCTGGCAGCCGACAACATCCGCGCGATCCTGATCACCTCCTCGGTGACCGGAGTGGTCGCGGTGTCGATGACCGCGGTGACCCTGTCGGGCCACTTCTTCTCGCTGAGCACCGAGCAGACCGCGCTCCTCGGGGCGATGCTGTTCGCCTGGCTGGTCGGCTCCGATACACCGGTCCTGCTCGCCCTGCTGGTGACCCTGGCTGTCGTCGCGCTGACCGGCGTCGTTCAGGGCGTGGTCGTCGCCATCGGGCTGAACCCGATCATCACGACCCTCGCGGCCGGCTCGGTGATCGGCGGGCTCGTGGCCGGGATCAGCCACAACGAGAACATCATGACCGGTGATGCGAGCCTCTCGTGGCTCGGCACCGCGCAGCCGTTGGGGATCCCGGCGGTCGTCATCATCTTCGCGCTGGTGACGATCCTGTGCACCTTCGTCTCCAGCGGCACCGTCATCGGGCGCCAGACGCTCCTCACCGGTGCCAACAGCAAGGCCGCGGTGCTCGCCGGCGTACCGGTCAAGGTGGTCGCGGTCGTGGTCTTCGCCATGGTCGCCACCGGCTCCGGGCTGGCCGGCATCATGACCGCTTCGACGCTCGGCTACGCGAGCACCGCGATGTTCGCCACCCTCACCTTCGACGTGATCGCGGCGGTCCTCGTCGGTGGCACCTCCATCCAGGGCGGGTCCGGGTCGCCACTGCGCTCGGCCGGCGGCGCGATCCTGATCTCGGAGATCAACTCGCTGATGCTGCTCAACAACGTGACCTCCGGGATGCGGATGCTGGTGCAGGGCGCGCTGGTGCTCGCGGTCATCGCCCTCCTGCACACGAGGAGGACGCGGTGATGCGCGGGCTAGGTCTCCGGCTGGTCGACGCCGTCAAGCCGTACGCGCTCCAGATCGTGCTGCTCATCGGGCTGTGGTGGGGGTTCTCGGCCACCACACCGCTCTTCACCGGGATCAGCAGCGTGTACGCCGTCGTCGAGGGCTTCGCCGTACTCGGGCTGATCTCCGTCGGGTTGCTGGTGCCCGTGCTCGCTGGCGAGCTCGACCTGTCCGTCGCCGCCATGGCGGCGCTGGCCGGCGGCATCGCCGTGCGGGTGGCCGGGCTCGGGCTGGTGCCCGCACTGGCCATCGCCACCCTGGCCGGGCTGGTGATCGGCGCGATCCAGGGCGGCGTCCTCTCCCGCCTGGGCATCAGCTCGGTGGTCTTCACCATCGGCACCATGCTCGGCCTGCAGGGGCTGGCGTTCCTCGTCTCCGACAATGCGGCACTGCCACTCGAGGACTTCTCGGTCTCCGACCCGCTGCTCAACCGCTGGAGCTTCCTCTCCCCCAGCAGCCTGGTCGCCATCGCCGTCTTCGGGCTGGTGTGGTTCCTGCTGGCCTGCACCAAGATCGGCCGCGAGGTGTACGCCTTCGGTGGCGGCCGCCGTGAGGCCGCGGCTGCCGGCGTCTCCCAGCTGCGGGTCATGGTCGTGGCGTTCGCCGTGTGCGGGGGCTGCGCGGCCCTGGCCGGCGCGATGGCGTCGATCAAGAGCGGCAGTTCGACACCGGGCGGCTACACCGACCTCCTGCTGATCGCGCCGGCGGCGATCCTCGTGGGCGGCATCAACCTCGACGGCGGCCGCGGCACCGTGATCAACGTCGTCCTGGGCGTCGCGATCATCTCCGTGGTCCGCTCAGGACTGGGATTCCGTGGCGTCGAGTCCTACATCGTCGACCTCGCCGTCGGAGGTTTGCTCCTCGTCTTCGTCGTCGCCGACTTCTTCATCCAGCGGGCGGCCGGGCAGCGCAGTCGTGCGCGGACCGCCCGCCGGGTGTTGACCGGTTGAGCCGCGGCTCAGGACTTCTTGACGTAGAAGAGTCGCTTGTTGACGAACTCGTCCATGCCGAGCGGGCCGAGCTCGCGTCCGAAGCCGCTGCGCTTCACGCCACCGAACGGCACCTCGGCGCCCTCGCCAGCCGGGGTGTTCACGTTGGCCATGCCGACGTCGAGACCGGCGGCGACGCGGGCGGCCCGGTCGGGGTCGGTGCTGAAGACCGCACCACCGAGGCCGTACGGCGTGTCGTTGGCCAGTCGCAACGCCTCCTCGTCCGAGGACACCTTGTAGACCACCGCAACCGGCCCGAACAGCTCCTCGCGGTAGGCGCGCATCTCGGGAGTGACGTCGGTCAGCACGGCGGGCGAGTAGTACGCCGAGGGGCCATCGGCCGCCTCGCCGCCGACGTGCAACTGCGCACCGTGGGCGACAGCGTCGTCCACGACTTCCTTGAGCCGCTCGAGCGCCAGCCGTGAGGACAGTGGTGCGAAGGTGCCGTCGGCTCCCTCGGCCGGGTCGCCCGGCCGGAGTCCACTGGCCAGGTCGACGAGCTTGCCGACGAACGGCTCGTAGACGTCGTCCATCACGATCATCCGCTTGTTGGAGTTGCAGGCCTGGCCGGTGTTGTAGATGCGCGTCCCCCAGGCCTGGGTGGCCGCGGCCTCGACGTCGTCGGTGTCCAGGACGACGTACGGATCGGATCCGCCGAGCTCGAGCACACACTTCTTGAGGTGCTGTCCGGCGACCGCGGCGATGGTGGAGCCGGCGCGCTCGGAGCCGGTCAGCGAGACGCCCTGGACCCGAGGGTCAGCGATGATCGTCTCGATCTGGGCGAACGTCGCGAAGACGTTGCGGAAGACACCGGCCGGCACGCCCGCGTCGTCGAAGATCCGCTGAATGGCCTCCGCGCAACGCGGCACGGATTCGGCGTGCTTGAGCAGCATCGTGTTGCCCAGCACCAGATTGGGCGCGGTGAACCTGGCGACCTGGTAGTAGGGGAAGTTCCACGGCATCACGCCGAGCAGCAGCCCGATCGGCCGCTTCTGCACCACGGCCTCGTCGCCGCCGAAGGTGGTGATCGGCTGGTCGGTCGCGAGCCCCGGACCGTGCTCGGCGTAGTAGCCGAAGATCGCCTGGCAGAACTCCACCTCCTCCACGGCCTCACCCAGCGGCTTGCCCATCTCCTCCACCGCGATCCGGGCCAGCTCGTCGGCGCGCTCGGCGAACAGGTCACCGATCTTCTGGGTCAGCGCGGCGCGCTCCTCGATGGGCAGCTGACGCCAGGTCTCGAACGCGGACGCACCGGCGGCCAGAGCCGACCCGATGGCGTCGTCGGTGGTGAAGTCGAACGTCGCGGTGACCTCGCCGGTCGCGGGGTTGGTCGAGGCGTACGCGGGTTGGGATGCGGTCATGCCCCTAGGGTCCCGCATCAGGTCAAGTAGCGTCTGCGCCGTGCGGCCGCCCGGGGAGGACAAGACACGCGTGCAGTCGGTCGACCGTGCAGCCGAGCTCCTGCAAGCCGTGGCCCATTCCGCCGGGAAGGGTTCTACCGCACGGATGCTGGCCCACGCCACCGGGCTCAACCGGGCGACCGCTTGGCGGATCCTGCGCACCCTCGAGTCCCGGGGTCTGGTCAACTGCGACCCGAGGACCCATCAGTACTCCATCGGGACCGCCCTGGTCGAGCTGGCGCAGTTCGCGCCGACCGACACCTGGTCGACCCGGGCCCACGAGCGGTTGCGGACCCTGTCGTTGCAGACCCGGGAGACGACCGCGCTGGCGCTGTTCGAGGACGGCGACCTGCGGTACGTCGACGAGGTGATGCGGGCCGGCGCACCGGCCGAGGAGAGCTGGCTCGGGAGCAACGCCGATCCGCTCCACGCGACCTCCAGCGGCAAGGTCTACCTCGCCTACGCGAGCCAGCCGTTGCGGGCCCTCATCACCGAGCCCCTAGAGCGCTTCACCGACAGCACCGTCACCTCCGTGAGCGAGCTGGAGAAGGAGGTCGCCGAGGTGCGCACCCTCGGCTACGGCCTCTGCCGCGGTGAACTGCTCCCCGATCTGTGGGGCGTCTCGGCTCCCCTCCTCACCCAGGACCGCCAGTTGCTCGGCGTCCTCAGCTGCTGGGGCCCGGCCTCACGCGGCGAACCCGAGCGGTTCGCAGCCCTCGGCTCCCTGATCCGCGATGCGGCGCGAGGCCTGCTCGCTCGCTAGACGGGGTCACTGGCTACGTCGTTCGACGTATGCCGGGCCACCACACGACAGTCCTTCTGCTCAAGCCACGAGGTGCTCCGAGGCGCGAATCTTTGGGTGTCAGCACATCCGAGATCCACCACTGAGAAGGAGCACCATCATGAACAAACCCAGCACCCCGACCGTCGTCCTCGTCCACGGCGCCTTCGTCGACGGCTCCGGTTGGAAGCCGGTCCACGACCTCCTGGTCCGCGACGGCATCGAGGTCGTCGTCAGCCAGCACTCGACCCAGTCGCTCACCGGTGACGTCGCCGAGGTCCAGCAGGTCATCGAAGCCCAGGACGGCCCCGTCGTCCTGGTCGGCCACTCCTACGGCGGCGTCGTCATCACCGAGGCGGGCACCCACCCGCAGGTGGCCGGCCTCGTGTACGTCGCGGCGTTCGCTCCCGACGCGGGCGAGTCGGTCGCCACGCTGATCGCCGACCCGGACCCGTCCGCGCCGGTCCCCCCGATCGTCCCTCGCAAGGACGGCGCGCTGGTCCTGGACCGCGAGCGGTTCCACGAGGGCTTCGCCGCCGACCTCCCGGCCGAGGAGGCGCGGTTCATGGCCGACTCGCAGACCGCGTGGGGCGGCGCCGCCGTCGGCACCCCGGTCACCGAGCCCGCCTGGCGCACCCGACCGAGCTGGTACGTCGTCGCGGGTGAGGACCACATGATCCCGCCCGCCGCGCAGCAGGGCATGGCCGCACGAGCCGGCGCCACCGTCGAGACGGTGACCGCCAGCCACTCGGTCTACGTCTCGCAGCCCGAGGCGGTCGCCGAGGTCATCCGGCAAGCCGTCCGGTCCGTCAGCGCCTGAGCCCGTCGTCGATGCGACCTGAGGAGCACAGATCATGGCCGTCAACCGCACACTCACCGCCCGGCGCACCTGGCTCACGCCGATCCTTCTCCTGATCGGCCTGGCCGTCGCGCTGCCCGCCATCTACCTGACCAGCACCGTCGACCCACAGGGTCACCTGAAGGCGCTTCCGGTCGCGCTGGTCGTCGGGGACGCGACCGTCGCCTCCGGCCCGTCGGAAGCCATCGCCGCGGCCATCGAGGCGAACGCCGGCGACGAGCTGTCGATCACCCGGATGAACGGCGACGAGCTCGACGCCGCGATGGAGAAGGACCAAGTCGCCGGCGCCGTCGTGATCCCAACCGACCTCGCGACCAGCCCGGTCGCCGTACTCACCAACGCCGGCGACGGCGGCCTCAACACCGCCCTCCTGCTCGGGAACGTCACTCCCCTGCTGCACGGGATCTCCCAGCAGGCGGGTGGCTTCGAGATCACGACCGGCCCCTACGACGTGCTGCCGGACAACTCTGGCCTGGGCATGAGCGCCTTCTACTACGCCCTCGTGATCGTCCTGCTCGGCTTCATCGGCGCCTCCTTGGTCAGCCCGCTCGTCGACTCGGCGCTGGGCTTCCTGCCCAGTGAGATCGGTCCGCTCGTGGAGCGTCAGCCCTACACGCCGGTGTCCCGTCGGGCCACGTTCCTGGCGAAGGCGGCGGTGCTCGCCGGCGCCGCGCCGATCGCAGCGCTGGTCGTCCAACTCGTGGCCGGGCTGATCGGCGTCTCGGTCACCTCGCCCGTCACGCTCTGGGCGTTCGCGACCGCGGCGATCATCGCGATCGGCACCAGCGCGCTCGCCGTACTGTCGATCTTCGGCGCGGGCATCGGCTCGCTCGTGAACACGCTGTTCTTCGTCGCCATGGCGATGGTCTCCTCCGGTGGCACCGTGCCGCTCAACGCGACCCCGGGCTTCTTCCACTGGTTCTCCGCCATCGCTCCCTACCGCCACGTCGTGGACGGCACCCGCTCGCTGTTCTACTTCGACGGCAACCTGAGCGCCGGCCTTGGCAGCGCCTGGCTCACCGTCCTCGTGGGTGGGACCATCGGGCTGCTGCTCGGGCTGGTGGTCACCTCGCTCTACGGCCGGGTCCCCGCCTTCAGCCGCCAGCCCCGCTGACCCGGGTCCACCCGGCGCTATCGTCCGCTGTCATGGAGCCCCTCGGCACACGACTGGTCGGCCGGGACGCCGAGCTGGCGCAGCTCCGGGCCTTCGTCGCCGAGGCGGCCGGTGACGGAGGTGCGCTGCTGGTCGCGGGTGAGGCCGGAGTCGGCAAGTCGGTGCTCCTCGATGTCGCAGCCACGGCGGCCGCGGCCGCGGGGACCACCGTCGTCCGGGGCGCGGGCGTGGAGTTCGAGGCCGAGGTCGGCTTCGCCGGGTTGCACCAGTTGATCCAGCCACTGCTGGACGACGTCGGATCGCTGCCCGCCCCCCAATCGCGAGCCCTGGGTGTCGCGCTCGGGCTCGAGGACGGCGACACCCCCGACCGGCTCGCGCTCGCCAACGCGGTCACCGCGCTGCTGAGGCAGGCGTCGGGTACGGCGCCAGTGCTGCTCGTCGTCGACGACATGCAGTGGCTCGACCCAGCGAGCGCCACCCTCCTCGGGCTGGTCGGTCGCAGGCTGGTCGGCTCCCGGGTCGGACTGCTGGGTGGCGTGCGCACCGGAGAAGACAGCCCCGTCGAATCCAGCGGCTTCGACGAGCTGACCGTCGAGCGTCTGGACGAGGCCTCCGCACGCGCGCTGCTCGCCGACGCCTTTCCCGAGCTGGCCGACCGCGACCGGATCCGGCTCCTCCAGGAGGCGGACGGCAACCCACTGGCGCTCGTCGAGCTCCCGCGTGGCCTGGCCGACGTCGGCACCCGGCAGGCGACGCCGGTCGGGCGCCGGCTCCGCGGCCACTTCGCGCGACGCATCGGGACCCTCTCCGAGGCTGCGCGTGAGCAGCTACTCCTGGCCGCGCTCTCGGGTGAGGTCCCGGGCGAGCTCACCGACCTCGAAGCCGCCGAGAGCGCCGGCCTCGTCACGGTCACCCGGCAGGGGGTGATCTTCCGGCATCCCCTCGCGCGCGCGGCCGTGGTCGATGCCTCGGTGCACGCGCAGCGTCGACAGGCGCACCTGGTCCTGGCCAAGCGCTGGCCTGAGGGTTCAGAGCAGCGGGCCTGGCATCTGGGTGAGGCGGCCGGCGGCCCGGACGAGGAGGTCGCCGCCACCCTGGAATCGGCCGCCCTGCGGGCGCGCGACCGCGGTGACCCGGTGGGCGCGGTCCGGCTCCTACTGCGAGCGGCGGCGCTCAGCCCGGCCGCAGAGGAGCGCGACCGGCGGACCCGCAGCGCAGCGTTCCTGGGCATCGACGTCATCGGCGACCTGACCGTCGTACCCAGCTCCCCCGTCGGCACCCTCGAAGCCGTGGTCCCGCGGGCGGCCTATCTCGTGCAGACCGGCGGCGACGTCGACTCCGTGCACCGACTGCTGGTCGAGGCGCTGGCTCTGGCGCCCGACCCGACCGACGCCTCTGACTTCGCCCTCACCGAGGCGCTGTTCGTGCTCGGCTCGGCCGCGTTCTTCGGGTCGCGTCCGGGATTGGCCGCTCCGTTCCACGACGCGGTCGCCCGGCTCGCGCCGGAGCCACCGGAATACCTCACGCTGCTCGCCGGGACCTTCGTCACGCCGGTGGGTCACGCGCTGCCGGTGCTGGACCGACTCGATGCGGCGGTGACCCGTCTCGGTGACGAACCCGACCCGGCCCGCGTCGCCCGGATCGGGATGGCGGCGGTCTACGTCGACCGCACTCCCGGTTGCCGAGACGCCCTCCGCCGCCTCGTCGAGCATGGCCGGGCCGGGGGCGCCGTCACGTCCGCACTGGAGGCGATGACCTTCCTCGGCTGCGACGCGTTCCTCGCGGGCGACTGGGACGGAGCCGTGTCGTGTGCGGCGGAGGCGCGCGAACTCGTCGACCGGCACGGCTACCGGCTCCTGGGCGGCATCACCGACTACGCGGAAGCCATGGTCACCGCGGGGCGCGGTGATCGAGCCCGGACCCGGGCCCTGACGGACGCGATGCTCGAGTGGGCGGCACCGAGCCGGATCGGCTACCTCGTCCAGCTCGCCGGCCACGCCGAGGCCCTCGCCGATCTCGGCGCCGGAGACTACGACGCGGCGTACGCGCGGGCGCTCGACATCTGCACCACCGACACCGTGCCGTCGTACGCACCCCAGGCATTGTGGGTGCTCCTCGACCTGGTCGAGTCGGCCGTGCGCTCGGGCCGTACGACCGAGGCCGCGGCCCACGTCGAGCACCTGTCCACCGCGCGGGTCGCAGAGCTGTCCGATCGGCTGGCATTCGTGGTCGCGGGCGCGACGGCTCTCGTCGCCGACGACCCCGAGGCGTTCCTCGCCGCGATCGAACTTCCAGGTGCCGATCGCTGGCCGTTCCATCTCGCGCGGCTACAACTGGCGTACGGCGAGCGGCTCCGCCGCGACAAGGCGATCGCCGATGCCCGTCACCAGCTCCGATCGGCGCTCGACATCTTCGAGCGGCTCGGTGCCCGACCGTGGGTGGAGCGGACCACGACCGAGCTGCGCGCGAGCGGCGACCGGGTCGCAGCCCCGGCCGCCGGCACCGAGGGGCTGACCCCACAACAGTGGGAGATCGCCCGACTCGCGGCCGAGGGGCTGAGCAACAAGCAGATCGGTGAGCGACTCCACCTCTCCCCGCGGACCGTCGGCACCCACCTCTACCAACTGTTCCCCAAGCTCGGCATCACCTCGCGCGCGGCGCTGCGCGACGCGTTGGGATGACCTCCCGCGGGACGTCATGCGAGGTGGCGGGTCGGGCAGCCTCTGCGTATGACGTCCCGACTGATCCACGCGCTTGTCAGAGCTGGGATTGCACTCCCGCCAACAGTTGCCGGGCCATGATGATCCGCTGGACCTGGTTGGTGCCCTCGTAGATCTGGGTGATCTTGGCATCGCGCATCATCCGCTCGACCGGGTAGTCGCGGGTGAAGCCGTAACCGCCGAGCACCTGGACGGCGTTGGTGGTGACCTCCATCGCGACATCGGAGGCGAAGCACTTCGCCGCCGCACCGAAGAACGTCAGGTCCTCGTCGCCCCGCTCGGAACGCCCGGCCGCGGCGTAGGTCAGCTGCCGGGCCGCCTCGACCTTCATGCCCATGTCGGCCAGCATGAACTGCAGCCCCTGCTGCTCGGCGATCGGCTTGCCGAACTGCTTGCGCTCCTGGGCATACCCCAGCGCATAGTCCAACGCACCCTGCGCGACCCCGACCGCCTGCGCCGCGATCGTGACCCGGGTGTGGTCCAGGGTCCGCATGGCAGTCTCGAAACCGGTGCCCTCCGCACCGATCATCCGATCCGCCGGGATCCGGACGTTGTCGAGGTAGACCTCCCGGGTCGGCGAGCCCTTGATGCCCAGCTTCTTCTCCGGCGCACCGAACGAGACACCCTCGTCGCCCTTCTCCACCACGAACGCACTGATCCCCTTCGACCGCTGGCCACGATCATCAGAGGGGTCTGTGATCGCCATCACCGTGTAGTACTCCGAGACGCCGGCGTTGGTGATCCACCGCTTCACCCCGTTGAGCACCCACTGGTCGCCATCGCGGACCGCGCGGGTCTTCATCGCCACCGCGTCCGAACCCGCGTCGGGCTCGGACAGGCAGTAGGAGAAGCCACCCTCACCACCCGCAAGCGCACCGAGGTAGTGCTTCTTCAGCTCCTCCGACCCCGCCAACTGCACCGGCAACGACCCCAGCTTGTTGACCGCCGGGATCAACGACGCCGACACATCGACCCGGGCGATCTCCTCGATCACCAACACCGTCGCCAACGCATCCGCGCCCGCACCGCCGTAGGCCTCCGGCACATGCGGCGCATGCAGATCCGCCGCCAACAACGCCGCGGCCGCCTCCTCGGGGTAGCGAGCCAGCTCGTCGACCTCCGCGGCGTACGGCGCGACCTTCGCCTCACACAGCGACCGGACCGCCTCGCGGATCTCGCGGTGTTCCTCGGACAGGGTGAACAGACTGCTACTCACGGGTTACATCATAATTCCTAGGACATCCATGCAACGCACTCCTGGGATCGACTTCATCACACCCCCACCTAGGCTTGCTGCATGACCTGGCAGGACCCCGAGTCGATCCGGTACATGCTCGACGACTGCGAGGTCTGGGCGGTGGTCGGACTCTCCGGCGACCGCAATCGCACGGCGTACTCCATCGCCTCCTTGCTCCAGCAGCGCGGCAAGCGGATCGTGCCGATCCACCCGGCCGCAGCGACCGACGAAGGGTTCGAGGTGCTCGGCGAGAAGGGGTACGCAACGCTGGCCGACGTGCCGTTCCCGATCGACGTGGTCGACGTGTTCCGGCGCTCGGAGGCGGCCGGCGAGTTCGCCGACCAGGCGGTCGCGGTGGGCGCGAAGGCGGTGTGGTTCCAGCTCGGGGTGATCGACGCGGCGGCGTTCGAGCGCACCGTGGCCGCCGGGGTGCCGATGGCGATGGACACCTGCCCGGCCATCGAGTGGCGGCGTCGGGCCTGAGCCGCGGTCTCGGATCGAGACTCAGCGGCCGGGGAGCAACCCTTGCCGGATCGCGATCGAGAGCACCTCGAGCTTGGAGTGCGCACCCAGCTTGGTCGAGATGTTCGCGACGTGGTTGCGGACCGTGTGGACGCTCACCACGAGCTCGGTGGCGATCTCGCTGTTGGTGAGCCCGTCGGCCAGCAGCGAGAGGACGTCGAGCTCGCGCTCGGTCAGGTCGGTGTTGGCGCTGTTGCGGTTGCGGTTGAGCCGGGGCAGCAGTCGCGCCAGCATCTCCGGCGAGATCACCGCCTCGCCACCGTGCGCGGCACGGACCGCGGAGCGCACCTCGTCGAGGCTGCGCGACTTGGACAGGAAGCCACTCGCTCCGGCCTCGATCGCGCTCACCAGGACCTGGTCGGCCGTGCTCGCCGTGAGTACGACGTATTGGGTCGAGGGCCGCAGCTCGCGCAGCTGGGCGATCGCTGCCACGCCGTCGCCGTCGGGCAGCCGGTGGTCCATGAGTACGACGTCGGGAAGGACCTGCGGGAGCAGCGAGCGGGCCTCGGCGAGCGAGCGCGCCGCACCCACGGTATGCAGGTCGGGCTCGGCATCGAGCACGTGGCCCAGGCTCATCGCCAGGACCTCGTGGTCGTCCACGATCAGGACGCGGATGGCCTGCGCGGTGTCAGCGCTCATGGCTGCCGGCTATCGCGGTAGTTCACATGTCCCCGTAGCTGCTCGTCTTGCGCGTGGTCGAGACCAGTCTCTCAGGCCGGTACGCGCACGGTGCGCATGACCGTGTAAAGATGGGCCCGATGTACTAGACGGCTGGCCCCCCCACGGCTGGTTCACAGTTGCTGTCGTCCCCATGCTGTGCTGTCACGAGGAGAACTGGGGGACACCATGTCGATCCGGACGGTCGTCGGCGACGACGACTCGAGGTTCCGGGCGGCGGTCATCGAGGTGCTGGGAGCGGATGCGCGCTTCGCCGTGGTCGGCGAGGCGGCGGACGGTGCCGAGTTGCTGAACGTGGCCACGACGACCCATCCCGATCTGATCCTGCTGGACGTGCGGATGCCATCCGGTGGCGCCGTCGCGGCGCGTGCACTGACCGGAGCGAACGGCGATCCGGGCCGCTGGTCGACCCGTCCGCTCGTGGTCGCCGTCTCGGCGGACACCACGCCGGAGGTGGTCGCGTCCATGCTGCAGGCGGGAGCCGTAGGCTTCCTCGCCAAGGGGCGGCTCGGCGCAACGCTGCCGGACGTCTTGGTGCGGATGGTCGAGGGCGAGGTGGTGGTCGCGGTGCCCACCGGGATCCACGCGCTGCGCCACCTGCTCCAGCATCGACGCGAGCCGGCCGGGGTGCCCGACGGCCCACCGGAGGAGCAGCCCGAGGAGCCATGACCCGACCGGTCGCCAGCGAACAAGCCGTCTTCGAGCTCCTCGACGCCGCGGCCACGGCCGTGCTGGGCGTCGACGCGACCACGACCATCCGTTACGCCAACCCGCGCTCGCTCGAGGTCTTCGGGTACGCCGAGCACGAGCTGGTCGGCAAGCCCGTCGAGCTGCTGATCCCCGGCGACCTGGCCGAGAAGCATGTCCCCTTGCGCGAGGAGTTCTGGCACCGACCGATCGCCCGATCACTCGCCGAGAGCCCGACGGTGCGCGGTCGGCGCAAGGACGGCAGCGAGTTCGCCGCGGAGGTCGCGCTCACCCCGATGACCACCCTCGACGGCCCGTGGGTGATCGCCAGCGTGCTCGACGTCTCGCTCCGGCGGGAGGCCGAGGAGCTGGTCAACCAGCAGGGCCGGACCTATATGGCCCTGGCCCGGCTCAACGAGGCCGTCGCGACCGCACCCGATGCGAATGCGCTGTTCCGCCGCGTCTGCAACGTCTCGGTGGTCTACGGCGGCTTCGCCGGCGCGTGGATCCTGTCGCGCGGCCGGGACTCCTCGATCGAGGTGCTCGCCAATGCCGGACCGCTCACCTCCAAGCTGGCGATGGCCAGTGCCGACAGCCCCAGCCTGAGCCACTACGTCTCCGCTGAGGTCGACCAGGTCGTGGAGCAAGGCCACGGCTTCCCCACCGCCGTGTCGACGCTCATGACCGGTGAGCCGGCGTTCGTCGACGACTTCGCCGCTGAGGACACCGCGCACGCGACCCAGGCGGAGGCGTTCGGGGTGCGCGCCGCGGCGGCGGTCCCGCTCCGCAGCCGGGGCCGCACGGTGGCCTGCCTCGGCCTCTACTCCGACCGGCCGCGGGTCTTCAACGAAGATCTGCGCGCACTGCTGCTCGGCGCCGCCGACACCATCTCGCTGGGACTGGACCGGTTCGTCGCCTGGGCCGAGCTCGACAGCTCCCTCGCCCAGCGCAACGACCTGCTGCAGCGGCTCGTCGACGCACAGGAGCGCGAACGGGCTCGGATCGCGGCCGACGTACACGACGAGTCCGTGCAGTCCCTGGCCGCGGTCGATCTGCGCCTCGGGCTGCTCGAACGCCGCCTCCAGGAGCTCGCGCCGAGCCTGGTTCCAGACGTCGTCCGGATCCACGAGACGGTCACCTCGGTGAGCGACCAGCTGCGGCACCTGCTCTTCGAGCTCGAGCCGGTCGGTCCAGGCGCCCTCCTCACCGACCTGCTGGAGGAGGCCGCCGCGCACGTCTTCGAACCCACCGACGTCGACTGGCGGATCGACAACGAGCCCGACCCCCGCGAGCAGGACCTGTCGGTGACCCTGCGCACCCAGGCGGTCCGGATCGCGAAGGAAGCGATGGTCAACGCCGCCAAGCACGCAGCGGCCGGCATCGTCACCATCTCCGTGGCCCTCGATGACGAGGGGGTGACCGTGCAGGTCGCCGACGACGGGGTCGGCATCCCACCGGGCGTCCGCCAGTCCCCGCCCGGTCACCGCGGCATCAGCGGGATGCGCGACCGCGCGGAGGCGACCGGCGGCCGGCTCACCACCCGCAGCGCCCAGCGCCTGTGCCAGGCCTGGA
>ERZ761607.713-NODE-713-length-51503-cov-5.666829_pt1 | contig 51503 bp, 40 predicted proteins | sample MGYA00511164_ERZ761607 | MGnify/ENA primary metagenome ERZ761607 (study PRJEB28899, sample SAMN02445080) | bioreactor sludge metagenome | biome: EBPR sludge | place: Australia: Brisbane, Thorneside Wastewater Treatment Plant | collected 2011-06-22 ...
ACCCTACCTCGACATCGTGTCGCGGGGCTGGGAAGTCGTGGCGCCCGAGAACCTGCGCCTCCCCGCGGACGAAGCCCTGAACCCCTGCAAGAGCCCGATCATCCGCGACGAGTTCGAAGCGAACCCGATCTAAGCGGAACGACTCCCAGGCCCGTCAAAGAAGCGTCGCCACAGCAAGAGAACCGCCGAAAAAAAACGAAGCTCCCGTTAAGGGACGCGTGCCTTTGCGCCGAAAAAGCCTCGTGGACATCACTTTCGCGCGGCCGAACGCAAATTGGCTCCTATTGGCGCTCGCGCTGGGCGCCTGCGCGAGCGCGCCGATCGGGCAAATCCAGTCCGAGCCCGAAGGAGCACGGGTCTACGCCACCGACGGGAAGGAACTCGGCGTCACGCCGCTCGATCCCGCCAAGCTGAACCTGCCCGACGAAGCCTACTCCCAACTCATCTTCCGCAAGGACGGCTACCTGGATGCCCACCTCGTCATCGAGCGCCGCGCGCTCGACAACGTCCGCTTCAAGCTGCTGCCGCTCGGCGCCGACGGCTTCCAGAAGAACTTCGTCCAGCCGCACGCCGTGCCGATCAGCCAGCTCGTGCAGGAATACCTCATCGCGCAAGGCCACCTCGGCGCGCGCCGCTTCGAGGCGGCCGAACGTAGTCTTCGCGCGCTCGAAACCAAGTACCCGCAGCTGGCCGCAACCTCCGTGCTTTGGGCCGACCTCTACATGGCGCAAGGCAAGCGTCCCCAAGCCATCGACTCCCTCAAGCAAGCGCTTCGCCTGAATCCGACGGAACCGCTCATCAAAAGTGCCCTCGAAAGGCTCGAGGCCAAGCCATGAGAGCGTTCGTCTTTTGCTTGGTCCTGCTCGTCGGCACGCCGTCCGCGCGCGCCCAAGCGACGGACGAAGCGACGCTTCGATCCACGATCCAAGGCCAAGCCACGGAGCTCCTAAAGGGACTCGTCGGCCCGAGCTACTTCTCGATGGCCGTCGTGCGTCCGGGCCAAAGCCTGCCCGGCCGGGCGTCATCCGACGGCGCGGGCTCGCCCTCTCCGGCTCCCGCGGCCGACCAAAGCAGTCTCTTCGTTTACGGTCCGGACTTCAAACCCGCCGACCGCGCGACGACTTCGGGTGGCGCGGCGGCCCCGCGCTACCGCTTCGAGATCGAAGTCTTCCTGCAGAGCGAAGTCCCCGAGACGACGCGCACCGAGCTTCACGCCCTCATCCGATCGCTCTCCCCGGAGCACGAGCTCGCGGTCCGAATCCGCAAGGTCGCCAAGCCACCGCTTCCCGTCGTCGCGAAGCCGGAAGCCGAGCGAAGCCCCGCCTCGACCGAGATGAAAGCCGAAACCGCCGAAGGCGCGCCTTGGTGGGCACCGTACGCCCTCCCCGCCGCGCTCTTCTCCGCGCTGCTCTTGGCCGCGCTCATCCTCGGCTCTTTCGTCGTGAGGGCCTTCGGTTCCGTCTCGGCGTCGCTCCGCCAGTTCAACTCGCCGCCGAATGCGAGAACGGAGCCGGCGCGTCCGGCGCCGCCCGCTTCGACGAACGCGGCTGCGCCGCCCCCGCGCCCCGATCCTCCCATCCTCGATCTCGCTTTGCGACACGTGAGCCGCAACCAGGATACCGTGCGGGATTTCCTCTTGAACAAGGTTTATTTTTTCGCACGCGCCATCGGCGAGGAAGCCGACGCCGACTTGCCGCACCTTCGCCTGCTCGGCCCCCGCCTTTCGCCCGAGGAGCGCGAAGCGCTTCGCCGCGTCCTCGGCCCGCGCGCCGCGCTCGTCGCCGCCTCCTCCTCGGTCGAGTCGGTCACGGCCTCCGCCCGCTGGCTGAGCCACTTCGCCGGCAAGCTCGCGGCGCTCGAAATGGCCGGTGCGTCCGCCCTCCAAACCCAGCTTTCGCCCGACGACACTCGTTTGCTGCTCTCGCTCACCCCGGCGGATCTCGACGCCCTCGCGAACGTCGTGAGCGAGCTCGAGGATCCGCAAGTCTGGACGGCCCTCGTCGAAATTCTTCCGGATTCCCTCCTCGAAGGCTTGCTCGGTCGCCTGCCGGCTTCGGGATCGGCGCCCCTCGGCGAGCTCGCGGAAGTCCCGCCCTCGCAAGCCGCCGCGTTGCTGAGAAAGGCAATGGCCCGCATCGAAAGTATCAAGGCGAAGGAGTCGCGGCGCGGCCCGAGCGCGGAACTCCTCGAGAAGCGCGTCATTCCGAACCTCGCTCGCGCCTACGCCAATTTCGACCTCGAAGAAGAAACGAAGCGTTGGGACGAACTGCTGGCCGCCCACGGGCACGTCGAGACGCTCGTCCTTGCGCACGTCTGGCCCCTCTTCGCCCTCGCCCGGATTCCCGAAACGAAGCTGCGCGCTTGCCTCTCGTCGCTCGAAACGAGTCCCGTCGCCTACCTCTGGTACGTCGCCGAAAAAACCGGCAAGTCGGCGCTCGTCGCGGCGATCGCCGGCGGGCTTCCGGAGAGCACGCGGAAGACGATCATCCAGAGCGAGTTCGAAAAGTTCAAACGACAAGCCCCGAGCGCGGACTCGGCGCGCGATCACTCGCAGTCGATTCGCCGGGCCTTCGAAGATCTTCGTCGCTCGGGCGTCGCGCTCGAGAGCGAAAAGAGCCCCGCCGGCCTCCGCCAAGCCGCCTAACGACTTTAAACTATCTTCACCTAACCCTGCAACGCCCTGATAATCCTAGGATTTTGGGACTGCCGTCCCTCACCAACACTTAATCTCGCGAATCCTTTGTTTTCGGCAAACTAAGTCGAAGAGATCTTAAGGATGAAAAAGAAACCCTTCGCGAGAACCCTCCTCCACCGTGTCGCCGCCGGCGTCGTCGGCGCGTTCCTGCTGGGTTCCTGCGTCGAGGTCAAAGGACTCCTGCCTTCGCAGATGAGCGAAACCTTCCAGGGCTGTCTCGCGGGCACGGCGGCCTCTTCGAGCACGGCCCTCATCAAGTTCGAATTCCCCGCGAAGGCCCACAAAGTCACGATCTACCGCAACGGCATTCCCTTCTTCTCGACGACCCAACCGAGCACCCTCGAGACGACCGACACGGGACTGGCCGCCGGCAGCACCTACCGCTACAACTGCGAAGCGACCTTCGCCGAAGGCCCGCTCTTCGGTGCGACCGAACTCAGCGTGGACATCCCGGAGGGCGACTCCGTCCCCGACGCCGAGATCTGCAAAACCGCCACCCAGCCGCAAGCCCTCTCGGCCAAGGTCAGCTTCGAATGGCCGGCGAGCGCGACGAAGATCACGCTTCGCCGCAACGGCACGCCCTTCTGGTCCACCACGGACCGCGGCGTGACGGAACACGTCGACGCCTCGCTCGCCGCCGGCTCGTCCTACCAGTACACCTGCGAAGCGCTTTACCCCGGCAACGTGAGCAAGCTCGGCACGAAAGACCTTTACGTCGAGACGGGTTCGCAGAACCAAGCGGACCTGCCGAACTTCAACGGCTGCTTGACGGGCAGTGCGCTCTCGACGACGTCGACGCGACTGACCTTCGAGTTTCCGACGGGCGCGCAGGAAGTCGTGCTCACCCGCAACGGAATCCCATTCTACGCGACCCGCAATCCGGCCACGCTCACGACCGATGACCTGGGCCTGCTGCCGGGCACGAGCTACCGCTACAACTGCAAAGCGATCTTCTCGGGCGGCCGCGAAAAGTTCGGCTCGCGCGAGCTCAACGTGACGACCCAGGACGACGGCACGGGCAACACCGTGATCCCCGACTTCGACGGCTGCGTCGCTTCGGGGTCGGTCGCGCTGAACGCCTCGCAAATCAAAGTCCGCTACCAGTACCCGGCGCAGGCCACCTCGATGACGATCTTCCGCGACGGCGTGAGCGTTTACACGGCGACCCGCACGACGAACCTCGCGAACCCCTCGGCCGTCCTGGAACGCACGGATTCGGGACTCAGCGAAGGCGCCAACTACACCTATACCTGCCAAGCCGCCTTCCCGGGCGGCCGCACGAAGTTCGGCACGGTCTCGCTCGCCCTCACGACGATCAGCACGAACGCGCCGAGCTTCTCGGGCGCCACGACCCTCAGCGTCCTCGCCACGACGGTCACGCCCAAGCGCAGCGTTCGTCTCTCCTGGAACGTGCCCGCGAGCGCGGGCGTCCCCGCCCAGAGCTTCAAGGTCTACTACAACCGCGGCACGAGCGTGGACTTCTCGCTCCCGCCCAAGGCGACGGTCGACTCGTCGATCTACCAGTACGTCGCCGCCTCGCTCGGGGACGAGCTGACTTACTCGTTCGCCGTGAGGGCCTGCGCGACGGGCACCTACCAAGAAAACTGCGCGACCAACGACTCGGCCACGATCACCCTGCCCGACCACGGCGCGCCCACCAGCGCGGGCGCCGACGCGCAGAAAAAAGAAAACGGCGTCTTCTGGCTGCGGGCCCCCTGGGCCGAGGCCAACGGCGGCATCAAGTACCGCAAAGTCTATCAGGTCGACGGATCGAATAACCTCCTGAACGGGGGCGTGCCCTTTAAAACCGTCGTCATCACGGATCCCGCGCTCGAGGTGCCTTCGGAGTGGATCTCGCTACCCGCGCTCGCCGAGAACGGCGTCTACCGCTTTATCGTTCGCGATTCGGACGCGACCGGCCAGGAAAACATGAACACCCAGGTCATCGTCGTGAACGCGGGCGATATGACCCCGCCGACTTTCAACGGCAAGTTTACCGCGCTCGACCTCGCGACCACGCCCGCCGACCGCGACCGCAAACTCAAGCTCACCTTCAGCGCCATCGATCCGACGGACGCCGTCGCGTATAACCTTTACGTCGCGAGCTACCCGACGAACGCCTGCACCGCGGGTACGCTCCACGAGACGCGTTCGGCGACGGCGCTCGGCTACACGAACGGCCAAACCGTCGTGACCGAGATCTCCAATCTGAGCCCCCGCACGCGTTACAGCGTCTGCGTCCGGGCCGTGGACGCGGCCGGCAACGTCTCGACGAACAACGTGCCCCTGGACCGCTACACGCTCGACCTCACGGCGCCCAGCTTCGTCGGCATTCAGAGCCTCGCCTACCAGTCGGGCCCCGCTCGGCTCGAAGCCACGTGGATCCCCTCGAGCTCCGCCGACATCAAGGAGTACCGCATCCGTATCTGGACCAAGGTCGGTGGCGGTGCCGCGCAGAACGTCCAGGAGTTGCTCGTCTCGGCGAGCTCGATCACGTGCGGCACGACCTGCAGCAAGACGATCACGACGAACGACTATACGCTCACCGACGCGAGCGTCGTCTACGCCGTCGTCAACGCCTGCGACACCGCCGACGCGATCCCCTCGGGCAGTTCGAACTGCACCGCGATCGCGGATTCCGCGGCGCTCTCGGCCACGGTGCCCGACATCACGCCGCCGCAAGGCTTCCCGGGTATTTTGTCGGCGAGCTCCGGCGCCGAGCGCTCGATCACCGTGACCTGGGCCGTCCCCGCGAACGGCGCCCAACTCGCCGAGTACCGGGGCTACGCGATTTACGGTTATCCCACGACGGCGGCCAACGCCGCGGCCGCCGAAGCGGCGCAGACGCTGCTGGGCCAGATCTTTTGCGCGAACGACACCTGCCTCTCGAGCTACCTGAGCGACTCGATCCTCGTGGCCGACGCCAAGCGCACCTACAAAGTCTACATGAAGGCGGTCGACGCCGGCTCGAACGAGTCGGCGAACCTGCCGAATCCCGCAACGGACCCGACGGTCAGCACCCTCGACACGACGGCGCCGAATTTCACGTCGAACCTGAACGCGGCCGATCCGGCCTCGGGCGCGATCGCCGTGACCTGGTCGGCCGCGTCGGATAACCAGTACCCGGGCCACGCCGCGAACGTCTTGACCTACGACGTATACAAACGCGCCATGAACCCCGCCGTCGCGAACCCCTTCGGGGCCGGCTTCGCCGCCGGATCGACGGCGCCCACGCTCGGCGGCGGCGTCACGCTCTTGGGCTCGACGCTCACGCTTTCCTACTCGGACTCGTCGCTCACGCCGGGCGACACGAACGCCTACACGGTGTGCGTACGCGACGCCTCGAACAACCGCCGTTGCGACGGCGCGATCCGCACCAAGTTCATCAACGACGTCGTCCCGCCCGCGGTGACGGGCTTCGCCGCGACCCGCATCGACGGCGGCAAGAACTGGAACGTCGCCTGGTCGATGAGCGACGTCGGCACGACGAACCCCGCGGACCTGCGCGTCTCGCTCAAGCGCAAGATCGGCACGAGCGCGACGGATTGGCCCGACGCCACGAGTGGCACGCTGCTGCTGAACAACTCGACCGGCGCGACCGCGATGAACGGACAGATCGCGAACGCCGCCGACGGCAGCCGCATCGCGGGCATCAACGCGGGCGAAGAACAGTTCGTGAACTACACCCTCTACGTCTCGGACAACGCGAACCCCTCGAACCAGACGATCGAGCACCTCTCGGTCCTGGCCGATAACCTGGCGCCGGTCGTCACGATCTCCTCGCCCGCGAACGGCTCGACGGCCACGCCGAACGGATCCAACATCGAGATCGCGATCGCGGGCGCATGCGAGACGGCCTACGCGGCCGGTAACGGCGGCACGGCCGTCGCGACGACGGTCACGGTGAGCGGCGACGTCGCTTCGCCCACGAGCCTGGCCTGCTCGGGCGCCGGCCGGGCCGGCACCTACTCGGGCACGCTCGTCTTGACCGGGGGCGCGGGCGCGAAGGTCGTCACGATCGCCCAGGCCGATATCGGCGGCAACTCCACGAGCGTGAGCCGCACTTACTACCCGCCCCTCGAGGTCCTCCCGCTCTACGCGACGAACGGCGCGCAGTGGATGGATTACGTGAAGAACGACGGCACCGCCTACCACGACGGAACGGGCGCGGCCTGCGCGCCGGGCGCGGCGACAAGCTTTGCCTCGTGTCTGCACGGCGGCGAGCTTCGCAAAGTCGTCGTCGGCGACGACACCTGCACGGGACTTACGATCACGGAAAGCCTGGGCGCCTTCAACTGGGAATGCCGCCTCGTCGATGGCGTCGGCGCGACCTTCTTCTCGACCGGACTTAAGGCCGACAAGGGACTCAAGGACCTTTTGCTCGGAACGGAGCCCGCGACCTCGACCTTCCGCGACGCGGGCACGGGCTTCCGCACGAACTCCGTCTCGATCACCCGCAGCTCCGACGGCGTCGTCCGAAACTCCGTCGCCAAAACATGGTGGACGAACAAGGTCTACCCGCTCCCGGCCTCGGGCAATACGACCGTCTCGACCCTCTCGGGCTCACGCAACATCTATGTCGGAGAGACGAGCCGCACGACGGCCGGTTACAAAATCACCGACGCCAAGGTCGCGCTTGTCTTGCTAAGCCCCTCGGTGACGTTGACCCAGGACCGCGGCGCCCCGGCCGCGACCTGCAGCCTGACCGACGCCGGCGTCAACGGCGGCTCCCGCTGTCTCGTGAACGTGGGCGGCAACTACGTGTGGATCGAAGGCGGCTACTGGGAAGGCAACTCAACGGACGCGACCCAGGGCAGCCATTATATCTTCAGCCTCACGAAATCGAACTTCGTGCAAGTCCGTAACGCCGTCGCGCGCGATGCCTTCACGGGCTTCGTCAACATGAAGTCGCAGCTGCATTCGCGGCTCTACGACCTGCAGTTCACCTTCAACCAACGGCCGGGAGGCGTGGGCGGCGGCACGGGCGCCCACGGCGTCCTCTTCCACAGCACGGACGCCTCGACGACCGACAACCGCGGCCACGTCTTTGACACCCTCCGCTTTACCAAAGCCGCCGCGCAGGGCGGCTTTGACCGCTGTTTCTACGGCGAGTACCAATTCTCGGACCTGCAGTTCAAAAACATCACGTTCGACGCCGGCACTCGCTGCGCGTACGGCTTCATCTTCCAGAACGCGAGCACTCCGACGGGATCCACGATCGACCACGGCAACATTCTCATCGAGAACGTCTCGGCACCCGATATGTCGCGTTACGACAGCTACTACGGCGACAGCTTCTTCTTCTCGCTCGGGGGCGCCAAAACGACGAACATTACGATACGTAACGTCACGGCCAACAACCTTTCACGATTTGCTTATTTCTACGTGGCGACGAACCAGACGGGCTCCCCGCTCTCGAACATTCTGATCGAAAACGTCTCGATGAAGAACGTTACCAATCAAAGCTTCTACTTCCAGATGCAAGGCAATGCGGCGAGCATCAGCAACCTCACGATGCGAAACATCAACGTCGCCTCGAGCACGAGCGCCGACAGCCTCTACCTCCAAATGGTCAACGAAGGCACGACGAACTGGTTCGAAAACTTCCTCCTCGACAATATCAACATGAGCGGCGGCGTCGGCGGCATATCGATCTACGGCAAGGTCAGGAACGGGAGACTCAAGAACATGCGCTTCTCGCGCCAAGAAAGCCGAGGCATTGCCATCGATGCATACGGCAACCAGCCGACGATGCGTCCGAACAACATTGCCATCCAGGGGGTTCAACTCAATAACCTCTCGGTAAGCGCCTGGCCAATCTACATTATAGACTGCGTGTCATGCACCTTGCAGGGCATTACCTCGACTCACAACTACTACGGAATGGCGCACGGCGTGCAAAACTCGGTCATCCAAAACGTCGCTTCCACGCACCATTACCAATACGGATTCTACACAACCCAAGGCTCGCTCGGGCACGGGACACATGCCCAGTACAACACGTTCGCGAACATCTTGGTTGGCGGTAGCCGTTGGAACAACTCCTCTCCCATAATGTTCTACCAATCGCTCGTGGCCGATTGGGCGACAAAGTGGAGCGGCGCTCTCCTGACGACGACAAGCCTGGAATCGGCGTATCGCTACGGCATCGCGAGTGGCGGTACGACGGGACTCGGACTCACCCTCAGCCAAGTCGGATCGACGGTGGAGTATCGGGCGGCGGCGTCCGGCGCTTCGGACGCACGGGTCATCAATGCCTCGTCCGCGATGAACTTTAACGACGCCTACGTCGGTTGGGTCGCCGACTCCGTGAACACGAGCGACTCGGCCTCGGGCTCGGTGACGAGCTTCCCGTACAACGCGACGGCCTCCACCCGGGTTTCGGCGACGAACGCCTTCGACTTCTTCGGCTTCGAAAACTCTTTCCGAAACTGGATGCAGAAGGGCACGAGCTTCTCCTCGACGAACTCGATCTTCCGCGGAGCTCTCGACTCCGCCGGCCAGATCGCGGACTTCCGGCTCTCCAAAGCGGATCCGGCGGCGAACCTCATGTTCAACAACACCGAAGTCCCCTTGCCGGGCGCCGGCGCCGACCCCACCGGCAACAACAACGGCGCCTTCATCGCGGGCCAAAACTGCCCGGCGGCCGTTCGCGGCGACCGCACGACGACAACGAACCGAAGTTCGGGCGTCCAAGACACCTTCCTCCTGAACGCCTGGGAAATCATCGACGATGAGATCGGCGACAACGACGGCCTCTGCGAGTCGAACGAGGCTTGCCTCTACACGCCGAACTTCGGCGCCTACCAAGGCCACGGCGACCTGCAGACCTGCGCGTTCCAGTCGAACGGTGGCCTCACCGGCATCACGATGTGGGGCTACACGGAAAACGGCGTGCAACCGTAATGCGGCCGGGCCTTAGAAAACGTAGCCCAGCCCCAGCAGCAGGCTGCTCGTCATGAGGCGGATCCGATCGGGCTGATCGGAAAAGCTCAAAACGGTCTGCAGGACTTCCGCCGTCAACTCGAAGTGATCGCTGAGCGCGTATTCGAGCCCCACGCCGAAGGCCACGCCGTTGGAGACCCCCTCCAGAAAGCCCCCCGTCAGGTCCGAGCGCAGCTGGAAGCTCCGATTCTCGAAACTCCCGATGGCGTAGGCGTGGATCCGGTCGCGGTAGTCCCGCAGGACCCGTTCCGAGGACTCCAGGCGTCGGCTGTTGAGCCCCCAGAACGAGAGCTTCCCGAAGACGTCGAAGCCCTTGAGCGGCGTCATGCGATTCGCGACGTCGAAGTCGGCGCGGTAACCTACGCCCGCCGCGAGCCACGGCGTCAACGAAAGCTGCCCCGATACGATGAAGCCGCCGATCAAGGGCGAGGAGTTTCCGCCGACGGAGTTCACGAGCAAGCCCGTACCCGTCTTGAGATGCATTTTCGGGGACATTTCCAAGGCGAAGGCCGAGCTCGACCCGACAACGCAAAGACCCCAAAGCACGCGACGCAGAGACATAGATCTCCAATCTATCCTCTCGAAACGTCACGCACCAGGGGCCGCTTGCGGAACCTCCGGGCGATCGGCGTTTTAACGCGCGATCGAGATGTCGAGGTTCAGCCGACGGCTCGGCTCGCGGATCCCGCCGATCTTGGCTTCAGCCTCGGAGACGACCGCGTAGGCGAGCTTCACCGCGTGCAAGAGCGAGACGCGATCGATGAGCGCCATTTCGGGCAGCACGGCCTTGAGCTCGTTGATGGCCTTCGTCATGGAGGCGCGGCGGGCAAAGAGGGCCTGGGTCTGGAGCGCCCGCTGCTCTTCGAAGGTGATCGTGGGATCGACCGACAGCATGAGGTCCGAGGCGTAGCCCTTGATCTCGTCGATGAAGGTCGAGACCGCGCCCTCTCCCGCGGCCTTGGCCGCCGCGACCTTGGCGGGATCCACGACGCGGAGGGTGAGCTTCTCGGTCGAGCGCGGCATGACGATGCCCCAGGGCAAGCTCCGGTTTGTCTCTTCCCCCAAGATCGGCGCGTTCATCTGCACGCTCAAACGACCGTCCGACTCGAGGTTCGCGGTAAAGTTTTTCGTCAGGTTCCAGCGCGTCGAGTACCCGCGCGCGACCTTCGCCGCGTACTCCGAGACGTTGATCATCTCGGCTTCGGGCGTCGGGCCCGTCGTCGCGAGCTTGAGCCCGAGGGTGCAGTTCATGTACTGACCGAAGTCGAGCTCGGAGATCTCCACGACGAGTTCTTCGATGCTGCGGGCTTCGCCCCGCGTGCGCAGCGGCTGGCCGTCGCAGGCCAAAAGCTTCGCCTCGTAGCGGGCGACGTAGGTCGAGGACTCGAGATCCGACAGCGCGCCCAGGAGGGAGGGATGCTGGACGGAAAGGTCGACGAAGATGGACATCCACGAGCTCCCGGCGCGCGGGAAGCGGGCCTGCAGCTTCATCGGCGCCTTGAAGTCGATCTTCGACATCGGCAACGCGCCGGTGTCCTCGCTGTAGATCGGGTTCGGGATGTCGGAACGCACCCAGAAGGGACCCGAGGTCAGGTGGTACTGCGCGAGGAACCACGAAACGGCTTTCTCGGCTTCGTCGTAGCTTCGGCGGCCGCTACCGTAATGGTCACGCCCGACGAGCGGAAGCCAGTAGCTCGTGACGGGCTTCGACAGCGTGTAGACGAGCTCGGCCCGGGCCGGGGCCAACGGAAAAGCGAGGAGCGCGAGGAGGGAGAGCTTGAGATTCTTCACGGCGTGACTCCTTCGAGGGTTTCGACTTCGAACGGGCTTTGGACTTCGATGCGATAGAAATAGCGGCCGAGCTCGTCGTTCCGAACCTGGCAACGCGCCTTGCGGTAACGAAGCTGCTGTCGTCCGTATTGCTTTTCGACCAGGATCCGGCGACAGGTCAGCGCGGCGAGTCCGCGACTTTGGAAGAAGAGCGGCAGCTCGAACTCGCCGACCTTGGCGCTGTCGTCGAGCGTGATCCAGGGCAGCGTGCGGAAATCGCCGAGGCCCCAAACGACGACGGCGTAGACCGAGCTTCGGATCAAACGATTCGGCACGAGCACGGGCACGCTTTCGACGCCGAAGACCGGCGCGTTCGTGCGCGTGACGATGCCCCAGACGCGATCGAAGCTTTCGCTCGCGCGGTAACCCAGCAAGCGGTACTCCTCGCGACGCTCGAGGCCGAGCTCGAGGCGCGTGCGCTCGCTCTCCTCGAAAGTGCAGAAGACCGTGTAAAAACGGTGGTCGTTAAGCTCTTGCTGGATCCGGCACATCCGGTTGGCCGTGGCCCAGTCGAGGCCGCGTCCCTGGGCATCCGGCTGGTGCCGGTAGAGCTCGACGGGGGCGTAACGTTCGAAGCCCGTCGCCACGTCGGCGAGGGCGGCGGACGACCACAGCAAGGCGGTCGCCAGGAGAGGGGCAAAACGCATGGGAACTCCTTCTTAAGCTCCCCAACCGACCACCCCTGATGGCCGGCAACGTACCCGATTTCGCCCGCACGGCGTCAGGCCCTAAATCCTGACTTTCTGACTCGGAACCTGACGCCTTTTCTTACAACGAGAGGATGGCGAGGCGGGGGCTCGGGTTGCCCTTACGGCCCTCGAGACGGCCTTCGCCGACGTAGGCCGTAATTTTCGCGGGATCGCGGGCGTCGACCGTGAGGGTCGACGCCGACGAGAACTCGCGCAGGTCGCCGACGCGAGTCAGATTGCCCGGCGCGGGCAGGTCTTCTTCGTCTTCCCCCAAACGGCGAAGCTCGAGGCGATGGATCGCAACCCCCTGGGGCGTATCGCTTTCCACGATGAGCAAGTACGGATTCTCGGGGTGATCGACGCACGCGAGGGCCGTGACTTCGCCCGAGAAGTCGCCGATCATCTGCATCTCTTCGACCTTGCTGATGCGGTTGCGGCGCACCCGGAAGAGCTGCTTTCCTTCGGCCGTCACGCCGTAGCAAAAGCCATCGACCGGCGAATCGGCCGACGCCGAAAAGCTTTCGCCTTTGATGCGCAGAGTGGTCGGCGTCGCCTTGATGTCGGTCTGGCCGGCGCGCAACGCGCGGCCGCCCTCGCCCCGAAACCAGAAGTTGCCGTCGCCGTCGCGGTGGAGCTGACGATTGTCCTCGAGGTCGCTGCGCACGGTTTCGCGTTTTTCCGCGTTCAAGTAGGGTTCGCGCCAGAACTCGGATTCCGAGACCCCAAAGACGAAGTCGCCGATATGCGCGACGTCGAGCAGGGCGCCCGGCGCCTTGGCATGACGAACGCGGAGCTCGCCGCCGACGATCTGCAGGATCGAGTGTCGCAGGTGCGCGCCGAGGCCACCCTCCTGAAGACGCAGGAACTGGGCGCGCTCGACGCCTTCCTTGCGACGCCATTCGCTGCCGACGAGACCACGCACCCAAGCCGGTAGCAAGCCGTCCTGAAGCACGACGAGGGCCGTATCGCCCGTCGTCGTGCCGCGCAGACCACGCACGATCGCGAAGCCGCCAGCGACGTAATCCTCGACGCCGAGGTCTTCGATCTCGGGCTTGCCCGAGCCCTTGGGCGTGATCTTGAGCAGCAGGGGATTCGCGAAGCTGAGGCCGCAGAGCAGAGTTCCGTCGCCCTGCACCTCGAGGCCCGTGACCGAAGGAAGGAGGCCCGCCTCGAGCGGCGCCGCCGGAATTTCAAACAAATCGTACTTCAACTGCTTACCCTCCCAAAGCGGCCAACGTCGCCTGCACCTTGGCCAACTTGTCTTTGGCCTCGGTGAGCTTTAACTTCTCTTTGTCGATGACTTCCACGGGCGCGCGCGACACGAAGCTCTCGTTCGCGAGCTTGCCCTCTTGGATCCCGACGAACTTCGCCAGGCTTTCGACTTCTTTCTTCAGACGTGCCTTTTCCTCGCCGAGATCCACGAGTTCCGCGAGCGCCACGACGAACTCGACGTTGCTTCCCGCCTCGAGGGCCGGCACGACCACGCGCGTGGCCGGTCCCGAGGGAGCCGCGCCGCCGATCGTGATCTTCTCGGTGCGGCCCAAGTTCGCGATCATGGGCTCGATGGCCTTGAGCACCTTGAGCGTCGAGGGACCGGCGCCCTGCACGTCGAGCGAGATCTTCTTGCTCGGCGGGACTTTGCTCTCGGCGCGCAAGTTGCGGATCGCCGTGACGGCGTCCTGCAGGAACTTGAACTCGGCCAGAGCGTCGGCGTCCGGGAAGGCGTCGCCCTGCGGGAAGAGCGCGAAGCTCACGGATTCCTCGGCCGTCACGCCCGGCATCTGGTGCCAGATCTCTTCGGTGACGTGCGGCATGAGCGGATGCAAGAGCTTGAGGATCTCGCCCAGCACGTGCGCCGCGACGGCCTGCGATTCCGCGCGCGTCGATTTGCAGCACTCGAGGTACCAGTCGCAGTACTCGCTCCACACGAAGTGGTACGCGGTCTCGGCGGCTTCCTGCATGCGGAACTCGCCCCAGGCCTTGCTGATGTCGCGCGCGCAGGCGTCGAGGCGCGCGAGGATCCAGCGATCGTGCAAGTGCGTCGCCTTCGGGCGCTCGCGCCACTGGGTTTTCCACGTGTCGGCGAGCTGCAAACTTTCCTGGCCGTGGCCCATCACGAAACGAGCCGCGTTCCAGACCTTGTTGATGAAGTGACGGTAGGACTCGATGCGTTCCTCGGACAGACGCAAGTCACGTCCCTGCACGCAGAGCGCGTTCAGGGTGAGACGCAGCGAATCCGTGCCTTGGAGTTTGACGATGTCGAGGGGGTCTTTGGTGTTCCCCTTCGTCTTGGACATCTTCTGCCCGTGTTCGTCGCGCACCATCGGATGTAAGTAAACCTTCGAGAAGGGCGACTTACCCGTGAGCTCCTGCCCCATCATGATCATGCGGGCCACCCAGAAGAACAAAATGTCGAAGCCCGTCTCCATGACGGCGTTCGGGTAGAACTTCTTGAAGTCCGACGAATTCGTGTCGGGCCAGCCCATCGTCGAGAAGGGCCAAAGTCCCGAGCTGAACCAGGTGTCCAGCACGTCGGCGTCCTGCTCGAGCTTGGCGTGGCCGCACTTCGAGCAAGCCGCGGGCGCGCTCTCGGCGACCTCGACGTGGGCGCACTTCGCGCAGTGGTAGGCCGGGATCTGTTGGCCCCACCAGAGCTGGCGCGAGATGCACCAGTCGTGAATGTCTTCCATCCAACGCATGAACTGCTTTTCGAATTCGGCCGGAACGATCTTGATCTCGCCGCTCGTCACGGACTCGCCCGCGCGCTTGGCGCAGCCGTCCATCTTCATGAACCACTGGTAAGAGAGGTACGGCTCGACGACGTCCTTCCAACGCTCCGAGGTGCCGAGACGCAGCTTATGCTTCTCGATCTTCTCGAGCAGGCCCTTCGCTTCGAGGCGCGACACGATCTCGTCGCGGGCCTTGAAGCGGTCGAGTCCCGCGAGTTGGGCGCCCTCGCCCGGCAGCCCGCCCACGATCTTCGCGTCCTTCGTGAAGACGTTGATGAGCGGCAACTTGTGGCGTTGGCCCACGTCGAAGTCATTGAAGTCGTGCGCGGGGGTGATCTTCACGCAGCCCGTGCCGAACTCGCGGTCGACGAAGCTATCCGCAACGATCGGGATCTCGCGGTCGACGAGCGGCAGGCGCACTTTTTTGCCGACGAGATCGCGGTAGCGCTCGTCTTCGGGGTGCACGGCCACGGCCACGTCGCCGAGCATCGTCTCCGGACGCGTCGTCGCCACGATGAGGTGACGATCCGTGCCCGCGACGGGGTAGCGCAGGTGCCACATCGAGCCGTCGCGCTCTTCCATGATGACTTCGAGGTCGGACAGCACGGTCTGACCCTTGGGCGACCAGTTCACGAGCTTTTCGGCGCGATAGATGAGGCCGCGCTTATGGAGCTCGACGAAGGCGCGCGTGACGCCCTTGTTGAGTTCGGGATCCATGGTGAACTTCACGCGCGACCAATCGCAGCTCGCGCCCATGAGACGGATCTGCCCGTAGATGCGCGGACGGTACTCGTTGATCCACTTCCAGCATTCCTCGAGGAAGCCTTCGCGGCCGAGCGCGCGGTAGTCCACGCCCTTCGACTCGAGGTGCTTCACGACCTGCATCTGCACCGCGATCGAAGCGTGGTCGGTGCCCGGCACGTAGAGGGCTTCGTCGCCCATCATGCGACGCCAACGGATGAGCGTGTCCTCGAGCGCGATCATGAGCGCGTGACCTTGGTGCAAAATGCCCGTCACGTTCGGCGGCGGCATGACGATCACGAAGGGCTTGCCGGTCGGCTTGGGATGGCGCTTGGCGACCTCTTCGGGACGCGAGAGTTGGTGCTTCTCCCAAAATTCCTGCCACTTCGGATCACAACCGCTTGAGTCAAAAGCCTTTTCCATGACGGGCCCAATGTAGCAGCTCGTGCCGCGCCCGGCCAAGGCACGGAGGCCACGGGGAGGAATTATTCAAAGGATCACCACGAGTCGCACGGACTTGTGCGGCGCACAAAAAAAGCCCCTGTAGTCCTTCCCCGACCAAGCCGATACTTGATCTAAGTGATGGCGACGAAGCGTCTTTTTTCTTTTTTCGGCTCGGTCTTCTTGGCGGGGCCGGCCCTCGCCGAAGGCCCGCTTCTTCCCGCGACGAATCTCCCGACGTCGAACGGACACGCCCTCCCCGCGACGAGCGAGAAGCCGGTGGGCTTTGAGGCGTGCCCGCTCACCCTTTTTGCTCCCCTGGCGCGCTCCGGTTTCGACGACAAATGGAACTACGGCGTCGAAAGCGTGGGCTGCTACAGCGAATTCCTGAAACGAGCCGACTTCCGGACGGTCGACGAGGTCGAAGGCGTCCTGCGGCCTTTCGTCGGCAAAACGCTGGGATGGGAAAACTATCCCCCGCCCGTGGGCAACTGCCCGAGCCCCGCGGTCTTGAAGTCCGATACGGTCACGGAACGGGACATCGACCACCACTCTGCGCTCATCGCGGACCATTGGTTCCTGCATCTCCGCACGGAGCTAGGTCTGCGGGAGAATCTCGAGGACCTCATCTCTTCGTTGATGCTCCAAGGCAAGCCGATGCCCACGGTCAACGAGCTCTTGCCCTTCGGCACGCCCCCGCTCATGCGCGAGAAGATCGAGCGTCTGCTGATGAAGGCCATCGGGACCTGCGCCCTCGCTTCGACCGCCGCCCAGTCGGCCCGCCTCGACTCGAGCGACGTCGCGCTCCAACAGCTCAAGGATCTCGAGAAACGGGCCGACGAAATCCGGCCCCCCGCTCCCGCCAAACGACCGGCAAAAACCCCGAAAGGCGAGTCGCTCGGGCGAGCCCGCCGAAAGGCGCCTTCCGCCGTTCCCTCGACTGAACTCGAGAAAATCGAGCGCGCGCGCGAAGCCATCTTCGCCCTGCACCCTTGGCTCCTCGATCCGTCCCTGGAATCTTTCGTGAACGACTACGAGCCGTCGCGGGATAAGGAACGCTTGCGCCAAGCCCTCGTCGACCAAGCGAAGAACGCCGAGAGCTCCACCCGCGCGCAAATCCGGGACCGGGTGGACGCGAGCGGCTGCCTCTTGGGCTACAAGGACTGCACCCGGGAACTCGCGACGGGAACCGAGCGCACGAAAATGCTGCACGTCATCCGGGGATTGCCGGACCCCGCGCCCGAACTCGCCGAGCTCCCCCGGAGCGATCCCCGACTCCGCGGTCCCGCGGCCGCCGCCGCGGACGCGTCCTGCCTTCAGTTCTGGCGGGGCGCCGCTTCGCAAAACCAGGACACGACGAACGAGGCCGTCAAGAACGTCGCGATCACCGTGGGCCTCGCCGGGGTCGGCGCCCTCGTGAACGGGCTTCGCGCGGTGCACGCCGGCGCCCAGGCCGCGGGCGCCGTCACGGCCGCCGGTCGCCTGGGACGCATCGCCCAGACGGCGCTCCGTCCGCGCGGACTCGGATTCTATTCTCGCCTCGGCCAAGGCGCCGTCGCCCTTCGCACGGCCGAAACGGCCTCGCTCGGCGCCGCCTTCGTCGGGTTGGGCCTCGGCACGAACGACACCGTCAAAGCCTGCATGGATTCCGCCCCCCCTCCGCCCGCGCCCACCCAAGGCGGCGGCGCGTGCGAGTCTCCGTTCGCCGCGCACGCGCGCGAAAACGCCGGCCGCTTGAATTGTCTCCGCACGGCGGCGCTGAGCTCGCTCAATCTTTTGGGCTTCGTGCGTCCCTTCGCGGCGATCCGCGCTTCTTCGGGCGCCACCGCGGCGGGCGAGGTCTTCCGCGCCGGGCTCAGCCTCGAGCAACGGGCGGCCCAGGCGCTCCAGGAACTCGACTCGATCGGCTTCCCCCGTTACCAATCCATTCCCGGCGTCGGCCTCTCCGACCAGGCTCAGCACGTCGGCCTCCAGCTGCGGCAGTTCGTCTCGGGCCTCGACGAAACGCACCGGGCCCACTACGTCTCCGAGATCGCCAAACGCCTGGAGCACGCCGCCCTCCACCACCAAGACCAGTCCGAGCGACTGCTCGCGCACGCCATGGAAAATCCGAGTCTCTTCGACGCGGCCCAGGCCCAGGCGAGCGCGTACCAATACTACGCCGAGGTCCGCTCCGCGCTCATCCAGGACGGCGCCTTCAACGCCTCGATCGGCCAGCGCGGCGTCGCCGGGCTCGCGAGCGTCGAGAAGCACGTGCCGGGAACCCTCATGGCGCGCGCCACGATCGTCGCGGCGCGGGCGCGGGCGCTCAAGGCGCTGAACGAGTTGGCGAAGGCCTCGGGCGTCCCCTTCGGGGCGCTCGCCGCGACCGAGCTCGGCAAGCGGGCCCAAAAGAGCGACCAAGGCATCGGCGGTTTCGTGACCTTCGCGGAAGCCTGCGAAGCCGAGGCCGCGAGCTACGCCACGAAGCCCCAGGCGAAGGACGCGCAAAGCGTCGCCGACGCCGTGCTCAAACGCTTGTAACGAAACCTCAGAGATGGTCGAGCGTGTAGCGCGGCTTCTTTTTGCCGCGCGCGCCCTTCTCGAGACTCACGCCGGCGCGAAAACCGATCAGCCAGTAACGGTTCTGTCGCGAGCCGGCCGTCGAGTCGACTTCTTCGGCGTAGGTCGAAAGATCGAACGACAGGACGGGCAACACGTAGAAGCTCGTGCCCGCGGTCCAGTAGCCTTGGTGCAGCCCCGTACGCAACGCGAAGTTCGCGACCTCGACGTCCACGCCAAGGTTGAGTTTCTTCGCGGTGTCCATCGTGCGGTTGTTGATCTGCCGCATGTCCGCGAGGAACTGGATCGTTGCCACGCTTCCCGTGATGCCGTAGGTCACGCCGGCGTTGAGCTGCTGCGCTTGGCGCAAGAGCTTGGGCTGCCCCGCCCTCACGCGAAAGGCCGTCGACCCCATGTCCTCCCAGCTCAACCCGAGGGCGATGAACTGCGTCTTAGACGGAAGTTGTTGGACGTACTGCAAGCCGGAGTTCAGCGCGTAGGCGTCGCCCCGACGGAAGAGGCTCGTGAGCTCGGAGGACGGCGTTGAAAGTACGGTCCCCGCGGTGAGCGGCTCCTGGAGCGCGCGTCGCGCCTGGTAGCGGAAGGAAGCGCCCGCGTAGAGCCGGCCCGGTATGAGCTCCCAGCCGCCGCCGAAGATGAGTCCCCAGTCGTTGCGCATGTCGGCGTCGAGCGTGGGGTTCACGGGGTCGCGGTAAGCGGCGCCCGCATCGAGGTGATCCCAGAAGCCGGCCGCGAAGCCCGGACCATGGAAATAAGGGAAGAAGTTCCCCTGCATCGCGAGCGGCTTGCCGAGGAAGGGCAAGAGTTTGGTCGAGATCGGGTCGTCACCGCTCGTGAAGCCCGAAAGGTTCTGGAAGCTGCCGATGAAGTTCTGGTTCGCGCCGAGCGACGGGTTCAGGACCTCGAGGCCGTAGCCCTTGATGCGCGCGAGACCCGCCGGGTTGTAGAAAAGCGAGGTGCCGTCGTTGATCGAGGCGACGCCCGTGTTTCCGCGCGCGACCCAACGGGTGTCGCGGAAGTTGTCGCGCTGAAACACGCCGGCCGTGGCGGAAAGCTGCGCGGCACCCACCGCGAGCCAGACGCCCGCGGCGCGCGCCCACCCCCGCCTCACGGCGTGTACCCCGGCAAGCAGCCCGAGGCCTCGCCCGTGTTCAGGCCGAGCTGATCGCTGCCGACGAGCACGCGCACGGCCAGGCACTTCTGCGTGCCCTCGTCGAGCAACTGCGTAAGATCGGCGTGCTCCGCACACGGATAGGCTTCCCGCGGGAACTCGCCGAGCGCCGACATGTCGAGCGCCCCCTCGGCGATACCCGACCCACCCACAAATGGAATCGTCTCGACGATGCGCGGGATCGTCGTCATGACCCGATCGACGGCGGCGTGGGGAAGCCCCGTCATGGCGCCTTCGACGCTCTCTTGCGTATGGCAAACGCGGAAGTTGCCGCGCTTCGAACCGGCGGCGTCGTAGGCGTAGCGGTTCAGCATGATGCCGATGCGCGAGTAGTACAGGAAAAGCGCGTAGAAGTTCATGTCGGTGTTCCGCTCGATCGCGGTGGCACCGTAGCGCTCGAGCACGGAGACCGCGGACTCGAGGTCCGCGATATCGGCCTCGTCGGCGCCGACGTAGTGCTCGGCGAAAATCTCGAAGAGCTTCTTGTCCCCGAGTTCCGAGGCGAGCGCCATGAAAAGATCCAGGATCCGCAGCCCGCCCCGCCCCGCGTAGGCGGCCGAAGCCAGGTAAGCGATCTCGGGGTCCGTCGGCCGGCGCTCGAAAAGCGGCAGGATCTGCGTGAGCGTCTCGTCGAACTTCAAAGCATCCAAGCTCTGCTTGGCCTGATCGATGATGTAACGATCCGTGCTCTTATCGGTAAAATCCCGGTAAGCATTCGCGCACCCGCCCAAGACCACGAGCGCTAGACCCGTCCCCAAGATCCGCAGGCGACCGAAAACGCCGCTCCCCAAGGCTCCCGGCCAAGGCTTGGCGCCCCCGGCCGCGAGGGAGCGAAGTGTATTCGCAATACTCGAGCGACCGAGAACGCCGGCCGGGAGCCTTTGGGAGCGGCGTTTAGAAGCCGACGGAGTATCGGGCGGCATACTTCCGATCATCCCTTCTCGTCGATTCGGGCGTGAACGAAACGTTCTCGCCGTAGCTCGTGAACTCGAGCGCCATCGCGCGGTTCGAGACGCCGACGCCGGCCGTCCAGTAGCGGCCTTCGTTCAAGCCGGTCCGCAAGAAGATGAAGTCCTGGATGTTGAGTTCCCAGCCGGCGTGGAAACGCCGGCCGAGCGCGGCGGTGTCGCGCACGTTGAGGAGATCCTTCACCTCGAAGGAGAAAGCGCTTCGCAAACCGCGATCATGCTTGGGGTTGAGCGAAAAGCCGATGTTCAGGGATTGCGGGATCGCCGACGGGGCGCCGGGAGCGCCGGCCGACCCCGTGAAGAGGATGCGGCGATCGAGCATCGTCGTGTTGCCCACGTTGAGAACCGAAATCCCCAGGGTCGGAAGCAGCCGCGACGGAAAGGTCGCGAGCAGGCCGAGGTCGAGACCGTAGCCGATCCCCTCTTTCCACTGGGTCGCGAAGTTCAGGTTGCCGGCCGTGTAATCGACCGCTTCGTACTGGCGATTGAGTTCGGCCCGGTTGATGGCCTTCACGCCCGCGCCGAGCTTGAAGGCCCCGCCCTGGAGCGAGACGCCGAACTGCAGGTAGGCGCCCAAATCCGAGGAGCCGTAGAAATCCATGAGCGTCGTGGCCGGGTCGATGTAGGCTTCGGCGTAGGTCCGGGCCAGAACGCCCAAGCTCATGTTCTTGGTCAAGAACTGCGGCGTGAAACTCAAGCCGACGGCTTGGTTCGACCCGACGTTGTTCGAAACGAGCTCGATGATGTTGGGCATCGAAGCGATGCTCGAGATGGCCTCGCTGAAGACGTCGAAGGCTCCGCTCGAGATGAGGAATTCGAGGTCGAGCACCTTGAAGCGGGGCGGCCCCGGGCGCGCGACGCCGGCCGGGTTGTAGTAGACGGCCTCGAAGCCGACGTCATGCGCGGTGTAGGCATCGCCCATCGCGAGCGCGCGGCCCGCCTGGTAGAAAGGACGCTTACGCGCCCCGTGAGCCGAGAACGCGGCCAAGCATCCCGCCATGAGCAGCGCGAAGCGCGAAGCCTTGGCCGCCACGGGGAAGCGCCGTGGCCGACGAATCGAATTCAACGCGCACCTCCTTCCGCCGACCGAAGTCCGGGAACGGGATGCTTACATCACGCCCCGAAGCTCGAAGATAAAACTACGCGAGACGCGGGCCTCGGCGCCTTCCCCCCAAAGCTCGGCGGCGCTGCCGATCTCGAGCTCGACGTAAGGAAAGCGAAAGGCCACTCCCCCCGAAAGACGAGAGCCGGAAAAACCTCCGGTCAAACTCGCCAACCAAGGGAGCCGCAGCTCCGTCGAGACGCTGAGGCGTTCCACCGCGGAAACCTGGCGACCCGACTCTCCATATTCTACGCGGAAGCTTCCCTGGAAGCCGTCCCAGAATTTTGGCGAGCTGAAGCCGAGGCCGAAGTTGAGATCGTTCGGAAAAGGCCGAAAGCGCCGATCCGTTGACGCCACGCCGCCCACCGAGAACGAGGTGTTGCCCAGGTCGCGCCAAGCGCCCGCGAACTGGAAACCCCAGTCCCCCACCCGGGGCGCGTCGTAGACGAAGCCGATATCCATGCCGAGCCCGAAGGCGGAGCGGTTTCCGTAGGCGGAAAGCAGGACGCCCGGCACGGCGGCCGCCCCCGGCACGGAGACCTCGTTGCCCTGCCGAAAGGCGGCCTTGATGCCGGCTCCCATCGTCAAACGTCCGCCGCTTCCGGCGAGAACCTCGCCCGCCGCGCCGAAACCCGCGAGAAAATCGCGACCGTCTTCGCTCAAGAGCGAGCCGTCGTCCTGCCAACGCAAAGTTCTTTGGGCGCGGTAGCCCATCGCGAGCCCCCAGAGCTCGCTCAGGTAGTAGCCGTCGACGGCGGTCTTCGCGCGTCGGGGCGCGCCCCCGCGTTCAAGGCCTTCGAGCGCGGCCCCCACGGTTTCCGGACGCGTCGTCGTGGCGACCCCCGCGTTGCCGGCGCTTTCCATGCGGAGCGCGAGCGGCACGAACTTCGGCCGCAGGGCGGGGAGCGCCCCGAGCAGCGCCGGGTTCGATCCCAAGAATCCGACGTCCGCGAGGTTGCGCCGCGACCACTCCGGCCGGGTCGGCAAGAGCGGACTCAGCGTTCCCTTGGAAGCTCCGAGCAGCGCCCAAGTGGAGCCGAAGGCCGGACGCCATTCGAGGGGACGCTCGGCGCCGCGCGCGCGCCCGCCCGCGAGGAGCGAAACGAGCGCGCACAAAACCGGCCGGACGCGGATCGAAGCCACCCCTCCATCATGCAGCGCCGGAGCCGAGAAGAAAAGGCGGCGCGCGCCTTCTTAGGAAGCGCGCTCGAGGCCAGCCGGGGCGCCCTCGACGGGCAGGCGCACGATGAACTCCGTGCCGTGCTCGGCCTCCGGAGTCCGCGGATCGAAAAGCTGACTGCGCACGTGGATCGTGCCGCGATGACGCTCGACGATCCCGTAGACGATCGATAGTCCGAGGCCCGTACCTTCGCCGACCTTCTTCGTCGTGAAGAAAGGATCGAAGATGCGATCGATGTGCTCGGGACCGATGCCCCGGCCCGTGTCGCGCACGGTGATGACGCGGAAGTTGCGGCCGTCGGATTCCTCGGTGCGCACGCGCAGGGACACGTGCCCCTTGCCTTCGATCGCCTGGACGGCGTTCGCGACGAGATTCATGAGCACCTGGTTGATCTGGCCTTCGTTGCAACGGAGCGAAGTCGGCCCTTCGACGTTCCAGTCGATCTCGACGCGGTTCTTGATCTGCGCGTTGAGCAGCTTGACCGTGTTCTCGAGGGCGCGGCGAAGGTCGAGCTCGACGAAGTCGCCCTGGTCGGCGCGCGAGAAGTTGCGCAGCCCCAACACGATGTCCTTCACGCGGATGCTGCCCTCCAGGCAGGACTGGACGATCTCGCCCAGGTCGCGGCGGACTTCGTCCCACTCGATGGCCGCGAGCTCGTGGTCGAAGCGCCGACGCGATTCCCCGTCGAGTCGGGGGGCGACCTCCCGCAGGAGCGCGTCGAGGCGCTCGAGGTCCTTCAGGTAGCTGCGCGCCTGCGACATGTTGGAGTAGATGAAAGCGATCGGGTTGTTGAGCTCGTGGGCGACGCCCGCGACGAGCTGACCGAGCGAGGACATCTTGGCGGACTGCACGAGCTGCGCCTGGGTCTGCGTGATTTCCTCGTGCGCGCGCGCGAGTTCCTCGAGCTTGGACTCGAGCGTGCGCTTGGTCACCTGCACCGACAGAGCCATGTCGTTGAAGCGGCTCGCGAGGAAACCCAGCTCCGTGCGCGAGTCGACCGTCACGGGATGCACCCACTCGCCCTGGCGCACCCGCTCGGCCGCCTCGACGAGCGCCGAGATGGGCGCGGTCAGGCGTTTCGAGACGTGCACGGTGATGAACGCGACGAGCGCCGCGAGCGCGGCGGCGAGCGCGAGGACCCACAGCAAGATCTCGTTTCGCAATTTGAGCTGGTCGGCGCGCGAAAGCGCGATGGCGACCCAACCCTTCGCTCCCCCGACCGGCGCGAGGTCGGCGAAGAAAAGCGAGACGGGCTCGTCGCGCACGACGAGTTCGGCCGGCCGCGAGGGCTCGGGGAGCGCGCCGACCCGCGCGCGCGCCGCGTGCCACGCCGAGAAGGCCGCGTCGACGGCGGGGTTCGAAGCCAAGATCCACGTCCGGTCCTCGCTCAGCAGGGCGAGGTCGAAGCCGTGGTAACGGGCGAGGATCTTCAGCCGGACGGCGTCGAGCGTGGCTTCGGCTTCGGCGTAGCCCACCACCCGGCGCTCCGCGTCCCGCAGCGCGCGGTAGACCGTCCAGGTGAATCCGGCGCCCGCGTCCAGGCGACGCGCGACGAAGTTTTCTTCGCTCGCGAGGACCTGGCGGAAGTCCCCGCGCAAACGACCTTCTTCCGCGCGTTCCGACGACGCTTGGAAGGCCGCCGAAGCGGGCGCCTCGCGGGCCTCGCCCGTCGGCGTCGAAGCCGGGTCGCGGCCGTCCGCGCGCTGCGACGGGGCGAAGAGAGCTTCCCAGGCCTTCGGCGCGGAGCGCGAGCGCGCCTCCGCTCCCGCGAGACGCGAGCCGTCCGCGGCGTAAAGATTCACCCGCTGAAAAAGCGAAGTCTCGAGCCAGGTCTGCGCCTGCCCCCCGAGCGCCTCGACGTCGCGCGCGGCGAGCGCGAGCGGGGTTTCGTCGCCGCGGAAGGCGCGCGCGAGCTGCTGGGCAAACTGCCGTTCCGCCGTCTCGAAACTGCGGGCGACCGCGCTGAGTTCGGGCTTCGCCCGACGCGCGAGCTCCTCGTCGAAGCTACGGCTCGTGAGCCCGAAGGTGAGCGCGGCGAGAACGAGCAGAGGCAAACCCGTCAGGGGAACAAAAACCCGGATCAGGTAGGTCTTGAGGGTGGACCTCGAGTTCACCCCTCCTTATCGGTCGAAGCGGGCCAAAAACTTACTCGCTACGAAGCGCGTCAACCACCTGAAGTCGCTCGGCTTTCAAGGAGGGCACGAAGCCGCTCAGCACCCCCGTGAGCACCATGGCGCCCGCCGAGACCCCGAGCGCCCAGGGATCCGCGATCCATTCGAACCTGAGCTCTTTGATGAACTTCGTCGCGGCGAAGATCGCGGCTTGGTAAGGGGCGAAGCCCGCGACGAGCCCGACGAGCCCCGCGACGACGCTCAACAAAAGGCTCTCCGCGAGGATCTGGAAGCGCAAACTGCGGCCCGTCGCCCCGAGCGCCTTGCGCAAACCGATCTCCTTGAGACGCTCGGCGAGACTCACGAGCATCATGTTGTTGATCCCGACGCCCCCCACCCCGAGGGTGATGAGCGCGACCGTCGCGAGGAGCGAAGAGAAGACGCCCAAGAAAAGCTTCATCTGCGAAACGAGCTTCGCGTTCGAGTCGCCGCGGAACTCGCCGCCGTCGCCGTAGCGTTGCTCGAAGAAGCCGCGCAGCTTGTCGGCCGTCGCGGCGGGATCGAAGCCGTTCCGAACGCGCAAGGTCACCGTGTAGAGACTGCCCTCCCAAAGGGAACCGTTCACGCGTTTGAAGTAGGTGTACGGCATGTTCACGAGCAGATCCGGTTGCCACCACTCCGTCGGACTTCCCTGCTTCGCGTTCACGCCGACGACGCGACAAGGGTAGGATCCCTGATCGCCGCCCCGCATGACCTGAACGATATTACCGACGGCGAGACCGTCGGGAAAGAGTTTTTCCCCGAGCGTCGCGCCCAACACGCAGACGGCGTTGCCGTTTTCCATGTCGAGGCTCGAGAGCGGGCGTCCCTGGGCGACCTTCTGGTCGGTGATGACGGCGTAGTCCTGGCTCACGCCGATCGGGCGGACATCCTCGCTCACGGTCAAACCGCCGCGCGCGACCGAGCCTCCCCAGCTCACGTAGGAGGGAGAAAGAAGCTCGAGCTCCGTGAAGACTTGCGGCAGGCGCGCCCAGTCGCGCTCCCAATCGAAACCCGTGTAGCGCACGCCGCCCTTGCTGCCGCCGCGCGCCCGCCAATTCGGATAGCCGCGGAAAGTCAGCGTGTTCACTCCGAGCGACTCGTAGCTCTGCAGAATGCGACGCTTGGCGAACTGCCCCAACGTGACGGTCGAGAGCACGGCCGCCACCCCGATAACGACGCCCAGCATGGTGAGCAAAGACTTCACCCGGTTGCGGCGCAGGTTCGCGAAGGCTTCGGGTAACGCCTTCCACACGAGACGCGCGGGCGAGCCCCAAGCCGGCGCACCCGAGCGCCGAGGCGCCGAAGACGGCGTCGACGGCATGAGCGGAGCGGCGTCCGCGCGGCGATCGATGGCCTCGATGCGGCCGTCGCGCAGACGAATCACGGTGCGGCATTGCGCGGCGACCTGCGGATCGTGCGTGATGAGTACGATCGTGCGCCCTTCCGCGTTGAGCTCGCGGAAAAGTTTGAGGATCTCCGCGGTGTTCTTGCTATCCAGATTTCCGGTCGGCTCGTCGGCGAGCAGGATGCGAGTGTCGCGCATGAGGGCGCGCGCCACGGCCACGCGCTGCTGCTGGCCGCCGGAGAGCTGCTGCGGACCGCGCTCCAGGTAGGGCCCGAGCCCCAGCCGCTCGGCGAGCGCGCGGGCCTTCTCGCGATCGGCGGGCGTCGGCGCGGAGTCCTCGATGGGGTAGCGCGCGGGCAGAAGGATGTTCTCGAGCACGCTCGCGCGCGGGAGCAGGTGGAATTGCTGAAAGACGAAGCCGATCTTGCGGTTCCGGAACTCGGCCTCGCGCCGATCGTCGAAGGCGGAGACGTCCTCGCCGTCGAAAAAAATCCGGCCTTCGCTCGGCCGCAAGAGGCAACCGAGCAGGTAGAAGAGCGTCGATTTGCCCGACCCCGAAGGCCCCGTGATCGCGACGAAGTCGCCTTCCTCGATGGCGAGATCGAGATCCTTCAGGATCTGGACGTCGCGACGCTCGCCCGTCTCGTCGAGCGTCGAATAGGCGAAGCCCAAGCCTTGCGTACGCAGAATCTCGCGGGGCGCCAAAACTCGCTCAGCCTCCGCGCGATCCGGCGAGGCCGGAGAAATCCACCATCCGGACCTTCTCGCCTTCCGCGAGCCCGGCACGGATCTCGACCCGCTCCTCGTTCTGGAGGCCGATCTGGACCTCCTTGCGGCCGCCGTCGAGCGTCGTCACGTAGAACTTGTCGGACTCCTTACGCACGAATTCTTGCCGCAGGGTCAGGACGCCCTCGGCCTTGGCCACGACGACGTCCACGACGAGCGTCATCCCCGGCTTCAGGACCTCGTCGCGCTCCTTGAGAAAAATGCGGATCGGAAAGTCGACCTTACCCCGCTCCCAGTCTTTGCCTTCTTTCGCGGCGAGCGCGATCGTGCGGACCTCGCCCTTGAAACTCTTGCCGGGATCGCCCGCGGGTCGCACGATCGCCTCGAGCCCCACGCGCACCTTGGCGACGTCGATCTCGGGCAAGTCCGCCTCGATCCAGAGCTCCGTAAGATCGTCCAAACGAAGGAGGCTGCCCCGATCGCGGTTGGCCTCGACGGCCTCGCCTTCGCGCGCGAAGACGTTCGTGACGATGCCCGTGAAAGGCGCCCGGATCGGGAAGGCTTGGTCCGAGGCACCCTGGAGCGTTTGAACGACGCGCACGAGCGGGTCGCCCTTCTTGACCTTGGCGCCGACGCCCACGAAGAGCTCGCCCACGTAACCCGCGTAAGGGGCCACGATCACGGTGCGGCGGGCGGGCACCAGCAAACCCGACACGCTCACGCGCTGGAGAATATCGCCCCGCTCGACCGAGGCCGAAGGCAAGCCTTTGTTGGAAGGCGCCGAACACCCCGCGAGCAAGGCCAACAGGAATCCGGCGGCGCGGACGGCCGCGCCCCGACTACTATTTTTCGAGCATCCAGGCATAGAGCCCTCCCCCGTAGCGTCGAGCTTCGCCCTGAAGTTCGAGATAGTTTTTCACGGCTTCCTCGAACGCCGTTTCGGCCGCGATGCGCGCGCCGAGGGCCTGCACGAGGTTCAGGTAATCGACCTTGCCTTCGACGTAATCGGCTTGCACGACGGCAAAGCCTTCGGTCTCGATGCGGCGGATCTGCTCGCGCACCCCGATCGCCGCGCGGACGCGCGCTTGGTCCCGCGCGAGGGTCTCGAGCCGCGCGGCGTGCAGCCGTTCGGCCTCGACCCGGGCCAAACGCCCCCGCTCCCACTCGCGCGCGGCGATATCGGCGCCCGAAGCCAAGCGGCCGCCGTCGAAGAGCGTCCAACGGGCGCCGAGCCCAAGCGACCAGGTCCAACGATCGAGGTCGGCGATCGGCGCCGCGTTCCCCAGGTATCCGTAAAGACCGTAGGCCGTCGTTCCCTCCAAGGACAGGCGCGGCCACAGGGAGCGCTTCGCTTGCGAAGCCGCGGCCCGCGCGATCTCTTCGTCGAGCGCGAGGCGGCGCAGCTCGGGCAAAGTCGCGACGTCGCTCGGAACGACGAGATCGCGCTCGATCATTCCCTCGAGCGGCAACGCGAGCCCTTCCAGCTCGTCGAGGCCGAGCACCCCGAGCTCGGCCCGCGCGAGCGCCAGCGCGTCCTCGGAAGCCCGCAGGTCGAGATCGCTCCGCTTGAGTTCGGCGTCGATGCGAAGAAAATCGCGCCGCGTTTTGAAGCCTTGACGGTACTGATCCTGGAGCTGGCGAAATTGCCGATCGACGAGATCCCGCTGCGTGCGCTGGATGCGCAAGCGGCTTTCGGCCAGACGCCACGCGATCCAGGCGCGCCAAACCCGGAACGCGAAATCCTCGCGGGCCAAGTCCCGATCGATCGCCGCGCGCTCCGAACGGCGACGGGAATTCGCGAGCTCCGTCCAGGCCTGCCCGTTGTCGTAGAAATTCTGCGAGAGCCGGAGCTCGAGCGAAGAACGCCAAGGCCCCGCGCCGTCGTCGGGCCGGGCGCCCTGGAAACCGTGGAGGGAATCGAGATCGAGCGTCGGCAAAAAAACGGAAGCGCGGGCGGCGCGAAGCCGGTCCTCGGCGTTCTCCGCGGCCAAACGGGCCGAGCCGAAGGCGGCGTTCTTCTCGGCCGCGCCGGAAAGCGCCTTCCCGAGGGGACCCGCCCATGAAGAAATCGTCACGAAGCCCAGTGCCAAAGCTAAGCCCCCAGTACGAATTGGCATGAAAGACGTTATAAGCCGCTCCCGCGGGCTTGACCAGCGCCGCGCCCGTGACCCTCGGGCCGACTTGATTTAGACTCGCGCCCCAGAAAGGACGACGGGCATGAAGTTCCTCGAACGCGAACAAATCCTCGAACTTTGCGCCCCGGCGCGCGCCGAACCGCTCGCGCGAGTGGCCTTCGACTGGTTCGTCATCCTGCTCGCGGCGACCCTCGCTTGGCGCATTAGTGGCGTGGCCGCCTTTCTCGCGGCGCTCGTCCTGATCGGCAACCGTCAACACGGGCTTCTCGTGTTGATGCACGAAGCTTCGCACGGGCGGCTCTGGCCTACAAAGAACGGGAACGCCTGTATCGGCGAGCTCTTCTGCGCCTGGCCGCTCTTCATCGGCCTTCGCGACTACCGCGAACGGCACGCCGCGCACCACCTCTACGCGAACTCCGACCTGGATCCGGACTTTCTCGTGGAGAGATTTCCGCGGACGCGGGGCGAGCTTCTGCGCTCGATCCTGAAAGATCTTTGCGGCGGGAGCGCGCTCGCGCAGATTTCGGCTTTCGCGCGGAGCAAACGCGCCGCGGGCTGGCGCTACCGCGCGCTCCAGTGGGGATACTACGCCACCTTAGCCGCCGCGCTCACGGCGTTCGGGCTTTGGAAGCCCTTCCTCCTCTTTTGGATCCTGCCCCGCTTCACCTGGGTCAACGTCGCGCTCCGCCTGCGCGCCGTCGCCGACCACGCCGGCACGCAGCATCACCGCGCCCCCTTCGACACGCGCACCCTCATCCCGACCTTCGTCGATCGTCTCGTTTGGGCTCCCCACAGCTGTAGCTACCACATCGGCCACCATCTCTATCCGAAGGTGCCCTGTTTCCGCCTGAAGCGTTTGCACGCCCTTCTCATGGATCATCCCGAGTTTCGTCGCCACGCCCACATCACATTCGGACTGCGAGGGCTCCTACGCGAGATTCCGGCCAAGTCGTCGGACATCGCGCGCCTCGAAGCGAAGGGGCTCGACTTCACCCGCACCCGTCCCCAACGTAAGGCGCTCGCCTGAGCGTTGACGCAGCTGCGCTACCAAAAGGTGCCTGACGCCTTTAGGGTAGCGGTATGCGGAAAATCGGATGGGTGGGAACTCTCTTGCTGGCGGCCTGCTCGTCTTCGAAGGGCGGCGACCCGAGCCCGACGACCTACAAGGGACACGGCGCGGAGAGCGTCGATCCCAAGACGCTCGAACGCTTCGCGCCGCCCGCGCTACCGGGCGAGCTGCGAGCCCGCATCGAAAAACAACTCGACATCCGCGCTCCCGGCCCGCGCCTCGTCTCGGAAGACGGCGAGAGCGTCTACTTCCAATGGAGCGTCACCGGCACGAACCAGGTCTGGCGCAGTCGCCGGAGCTCCCCCTTCCCCGTCCAGATGACGAGCGGAGAAGACCCCACCTCGGCCCTCGCCTTCACCCGCGACGGCCGCTTCGTCGTCGTCTCGCGCGACCGTAAGGGCGAAGAGAATCCCGGCCTTTACCTGCTCCCGGCCGACGGCGGCGCGCTCGTCGAGATCCAGCACAAGAAAGGCGTGCAAACCTACTTCCAGGGCCTCTCCGACGATGGCCGCTACCTCTGGTACTCGAGCAACGAGATCAAGAACGATTCGCGCGCCCTCTACCGCTTCGTCTTGTCCGCGCGCAAGGCCGAACTCCTCTTCTCCGAAGAGGGCCTCTGGTCGCTCGCGGACGATCGCGGCGACGGCGACTTCCTCCTGCGCAAGACGATCGGCTCGCAGCAGAACGAGTTTTACCTTTGGAATCCGGCGAAGGGGCTCAAGGTCGCGCTCCTCGGCCAAAACGAGGTCGAGGAATACGACATGAGCTTCGCCCCCCGGCGGGGCGAGTACTTCGTGCAGACCAAGAAATTCGGCGATTTTCGCCGTCTCTATCTCTGGAACGGCAAGGACTTCCGCCCGATCACGCGCGAGGCCCCGGCCGACGTCGAAAGCTACGGCCTCGACCACAAACGCGAGCGTCTCTACGTCTCCTGGAACGAAGGCGGACTTTACCGAGTCGAAGCCTTCGACGCGAAGTCCCTGCGCCTCCTCAAGCTTCCCGCCCTCCCGAAGGCCGTGGCCGCGGACCTGCTTCACCTGAGCTGGGGCAATTCCACGGTGAACGGGCGCTTCGTCATCCTGCGGGCCGAAACGGCCAAGAGCCCGGGCGTGACCTACATCCTGAACTGGTCCACGCTCGGCCTCTCGACGTGGATGGCGGCGAGCACGCCCGAGATCGACACCTCCAAGTTCGTCCGCGCCGAGCTCTCGAGCTACCCGGCCCGCGACGGCACGCCGATTCCCTTCTTCTCGTACTGGCCCCCGCAATGCCCGAAGCCGGGCGAGCACGGCGCGCCCTGTCCCGTCATCGTGGATTTCCACGGCGGTCCCGAGGGCCAATCCGTCCCGTATTTTTCGCCCTACCACCAGCTCTTCCTCGAACGGGGCTTCGTCTACATGGAGCCGAACGTGCGCGGGAGCGAAGGCTACGGCAAGAAGTGGCTCGACTCGGATAACGGCGCCAAGCGCCTCGAGGTCGTCACCGACATCGAAGACGCGGCTCGTTTCGTCCGCAAGGAATGGCGGGTCGGCGGCGTCGAGCCCAAGGTCGGCGTCACGGGCGGCAGCTACGGCGGCTATTCGACGCTCTACGCGATGACCCGTTTCGCGGGCGCCTACGACGCCGGCGTCGCGGTCGTCGGCATGAGCAACCTCGTCACCTTCCTGCAAAACACCGCGGCTTACCGCCGCGCGCTGCGCATCTCGGAATACGGCGATCCCACGAAGGACCGCGACGCGCTCGTCGAACTTTCTCCCATCACGCACGTCGGCAAGGTCAAAGGCCCCGTCCTCATCGTCCAAGGCGTGAGCGATCCGCGGGTCCCGGCCGGCGAAGCCATCCAGATCTTCGAAACGATGAAGGCGCGCGGGCTCGCCACGGAGCTCATTCTTTTCGGCGACGAAGGCCACGGCGTCACGAAGCGGCCGAACCGCGTGCAGCTCATCGGCCACACGCTTCGCTTCTTCGAGTCACAGCTGAAGCTCCCCTCGAAACCCTGAAAGAAAATCTTTCACCATACATTTGCATAGCAAAAGACCCCAGGGGAGAATTCTCTCCGAGAAGGATTTGCCGCTCCAAATAAAATCCATGGGTCGGTCCATATCTCCCGCGAACGCAAAAAACGCGGCATCACCCTGGAAAAACTGGCCTACGAAATGGGAATTTCCAAAGGCAACCTCAGCGACATCGAGAACGGGCGACGCGACCCGCGCTTTTCGACGTTACGCTCGATCGCGAGCGGACTCGGCATGAAGTTGAGCCAGCTGCTCCGCGATTACTGAGGCGCCGCGAGAGGGCCGAACTTTTTGCGCAAGCGCTCCAGCTCGACGGGGCTCGTGCGCACCCGCAGCTTCGCTCCCGCCTCATCGTAATCCTCGGCGACGACGCGCATGCGACTACGGATCTCGCCGATCACGCCCTTGGCGTCGTAGGGCACGAAGAGATCCTCCTCGACCATTTCGCGCTCGAAGAACGAAAGGATGCGCTCCCGCAAGGCCTTCACGTCCTCCGGGCGACGGGTCGAAAGCAGGATCGCGTCGGGGAACTCGCGGCGCAGGGAGCGCATCGAGAACTCTTCCAGCCGGTCGGCCTTGTTCAGCACGATGAGCGAGGGGATCTCCGTCGCGCCGACTTCGCCGAGCACTTGGCGGGTCACCTCGAGCTGCGAGCGGAAAGTCGGATCGGCCGCGTCGACGACGTAAAGCAGCAGCGTGGCGTGCAGAGCCTCGTCGAGCGTCGAGCGGAACGAAGCGACGAGATCGTGCGGCAGCTTCTTGATGAAGCCGACCGTGTCCGACACGAGAATGCGCGGCTGGGTCTCGGGATGCAGGGCGCGCACCGTCGTATCGAGCGTCGCGAAGAGTTTGTCCTCGACGAGCACTTGGCTGCCCGTGAGGGCGCGCATCGTCGAAGACTTGCCCGCGTTCGTGTAACCCACGAGCGCGACCCGAGGTTGCTCCGAGCGCGCGGCGCGACGCTGGGCGGCCTCGGTCTGCACGAGCTCGAGTTCCGCGCGAAGCTCCGTCAGGCGATCGCGCACGTGCCGGCGGTCGAGCTCGAGCTCGCTCTCACCTGAACCTCGGCCGGCTTGGCGCTCGCCGCCCCCGCCCGTCTCGCGGAGGCGAGGCGCGAGGTAGTTCAGCCGCGCGATCTCGACCTGCAGACGCGCGGCGCGGGTACGCGCGTGACGGCTGAAGATCTCGATGATGACGGCGGGACGATCGAGAACCTCGACGCCGAAGGCCTTCTCGAGGTTACGCAGCTGCGAAGGACTCAGATCGCCGTCGAAAACGACGACGTCGGCGATTTTCTCGCGCGGTGCGGCCACGGCTTCGTCGTTTTCGGGGTAGAGGCCAAGATCGGCGACGTCGTCGGGGTCCTTCGCGTCCGCTTCTTCGGTTTCTTCTTCCTCGGAGACGGCGTGCGCGCCCGCCTTGGTCTTCTTTTTGATGGGCGGGCCCTTCTCCACGAAGCCCGGCCCGCCCGTGAGGGCGGCGAGCTCCTTGAGCTTGCCCTCGCCCACCACGAGCGCGCCCGAAGCCGAGGCCCGGCGTTGGCTTTGGCGCTCGACGACGTCGAAGCCGAGCGTCGTCACGAGACGCTCGAGCTCGGCGAGAGACTCGTCGCCCTCGAGATCGGAAATCTCGGGGGTTCGAACCGAAACGAGGAGGGCCCGCGGACGCGGCCCCGCTTTGCCCCCGCTCATCCCTTCGAAACGGGCTCGAGGAACTTGCCGCGCAAGTAACGCAGGTAGGGCTCGACGCTCAATTCCTGGCCCGTCGCGCGACGGATAAGCTCGGGCGGATCGTACTGGCGTCCGTACTTATGCAGGTTCTCGCGCAGCCAGCCGCGCAGAGTCGCGAACTCGCCGCGCGCGATCTCGGTCGGAATCGCGGGGTGCGCCTTCACGGCGGACTCGAAGAACTGCGCCGCGAGGATGTTGCCGAGGGTATAACCTTGGAAGTAACCGCCGATGAGCCCGCCGTACCAATGGACGTCCTGCAGGCAGCCGTCGCGATCGTCGTTCGAAGCCACGCCCAAATAGTCGCGGTACTTCGCGCGCCAAGCCTCGGGCAAGTCGCGAATCGCGAGTTTGCCTTCGTGGAGCTCGGTCTCGAGTTCGAAGCGCACGAAAACGTGCAGGTTGTAGGTCAATTCGTCGGCGTCGACGCGAATGAGCGAAGGCTCGACGCGGTTGATCGCGCGGTAGAAAGTCTCCATGGGCACATCTTGGAAAGACGGAAACTCGCGTTGGAGCTCGGGGTAGTAGTGAGACCAAAAGCCGCGGCTCCGGCCCACGATGTTTTCCCACAGACGGGACTGGCTTTCGTGAACGCCCGTCGAGACGCCGCTGGCGAGCGGACCCGCGTCGAAGGCCTCGTCGACGCCCTGCTCGTACATGGCGTGCCCGGCTTCGTGGAGCGTGCTGAAGAGCCCGTCCCCCACGTCGTCGTCCCGGTAGCGCGTCGTGATGCGCACGTCGCCGTGCCCGAAGCGCGTGCAGAAAGGATGGTGCGTCGTATCCTGACGGCCGCGGTTGAAGTCGTAGCCGTAGGCGCGGATGACGCGCTCGCCGAAGGCGACCTGCTGCGCGATCGGGAATTTGCCGCGCAAACAGCTCACGTCGGCCGCGGGACGCGCCTGGACTTCGCGCAGCAGCTTGACGGTCTCTTCACGCAGCTTGGCGAAGAGGGGTTTGATGTAGGTCAGCGAGCAACCCGGCTCGCCCTCGTCCATGAGGGCGTCCATGGGGTGCGAGAACTCGGGGTAGTAGGCCGCGCTGCGCTTGGAAAGCTCGAGGGTCTTCTCGAGGAGCGGCCGCATCGTGGCCCAGTCGTTCGCGGGGCGCGCCTTCGTCCAAGCCATGTAGGTCTTCGACGTGTGTTCCGAGACTTCCTGCACGAAGCTCGACGGCAAGCGGGCCATGCGCTCGTAGTCGCGGTAAGCGACGCGCACGAGCGCGGCGTCCGCCTCGGAAAGCGCTTTGCCTTGGGCGGCCTCGCGCAAGGACTTGAGCAGATCGCCCAATTCGCGCGAAGAAGCGCGTTCGTGCGTGAGTCGACCGATGAGCGCGAGCTGGCGACCGCGCAAGTCGCCGCCGCCGTCCGGCATGTAGGTCGCCTGGTCCCAACCCAGCACGGCTCCCACCGAACTGAGGTCCGAGACCTCGCGAAGCTTGTGTTTCAGCGTTTCGAGTTGAGCTTGGGTCGACATGGCGCCGAGCTTAGCCGAAGCCCAGGAGCGCGGCGAGCCCGATGATCACGAGGAAAATCCCGAGCGAACGAAGGAAGTCGAAGCGCTCGCGTCGCGTCGCGAGACCCAACCCGTAGCTGAGCGCCGGCGACAACGAGGAGAGCGTCGCCGCGACGGCCAGCGGGGAATGACGCAAACCGTAATAGAAGAAAAGCGTCCCGCAGACGCCTTCCAGGAAAAAAGCCGGGAAAGATTTTTTGAGATCGCGGCTCGAAAGGGCCACCGCCCGACGCGGGCCGCGGGCGAAAAAGGCGATCGTCGGGCACAGCACGAGCGCGAGCGACATGCGGGCCACGTTCCCCGTCACGGGCGAAACGCCGATGGATCCCCGCGACACCGCCCACGTGTTGAGCGCCCAAAAGAACGACGTCGCGAAGGCGAAAGCGATGCCGACGCCGCGTTCCGTGCGCAGGCGTCCGTCGTGCGCCCCGGCCGTCAGCGGGGCGCGCAAGATGACGAGCGCGACCCCCACGACCACCATCGCGAGGCCCGCGACGGCCGCCGGCACCAGACTTTCTCCGTAGAAGAGGACGCCGACGAGCGCCGACCAGACGGGGTATCCCGAAGCGATGGCCATCGCCGTGGGGACCCCGAGGCGGCGCATGGCACCAAAGAAAACGACGTCGCCCAGAGCGAGGCTCGCCACGGCGCTGATCGTGAAATAACCCCAGCTCGCCGCCGAAACGCTCCACAGTTCGGCGGAAGCCGACGGGACGCCGCCGGAAACCCAGACGAGCGCGGGCACGAGAAACGCGAGGGCCACGAGCGCGCGGCTCGTGTTGATCGCGGCGGCGCTATACGACGAGGAAAGCACGGCATAGCGAGCCGCGCCGAGGGTCCACGTGACCGAAGACCCGAAAGCCGCGAGCGGACCCCACCAAGATTCCATCCGATTGGCCTTGCCCGCTCGCACGCGCGACCCGCGGGGGCCGCGCGCCGAAAACGCGACTTACTTAACTTGGAGAAGCTCGACTTCGAAGTAGAGCGTCGAGTTGGCCGGAATGACGCCGCCCACGGCGCGGTTGCCGTAGGCCTTGTCGGCCGGGATCGTGAGTTGGCGAACGCCGCCGACTTTCATGCCTTCCACGCCGACGTCCCAGCCGCGAATGACGTGGCCTTCGCCGAGCTCGAAGGAAAACGGCTCGTTCCGATCGCGGGAAGAGTCGAACTTCTTGCCCTTCGCGTCGTTGAGCGTTCCGACGTAGTGAACGACGACGGTCTTGCCGGCCTTCGCTTCGGCACCCGCGCCGGTTTTCGTCTCGACGATTTGCACGCCTTCCTTCGTCATGTTCTTTCCTCCCGCGCCTTTGGGGGCGCTCTTTTCTTTCGCGGCTTTCTTGGGCGGAGCCTTCTTGACCGCGCCCTTCGGCGCCACGGGTTCGGCTCCCCGCGCCGAGACGGAGCTCAGGGCGAGGGCGACGGCGAATGCGGCCGGAGCAAAAGATTTCATGAATCCTCCCATTGTTTTCGCGAGGATAGCAGCCGCCCCGGACTACGCCAAGAGCCCCTGCGCGCGGAAACGCCGGTGCTCGACCATGATGCATCGCTCGGAGACGACGAGCAGCCCCGCGGCTTCGGCCTTCGCCTCGGCCTCGGCGTGCCCTACCCCGAGTTGAAGCCAAATCGCCTTCGCGCCCAAGCGGATGGCCTCATCGACGATCTCGGGCACGAACTCGGGCGCGCGGAAGACGTTCACGAGCTCGAGCGGCGCGGGCACGTCGGAAAGCTTGGGGTAGCAAGGCCGCCCCAGGATGTGTTTGACGCCCGGACGCACGCCCGTGATCTCGTAACCGGCGCCCATCATCGCTTCGGTCACGCCGTAGCTCGGACGGGAGTCGTTCGGCGAGAGGCCCACGACGGCGATGCGACGGTAGCGAAGGAGGATTTCGAGTGCCGTATTCATGGAACCCGAGATTCCCGCTAGACTGACGGAATGGCAAGCGAGCTTCGCATCGGACTGATCGGAATCGGCAAACTGGGATCGGCGCTCCTGGCCGGCCTCGAGTCGCGCGCCGCCGCGCAAGGGCTCCGCGTGAAAGGTTACCGACGCGGCGACAGCCTCGCGAATGTCGGCACGGACCACGACGTTCTCGTGGTCTGCGTGAAGCCGGCCCAGACCCTCGAGCTTCTGCGACAGATCGCCCCGCAGCTCGGCGCGCAGCACGCCATCCTCTCCGTGGCGGCCGGCGTGAAGGTCGCCGACCTCGAGACGGCTTCGGGCGGGCGCGCGGGCGTCGTGCGCGTCGTCGTGAACACCCCGGCGGCCGTGGGCCACGGCGTGAGCGCCCTCATCGCGGGGCGCGCCGCGACGTCCGAAACGCTCCGACGCGCGCACGCCGTTTTTTCGGCCGTGGGCACGACCTGCGAAATCCCGGAATCCCAAGCCGACGCCGTGACCTCGCTCACGGCTTGCGGGCCGGCCTTCGTCTTTCAAATTTTGGAAGCCTTCACGGACGCGGGCATCGCGAACGGCGTGCCCGCCGCGATGTCGCTCGACCTTTCGGTCCAAACCTTGATCGGCGCCTGCGAAATGGCGCGCCAAACGAAGCGCCCACCCGCCGAACTCCGTCAGCAAGTCACCACGCCCGGCGGCGCCACGATCGAGGGCGTCGTGGCGCTCGAGCGCCACGGCCTCCGCGCGGCCCTCATCGAAGCCGTGACGGTCTCGGCCGAGAAGGCGCGCAAACTCGGCGGCTAGCCCCTCACGAAGCGCGATCGAGACGACGCGCCTCGAGCAGGCGCAGCGGCGCCTTGCGAACCTCGCGCGTGATGCCGACCCACGAGAGCGCGCGGATGACGTAGTAACTCGGGTCGAGCTCCCACCAGTAGAAGCCTTGGTTCGCGCTCGTCATGTAGGTGTGGTGGTTGTTGTGCCAACCTTCGCCGAGCGTCAGCATCGCGAGCAGGAAATTGTTGCGGCTCGTGTCGCCGCTTTCGTAACGGCGCGAGCCGAAAACGTGCGAGAGCGAGTTGATCGTGAAGGTCCCGTGCCACAACAGCACGGTGCTCACGAAGAAGCCCCACACGAGTCCCGGCCAACCCCAGAGCAGGAAGATCGCCGTCGCGTAGAGGATCGGCGCCACGAGATGGTAGCGATTCAGCCAACGCAGCTCGGGATAGGCCGCGAAGTCGCGGATGGCATCCCAGCGGGTTTCCTCGTGGTCGGGGGTCAGGACCCAACCCAAGTGCGACCACCAGAATCCGAACTGGAGCGGGGAATGCAAGTCCTCGGGTTGGTCCGAATACTTATGGTGATGGCGGTGGTGGGCCGCCCACCAGAGGGCGCCCTTCTGCGCGGCCGCCCCGCCCAGGAAGGCGAGGAAAAACTGGAAAGCGCGGTTCGTCTTGTAGGCCCGATGCGAGAAGTAGCGGTGAAAACCGGCCGTGATGCCGAACATTCGCAGGTAGTAGCTCGCCAGGCAGAGCCCCACGAGTCCCCAGGAAAAAGGCACGAAAAACACGCTGATAAGCGCGAAGACGTGCACGGCCACGAAGGGAAGCGCGCCCAGCCAAGTCACCGAAGCCCAGGTCGGTCGCGAAAGCGGCGAAGCGGGCTCGCCCCCCGTTGCCTTTTTCCCGGGACAAGCGGATTCTAACTGTGTAGTCGATGCTTCTTCCATCTCACCAGGGTAGCGGAACGGAACAACGAGAACCCGCTCGGCTTGTAAGAGATCTGTAAGATGAAACCGGCGACCACGGAGGTCGGCGGACTATTTAGGAGAAATCGCATGTTCAAGGCCCTCGCGCTGACCGCCCTTTCCTTCACGGCCGCCCCGACCTTGGCCGCCGAAACGATGGGCTCGTCGTTCAAGTGGACGGAATGCATCATCCACCTGGAGCCGCAGTACAAGTTCGTCGGCCGTGGTCGCGGCTTCCGCGCCGCCAAGGCCCAGGCCCTCGCGCGCTGCGAAGCGGGTTACACGAAGCCGGAACAATGCGCCCGCCGTTCCGAAACCGAGATCGTCTGCGACTTCAAACCCGGCTGGGACTGGTAGTTCCGCGGAGGCCGAGGGGCGGGCTCCCGCCCCTCGGTCAATCCGGCTTCGGGTCGAAGCGATAGCCGACCCCGCGCACCGTCAGGAAGTGACGGGGACGCTCGGGATCGGCTTCGAAGTTCTTACGCACGCGCCCCATGAAATAATCCACCGTGCGCGTGCGCGGCAGCCACTTGAAACCCCACACGTCCGTAAGCAGCTCGTCCCGAGAGACGATGCGCCCTCCCGATTCGACCAACTTGCGCACGAGCTTGAATTCGAGCGGCGTCATTTCGACCCAGCCGCGCGGTCCCCGGATGCGAAGATTCGACTCGTCCACGGCCCACGGCTCGTCCTCCCGCGGGGCTCCCGCCGCCGGCGTGGGGGGCGAAGCGCGACGGGCGAGCGCCCGCACGCGAGCCTCTAGCTCTTCCCACGAGAAAGGCTTGGGGATGTAGTCGTCGGCGCCGGCGTCGAGCCCTTCGACCTTCGCCTCCACGTGACCGCTCGCGGTGAGCACGAGGATCCTTCCCGCGTAGCCACGACGCCGAAGTTCGCGACAAAACGAGAGACCGTCGCCGTCCGGGAGCATCCGATCGAGCAGCGCGAGCTCGGGCGTCCGGCCCTCTTTCGTGAGGACAGCCCAGAGCTCCGAGGCGGCCGCGAGCGTCGTGACGTGGTGGAGGGTTTCGACGCCGAGGCGGCGAAGCGAAAGCTCCAAAGCCAAAGCGAGATTGGGTTCGTCCTCGAGCAAAAGGGCCGACTTGAAGGCCGTCATTACGCCGACTCCTCGAAGTAGCCCCGCAGCTTGAACGAGGCGCCCCGACCCGGTCCGGCGCTCGACGCCTCGATCTCCAGACGCAGCGTACGGCAAGCCGCCGCCGCCAGAAAGAGGCCCAGCCCCGTGCCCGGGATCGCGACCGGCCCGGCGCTTTTCGCGCGGTAGAAGCGCCGGAAGATGCGGCCCGCCTCGCGGGGATCGAAACCCACGCCTTCGTCGAGAAACTCGAGCTCCCAACGCGCGCCTTGCCCCGGCATATGGGGCGAGAGCACCCGGCTCCGCAGCGTCACGCGGGGCCGCCCGTCGCGCGCGAACTTGCGCGCGTTATCGAGCAGGTTGTTCGCGACGAGATCGAGCAAGCGGGCGTCCAGCCGTACCGGCGCGCGAAGCGGGTCGCCTTCGCGGACCAGACCGCCGTTCGCGCCCAGGATCTGCCGCCAGCGATGCAGCGAGTCCTCGACCCACGTCTCCAGGTCGAAGTGCGTCCACTGCGGGTGGAGCCCGCCCGTCTCGAGACGCGCCGCCTCGAGCAGCAGCTCGATCTCGACCTTCAGACGCAGCAGCTCGGAGCCGTGAATCGTCCAGAGTTTCTCCGCTTCGGCTTCGCTCGAAGGCCCCAGCCGCAGGAGCGACGCCGTAAGCTCGAGCGAAGTGACCGGGGACTTGAGCTCGTGCGAAACGCGCGCCAGGAATTCCGACTGGAGTTGGTTCAGCTTCATCTCCCGCAGGAGACGCACGAAGAGGAGCGACGTCACGACCAGGACGAGTACGAAGCCGGCCGTGCCCAAGACGAGGTTGAGCCAGTAGCGACGCTCGATTTCGGACAACACGATTTCGCGGCGGGTCAGCTCGCGGGCCGACGCCACCAGCTCGGAATATTTTTCGAAGAGCGCAACGTTCCACGTCGTGCCGAGGGCAAAAAGAAGCCCCGCGCCGAGCACGAAGAGCGTAATCCAAAGCCAACGCCGCTTCTTCATCGCCGCCGATTTTGCATGACGAAAGGGAACGACTCAACTTAGAACGTCGGCATGTCGACGCCGAACCGCGACGAGATCGTCGCTTACCTCAAGGACCTCCGTGACAATATCATCGCCGGTTTCGAAAGCGTCGAAACCCGCGGGCGTTTTGAGCGCAAGACCTGGCCCTACGCCAAGGGGCACGGCGGCGGCGAAATGTCGGTCTTGCGCGGCGAGGTCTTCGAGAAGGCGGCCGTGAACTGGTCCGGCGTCGGAGGCGCGAGCTTTCCGATGCCCGACGCGAACGGGCCCTTCTTCGCCACGGGCGTGAGCCTCATCACGCACATGCGCAATCCGAAGGCGCCTACCGTTCATTTCAACATCCGCTACATCGAGGTCGAAACGTCCCCCGGCCAAACGCGTCGGTGGCTGGGCGGTGGTTTTGACCTGACGCCGATGGGCTTTCCTTTCGAAGAGGACACCCGCCACTTCCACGGAGTCGCCCAACGCGCGCTCGCCGACTTTCCCGGGCTCTACGAAAAGTTTTCGGCGCAGGCGCGGGACTATTTTTGGATCAAGCATTACGGCCACGAGCGCGGCGTGGGCGGCATCTTTTTCGATCATTGGAGTAGCGGAGATTTCGCGCGCGATCTCGCGATGTGGAAGTCCGTGGGCAACAATTTCCTAGACTCGATCTTGCCGATCTACCGGCGACGCGTGGGCGAGCCCGCGACCGAAGCCGATCGCCAGACCCAGCTTTTGAAGCGCGCCCACTACGTCGAATTCAACCTTCTCTACGACCGCGGCACGAAGTTCGGCTTCGAATCGGGCGGCAATCCCGAAGCGATCCTTTGCTCGATGCCTCCCCTCGCCGCTTGGTAAGGGTCCCGCCCCCGAGGTTTCGGCGAGAGTCTTGAAAGAGCTCTAGAGAGAGAGGACGAGACGCCAGAGCGCGAAGCCGAGCAGGGCCACGACGCTCGCCAGCCCGAGTCCTGCGAAGGCGAGAAAGCCGAGCGTGAGCCACGCCCAACGGCGGCTTTCGCGGACGGTCGGAACGGGCCGATCCAAGTACGCGCGGAAGAGCGCGAGATTGCGGCTCTGCGCTTTCCACGCGAAATCAAAGAGATCGCCTACGACCGGAATCGCGCCCGCCACGCCCTCGATCGCGACGTTGCCGACCATCTGAAAGAGGAGTGAGGGCGGCGCGCCCGCGCGCCAGGCCCCCGCGATCCAAAGAAAGCCGAGCGCCGTCGTGACGAGATCGCCCACGACCGGCACGAGCCCCAGCAACGGATCGAGGCCGAAGCGCCAGCCGAGGCCGGGCACCGTAAAAGCCTCGTCGAGCCAATGCGCGAGCCGCTCGAGCCGGCGGAGACGGGCGTCGGAGTTGGAAGCTGCCATCCGTTCCTTCGTACCCGACGCCTCGGCGCGGGATCAAGCGCGTCCACTCGAAGCACGCCACCGGAGCTCCCGCGCCGACCGAGGCGTCAAAGGGCCGCCGAGTCGTCAACGGACTCGCCCCGCCCGGCTTCCTCGATTATGCTAAAGCTCATGGCCATTCGCGGGACCGCCCTTCTCTTCGCCCTCTCCTTCGCGATGACGGGCTGCCGCTTCGGCGGCGTCTGCGTAAACAAAGCCCAATGCGATAAGTACCCCGACGTCAATCCGACGGGCTCGGCCGGCGGCGGCGACTGCGCGGCTTCCAAGCTCGTCGGCCTGTGGGAATCCTCGGCGGGCGCGACCCTCCGCTTTACCGAGACTTGCACGATGTCCGGCAGCAACTGCAACTTTTCGGGCACGATCCAGAACGTCAAGGAGAGCGCCTCTCCTCACACGATGCTCCTCACCGTCACGAACGTCGGCGGCAGCGCGAGCGGATCGAACTGCCCGAGCCTCGGGGAATACAACTGCTCCTACAACATCACGCAGCCGAACCTGCTCGACGAGCTCGTGCTGAGCTGCCCGGCCTTCACGACGGGCGGAAACAACATCGCGGGAACCTTCACGGAGCAATAGTCTTAGCGGATCGTCGCTTCGCTAACGCGAAGCCCGGTCCGAATAGATGTACAGGAAGGATCCGCCGCCGATCTTGCCCTGAAGGCGCAAGAGATCTTCGGGGTTCAGCGCCGGGCACCCGTGGCTACGCCCGCCGCTACGGGTGTAGTTCACGGCCTTGCCCGAGTCGTAGTTTACGCCTTCGTGCATGTAGATCCCGCGATCCCGGGCCGCGTCGTTCGTCGACTCGAGACCATCCAGGTAAATGCGATACTTCCGCTGCGCGCGTCCGGCGTCGTTGCTCACCGTCCCGACGCGGTAAGCGCCGAGCGAGCTCATCAGCGTGCCGTCGTCGTTCGAGAACTTCGTCGGTACCCCGCCCCGGGAACCCGAGTTCTGGCCGTGGGAGACCTGCACCCGTTCGACCTTGCCGGTCTCGCGGTCCAGGACGAACAGACGTTTGTCGCGGCCACGCCCCGTCCAGTCGAAGGCGGGCTTCGTGAAATCGATGAAGCTGACGTAGCGCCGGTTCGGAAACTCGGACTCGTGCGCGGCGAAGTAGGCCAGGGCCTTGTCGACGCCCTTGGGGTCGGCGCCCGCGTGCTTGAGCAGCACGCCCGCGTCGCCCAAATTCTGCACGAGGAACTCGTCCGACCGCGACCGCTCGCTACGCGCGGCGGGCGGCGCGTCCGTCCGCGGGACGGGCGTCGCGACGACGGGCTCGGCGCCGTGGGCCTCGCGCTCTTCGGCGCGCGAAGAGCGCGACGGCGCGGACGCGGCGCTCGCGGGCGCTCGCTCGCTCGTGGCGTGCGAAGTCTCGCCCGTTTGGTCCGAAGCCACGGCGGCGGGCGCGGACGCGCGCACGATCTCGCAGGGCGGCCGCTGTCCTTGCGCGCGTAGATCGCGCACGGATTCGTTCATTTGCGTCACGAGCTCGGCGACCTCGCGCAGAACGAGGCGCGAGCGCAGGTCCTTCTCGCGGAAGAGCGAGAAGAGCTTGTCGAGCGGCTGGTAAAGGCGGCGGTAACAAGCCGTGCGCACGGAGCCGCAGACCTTGGGCGAGTCGAGGTAATCCCAAACGATGTTGCGGAGCAGACCCGCGTAGGAAGAACGCGCGTTGATCGTCCGAGGGTCGGGACCGAGGGCCTGGATCTGGGCGCCCCACTCCAGCACGGCCCGCTCGAGCGCCTTGGCTTCGCCTTCGGCCACGCAGCCCAGGGCCTTCACGATGCGACTCGCGCCCGCGTTGACGAGCGCCGAGTTCGTCGACCAGGGACTCGACGAGCTAGGATAAGGGTTCGCGGGAAGCTCGGCGCGCGCGGCGCCCGAACGCGCCGCCGCGTAGCGATGCCCCGAGGCCGCGAGCGCCGGAGCGCCGAGCGGCGCGAGCAGTCCGACGCTCGCCCAAAGAAGCCTTGATCCCCATCCCATCCTTGATCGGAGAAGCAAAAGCCCGGCCGGCGCTAAGTGTTCGATTTAAAACACGCTTTTTTGGGCCTCCCCGTCGAAAATTTCGACACCCCGACCAGGGACTGGGCACTTCTCGCGGACGCGTTTTCGCGACTAGAATGGCGGCGTGGCCCCCTTTCAAGCCTGGCACCTTCTGTCGCTCGCCGGCGTCGCCGCCCTCGCGTGGCTTTTCTCGCGGCCGGGCGCGGCCTTCGACGCGCTCGCGCGGCCCCGGAATCGTCGAGGCTTCGCCTTGGGACTGCTCGCGCTCGAAGTCGCGTGGTTCGTGATCGGCGCGACCCTGGGCGAGGCCCGGGGGTGGCGCACGGACCTGCCGCTGCACCTTTGCGACTTCGGACTCCTCGCGCTGCTTTACGCCTTCGGGCTCGCGCCCGGTCGAGCGCGTCCGCTCCCCTTCGTGTACTTTCTCGCGTTGCCGGGAACGCTCCTCGCGCTGCTAGTGCCCGAGATCGACCCGCCCGGCCCGCTCCAAACGGCGGCCATGGCGAAGTTCTTCGTAACGCACGGACTGACGGTCGTCGGCGCCCTGCACCTCGCGGCGGCGCAGGACTTCCGTCCGGCCGCGCGCGACGTCTTCTTCTCGTGGCTGGGCCTGCTCGCGCTCGCGGTCGGCGTCGCCGGGGTGAATCGACTCCTCGGCACGAACTACATGTTCGTGAACGCGCCGACGACGGCCGTCGGGCGCTTCGCCGAAATTCCCTTCACCGCCTACCTCGCCGGTTACGCCGCGGTCATGCTCACGGCCTTCTCGATCGTCGCGATCGGCCTGCGGCTACGGCCGCGCCGCGTGCCTTAGATACGGCCGGAAGTCCTCAGACAAGCCGTCAAGTCCTGCCCCCAGTAAACGCTGCTCCGCTCCCGCATCTTCTTGCCGCAGTTCTCGATCTCGGCCGGCGTGTAGGCCTTGCCCTTGTGCGCTTCCGCGCAGGCCATCCGCTCGTGGTCGTAGTGGCTCGCTTCTTTGCAGAGGGCCAACACGGCCGGCGTGAGCTTGAAGTTCGACACGACGAGCTTCGCGCAGTCGACCTCGTGGCGGATGTTGGAAAGATCCGTGCACCACTCCAGGATGTAGGGGTCTCGGGCGCCCGGGGCCGGCGACGATCCGCCCCCGCCCCCGCGGTTGCCTTCGCAGGCAAGCTCCGCCGACACTCCGGCCTGGATCGTGACGGCGTCGCCCCGACGCAGGTCGTAGTCCGCGGCGAAAGCCGCGATCGCTTGGGTCGACAGAACGCAAAGAACGCTTCGTAAAATCTTGTTCATTTTCTCATCCTCAGGGGATCAAACGACCGATGCGTTCGATGCAGGCCAACCAATCGCCGGGGCCTTGGGTGGGAACTTGGCAGTTTTGGACGTCCTGGGGCTCGAGCCAACGGTCCCTGAGCGCCTGGAAACATCGCTTCATCATGCTGCCGTCGTTATAAGCCTTCAGCCGTGCGCAGAGGCGAACTCCCTCCATGCTCATCCAGCGTGCCGACATGATCGCCTTGAGCGCGTCCGGGGTGCCCATGCAAACGGTGTAACAAAGCTCAGCCGCCTCGAGTAACGCCGGGGTCGGGTCTCCCAAGGGAGGAAGGTCGCGACGATCGCGGCTCCGATCGCAACGAACTTGCAGGGCCGAGTTGGCGGTGAAACTCACGCGTTCCCCGCGTTCGAGATCGATGGTCCCGGCCGAAGCCGTCCACACGGGCAGGAGCAGGGCCAATTGAACGAAAAACTTCATGCGGACCTCCGAAGCCGAAGGTAGCATCGAAGGCGTGCGCGCCAGAACGGGTTAAGTCCTGACTTCCTGACTTTTCGACGAAAACGCGACGGCGCTCAGTCCCAGCGGAAGATCCACGAACCGAGCGCGAGACACACGACCGTGATGCCGGCCAGCGTGACGAGCTGCGGGAGCACCTGAACGAAGGTCGCCCCCTCGTTCATGACGAGCCGGGCGGCGTCGTTCGCGTGGGTGAGCGGCAGGACCTTCGCGAGGTTCCGCATGATGGGATTGGCGCCTTCGAGCGAGAACCACACGCCCGAAAGGAACATCATCGGCCACGAGAGCAGGTTGAGCACCCCGCCCGCGAGCTCCTCGCTCTTCACGCGCGCGGCGATCAGCAGCCCCACCGAGATGAGCGCGAGCGCGCCCAGCACGAGGATCAAGAGCAAGAGCCAGTAGCTCCCCATGACGTTGAACTTGAGCAGGAAGTTCGTGCCCACGAAGACGATCGCCGTCGTCGCGACGATGACGTAGAGCCGCGAGAGCACCTGCGCGACGAGGAACTCGAAGGGGCGTACGGGCGTCGCCTTGAGGCGTTTGAGCACGCCGTTCTTACGGTAGCGCACGATGACGTAACCCACGCCGAAGAGCGCCGCGAACATCATGTTCATGCCCAAGAGCCCCGGCATGAGCCAATCGACGTAGCGGATCTCGCGCCCCTCGACGGCGGCGCGCTCGAGCGGCAGCACGGCGTGACCGAGCCCGTCGTGCTCGATCGCGGCATCGCGCAGGAGCTTCTCCGCGATGAAGCCCTTCGGCGAGCTTTCGCTGATCCAGTAGCGGAGCGGTTTGGAGGCGGGATCCACCACGATATCGACCTGGTGGCGACGCAGCTTGGCGAGCGCGGCCTCCACGTTCGGATAGGCGACGCGGTCGACGTGCGGGATCCCGCCAACCGGCGGCGCCTTCAAAAGCGCCTCGGCGTCCGAAGGGGCGACGACGGCGAACTTCGCGAGCTTCTGGGAATCGCCCGAGAAGGCGAAAGAGAAACCGTAGACGACGAGGAACGGGAAGAGCAGGCTCCAACCCAGCGACGAACGGTCGCGAAAGAACTCGTAGTTGCGGGCCTTGAAGATCGCCCAGATGCGGGACAGCGAACGTCTCATGCGCGCAGCTCCTTGCCCGTCAGCTCGAGAAAAAGGTCTTCCAGGCTCATATCGCGGATCCGCAGCCCCGAGAGATCGAGCCCCTGGGCCAGCATCCAATTCAGGCTTTCCTGCACCTTGGCCGTGCGGATGCGGTGCTTCGTCTCGTCCTCGGTCACGACCCAGCCCAGATCCTTGGGTTCGCCCGGCAACGCGAGCGCGCGCGGAAGCTCGAGGAGCACGCCGCCGAAGTAGCGACTGAGGAGCGCCTGCGGCGTGCCCTCGACGAGCACGCGCCCGTGGTCGACGACCGCGATCTCGTCGCAAAGCACGTAGGCCTCGTCCATGTAGTGCGTCGTGAGGATGATCGTCTTGCCGCGCTTCTTGATCCCGTTCACGAGGTCCCAGAAGAGGCGGCGGGCTTGGGGATCGAGCCCCGTCGTCGGCTCGTCGAGAAAAACGAGGTCCGGATCGTTCACGAGCGCGAGCGCGAGCAGCACGCGTTGGCGTTGCCCGCCCGAGAGCTTCTTGACGTCGCGGTCCAGGAGCCCCGAAAGGTCGCAGGCCCGCACGACGTCGGCGAGCTCGGCGCGTTGGTCGTAGAAAGAATGGAACATCTCCAGGACTTCGCCGACCTTCAGGTAATCCGGTAGCGACGTCGCCTGAAACTGGATGCCCGCGCGCGCGCGCGTCTTGGCCGAGAGCGGCCGGCCGCGCACGAGGATCTCACCGCCGTCGGGCTCAAGGATCCCTTCCATCATTTCGATGGTCGTCGTCTTGCCCGCGCCGTTCGGCCCGAGCAACCCGAAGCAGATCCCCTCGCGCACCTTGAGGTCGAGCCCGCGCACGGCCTCGACCTTGCCGAAGCTCTTCTTGAGCCCGCGCACTTCGATCGCCAAACCGGAGTTGTCCATGATCCTGCCTCGTTCGTCCGTTGTGCGGCTTAGTTTACTTCCGCCGAACCCGTCGCGTAGGTTCCGAGGATGCGCGCGTCGAGCAGCTTCACGCGCGACTCGAGATCGTCGAGCTCCTGCAGCAGCTGACGGATCTCGCCGTCTTCGATGAGGTAGAGCGCCGCGTGCTCGAGGATCGTGAGGGGATCGTGCACGCCGGCCGCGAAACGCTCGCGCCACTCGACGTTCGCGAGATTCGCCTCCATCCAAGCGACGAGGCGTTTGCGCACGTGCGCCAGCCGTACGCTCGCGTCCGGACTGAGCCTCGCGTCCACGGGAGCCGGGCGCGAGAGCGCGCGGATGTAGGGCTCGCGCGCCGTCAATTCGCCCAGGCCGAGACGCGCGCTGCCGCGGATCGCCACGAGCATCGTGCCGTCCGGGCGCTCTTCGAGGATTTGCACCTTGCCGGCACCCACGATGAGCTCGCTCGGGTGATGGTCTTCGGCCCGGCGGTCGAGCGGGTCCAAGGGCGAAACCGCGATAAGCCGTTCCTGCTCGACGGCGTCGCGCACCATGCGGATGTAGCGCGGCTCGAAAATATTCAGGGGAAGCGTCGTCGTCGGGAAGAAGACGAGCCCGCGGAGCGGGAAGACGAAGACTTCGTTGGGGTCGTCGTTCCGCATGCCGGAGTTCTATCAGAGGGAACGGCGACCCGCAAAAAGGCGATGTCCCCCCGTAGCCGGCGAGCCCGGCCCGGGAGGACACCTGAAGATAACAAAATCAGAACTTTGAGCCTATCCGGATAAGTTCCGGACAAGGCCGCAGGGAGCGAAGTGTACTCCCCGTACTCGAGCGACCGAGAACGCCGTCCGGAGCTTATCCGGATAGGCTCTTAGCGGCAGCGCTTCCACTGCAGCGAGTAAATGAGCGCGGCGCTCACGTCCTGGCTGTCGACCGTGGCCAAGGTGTCTTGGCGCGACGGATTCGTGCGGGCGGTGATGCTCGTGTTCGTCCGCAGGATGACGTCCTGGCCGCAGGCCGACCAAACTTGGGCGGTCGCGATCAGGTTGTTGCGGATGAGGTAATCCGACTCCAAGGGACCCATGAAAGTCCGCTGGAAGGCGGGACCGCGCTGACCCGCGAAGAAGTACTCCACGTTGAAGGTCGACTGCGCGCGCGCCGGCAGGGAGTTGAAGCCCCGATAGTCGACGGCGAGAATCGACACGCTCAAGCCTTGCGGCACGTGCACCGGGATCGCCAGGTTGCAGCTCTTGCGGTCGAGCGTCTTGCCGACCGAAGCGCCCGCTTCGGCGATGTACTGGTCGAAGAGAACGCTCAGGCTCTTTTGGTCCGGGCTCAGCGTGACCGAAGCCGTCCCGATGGGACAGCCGTTGCCGCCGTAGGCGGGTTCACCCAGTCGGATGTCTTGCTGAGCGAGGGCCGCTTGGGCGCCGACCGCGAGAACCGAGAGTCCGAGAATTCGTTGAAAAGCTTTCATGTCCGTTCCTCCTTGTGTGTGGGCACCTCCCCAGGCGCCCGTAGACATGGAACTACTTCAACTTGGACCCGAGCGTGATACGCATATTGAATTTTTCATCTGAATTTTGTCCGTATATTCAGAATACGCATCAGAAAAATGCATTTTGCCACACTTCGGGCGATCTTTTGGACTATCCACCCGTTTTTTGTCTTTGATTTTGGGGGAATCCCCCCGGCCGCGCCGCTTCTCTTCTATATCGATCTCACGTCACGACCCAACGAGGAGGAGACCCGATGAGAAGCCCGACGCCGAAGATGCCCTTTCCCGCGCGAAGCCCCCGCCCCGCCGTTTGGGCCGCCTTGTTCTTGGCCCTCGGAGTTCCTTCGCTTCACGCGCAAACCCCCGACGAAGAAGAAGAGCTCAGCGAACGTCCCGGGTCCGCGATCGGGAACGAAGACTCCGTGCTACCGAGCGGCGTTCGTCTCGAAGGCGTAAGCTACGCCGGCAACGGTTGTCCGACGGGCAGCGTGTCGACCGCCCTCAGCCCGGACCAAAAATCCTTCTCGGCGCTCTTCGACGGCTTCCAGGTCGAAGCCGGCGCCGCCGGGCTCCAAGCGTCCAAGCAATGCCGCATTACGATCCCCTTCGTCGTGCCCGCGGGTTACCGCGCCATGGTGGTCCGCACGGATATTCGGGGTTTCCATTCGCTCCCGCGCAACGGGAACACGCGCCTCACCGTGCGCTACGCCATCGACGGCCGCAGGGTCCGCGGCGGCGCCCGCGCGCGCATTCCCGGGCTCGTCGCGCGAAAGGTCTTCGCCGGACCGCTCGAAGGGGACTATTCCCTCGGCACGAAGTTCAACAAGGTTCGCCAATGGACGGAGTGCGGCGATTCCTTCGACCTCGACCTGAACATCCAACTCGCGACGACGACGAACGCCCGGCGCGAAGCCACGCTCAGCACGGTCGACTCGGTGGACGGCGTCGCGCGCGACGGCCTGACCTACCACATCCGCTGGCAGCGCTGTCAGGACGCGACGCCCGACCCGCGGCCCACGCCGCGCCCGACGACCCCGGTGCCGCCGATCCCGCCGCGTCCGGTGCCGCCCGTCATTCCTCCCTCGCTCCCGCGCCCCAATCCGGGCCGCCTCGAGACCGTACAGAAGGAACTACGCTTCGGCACGGGCGGGGCCGCGATGGAGATCTCGTGCGCCGACCCCCGCGCGCGCATCGTCGACTCGGGCTACTCCGGCACGACCGAAGCCTGCCGCTTCTCGATCGCCGGATCGAAGGCCGGCTTCGCCTGCCAACCCCGCGGCAGCGCCTGCCAGGACCGCCGGCCCCGCGAAGGCCCCCGTACCCCGGGCGCCGCG
>ERZ761607.714-NODE-714-length-51498-cov-6.100402_pt1 | contig 51498 bp, 49 predicted proteins | sample MGYA00511164_ERZ761607 | MGnify/ENA primary metagenome ERZ761607 (study PRJEB28899, sample SAMN02445080) | bioreactor sludge metagenome | biome: EBPR sludge | place: Australia: Brisbane, Thorneside Wastewater Treatment Plant | collected 2011-06-22 ...
TACCAGCCGAAAGCTCGTCGTCGTCCGGGGCCGGGTCCGAGTCCGACGCCGACGGGACCGAGCGGACCGACGTCGTGACCCGGTCCGACAGCCGCGCTCAGGCCGACCCGCTCAAGAAGGACACCCTCTCGCTCGGCACCGGCAACACGATGTCTCGCGTCGAAGACCTCTCCGATGAAGACCCGCGCGACATCGCCCGCGCCTTGCTCGCCGAGTACGGCTGGAGCGAGGACCAGTTCGGCTGCCTCGACTCGCTGTGGACCCGCGAGTCCAACTGGAACGTGCACGCCGACAACCCCAACTCCTCCGCCTACGGCATCCCGCAGGCCCTCCCCGGCTCCAAGATGTCCTCGGCCGGCGACGACTGGGCCAACAACGCCGTCACCCAGATCCGCTGGGGTCTCGGCTACATCGAGGACCGCTACGGCTCGCCCTGCTCCGCCTGGGGCCACAGCCAGTCCCACGGCTTCTACTGATCCGTTCCGCGACGCCGAGTCGGCGCTACTGACGTGCAGTAACGCCGACTCGACGTCCCGGCCGGACTTGAATCGACCGCGAGTCGGCGCTACTGATGTGCAGTAACGACGGGTCGGCGTCTAGTGGGCTACGAAGACGGTGACGTGGCCGGCGTACTCGCGGGGCCAGTCCTGCTCGGGGAGGGACCAGTCGATCCCCTCGTCGGAAGACTCGAGGTAGGCCATGGCGGCCGACGGTGAGGGGAAGTCGGCGCGGGTCTCGATGTCCTGGCGCCCGACCGAGGCGAAGTGTCGGCGGAGGGACGCCTCGCCGTTCTCGCTGCTGAACGTCGTCACCATCGGAGCGCCGCCGGCCTCGCGGCGCAGGTCGGCCAGGTGCTGGTCGCCATTGGTGACGGCCACGAACCGGCCGCCGGGCCGCAGCACGCGGCGTACCTCCGCCAACCCGCGGTCGAGATCCGGCACGTGGTAGAGCATCCACATCGCCACAACCACGTCGTACGACGCGTCGCCGGCCAACAGGTGCTGCACGTCCTGCAGCTGAGCTGTGAGTCCGCGCGCGCGAGCCAGCTCGACGAACCGCTGCGATTGATCGGTGGCTAGCAGGGCGACGTGCGGAGCGGCGGCATGCAACCGGGCCGCGAAGACGCCCGGCCCGGAACCCACCTCGAGCACGTCCGGCATCGCCCGGTCGTCGGGGAGGCCCTCGAGGACGGCGGCCAGCGCGACGTCGACGGGGTCGACGCCGGAAGGACCTGGCCGCCAGACCGCGCGGCGGGTCTCCAGGTTGCCCTCGGTGGCGTACTGCTCGCGCACGTCCTCGGGGTCGGTGAGGCTCACGGGTGGGTCATGCTCTCCACGTCGAGCGCCTCGTCGAGTTGTTCGACGGTGAGGTCGCCGCGCTCGACGTACCCGAGCCGCAACACGGTCTCGCGAATCGTGGCCCCGTCGGCCAGCGCCTGCTTGGCGATCGTGGCGGCGGCCTCGTAGCCGACGTACTTGTTGAGCGGGGTGACCACCGAAGGCGACGACTCGGCGTACTGGCGCATCCGGTCGGCGTCCGCGGTGATGCCGGCGACGCAGCGTACGGCGAGCAGCCGCGAGCAGTTGGCCAGCAGCCGGATCGACTCGAGCACGTTGCGGGCGATCACCGGCATCGCGACGTTGAGCTCGAATGCGCCGCTGGCGCCGGCCACCGTGACCGTCGTGTCGTTGCCGATCACCTGCGCGCAGACCATCAGCGTGGCCTCCGGCAGCACCGGGTTGACCTTGCCCGGCATGATGCTCGACCCGGGCTGCAGGTCGGGGAGGTGGATCTCGGCCAGCCCCGTGGTCGGGCCGGACGACATCCAGCGCAGGTCGTTGCAGATCTTGGTGAGCCCCACGGCGTAGGTCTTGAGGACGCCGCTCAGCTCGACCAGGGAGTCGCGGGTGCCCTGGGCCTCGAAGTGGTTGCGCGCCTCGGTGAACGGCTCGCCCGTCGACTCCGACAGTGCCGCGATCACCTGCTCCGGGAAACCGGCGGGGGTGTTGATGCCGGTGCCGACGGCGGTGCCGCCCAACGGCAGTTCGCGGACGCGCGGCAGCACCGACCCGAGCCGTTCCGCGGCGTACCGCACCGTGGCGGCATACCCGCCGAACTCCTGGCCGAGCATGACGGGCGTAGCGTCCATGAGGTGGGTGCGGCCGGACTTCACCAGGCCGGCGAACTCGGTGGCCTTCGCCTCCAGCGAGCTCGCGAGCGTGTCGAGTGCGGGCAGCAGGTCCTGGGTCACCGCTCGCGACGCAGCAACGTGGATCGCGGTGGGAAAGGTGTCGTTGGACGACTGCGAGGCGTTGACGTGGTCGTTGGGGTGCACGTCCACGCCGGCCTTCGCGGCCAGGGACGCGATCACCTCGTTGGCGTTCATGTTCGAGCTGGTGCCCGAGCCGGTCTGGAACACGTCGATGGGGAAGGCGTCGTCGTGGTCTCCGGCCGCCACCTCGCGCGCGGCCTCCTCGATGGCCGCGGCTGGCCCGGGTTCGAGGACGCCGAGCACCGCGTTGACCTTCGCCGCGGCGGCCTTGACCTCGCCGATCGCATGGATCAGGGCCGGCTCGATCGGGGTGCCGCTGATCGGGAAGTTCTCGACCGCCCGCTGCGTCTGCGCCCGCCACAACGCCTCGCGAGGCACCTGGACCTCGCCCATCGAGTCGTGTTCGGTGCGGAAACTGCCTTGCTCGTCGGGCATGTCTCGAACTTAGCCTGAAGCCGTGGACGATCTCCTTGCCGACCCGTTGGCCGAGATCTGGCCGCCGTTCGGAGTCCGGGTCACGTGCGGCCCGCTCGTGCTGCGACCGGTGCGCGACACGGACTTCCCGGAGGTGTTCGAGGTGCTCCACCGCGGCGTGCACTCACCGGACCGGATGCCGTTCTACGTACCGTGGACGCGGGCCACGGGCGTGGAGTTGGAGCGGCAGTTCCTGCAGTACCACTGGGGTTTGCGCAGCTCGTTCTCTCGCGATGCGTGGGCGCTCGACCTCGGGGTCTGGCGCGAGGGGCAGTTCGTCGGCATGCAGGGGGTGAGCACCAAGGACTTCCCGGTGACCCGGACCGGCGAGACCGGCTCCTGGCTCGGCCAGGTGCACCACGGCCACGGGACCGGCACGCTGATGCGGCAGGCGATCTGCGTCGTGTGCTTCGACCACCTGGGCTTCGAGGAGGTCACCTCGGGCGCCTTCACCGACAACCCGGCCTCGCTCGGCGTCAGCCGCAAGGTCGGATACCGCCCCGCGGGTGAGCGGCGGCTGTCCCGCGAGGGCAGGTTGGCCGTCAACCGGACGCTCGTGCTGCGTCCCGAAGATCTCGTCCGGCCGCCGTACGACGTCGCGGTCGAGGGCGTGGAGCCGTTCCTGGCTCAGGTGCTGGCGACGTAGAGCCAGTACTGCTCGTCGCGCTCCTGCAGTTGCACGTCGTGCCGTTGGGTCGTCACCGTCTCGAACGTCGACCGCAGGCTCGCCTCCAGCTGCGGCGCCTCGGCAGCCGACCAGACGACGAGCGCCCCGCCCGGGCCCAGCACCCGGCGGGCATCGGCCAGCGCGGGCGGCTCGTAGAGTGCGGCGTTCGCCGCGTGCACGAGATATCCCGGGCCGTTGTCGACGTCGAGCAGGACCAGGTCGTACGACGCCTCGCGGGCCTCCTGGAGCGCCGCCACGATGTCGGCCTCCACCACCGTCACCCGCTCGTCGGCCAGCAGTGCGGGCCCCTCGGGAACCACGCCGGTCCGCATCCACTCGACCAGGGCCGGCTCGATCTCCACCACCGCGCACCTCTCGACCCGGGAGTCGGCGAGCACCTCGTGCATGGTGAAGCCGAGGCCGAGTCCGCCGATCAGGACGGCGAGCGGCTCCTCCACGACGGCGAGGGCCGCGTGTGCCATCGCCCGCTCGGTGCTGACCTCCACGGTGTCCATCACGAACACCCCGTTGGCCCGCAGCTCGAGCGAGGTCGGTCCGCCCTCGACCGGACGCCGTTCGCGCAGCACGAGCTCACCGCGCTCGCTCTCGGCCCGCGCGACCTCGACGTACTCCACTTCCTGCGTCACTGGTTCACTCTCTCAACCGCGCTAGTGGTCATGTCCGTTGATTCGTCGGGGGTGTCCCGTGCTCCGGGTGCGTGCATCGCAAGGCGCCGGAGTGAAGCCGTACTTGCTCGTCCAGCGAACGACGGCAACGCCGCGAGGTGCGTGCCCGGGGTGCGGGACACCCGACGAATCAACGGAGATGACCACTAGTCGGCTTGTCGAGACCTCCGGTCGCGACCGTGATGCAGTTCGAGCGAAGGCTGCGGAGGTTTCGACACGCTCCGTCGCGGCCTCGCTCGTCCCTCGCGAGGCCGCGGTCGCTGCTCAACCACCGTCGATCGGGCCGGCCCTCGTCCCTCGGGCCGCTCCGATCAGTCGAACAGCTCGCTGAGCCAGCTCTCCTTCTTCTTCTTTCGATAGGGCTGCTGGTAGGGCTGCTGATACTGCTGACCGCTCTGGTACGCCGCCTGCTGGGGTGGGGCGGGCGCCGCGGGCGGGGCAGCCGGGCCGGCGTGGGTCAGCGAGCGTTCGATGATTTTGTCGAGCTCGCCACGGTCGAGCCAGACCCCTCGGCAGTTGGGGCAGTAGTCGATCTCGATGCCACTGCGCTCGCTCATGGTGAGCGTGGTTCCGTCGGTAGGACACTGCATGCCCGGTCAACGGACGACACCCGCGCGCGGTTCCGGGCCGGCGTACTCTCTCCCAGATGACGCGCCTGACCACCGCGGTCGTCCTCCTCGTCGCCGTACTCACCGCTGGACTCGTCGGCCCGCCGAGCCCGGCCGGTGCCGCCCCCGCCCGGGCCGAACGCATCGACTGGATCGGTGCCAACTGGGCCGCCGGCGTGCAGATGTACGACAGCGAGCCGTCGGCAACCGACCCCTACCTGCATGCGCGCTTCAAGCGGGTGGGCGGCGACGGTCAGCGCAAGGTCCGGATCGGCGAACGGTGGTGGAAGCCGGACCAGAAGCGCTGGAGCGGCTACCACTACAGCAAGCCGGTGCGGCTCGCGGTGGGCGACAAGGTCGTGTTCACCACCGAGCACGCGCTGCCGTGCGAGCCCGCCAAGCGGCCGGTGGGCATGGTGCTGCAGATGCGCATCAAGCCGGCCGGCAAGGACTGGAAGCCGTGGGTGACCTGGTCGAGCGTGGATCAGATCCTGCTCGACTGCACGGCGATGCCGGTGACGTCGTAGGAGCCCGACGGAGGCGCGCTACTGCGCCGACCGCACCCTGATCCCCGTGACCGGAACGGTCACGGTGCCGGACGGGTCGGTGAAGAAGTCGTTGCCCTTGTCGTCGACGACGATGAACGCCGGGAAGTCCTCGACCTCGATCTTCCAGACCGCCTCCATGCCGAGCTCTTCGTACTCCAGCACTGACACGGACTTGATGCAGTCCTGGGCGAGGCGGGCGGCGGGGCCGCCGATCGAGCCGAGGTAGAAGCCGCCGTGTGCGTGGCACGCCTCGGTGACCGCCTTGGACCGGTTGCCCTTCGCCAGCATCACCATCGAGCCGCCGGCAGCCTGGAACTGCTCGACGTAGGAGTCCATGCGGCCGGCCGTGGTCGGACCGAACGAGCCGGACGCATAGCCCTCCGGAGTCTTCGCCGGACCGGCGTAGTAGACGGCGTGGTCGCGAAGGTAGGCCGGCATCTCCTCGCCCGCGTCGAGCCGCTCCTTGATCTTGGCGTGCGCGATGTCGCGGGCCACGACGAGCGGGCCGGTGAGTGAGAGCCGCGTCTTCACGGGGTGTTGGGTGAGCTCGGCGAGGATGTCGGCCATCGGCCGGTTGAGGTCGATGCGCACCACGTCGGACTCTTCGGCAGGCTGGGTGGCCGAGGTAGCGGGGAGGTACTTCGCCGGGTCGGTCTCGAGCTGCTCGAGAAAGACTCCCTCGGCGGTGATCTTGCCGAGCGCCTGGCGGTCCGCCGAGCAGGAGACCGCGATGGCGACCGGGCACGACGCGCCGTGCCGGGGGAGTCGCACCACGCGGACGTCGTGGCAGAAGTACTTGCCGCCGAACTGCGCGCCGATCCCGAAGGACTGGGTCAGCTTGAAGACCTGCTCCTCCAGTTCGAGGTCGCGGAAGCCGTGCGCGGCCATCGTGCCCTCGGTGGGGAGGTGGTCGAGGTAGTGCGCCGAGGCGTACTTCGCGGTCTTGAGGGCGAACTCCGCCGACGTACCTCCGATCACCACGGCGAGGTGGTACGGCGGGCAGGCGGCGGTCCCGAGGGAGCGGATCTTCTCGTCGAGGAACTGCAGCATCCGCGTCGGGTTGAGGACCGCCTTGGTCTCCTGGAACAGGAACGACTTGTTGGCCGAGCCACCGCCCTTCGCCATGAAGAGGAACTTGTAGGCCGGCCCGCCGTCGTGGTCCTCGGTGGCGTAGAGCTCGATCTGAGCCGGCAGGTTGGTGCCGGTGTTCTTCTCCTCCCACGTGGTGAGCGGCGCCAGTTGGGAGTAGCGCAGGTTGAGCTTGGTGTAGGCGTCGTAGACCCCTCGTGAGATCGCCTCGCCGTCGTCGGCTCCGGTGAGCACGCCTTCGGACTTCTTGCCCATCACGATGGCGGTGCCGGTGTCCTGACACATCGGCAGGACGCCGCCGGCGGAGATGTTGACGTTCTTGAGCAGGTCGAGGGCCACGAACCGGTCGTTGGCCGAGGCCTCCGGGTCGTCGATGATCCGACGTAGCTGCGCAAGATGCGCCGGCCGCAGGAAATGTGCGATGTCGTGCATCGCTTCCGCCGTCAGCCGTCGGATCGCCTCGGGCTCGACCTGGAGGAAGGTGCGGCTCCGTCCGTCGACGACGGCCTCGAAGGTCGACACGCCCTCCGTCGTGACGAGGCGGTACGGCGTCTCGTCGGGGCCGATGGGCAGGAGGTCGGAGTAGCGGAACTCGGCGACGGGCTGGGGCTCGCTCACGAGCCGTCAGCGTACGCGGGGGCGCCGCGGATCGCGGCGGCGAGGGGTGGGTGCGGCGATCGATGTATCCGCGGCCCCGCTCGTGGGTCTGCACGACAACCACCCCACGGGCCTCGGGGCCGTCGAACACGACAGGAAACCACGATGAACAGCACCATCACGTCCACGACGCGGGCGGGCATCGCGGCGACGACGTTCGCCGCGCTCGCGCTCGCCGCCACCGCCTGCGGAACCGAGGCCGGATCCGCGGACGCGTCCGCCAAGGCCGCATCCGTAAGTCAGGCCGCCCCGCAGCAGGAGACCCGAATCTCTCCGCGCACCGCGGAGCGGCAGGCCGAGCTCCAGGCGCAGATCCGCAAGCTGCTGGCCCTGGAGGCCGACGCCAAGCGCTGGGCGCGCGGTCACGACACGGGCGAGATCCCGTGCCGGCCGCTGCGCCGCACCGCCAAGGCGACCACGTGTGCGATTCCCGCGCCGTGACCGCCCCGCACGACATCACCACCCCTATTCCATTCGGCCCCCGGGCCACTCACGACAGGAGCACCATCATGAACAGCACCAGGATCATCACCACCAGGGCCGCTACCCGAGCCGGCATCGCCGCGATCTTCGCCGCTTTCGCCATCGCCGCCACGGCGTGCGGCAGCGAGACCGCGTCGGAGCCGCAGCGGGAGGCCGCCCCGGCCAGCACGCCGAGCTCCCAGGCGGCGCACGCGCCGACCTCGGCCGACGCCGCCGAGCGCGCGGCGTACGACCGGGAGGCGCGCAAGGCGCGTGCCGAACGGGCCGATGCCAAGCGTTGGGCGCAAGGCAACTGACCCACCTCATCACCGCGGTCAGGTCCGGCGAACTGCCGGGCCTGACCGCGGTTCCAATCTGTCCTGTCGGGGTAGTCACGACCGTCGGGCCGGTTCGAACGGCGTTCAGACCGGCGGTTCGGTCGTGACTATCACTGCTGGGGCGGATAGGGCTGGTGAGCCCCATGAGGCATCTGGGATCTCTGAGGCCCCAGCTGTTCGGGGTGGCAGCTCTAGGCTGAGCACATGGCGGGTGAGCTGCAACCCCAGGGGGCCGGCCACGACCCTGCCCAGCTGCGGATCTCCGACGCCGATCGGCACCAGGTTGCCGAGCTCCTGCGGGAGGCGGCGGGGGAGGGTCGGCTCGACATGGACGAGCTCGACGAGCGGCTCACGGCTACGTACGCCGCACGCACGTACGCCGATCTGGTGCCGATCACGTCCGACCTGCCCAGCCACCCCCACCCGCGGCCGGTAGCGAAGCCGGTGGCAGGCACACCCGAGGTGGTCCCCGGTCCCGATCGCGAGAGCCATTTCGCGATCCTGAGCGGCCTGAGTCGCAAGGGTGTCTGGGTCGTCCCCAAACAGCTGACGGTCCTCGCGATGCTGGGCGGTGCCGAGCTGGACCTGCGCCGGGCCAAGTTCGCGGCTCCCGAAGTCACCATCACCATCAACGCGATCATGGGCGGTGCCGAGGTGATCGTCGGCCCCGCCACCCGGGTGTACATGGAAGGCACCGGCATCATGGGCGGCTACTCCGGCCCGTCCGGTCTGGTCGAGGAGGAGGCCGACGAGAGCTCACCGGTGGTGCGGATCAAGGGGTTCGCGATCTGGGGCGGCGTCTCCGTGGAGCGCAAACATCTCTGACCAGCGCCGCCGACGCGGCGGAGCCACAAACCTTAGGCGAGGGATGCCGTCGATCCGCGGTCGACGAGTTGCGCCTCGACCCGCACATTGGCGACCTCGTCGACACCACGCAGGAGCCGGACCGCAAGCTCGGCGGCCAGCCGCCCCTGGCCGGCGACATCCTGGTCGATGGTCGTGAGGTCGAGGAGCTCACCGAGCGGGTGTCCGTCTGTGCCGATGACCGACAGGTCTCCAGGTACGTCGACCCCGTGGGCCCGGGCGTAGGCGATGGCCGCGAACGCCAACTCGTCGGAGTAGGCGAAGACCGCGGTCGGCGGTTCCGGTAGCGCAAGGAGCCGCGCCATCGCGCGGGCGCCGGCGTCGACGCCGTACGTCTCGGTCACTACGAGTTCGTCGGGCGTCTCGAGCCCGGCTGCGGTCAGCGACTCACGCCAGGCCTGCTGCCGCATCAGGTCGGATGACCAGGTCGTGCCGTCGGTGTCGCTGGTGCGGATCATCGCGATCCGGCGGTGTCCGAGGTCCAGGAGATGCTGTACGGCGGTGCGCCCGGCCGCGAGGTCGTCGACGTGGACATGGGGGTAGTCGCGCACCTCGCCGCCAGCCACAACGACGTGCACACCCATCAGGTCGAGCCGTTCGACTTCCGCTTGGGCCATGGGCAGCGCGGTGAGGATGACGGCGTCCGCCTTGCGTCGCGCGGGTAGCTCGCGGAGGAACCGGGTCCGCTGCTCCTCGCCGTCGACCTGGTAGACGAGCATGTCCAGCCCGGCGCCACGCAGCACGGGGGCCATGCTGGCCAGCATCGCGCTGTAGAACCACGCGTCGAGCCGGGGCATCACGATCGCCACGCGGCCGGTCGCCCCGCGGGAGAGGGCGCTGGCCTCGGGGGAGACGACGTACGAGAGCTCCTGCGCGATCGCGCGGATCCGGTCGCGGGTGGGCTGGCTGACACCCGGAACGTCGCGGAGGGCCCGTGACACGGTGGCGATCGAGACGCCCGCGCGTCGTGCGACGTCGGCCATGTTGACCTCGCCGCCCCCGGCTGCGTGTTCCCCGACCACGCCCCGACAGTAGCGATCGCGGCAAACGTTTGCCCACGGCTCTTGACTCTCGGCTGTGAGCTGGGTCACGATGCGCCTGCACGAGCGCAAACGTTTGCAGATACGTGCAGATACCGACGCGAGAGGCTCAGGCGGCCCGATGACCTGTACAAACGCACGCGCAGTGAGTAGAGAGGGGTACAGCACTGTGACACCCATCACGCAGCGGCACTCGGGGCCGTCGAGGGACGGCTCTCACTTCATCGAGTAGGGGAGATCAGATGGCAGTAGCTACACGGCGGCGCCTCGGTGCGCTGGGGCTCGCAGTGGGGCTCGGCCTCGCGATGTCGGGCTGCCTCCAGGATCCTGACGAGGGTGGCGGCGGAGGGTCCGGCGGTACCGCCGGATTCGCCGACAACTCCTCCAGCGACGGCGACGGCAAGGTGACGATCCTCGGCGCCTACGGCGGCGACGAGAAGGCGAACTTCGAGAAGGCGCTCGCGCCGTTCGAGAAGGAGTCCGGGATCGACATCGAATACACCGAGGACTCCGACTTCACCACGACCATCAAGACCCGGGTCGCCGCCGGCGATGCGCCCGACATCGGGTTCTTCCCACAGCCCGGTGGCCTCCTCGAGCTCGCGGCGACCGGCGACATCCAGCCGATCGACACCTTCCTCGACATCGGCAACCTGCAGAAGACGCTGGTGCCCGGCCTTCTCGAGTCGACGATCCTCCCCGGCGACCCGACGGGCGACGATGCGGTCGCGGGCGCCGGCCGCATGTACGGCGCACCGATGCGCCTGGCCAACAAGAGCCTGGTCTGGTACCCCAAGAAGGCCTGGGACGCCGCGGGATACAAGGCCCCGACCACGCTTGAGGAGCTGACCGCGCTCGAGGCGCAGATCAGGGAGAGCGGCATCACCCCGTGGTGCATGGCCTGGAACGCCGACCAGGCGACCGGGTGGGTGGGCACCGACTGGATCGAGCAGATGGTCCTCTCGCTCTACGGACCCGATGTCTACAACGAGTGGACGTCCCACGCGATCCCCTTCAACGACCCGCAGATCGTGGGCGCCTTCGACGAGTTCGCCAAGATCGCCAAGACCGACGGTCAGGTCTACGGCGGCGTTCAGACGGTGGTCAACACCCAGGTGGCCGAGTCGATGGTCCCTGCGCTCCGCAACCCGCCCGAGTGCATGCTCGAGCGGCAGGGCTCCTTCGAGATCTCCTTCCTCCCGGCCAAGATCCAGGCCGACCTCGACAACGAGGTGGGCGTCTTCCCGTTCCCGGCCAAGGAGGCCTCGGCCGAGGCGCCACCGATCCTGGGTGGTGCCGACCTCGCGGCGCTCTTCAACGGCAACGACCCCGACGCGATCGAGGTCATGCAGTTCCTCACCTCGGACAAGTTCGGCGCCGAGTGGGCGCAGGCCGGTGGCTGGCTCTCACCGCACAAGACCTTCGATCCGGCCAACTACCCCAACCAGACCACCAAGGACATCGCGGCGGCCGCATCGGGCGCCTCGCAGGTCGTCTTCGACGGCTCCGACGTGATGCCCAAGGAGGTCGGCTCGGGCACGTTCTGGACCGGGATGGTCGAGTGGATCCAGGGCAAGAGCTCCGAGGACACCACGGCTGACATCGAAGCGAGCTGGCCCCAGTGACCGCGGGGACCGACAACACGGTCGACGTGGAGGCCCCCGAGCCCGGGGACCCCACGCCGCCCGAGGACGGCCGCCTCAACGGCGGTGACCCGGGGAGCAACCCCGAGGCCGCGCGGCCGGCGAAGATCGTGATCGGGCTGGTCGGCTTCGTCATCGCCGGCTGGTTCATGTGGAACGCGTGCCTGTCGTTCGCCTACTACCCGCAGTGGTACGGCAACAGCAAGATCCTGATCGGCCTGCTGGCCCTCGTGGTCGGGGTCGGCGGCGCGTACCTCCTCTTCTACTTCCTCAACATGTTCGTCGAGGGGTTGCCCGGGCCGATCTCACGCTGGCTGATGCCCTACGCGTTCTTGGCGCCGGGCTATGCGTTCATCGGCCTGATGCTGCTCTACCCGGCGATCCAGACGATCAACTACTCCTTCGCCAACGCCGACGCCACGGAGTACGTCGGGCTCGACAACTACCGCACGGTGTTGACCTCGTCGCAGTTCCACGAGGCGATCTTCAACAACATCCTGTGGCTGATCGTCGTGCCCGTCACGACCGTGTGCTTTGGGGTCGTCGTCGCCGTACTCGCCGACAAGCTGTCGACGAACGGCGAGAAGGTCAGCAAGAGCGTCATCTTCTTGCCGATGGCGATCTCGTTCGTCGGCGCGTCGACGATCTGGCTGCTCGTCTATCAGTACGACCCGCCCAACGAGGACCCCACGGGCCTGCTCAATGCGGTCTGGCGGGCATTCGGTGGTGAGCCGCAGACCTGGCTGCAGAACTCCACGCTGCGTCTCAACTCCTTCCTCATGATGGTGATCCTGATCTGGTTGCAGGTGGGTTTCGCCATGATCCTGCTGTCCTCGGCGATCAAGGGCGTGCCCGAGGACACCATCGAGGCGGCTCGGATCGACGGAGCGACCGAGCTCCAGATCTTCTTCCGGGTCGTCATCCCCCAGATCAAGGGCACGATCATCACCGTCTTCATCACGGTCGTGATCCTGGTGCTCAAGGTCTTCGACATCGTCTACGTCCTCACCGACGGACGCGACAAGACCCAGGTCATCGCCAACGAGTTCTTCGCCAAGCTGTTCCGAGATAGTCAGTCCGGCCAGGCCTCGGCGATCGTCGTGATCCTGCTGATCGCGGTCACGCCGGTGCTGATCTACCAAGTCCGCCACTTCCGCAACGAGGAGTTGGGCCGATGACCGACCAAGCGACAGCACCGGTAGCCGCGACGGCCGCGAACTCCACCGGAGAAGGAGGCAAGTCACCCAAGGTGCGCGGCTTCATGGCCGACGGCCGGCAACGCAGCTGGACGGCGATCATCGTCATGGTCGTGCTCTGCGTGCTCTGGACGCTGCCCACCGTGGGCCTGCTCGTCACCTCGCTGCGCGATCGCGACAGCCAGGCCGAGACCGGCTGGTGGACCGCGTTGTGGACCGGCGGCTGGACCTTCGAGAACTACCGCGGGGTGTTCGAGAAGGCGGAGATCGGGACCGCGCTGCTCAACAGCGTGATCGTGGCGATCCCGGCCACGATCATCCCGATCATGTTCGCCGCGTTCGCGGCGTACGCCTTCGCCTTCATGGACTTCCGGGGCAAGGACGTGCTGTTCATCGCCATCGTGGCGGTGATGGTGGTGCCGATCCAGGTAGCTTTCCAGCCGCTGTTGAACTTCTTCGGCCCCAACGGCATCGGCATCTCCGGACAGTTCATCGGTGTGTGGATCCTGCACACCGGCTTCGGCATGCCGTTGGCCATGTACACCTTGCGCAACTACATGGCCACCCTGCCCAAGACGGTCATCGAGTCGGCGAAGATCGACGGCGCGACGCACTTCCAGACCTTCTGGAGGTTGATCGTGCCGATGTCGGTGCCGGTCATCGCGGCGTTCGCGATCCTGCAGTTCCTGTGGGTGTGGAACGACCTGCTGATCGCCAAGCTGTTCCTCTCCACCGACAACAGCACGGTGATCGTGAAGCTGCAGGGTCTGCTCGGCGCGCAGGGCCAGGGCAGCGAGCTGCTGCCGGCGGGGGCGTTCATCTCGATGTTGATCCCGATGATCGTCTTCTTCTCCATGCAGCGCTTCTTCGTCCGGGGACTGACCTCCGGAGCGGTGAAGGGCTGACGACATCACCCAGGTCGACGGACCCGTCCACCTGACGCGGGAGGGCGTGAGCATCGTGCTCGCGCCCTCTCTCGCGGGAGACCCGATCCTCCTGCACTGGGGTGCCGAGCTGGGTGGTTCGGCGCACGACGGTCTTGCCGAGGCGCTGGTGCCGGCGGTCCCACACTCGGCGCTCGACTCACCGCGACAGCGCGGGTTGCTCGGCCAGACCGCCGCGGGAGACACCGGCCTGCCCGGGCTCGAGGGGCTCCGGCCGGACGGTACGCCGCGGGTCTGGGCGCCCCGCATCACCGACTGGCGGTGGTCCGTGGACGACACTGGTGCCGACGCGTGCGTCGGCTTCGCCGGGCGCGACCCGGAGGCCGGCTGGTCGGTCGACCTCGAGGTGCGGCTGACCGCCGAGGGGCTGGTCCTGCTGCGGACCTTTGTCACCAACGATGCCTCGTCGAGCCTGGTCCTCGCCGCGGTCCGTTCGGCGCTGCCGGTGCCCGCCCGCGCGACCGAGCTGCTCGACCTGACTGGTCGGTGGTGTCGCGAGCGCACCCCGGTCCGCCGCCCGTGGCTCGCCGGCACCCACCTGCGCGAGGGGCGGCACGGCCGCACCGGCCACGACGCCACCCTCCTGCTCGCCGCCGGCGTGCCCGGCTTCGGCTTCGGTCACGGCGAGGTGTGGGCGACGCATGTCGCCTGGTCGGGTGACCACGCGGCGTACGCCGAGCGGACGCCGGAGGGGGAGTGCGTGCTCGGCGGCGGGGAGCTGCTCGGGCCGGGCGAGGTGGTGCTCGGTCCAGGTGAGCGCTACGACTCGCCGTGGCTGGTCGGCGCGTGGTCGGAGGCCGGGCTCGACCATGCCTCGGCCCGGCTGCACAGCTGGCTGCGTCGCCGTTCGCCCCGCACCCGGAAGACCCGGCCGGTGCTGGTGAACACCTGGGAGGCGGTGTACATGGATCACCGCCTCGAGACCCTCACCGAGCTGGCCGAAGCGGCGGCCGAGGTCGGGGTGGAGCGGTTCGTGCTCGACGACGGCTGGTTCCGCGCGCGGCGTACGGACCGTGCCGGTCTGGGCGACTGGGAGGTGGATCCCGAGGTCTGGCCGGACGGCCTGCACCCGTTGGTCGAGCGGGTGCACGCGCTCGGCATGGACCTCGGACTCTGGGTCGAGCCGGAGATGGTCAACGACGACTCCGACCTCGTGCGCGCGCACCCCGAGTGGGTGCTCCGCGGGCGGAGCGCCGCCGCGCCGCAGTGGCGCCACCAGCAGGTGCTCGACCTGCAGCACCCCGACGCCTACGCGCACGTGCGTGGGCGGCTGCTCGCGCTGCTGGGGGAGTACCCGATCGCGTTCCTCAAGTGGGACCACAACCGCGATCTGGTCGACGTCGCGCATCAGGGCCGGCCCGCGGTGCACGGCCAGACCGTGGCGTTCTACCGACTGCTCGACGAGCTCCGCGAGGCGCATCCCGACCTGGAGATCGAGACCTGCGCCAGCGGAGGCGGACGCATCGACCTCGAGGTGCTGACCCGCACAGATCGGGTCTGGCCCAGCGACACGATCGACGCCGTCGAGCGGCAGCGGATCAACCGCTGGACCTCGTTGCTGGTGCCGCCCGAGATGCTGGGCGCGCACATCGGTGGTCCGGTCGCGCACACCACCGGTCGCACCCTCACCACGGGTTTCCGCGCCGCCACCGCACTGTTCGGCCACCTCGGCATCGAGTGGGATCTGCGCGCTGCCTCCGCCGAGGAGCGGGCCGAGGTCGCGGCCTGGGTCGCTCTGCACAAGCAACTCCGGCCGCTTCTGCTGACCGGGCGACTGGTGCGCGGCGACCACCACGACCCGGCGGTCGTCGTCAGCGGCATCGTCGCCGCCGACCGCACGGAGGCGTGGTACGTCGTCGCGACGGTGGACAGCCCGCTCAGCCAGGCAGTCGGTGCCGTCCGGCTGCCCGGCCTCGACCCCGCGGCGTCGTACCACGTCGTCGACCGCACCCCGCCCGGCGCGCGGCATCGCGCGTACCTCGGCGAGCACTGGCTCGACGGATCCGACGGCGTTGTCGTCGGCGGGCGGGCGCTGGGCGAGGTCGGCGTCGGCTTCCCTCCACTCGGCCCGGAGGTCGCGCACGTGCTGCATGTGACCGCTCCGTGATCAGGGGCTACCAGCCCTGGGTACAGCACGCCTAGGGTGACGTGCGTCACTTCACTACGGATCGTCCGGCACGTACCTGCCGGTGAAGGGAGCAGTTCAGCATGGCCACAGTGACTTTCGACAAGGCACAGCGGTGGTATCCGGGGGCCGACAAGCCCACGGTGCCCGGCATCGACCTCGAGATCGGCGACGGCGAGTTCATGGTCCTCGTCGGCCCGTCGGGATGCGGCAAGTCCACGACTCTGCGGATGCTCGCAGGGCTCGAGGAGATCAACGACGGGAAGATCTTCATCGGGGACCGCGACATCACGCACACCCCGCCCAAGGACCGCGACATCGCGATGGTCTTCCAGAACTACGCGCTCTACCCGCACATGAGCGTGGCCGACAACATGGCCTTCGCGCTCAAGATGGCCAAGGTCTCGCCCGAGGAGCGCAAGAAGCGGGTCGCCGAGGCGGCCCGGATCCTGGGGCTGGAGGAGTACCTCGAGCGCAAGCCGAAGGCGCTCTCGGGTGGTCAGCGCCAGCGCGTCGCGATGGGTCGGGCGATCGTCCGCAACCCGCAGGTCTTCTGCATGGACGAGCCGCTGTCCAACCTCGACGCCAAGATGCGCGTCCAGACCCGCACCGACATCGCCAAGCTGCAGGCCGATCTCGGCGTCACGACCGTCTACGTCACCCACGACCAGGTCGAGGCGATGACGATGGGCGACCGGGTCGCGGTGATGAAGCTCGGCATCCTCCAGCAGGTCGACACGCCGCTCAACCTTTACGACCGGCCGGTCAACCTGTTCGTGGCGGGGTTCATCGGCTCGCCGCAGATGAACCTCATCAAGGCCAGCGCCAAGGACGGCAAGGCCCAGATCGGCGAGTACCTCGTGCCGGTCGACCCGGCCGCGTCCAACAAGCTCGGCCCCCAGCACAGCAACATCACGGTCGGCGTACGCCCGGAGTCGTGGCGGATCGTCTCGGCCAACGAGGGCGGCCTGCCGATCACGGTCACCGTCGTCGAAGAGCTCGGCGCCGATGGTTTCGTCTACGGCACCTGCGACGTCGAGGGCACCCCCGGCAACGTCATCGTCCGGGTCTCCGGTCGCGACCAGGTCCAGAAGGGCGACACGATCTACGTCACCACCGACCCGAAGGACGTCCACGTCTTCGACACCGAGTCCGGCGACCGTCTGTCCGACTGATACCTGAGTTCCAACAACGCCGAGTCGGCGCTACTGCACGTCAGTAGCGCCGACTCGGCGCTTAACGATGTATCGCTGAACGCCGAGTCGTCGTTACTGCACGTCAGTAGCGCCGACTCGGCGTTCAGTGGGCGCGGTTTGCGGTACGGCGGATACCGGTGGCGAAGGTCTCGTAGAGGGCCGGGGGGAGGTCGTGGCCCATGCCGTCGATGAGGAGCAGTTCGGCGCCGGGGATCGCGGCTGCCGTCGCCCGGCCGCCGGAGACGTGCACCATCTTGTCGGCCAGCCCGTGCACGACCAGGGTCGGGACGGTGAGTGCGCGCAATCGGGGGGACCGGTTGGGCTGGGTGAGGATCGCGACCATCTGCCGCATCGTCCCGCTCGCCGTCACGCCGCGGTCGTAGGTCTCACCGGCCTCGAGCCGGGTCCGGTCCTCGGGCTCCGGATAGCCCGGGGAGCCGATCAGCTTCCAGGTCCGGACGCTGGCCTCGATGTAGGCGTCCCGCCCGGGCCGGCGACCCAGCAGGTTGGGCAGCAGGCTCGGGTGCTGCCACCCCACCGTGCGCTGGCCGGTGGTGGACATGATGCTGGTGAGCGACCGCACCCGTTCGGGGCGCTCGACCGCCATGGTCTGCGCGATCATCCCGCCCATCGAGACGCCACATACGTGCGCCGATTCGAGCCCGAGGTGGTCCAGCAGTCCATAGGCGTCGTCGGCCATGTCGAGCAGGGAGTACGGCGCGTGCACCGGGCGGCCGGCGAAGGCCCGCACGAGGGTGCCGCGGGTGACCTTGCCCTGCCCCCGGCTGGAGCGACCGGTGTCACGGTTGTCGTAGCGCACGACGTAGAAGCCGCGCTCCGCCAGCTGCTCGCACAGCTCGGTGTGCCACCAGATCATCGGCCCGCCGAGGCCCATCACCAGCAGCAACGGCTCGTCGTCGGGGGTACCGAAGGTCTGATAGCAGAGCTCGACGTCTTGCCCCACGGGGGCGAACAGCTCCTCCGAGACAGTGACCGTCATACCGAAAGTCAACCAAATGAACCGATGTGCGGGGAGTCTGGGTTACCAGCACGTAACCTCGGTCTGGTGAGCCAGTCACCGGCGACCAGCTCCCGGCGTCCCGCCGCACCCGATCCGGGCGGCCCGCTGGGTTCCTTCCTCCTGCCGGAGGGGTTCGCCCGGCCGCGGGTCCTCGACGTGCTGCGGGAGAGCACCGTGGTGGTCGAGGCAGGTCGCCACGCCGTCACGTCGCTGGACGAACGGCGCCGCCTGTGGCGCGCGTCGTACGCCGGCAGCGCGGCCTCGCAGAGCACCGACCCGGTGATCCTGGTGCCGGGCTTCATGGCCGGCGACGTGTCGTTGCACGCCATGAGCCGCACGCTTCGACGGCGGGGATTCCGCACCTACCGCTCGCAGATCCACGTCAACGTCGGGTGCACGGTCGACGCCGCCGCCGAGCTCGAGTCCCGGATCGAGTCGATCGCGATCAAACGGGAGCAGCGGGTGCGCATCGTCGGGCACAGCCTCGGCGGGTTGCTCGCCCGTGGCCTAGCGGTCCGCCGCCCCGACCTGATCTCCGGCATCGTCACCATGGGCAGCCCCATGCTCGCGCCCGCGGCGCACCATCTGGCGCTCACCGCGAGCATCGAGGTGCTGGTGCGACTCAGCCGCGCCGGCGTACCCGGTCTGATGTCGGAGGACTGCGTCGCCGGCCACTGCGCCCGAGAGAGCTTCGAGGAGAGCCGCGAGCCGATGCCGGCCGGGGTTTCCTTCACCGCGATCCACTCCCGGCGCGACGGGATCGTCGACTGGCGCGCGTGCATCGATCCCGAGGCGTACGCCGTCGAGGTGACGTCCTCGCACCTCGGGATGGCGATCGACCCGCGCGTGGTCGACGTGGTCACCAGTGCGCTGCGGCTCCCGGCTTCGGGTATGGGGTCAGTGCTCGAAGTCGACAGCGGCGAAAGCGCGTAGCTTCGAGAGCTGGTGCTCGCTCTTGATCGAGCGGATCGTGCCGCTGCGCGAGCGCATCACCAGCGAGTCCGTCGTACATCCACCTGACCGGTAGCGCACGCCGCTCATCAGGTCGCCGTCGGTGATGCCGGTGGCGACGAAGAAGCAGTCGTCGCCGGTGACCAGTTGGTCGGTGGTCAGGATCGCGTCGGGGTCGAGGTCGTGGCCGGCGTCCAGCGCCTTCTGACGCTCGGCGTCGTCCTGGGGCCAGAGCCGGCCCTGGATCACGCCGCCCATGCACTTCATGGCGCAGGCGGCGATGATCCCCTCGGGCGTGCCACCGATGCCGAGCAACAGGTCGACGCCGCTGCCGGGCCGGGCCGCGGAGATGGCGCCGGCGACGTCGCCGTCGACGATGAACTTGATCCGCGCGCCCGTCGCCCGGATCTCCTCGGCCAGCTTCTCGTGGCGCGGCCGGTCGAGCAGGACCACGGTCACGTCGGAGGGGTTGGTGCCCTTGGCCTTGGCCACCTGGTGGATGTTCTCCGCGACCGGGTAACGGATGTCGACGACCTCGGCCGCCTCCGGCCCGGTGACCAGCTTCTCCATGTAGAAGACGGCGGAGGGGTCGTACATCGAGCCCCGGGGCGAGACCGCGAGTACGGCGACCGCGTTGCTCATCCCCTTGGCCGTCAGGGTCGTGCCGTCGATGGGGTCGACCGCGACGTCGCATTCCGGCCCGGTGCCGTCGCCGACCCGCTCGCCGTTGTAGAGCATCGGGGCGTTGTCCTTCTCGCCCTCACCGATGACGACGATCCCGTCCATGCCGATCGTCGAGATCATCACCCGCATCGCGTTGACGGCGACGGCGTCGGCGCCGTTCTTGTCGCCCCGGCCGACCCACCGTGCCGCGGCCATCGCCGCCGCCTCGGTGACCCGGACGAGCTCGAGGGCGAGGTTGCGGTCGGGGTTGAGGGGGGAGGGGACCAGGCTGTCGGGGCTGTCGGGCTCCATGGTCGGAGACTATCTGGAGACCACTGCGAGAGTGCCCACCCCGAGGAGCAGTGCGACCGGTGTGATGGCCAGCGAGACGCGGTAGAACTCCGCGGTGGTGATCCGCTGCCCGCAACCGGCCAGGGTCCGGCGCCAGAGCAGGTTGGCCAGCGAGCCGGTCCAGGTCAGCCCGGAGCCGATGTTGAGGCCGAGGAGGGCTGCCAGCACCGCCGTGGTGCCGAGGGGTGCGACCAGCGGGACCAGCAGGATGGTCGCGGACAGGTTGGTGAGCAGGGCGGCGAGGGCGGTGGCCAGCGCCGCCAGCGCCAGGAGCGCGAGGAACGACGTCCCGACTGGCACCAGCTGGGCGACCAGGTCGCCGAGGAACCCGGTGGCGACCGCGGCCACCACCACACCCAGGGCGAGCACCAACAGCGCGAACGACGGGTGCGCGGCTCGGGCGATGTCGCGCGGGCCGACCAGGCCGCGGGCCGCGGCCCACACCACCAGGACCACCGCCGCCGCCGACGAGACCCAGGCCGGAGCGATATCCCAGCGGGACACCACGGCGAAGCCGGCCAGCATCAACCCCACCACCACCACCGGGAACACCGGGAGCGGCGGCCCCTCGACCCGACCGGGATGGTCTGGCTCGCCGGCCAGCTCGCGGCGGAACAGGAGCCGCAGCCCGACGTATTCCACGACCAGGACCACCAGGAGCACGGGTGCCATCCGGGCCGCGAAGCCGACGAAGTCGAGATCGAGATAGGGCAGCGCGAGCAGGTTGGTGAGGTTGGAGACCGGGAGCAGCAGCGAGGCTGAGTTGGCCATCCGCAGGCAGGCGAACGCACCCGGGCGGTCGGAGGTGCCCAGGGTCGCGGCCGCGCCGACCACGATCGGGGTGAGCAGGACGACCGTGGCATCGAGGCTGAGCACCGTGGTGACGAGCGCGGCCAGCAGGAAGACGCCGGTCAGCAACCGGGTGGGCCGTCCGCGACTCGCCGTACCGACCAGGCGTGCCGCCGCGGCGAACAGCCCGGCTCGGGCGCACACATCGGAGACGACCAGGATCGTGACCAGGAAGATCACGACGGGCAGCAGCGCTCGGATCGTGTCCTCGAGCTGGTTGCTGCCGATCAGGCCGGTGGCCAGGACGACGACCGTGGCTCCTACGGCGACCGCCGCTTCGCGCCGCCAGGGCAGGTGCAACGTGGCCGCCGCCAGGAGCACCGCGAGGGTGCCGAGGGCGACCGCGTCGGCGAGGGCGGTGCTCAAGGGGCAGTCGTGGCCGTGATGTCGTCGAAGTCGCAGCCGGCCGAGTCGCCGCGGGTCGCCAGCCCGACGGCGGTCGGGGGGCGGAGGTCGGCGTCGGCGACGGTGGCGAGCCGCCGCCCGCCCAGGAGGACCGCGAGCACGCCTCGATCATCCACGAGCGAGAGCGCGCCGCCGGCACCGGCCGGCACCGTGAAGCTCTCGTCGTGGGTGCCGCCGAAGGTGCCGAACCAGGCGAGCGTGCCCGTGCCGGCATCCCGGTCGACAGTCGCGGTGACCTGGGTCTTGCCGTCGGAGGCGTAGAGGCCGCACTCCCCGCGAGCCCGCGCCTGGGTGGCGGTCACGGCCCAGGTGTCGCCCGTTCCCGCGACCGGGGCCGAGACCCAGGTGGTGTACGCCTCGCCGACGCCCGCGACGTCGATCCGGTAGCGCCCGCCTTTCACCGACGTGGTGACCTGTCCGGTCGAGACGGTCCGCTGGCCGGTGCCGAACGGCGTACCCCCGCCCTCGAAGGTCTCGGCGAGGACGACCGTGCCGGGTGTGCTCACCTCGGGCACCGACCCGATGTCGGCCGCGCTGGACACCGTGAGCGGCGCCGGCTCGTCGTACGTCGGCGCCGGGCAGGGCAGGTCCAGGTCGTCCGAGCCGAAGGCGAGCTCCCAGCTGTCCGCATCGACTCGGGCCCCGAAGACCGAGCACAGGTCGTCGGAGAGCGAATCGGAGAGCTCGACCTCGGCGGACCGCGGGTCCCACACCCGCAAGGTTCCGTCGACGCTCGAGGTGACCAGGAGCCCCGCGTCGTTGAAGTAGGTGTCGGACACCAGGGAGGTGTGGCCGCCGGTCAGGGGTCCGAGATAGGCGCCGGTGTCCACGTCGAAGACGTACCCGCGTCCGGCCAGATCGAACGTCGCCACGGTCCGGCCGTCGGTCGAGAGGCTCGAACTCCAACTGACCGGCGGGAAGCTCGCCGGGGGAGCGGCTGGGTCGGCCGCGGTGAAGGAGGAGACCGTGGCGCCGGTCGTCGTGTCTGCGATCGCGACGTCCTCGAAGCTCGGGTAGTCGATCAGCACCTGCTCGCCGGTCTCCTCGACCGTGAGGTGCTGGACGCCGGTGTCCGTGCGGTCTGCGACCAGGGTCTTCGTGCTGCCGTCGCCCAGCGCGTCCCAGAGCATGAGCCGGGCACTGTTCGAGGCGGCGAGCACGCGGCCGTCGCCGAGCACCGCCAGAGCGGTCGGGTCGCCCGAGGGGCTGTGCCACGTCGCCAGCCGCTGCGGAGCGCCCGGGTCCCGCATGTCCCACAGAGCGACCCAGGACCGGCGTCCCTCGGCGAGAAGCGAGCCGTCGTGGGAGAACGCGAGCACCGGCACCGACTGGTCGTTGGCGCTGAAGACCGTCAGCCGGTCGGGCTGGTCGCCCTCCGTCGCAAGGTCGTAGACGCTCAGCCCGTCGGGATCGTCGGCCGCGACGTAGACCCGCCCGTCGGAGCGCACCGCCTGGCTACCCGACTGGGGGAAGCTGCGCAGCGTCTCCCGCTCGATGTCCCACACCACGGTGTCGTCGCCGGTGGTCACGGCCGCCACCGGGCCGCCGACACCGAGCTGGAAGAACGTCTCCTGGCCCGGCGCCCGGTAGACGTCGCGCGCCGGGGAACGCAACAGGGTCCGCGACAGAGAAAGCAGCGCCCGGTCACCCGAGTCGAGCTCCAAGCCGCGCAGCAGCGCGGCGGCTGCCGCCGGTGGGTCGTGGACCAGTTCGCGCTCGGCGATGGCGGCCAGCTCGCCGACCTGGGCCTCGTCCGCCCGGCGCCGATCCGCGCGGGAGTTGACCAGCAGGACGACCACGAGGCTGACCGCCAGGGCGGCGACCACGGTCGCGACCCCGGCCCGCACGATGCGGCCTTGGCGCCGGCGGGCCGCCGATGCGTCGACGTACGCCGCGACGTCGGGTGTCGCCAGATCGGCGTTGCGGCTGCGCCACTGGGCGGCCTGATCGAGCTCCAGTCCCGACAGCAGCCCTGACTGCGTGCCGCCGCCCTCGCGCCAATCCGCCGCGCGGCGCTCGAGCCGGGCGCGGAGCTCGAGGTCCCCGCGGCGGCTTTCGATCATCGCGACCAGCGGCGGCCACGCGGAGAAGAGCGACTCGTGGGCCGGCGCGTAGACCGGCTGGTCGTTGACCTCGTTGACCACCACCAGCCTGGCTTCGACGAGGTCGTCGAGGATCTCGCGATGCCGGGGAGGTACGTCGGCAGCTCGGGTCAACCGCTTGTGGGCGGTGGCGTCGGTGAGGCTGACGAGGTGCAGGATCGCCTCCGCGACCTGCTGCTCACTGCGTCCGCCCGAGGCGACCTCGGCGGCCCGCGAGGCGATCGAGCCCTGGACGCCGCCGATGGCGTCGTACTCCGCGTGGGTGAGCCGGCCGTCCTCGGCATCGGCGGCCAGCCGGGCCAAGGTGAAGGCGAGCAGTGGGAGGGCGTCGCCGGAGCCGGTGTCGTCGACCAGCCGCTGCACGAGTCCGTCCTCGAGGCTCAGGTGTGAGCGCCGGGCCGGCTCGCTGATCACCTCGGCCAGGTCCGTGCGGGTGAGTGGCGGCACGTGTAGCACGGTGGGCGCTACGGACATCTCGAACCGGCCGGTCTCGGCGGCGACCTGGTCCCACATGTCGGTGCGCGCGGTCATCACGACCCGCAGCGGCGAGGGTTCCGCGCAGCTGGTGGTGAGCGCCTCGAGGAAGGCCCGCCGCTCGGTCTCGCCGGTGATCGTCACCAGCTCCTCGGCCTGGTCGACGACGACAAGCACCTTGGTCTGGGCCGAGGCCACCCCACTCTCGCGGAGCGTGCGGACGTACTCCGCCATCCCGCCCGGCGTCGTCAGCAGGGCCGCGCACCGATCCGCGTCGAGATCCGCGTCGTGGCGCTTTGCCGCCTGTGCCAGCGCGAGCGACAGCTCGGCCAACGGCAGGTCGGAGGGGGTCCACGGATCGGTGATCACCCAGTCGGAGGAGACCCGCAGCGCGGGGACCAGCCCGGCGCGGACCAGGGAGGACTTGCCGCTCCCCGACGGGCCGAGCACCGGGACGACGGCGCCTTCACGGCTCCGGCTCGGCGGGTCGACCAGCTGACGGAGCTGGTCGATCTGCCGGTCGCGCCCGAAGAACACCGCGGCGTACGACTCGTCGAAGGCACGCAGCCCCGGGAACGGCGACCGGGCGGGGTCCCAGCGCGCCTCCTGATCGAGTCCGAGCGACACCAGCGCCGTACGCACCCGGTCGGCGTCGAGGTGGCCGGCCTTGACGGCGAGGCCCTGCAGATCCGCTGTCAGCGGGTGCGGGTCGCTGCCGTCGACGAGCAGGGCCAGGATCGGCTTGCGCAGCCAGCGGGCCAGCGCCAGCTCGGAGTGGCACCACTGGCTGGCGACCGAGGCCGGGGTGGTGAGGAAGACGACCGCATCGCAGGCGTCGAGGTTGGTGAACAGCTGGTCGCGCCACGCCTGGCCCGGCACCAGGCCGCCCGTGGGGTCGAAGTCGAGGAACACCGACTCGTAGCCCAGCGTGGCCAGGACGTCCTTGACCTGTGCCGCGAGCTGGTTGTCGACGGAGGAGTGGGAGACGAACAGCTGCGCCACGCGACCCTCCCCACTCCTGTCTCACTGCTGGACGACTGCTGGACGACGGATGGACGACGGATGGACGACCGGCGCCGGCCCGAGCGGCCGGGCCATCATCACCGCTGACGGGCCGCCTGTGAAGATGATTCACGTGAGCGACCAACCGCCCGCGGCATCCGGCCCGGCGTCCGACCCGGGATCCGAGCAGCCTGAGCGGCCGAGCCGGTACAACCGCAGCTTCGGCGGGCTGCTCGGGGCGATGGTCGTCACCGTGGTGTTCGTCGGGGGGTACGTCGGGTTCCGGGCGCTGACGCGCGACCAACCCGAGATCGTGGAGAAGGTCGACTACATCGCGGCTGTCGGGGAGCTCCAATCCGCGGACGTCCAGGTGGTCTACCCGTGCTCGATCCCCGAAGGTTGGCGCGCCTCCAGCACCGCGTTCAAACGGGGCGAGCCACCGAGGTGGGGGATCGGCTTCGTCACCGACGACGATGAGTTCGTCGGCATCCGGCAGGAGGCGACCGGCGTCGACGACCTGCTCGACACCTACGTCGACGAACAGCCGGTCCACGGCGACGAGGTCAGCCTCCCGAACGATCTGGGTGTGGAGACCTGGGACACCTGGTCGGACTCCGGGGGCGACCTCGCCTGGTCGGCAGAGCTCGGCCCGCCGTTCGAGGGCCAGACACTGCTGATCTACGGCTCGGCCTCCGCGGCCCAGCAGGAGGCGCTGATCGCCGAGCTGACCGCCGGGCCCGTCGCCGACTGTTGAGCGGGTTGGCAGGCCGGTGGATGAATCCCAACATCTGTTGGGATTCCTGACGTTCTTGGCCGTTGCAACGCCCCAGAACGTCAGGGATTGCCCGAGGAGCCCGAGGGCGGCCTACTCCTCGGGGTCGCCGCCCAGCGTCTCGTCCAGCCGCTTGCGAACGCCATCGAGCCACTGCTGGCAGATGGTGGCCAACTGCTCGCCGCGCTCCCAGAGCGCCAGCGACTCCTCCAAGGTGGTGCCGCCGGCCTCGAGCCGGCGTACGGTCTCGACCAGCTCCTCGCGCGCGGTCTCGTAGGACAACGTCTCGTCGGGCTTCTGCTCAGCCATCGCTCTCCTCGTGGAGCTCGGTGCGGGTCGTGCCGGTCGTCACCGCGTGCACCCGGCCGTCGGCCACCCGCACGCTGATCTCGCTCGAGGCGGCCACCGCGGTCACCGAGGTCACCACGTGGCCCTCCGCGTCCTGGAGCACGGCGTACCCCCGCTCGAGCGTGGCGAGCGGGGACAGCGCGCGGGCGCGGGCCCGCTGATGGGCGATGTCGTCCTCGGCCCGGTCGAGCCGGTGGCCGAGCGTACGGCGCGCGCGATCGCGCAACTCACGGATCTCGTCAGCTCGTTCGTCGAGCAGCCCGCGCGGGTCGCCGAGCACCGGCCGGGACCGCAGTGCGTCGAGACCGGCCTGCTCCCGCGCGAGCCAGCCGCCGAGGCTATGACGCAGCCGATGTCGGGCAGCGTCGACCATGCGCAGCTCCTCCGCGACGTCGGGCACCACCAGCTTGGCGGCGTCGGTCGGCGTCGAGGCGCGCACGTCGGCCACCAGGTCGAGCAGCGGCTGGTCCTGCTCGTGGCCGATCGCCGAGACGACCGGCGTCCGGAGCCCGTGGACCGCGCGGATCAGGGCCTCGTCGGAGAACGGCAGCAGGTCTTCGACCGAGCCGCCGCCGCGGGCGACCACGATGACGTCGACATCGGGATGGCGGTCGAGCCGGCGGAGGCCCTCCATCACCTCCGCAGCGGCGCGTGGCCCCTGCATCGTGGCGTGCGCGACCTCGAAGGCGACGTTGGGCCACCGCCGCCGGGCGTTGTCGAGGACGTCGCGCTCGGCGGCCGAGGCCGGAGCCGTCACCAGGCCGACCCGGTGCGGCAGGAACGGCAGCGACCGCTTCAACTCCCGCGCGAACAGCCCCTCGGCGGCCAACAACTGCCGGCGTCGTTCCAGCCGTGCCAGCAGCTCGCCCAGTCCGACCATCCGGATCTCGCGAACGGCGAGCGAGAACGAGCCACGGTTGGCGTAGTAGGACGGCTTGGCCTGCACCACCACGCTCGCGCCCTCGACCAGCGGCGTGGCCAGGCCGTCGACCCGGTCACGCGGCACCGTGAGCGGGATCGAGATGTCGGCCACCGCGTCGCGCAGGGTCATGAAGACCGTGCCCAGCCCTGGCCGACGGTTGATCTGGGCGATCTGGCCCTCCACCCACACCGCACCCAGGCGGTCGACGTACTGCGAGATGAGGTTGGCGATCTGGCGCACCGGCGCAGGAGATTGCGCGGAGGTCTCCAGGGCCATGGTCGCTGACTTTAGAGGTCGGGACCGACGCCCGTACCCTTGGCCACGTGACCACCGATCTCGGTACGCCGCGTGTGCTGCCCGCCGACCAGGCCGAGCGTGCCGTGCTGCTGGCCGCCCCCCGCGGCTACTGCGCCGGCGTGGACCGGGCCGTCGTCACCGTGGAGAAGGCACTCGACCTCTACGGCTCGCCGGTCTACGTCCGCAAGCAGATCGTGCACAACAAGCACGTCGTGGCGGATCTGGAGTCGCGCGGTGCGATCTTCGTCGAGGAGCTCGAGGAGGTCCCGGCGGGTGCCACCGTCGTGTTCTCCGCCCACGGAGTGTCGCCCGAGGTGCACCGCCAGGCCGAGCAGCGTGATCTGAAGACCATCGACGCCACCTGCCCGCTGGTCACCAAGGTGCACCACGAGGCGAAGCGGTTCGCCGGTGACGACTACGACATCCTGCTGATCGGCCACGCCGGCCATGAGGAGGTCGAGGGCACCGCGGGGGAGGCCCCCGAGCACATCCAGCTCGTCGAGGGTCCGGCCGACGTCGCCAAGATCGTCGTGCGAGACCCGGCCAAGGTGGCCTGGCTGTCCCAGACCACGCTCTCGGTCGACGAGACCCTCGAGACGGTGGCCGCGATCCGCGAACGGTTCCCGCTGCTGCTCGACCCGCCGAGCGACGACATCTGCTACGCCACCCAGAACCGCCAGTTGGCCGTCAAGGAGATCGCCCGCGAGTCCGACCTCCTCATCGTGGTCGGCTCGGGCAACTCCTCCAACTCCGTCCGGCTGGTCGAGGTCGCCCTCGAGGCGGGCGCCGGAGCGTCGTATCGCGTCGACGACGCCTCGGAGATCGACGAGGCCTGGCTCGACGGCGTACGCACCGTCTCGGTCACCTCCGGCGCCAGCGTGCCCGAGTCCCTGGTCCAGGAGGTGCTGGCCTACCTCGGCGAGCGCGGCTACCCCGATGCTCGCGCGGTGCACAGCGCGGAGGAGTCGCTGATCTTCGCGCTCCCCAAGGAGCTGCGCCGCGATCTCAAGGCCGCCGGCCGGAGCTGACCACGGCTCAGCCCTTACGACCTAGAGTCGAGGTCGTGGCACGGTACGTCGACATCCACCCCGACAACCCGCAGGAGCGGCTGCTCCAGCAGGTGGTCGACGCGTTGCGGCACGACGACGCCCTGATCGCCTACCCGACCGACTCCGGCTACGCGCTCGGCTCACGGATCGGCAACCGCGAGGGCCGCGACCGCATCCTGCGGATCCGGGGCCTCGACGAGCGACACCACTTCACGCTGGTATGCAAGGACTTCAGCCAGCTCGGACAGCTCGTGCACGTCGACAACGCCGCCTTCCGGGCGATCCGCGCGTCGACTCCGGGGCCCTACACCTTCATCCTGCCTGCGACTCCGGAGGTGCCTCGGCGCCTGCTGCACCCCAAGAAGCGCACCGTCGGCGTACGGATCCCGGACCACACCGTGGTCCACGCGCTGCTCGACCTGCTCGGCGAACCGCTGCTGAGCAGCACCCTGATCCTTCCCGGCGAGACCGAGCCGCGGACGCTGGGCTGGGACGTCAAGGAGGAGCTCGACCACGTCGTGGACATCGTGCTCGACGCCGGCGAGACGCCGGCCGAGCCGACCACGGTCATCGACTGGTCCGACGGCGCACCCGAGGTCGTGAGGTTCGGCGCGGGCGACGTCAGCCGCTTCGTCGCGTGACTTCCCGGTCAACTCCTGCATCACGGGTGAACCGCTCCCGGATCGCCAGGCAGAGCAGACACAGGGCGTACCCGACCGCGAGCGCCACCGCATGGTCGGAGAGGCCGTTGACGACGGCCTCGGCCAGCGGGGCGCCGCGGTCGGCGACCGCGCCGGGCCGCGAGATCGCCACCAGGCCGATGACCGCGAGCATGATCAGGGGCGGAAGGACACCGACGGTGAAGAAGTCTTCCGGCCGGACCAGGATCGCGACCAGGACGCAGACCAGGACGAACGCCACGTCGAACACCTGGCCGACCTCGCTGCCGAGGGTCAGATCGAGGGAAGCGACGGTGATCGCGAGCGCGAAGCCGAGGGCCGCCACCTGGTGGCCCAGTTCGTGACCCTCCTCCCAGAGGGTGCGAGCCTCGCTCACACCGCCACGGTACGGCCGCCAGGGGGACCGTCGTCGGAGCCGCGCCGCTCGACGGCGTGCAGCTCGACCGACCGCGGACGGGGGAGTTCGTCGTCGGTCACCGCCAGGTCCTGGAACCGACGCGCGGCCACCAGCACCCGCGACTCCAGCGATCCGACCGTCTGGTTGTAGTGCCCCACCGCGGTGTTGAGGGAGCGGCCCAGGTGGTCGAGGTGGCCGACCAAGGTGCCCAGCCGACCATGCAACTCCCGCCCCAGCCGATGGATCTCGCGGGCCTGGTCGGCCAGGACCTCGTGGCTCCAGCCGTGGGCGACCGTGCGGAGCAGCGCGATCAGCGTGGTCGGGGTGGCCAGCACCACCTGGCGATCGGCGGCGTGCTCGAGCAGCCCCGGGTCGGCCTCCAGAGCAGCGGCGAGGAACGACTCGGCGGGCAGGAACAGCACCACGAACTCGGGCGTCTCGTCGAGCGAGCGCCAGTAGGCCTTGCCAGCGAGGAGGTCGACGTGGGTGCGGACCTGGCGGGCGTGCCGGGCCAGGTGTCCGGCGCGGAGGTTGTCGTCATCGGTCGACGTGGCGTCGAGATAGGCGTCGAGCGGCACCTTGGCGTCGACCACCACGGACCTGTCCCCGACCAGGCGGACCACCAGGTCGGGACGCCGCGCGCCGTCGTCGAGCCGCGGCTGCTCGGTGAAATCGCAGCGATCCACCAGCCCGGCCAGCTCGACCGCGCGACGCAGGTGCAGCTCACCCCAGCGGCCGCGGACCTGGGGCTTGCGCAGCGCAGTCGACAGCGACTGGGTCTCGCGACGCAGCGTCTCGGTCGAGCGGCGCATGTCCTGGACCTGCTCGTGCAGCTGCCCCTGCCAGGTCGCGCGTTGGTGCTCCAGGTCGCGCATCTGGTCGCTGAGCCGGTCGAGGCCCAGCACCAGCTCGGCCTGGTCGGTCGACGGTGGTCGGAAGCTTCCGGCGTACGGCGGCCGGGAGCGCGCCCAGAGCACGCCGACCAGGGCACCCAGCACCAGGCCGAGCATCAGGCCCAGTGCCAGCACGGCCAGCAGCGAGATCGTGTCCATGTCCACCAGGGTGAAGCAGGCCACCGACAGTGCGCCTGGCTAGTGTCGTGTGTCGGAAGTTGTTGAACGGTTGGCGTGCTCAAGGTGCGTGCATCGCGAGGCGCCGGAACGACGCTCTACCTGTACGTCCAGCGAGTTGCGGCAACGAAGCGAGGTGCGTGGCTTCAGTGCGCGAAGCGCACAAGAACTTTCGACACGCGGCACTAGTCCAGGTCGACGATCACCGGCGCGTGGTCGGAGGCACCCTTCCCCGCCCGCTCGTCGCGGTCGATGGACGCGCTGGTCACGCGCGCCGCGAGCGACGGCGTACCGAGGATGAAGTCGATCCGCATGCCCCGGTTGCGCTCGAATCGCTGCCGGTAGTAGTCCCAGTAGGTGTAGACGCCCGGTCCCGGAGCGTGGGGGCGCACCACGTCGACCCACCCGTCGTCGAGGAAGGCCTGGAACGCCGCGCGTTCGGGAGGCGTGACGTGGGTGTCGTTGGCGTAGGCGGCCATATCGAAGACGTCCTCGTCGCGCGGGGCGATGTTCCAGTCGCCGACCAGAGCCACGTCGTCGCCGAGCCAGGCGTGCGCCGCCGCGCGCAGCTTGGCCAGCCAGTCCAACTTGTAGACGTAGTGCGGGTCGTCGATCTTGCGGCCGTTCGGGACGTAGAGCGACCACACCCGGACGCCGCCGCAGGTGGCACCGATAGCCCTGGCCTCGGCGGCCACCGGGTCGCCCCAGCCGGGCATCGCGTCGAAGCCCACCTGGACGTCCTCGATGCCCACCCGGCTGAGGATGGCGACGCCGTTCCACTGGTTGAGGCCGGAGTAGCCGAGCTCGTAACCCAGCGACTGCAGCCCCATCAGGGGCAGCTGGTCCTCGCGGGCCTTGGTCTCCTGCAGGGCCAGTACGTCGATCTCGTGGCGCTCGAGGAGCCGCTCGACGCGGTCGATCCGAGATCTCAGGGAGTTGACGTTCCAGGTGGCGAGCCGCACCCCCCTAACGTAGTAACCCCGTAGCGTGGCTCCACATGGGCAGGCTGGCGGCGTGGGCGGTGCACGCCTACACCGCCAGCGGCGTGGTGCTGGCGCTGCTGATGGTGCACTTCTCCTACGAGGGGGAGGTCCGGACCGTGCTGTGGCTGTTCCTGGCCGCCATGGTCGTCGACGGCACCGACGGGATGGTCGCCCGCAAGCTGCGGGTCAAGGAGCACGTGCCCGAGCTGGATGGCTCGCTGCTCGACAACATCGTCGACTACCTCACCTACGTGTTCGCGCCGATGGTGCTGCTCTGGGCCAACGGCTACCTGCCCGAGGGCGCCTGGGGCGGCGTGGTGGCCTGCTTGCCCCTGGTCGCCTCCTGCTACCAGTTCTGCCGCACCGACGCCAAGACCGACGACCACTTCTTCCTCGGCTTCCCGTCGTACTGGAACGTCGTCGCGTTCTACGTCGTCGTGCTCGAGCTGGGCGTCACCGCGACCACTGTGCTGCTGCTGGTCCTGGCAGTGCTGGTGTTCGTGCCGATCAAGTACGTCTATCCCTCGCGCACCGAGACGCTCTGGTACGCCAACATGGCCGGCGCGACCGCCTGGCTCGTGGTGTACGGCGTGATGACGGCGCTCCTGCCCGACGTACCCCTCTGGCCCACCGTGCTCTCGATCGCCTACCTGGCGTACTACGTCGCCGAGAGCCTCTGGCTCACCTTCCGCAGCGTCGGGAATTCGGTCGCGCCCGCGGCTGTTGAGCCCGCACCATGATCTCCATCATGAACCTTCGGTTCGACGCATCCCTCGCGACGCTGACCGGGCTGTCCTGCCCCTCAGCCGTCGTCGCGCGGGCTCTCGACGCGCGAACCTGACCCTTCTCCGTGAGTCCCCGGACCGCTTCGGGGGAGGGTCGTCCGACCCGCAGCGGTCCGTCTAGCAACGCACTCACAGAAAGCACAGTCATGGCCAAGCGCCAGTTCGTCCGCAGTAAGCCGCACCTCAACATCGGGACGATGGGTCACGTCGACCACGGGAAGACCACGCTCACCGCCGCGATCACCAAGGTGCTCGCCGACGCCGACCCGACCACCACGTCGTACGTCGCATTCGACGGCATCGACCGCGCGCCCGAGGAGGTCCAGCGCGGGATCACCATCAACATCGCGCACGTGGAGTACGAGACGGCCACTCGCCACTACGCCCACGTGGACATGCCCGGCCACGCCGACTACGTGAAGAACATGATCACCGGCGCGGCCCAGGTCGACGCCGCGATCCTCGTGGTCTCCGCGCAGGACGGCGCCATGCCGCAGACCCGCGAGCACGTGCTGCTCGCTCGTCGGGTCGGGGTGCCCTACCTCGTGGTCGCCATGAACAAGGCGGACACGGTGGCGGACCCCGAGCTGCTCGACCTGGTCGAGCTCGAGGTCCGGGAGCTGCTCTCGGAGTACGGCTTCCCGGGTGACGAGGTACCGGTCGTGCCGGTCTCGGCGCTCGGCGCGCTGAACGGCGAGGAGCGGTGGGTGCGTTCGATCCATGAGCTCCTCGCCGCTGTCGACGACTACGTCCCGCTGCCGGACCGGGCGTTCGAGGAGCCGTTCCTGATGCCGATCGAGAATGTGCTCACGATCAGCGGCCGGGGCACGGTGGTGACGGGAGCCGTCGAGCGCGGCGTCCTCGACGTCGGCTCGGCGGTCGAGGTCGTCGGACTCGGGCCCACGGTGGCCTCGACGGCGATCGGCATGGAGTCGTTCGGCAAGACGCTGGACGCCGTCCAGGCCGGGGACAACGCGGCCGTCCTGCTCCGCGGCGTACGCCGAGAGGAAGTGCGTCGCGGCCAGGTGCTCGTCGTTCCCGGCTCGGTGACGCCGCACGCCAGGTTCACCGCGAACCTGCACGCGCTCACTGCCGCCGAGGGCGGCCGGCACACGCCGTTCGCCGCCGACTACCAACCGCAGTTCTACTTCCGCACCACCGACGTGTCGGGGTCCTTGGACCTCGGTGACCTCGAGGTCGTCAACCCCGGCGACTCGGTGGAGGTGACGGTTGAGCTCGGCAAGGCGGTCCCGATGGAGCCCGGCCTCGGCTTCGCCGTCCGCGAGGGCGGCCGCACCGTCGCCGCGGGTGTGGTGACGGCGATCCTCGACTGAGGCCCACAGACCCGCTACCCGGGAAACCCAGGGCGGCCCCACGATCGGTCAGTCGTGGGGCCGCTCCGGCGTCGAGCCCGGGCTGGGAGTCAGCGCAGGGCGAGGCATCCCGACGTGGGCGGCGACCACGTCAGCGCAGCATGCTCGGCGATCCGGGCATCGAGGTTGGCGGCGATCTCGTCCGGCCACGGCTCGGTCCCGCGCGGGTCGAGCCGAACGCAGAGAATGATCTCCTCGATCACCGTCGAGAGCTGCTCACGGGTGTCGTCGAGCACGAACACCAACGCGTGCACGGCCCGCTCGGAGCGGCCGAGCAGCCGCACCCGGACCGACATCCGGTCGCCGGTGCGCAGCTCGTGCACGTAGGTCACGTGATGCTCGGCGGAGAGGTGGGCCAGCCCGAACTTGGTGGGCCAGTTGCTCGGGATGCCCACGCTCGCCAGCGACTCGTCCAATCCCTCGCTGCCGATCCCGAGGTAGTGGCGGACATTGAGCTGCCCGTTGTTGTCCTCGAAGGCGAGGGGGACGACTTGGACGGAGTACGCCGGCAGGGCGACGAGCTCTTCATAGCTGGGGACGGCAGGCATGCCGTCGACCCTAGGCGGTGGTCGCGGCTGCTCGGGTGGAGGACCACACTTGCTTGCATGAAGCGCGTCATCGTGGTGATGCTCGTCCTGGCCATCGCTCTGGACGTGGCGTACTGGTCGATCTGGTTCACCTCGCGCAACACCCTCGCCAGCGAGCACCGCGCGGCCTACTACGAGTTCGAGAACGCCTTCCCGCTCGCCGACCTCTGGCTCGGTCTCGCGTGCCTGTTGGCGCTGGTCGCCCTGCTGCAGCGCCGGGAGACGGCGCTGCTCTGGCTGATCTGTGCGGGATCCGCAGGGCTCTACCTGTTCGGGATGGACTTCCTGTACGACGTGGAGCACGGCATCTTCGCCAAGGGCGGCGGCGGGATCGTGGAAGCGTGCATCGTGGCGGTCACGCTGGTGTTCTCGGTCACCGTGCTGCGGTTCGCCTGGACCCGTCGCGATGCCCTGATCGCGGGTTCCGCGACGTAACACGCCCGTCACGTATCCGGTCCACAGTGTGCGTGTGACGACCGGCTCCACCGATCCCGCGCTGTGGGTCGGTCACGTCATCGTCTGCGGCCTGCACGACGAAGGTCTGAGGATCATCGAGCAACTGCACGCGAGCGGCGTGCTGACCGTCGCCGTCGACGACGAGCCCGACCCTCGGCTGGTAGCCGCGGCCACCGCACTCGGCGTACCGATCATCGCCGCCGACTCCCGCTTGCCCGAGAGTCTGATGGCAGCCGGCTTCGCCGGTGCCGTGGCCCTGATCTGTGTCGAGAGCGAGGACCTCCACACCCTGGCGACCGCGCTCGGCGCTCACGACCTGCGGCCCGACGTACGGATCGTCGTGCAGCTGCGCAACGCGGCGGTCGGCCGCGCGCTCGCTGACCTGGGGATCCGGGTGCTGGACGTCGCGGGGCTGGCCGCGCCGTCCATCGTCGAAGCATGCCTGCAGCGGGGGCGGCGGACCATCGTGCTCGGCGATGACGAGTACGTCGTGGTCGACACGCTCGTCAGGGTTCCGGGCACGTTGCGCGAGCTGTACGGCGACCTGGCCCCGATCGCGGTGGACCGTGGTGCGGGCGCGGGCGTCGAGATGACGCCCGGACGTGATCTGCCGGTCTCGCCCGGCGACCTGGTCACGGTGCTGGGCTCTCAGGCGGACATCGAGGCGGCCGGCCTGGGGCTGCGGCGCCGCAGGATCGACCACACCTCGTCCGGCGTCGTCGGAGCCCGCGGCATGCGGGCGCCGCGCCGGCGAAGGTCGTGGCTCAGTGATCTCTTCGCGGGGATCGATCGACGGGTGAAGATCGCCGTGCTCGCGCTGCTATCACTGGCCGTCGTATCGGTCGGTGTCCTGCTCGTCGGCTACGAGGAGCCGGACGGCCGACGGATGTCGCCGCTCGATGCGCTGTACTTCACGATCGAGACGATCGGCACCGTCGGCTACGGAGACTTCTATTTCCGCGACCAGCACTGGTGGCTGCGGCTGTGGGCGATCGTGCTGATGGTGGTCGGCGCGACGCTGGCCACGGTGTTCTTCGCGATGCTGACCAACATGCTCGTCAGCCGTCGGCTGGAGGAGTCGCTCGGCCGGCGTCGCATCACCGGCGTCGAGGACCACGTGGTCGTGGTCGGGCTGGGTTCCATCGGTCTCCGGACCGTGGAGCAGTTGGTGGCTGCTGAGGTGGAGACCGTGGTGGTGGAGGCCGAGATCGAGAACCAGCATCGGGCTCGGCTGCGCGCGCTGCGGGTGCCGCTGCTCACGGCGGACGCCACGAACGTGGATACCTGGAACCACCTGGCCCTGGACCGGTGCCGGGCCGTAGCGGTCCTCACCTCGAGCGACCTGGTCAACATCGAGACCGGCCTGGCCGTCCGGGACCGCCTGGGAGAGCGCTGGGAGACCGTGCCCGTCGTGCTCAGGCTGTTCGATCGTCAGTTGGCCGGCACCGTTGCCGCAAGCTTCGACTTCCGGCATGTGCGGTCGCCGGCGGCCCTGGCCGCGCCGTGGTTCGTGGGTGCCGCCCTCGGGCTGGAGATCGTCGAGACCTTCTACGTCGGCGACCAGCCGCTGCTGGTCGCGGTGCTGCGGGTGGTGAGCGGCCGTGGGCTCGATGGCATGGCGATGTCTCAGTTGGCGGCGCGGCTCAGAGTGGTCGCCCTGCGCCGCGCGGACGGCAGCACGGTCAGCCTCCCTCGGCGCGATACCCGCATGGCCGGCGGCGACACCGCCTACCTCGTCGGTCCCTACGAGGAGTTGTTGCGGCTGCTCCGGTCGGACGCCGCGAGGATCACCGCGCCCTAATCCTCCTGCACCCGGGCGACGGTGGGAGATGAACCCGGTTCGACTGTTCCGCGGTTGATCGGACACCGCCGCACGGGCCGCAGTCGAGGCCGCCTGGGCGCTTCGCGATGCGCTGCTGAGGGGCGGTCCCGTTTAGGGTTCTCGGTTGTGGCGCTCACGATCGGCATCGTCGGACTCCCCAACGCCGGGAAGTCGACGCTCTTCAACGCACTGACCAAGAACGACGTGCTCGCGGCCAACTACCCGTTCGCGACGATCGAGCCGAACGTCGGCGTGGTCGGCGTACCCGACGAGCGGCTGCCGCGGCTGGCCGAGCTGTTCAGCTCGGAGCGGGTCGTGCCCGCGACGGTCGAGTTCGTCGACATCGCGGGCATCGTGCGCGGCGCCTCTGAGGGCGAGGGGCTCGGCAACAAGTTCCTCGCCCATATCCGCGAGTCGTCGGCGATCTGCCAGGTCACCCGGGTCTTCCGCGACGCGGACGTCACGCACGTCGACGGTGAGGTCAACCCGGGCAACGACATCTCGACGATCCAGACCGAGATGATCCTGGCCGACCTCCAGACCGTCGACAACGCGCTGCCGCGGCTGGAGAAGGAAGCCAAGATCAAGAAGGAGTCCCAGCCGAAGGCCGCCGCGGTCCGCGAGGCCAAGGAGGCGCTCGAGGCCGGGACCCCGATCATCGCGACGAAGATCGACCGCACGCTGATCCGCGAGCTCTCGCTGCTCACGGCCAAGCCCTACATCTACGTCTTCAACTGCGACGCCGACGAGCTCGGCGACGAGGCGCTCAAGGAGGAGATGCGGGCGCTGGTCGCGCCGGCCGAGGCGATCTTCCTCGACGCCAAGTTCGAGGCCGAGCTGGTCGAGCTCGGCGACGACGACGAGGCCCGCGAGATGCTCGCCGAGATGGGCGTCGACGAGCCGGGCCTCGACGTACTCGCGCGGGTCGGCTTCGACACCCTCGGCCTGCAGACCTATCTCACCGCAGGACCCAAGGAGTCGCGCGCCTGGACGGTCCGCAAGGGCGCCACCGCCCCCGAGGCCGCCGGCGTCATCCACACCGACTTCCAGCGCGGCTTCATCAAGGCCGAGATCGTGTCGTACGACGACCTGATCGCCGCCGGCTCGATGCTCAAGGCCAAGGAGCTGGGCCGGGTCCGGATGGAGGGCAAGGACTACGTCATGCAGGACGGCGACGTGGTCGAGTTCCGCTTCAACGTGTGAATCGGCGCGATTCTCCAGCGGGCCAGCGATCTAGCGGACCCAGTCAGTCGGCACGGAGTCGGCAGATTTCAGGGTCGCCGATCCAGAGATTTGATCCATCCCGCGAACCTTTTCGTCATTCTCGACATCGAGATGGACATGAAGCCCTTCGATTCGTCCGGAACACGATGAACTACCAGACCTTGGTTCGAACTTTGACCGCTGCGACGGTCGCGGTGGGTGCGCCGCTACTCCTCGGCTCCTCCGTGCCAGCCCACGCAGCTGCGACGTGCCAGGGTCAGGCCGTCACCATCGAGGGCAGTGGCGATCTCACCGGCACGCCGGGCGATGACGTCATCCTCACCTCCGGCCACACCGTCGTGCGTGGGGGCGGTGGCAGTGATCTCGTCTGTGTCACCGGTGGGGCGGTGTGGGTCCTAGGCGAGCGCATCTCGGTGTTCTCGCAGGCGCCTGCTGGCACCGGAGCCACCGTCACCCTCTCCGCCACGTCGTACGCGTCCTACGTGGGATCGCCAGACCAGGACGAGCTGTCCGTGTACCCCACCATCCCTGCCGCGTTCGACTTCGACCTCACCTCGGGCGGCAGTGACACTGTCTTCGTGATGGCTCAGGACAACACGACTGTCGCGAGTCGCGGTGCAGTGCGGTTCGGACCAGGTTCGACCGAACTCGTCACCGCGGGTCTCAGGACCGCCGATGTCGACCTTGCGTCCGGAACGTTTTCCGTCGACGGCACTGTGTCCGGGACAGTCAGCGGTACCAGCAACGTCTATGCGTTTGGAGAGCAGATCCGCCTCCGAGGAGATAGCAGCGCGAACCGTCTGTACGCGCGCGGGTGCGACGTGGTCAGCAAGGGCGGGAAGGGTCCGGACGAAGTCGCCCGAGGTCGGTACGCCGACGCCCACGACATCGACGGGGTCCGCTGCCCCGATGGACTCGACTACACGTTCAAGGGCGGAGACGGGAACGACACCCTCAGGGGCACTACCCGCGACGACCGGATCCTGGGCGGCCCGGGCTACGACAAGGCCAACGGTCGAGGTGGTCATGACCGGTGTCGAGCAGAAGTCGTGAAGAACTGTGAAGGCTGAGGCACCTCGGGCCGGTTCGATGTCGACGACGCTTGGGGCAGCCCCCGCGAGATCATTGCCCGGCTTCACAGGCATCGTGATGAGTTGAGCCCACATGTCCCATCCTTCTCTGTCGCAATCAGATTGTGCCGATGTCGAAGTCGAGCACCAGTTCGGGCGCAGAGAACCCCTCGGCCAAGGCGATCCCGTGCACGTCGTGGGACTGCTCGCGAAACCAGATATCGAATGGCTCGGCCGAGGTCTTCAGAAGCGTGAACGCGATGTCCACGTCGTCGGCCTCAAGGTAGAGGATGGCAAGACTCCCGCCTGGTGCGGACTGGATCCAGACTGCCTCCCTGACGATGCCCGCGCGGCGCCGGGCGTCCTGGAAGGCCTCTCGGCGTTCACCCAGCCAGCACGAGGCCAGCGCCTGGGCACTCGCCTCGACCCGGTCAGGGGGCAGGAGGACCGCGAAGGCACGTTTCTGCATGCGATGGCTCGGGTCGCTCAGATGATCCAGCCGTGCCGTGGACTCTGTCGCCGGGGTCGGCTGATCATCCCGAGGACTGCGACGCGGCGAGGAGGGCGGCGATCACCTCACTGAAGTTCGCCATCGCGGCCTGGGGCTCGACCACCGGCAAGACCTCGACGTCCATGAACGGTGTGAACGGGTTCTCGGCCAGGATCCGGTTCAGCTCCGTCGAGTCGTCGAAGTCGGCGAGCATCAGGCCGCCGCCGGCGACGAAGAACTCCAGAGTGGAGAAGCGCTTCGAGTGGTTTTCGACCCACTGTCCCAACGCTCCCATCAGCATCGGGCCCGCCTCGACGGGCGCAACGTTCCTCGGACGATAGATGATGGCGACTCGCATGCCGGTGTCCTTCCATCCACGTGCCGTCGCTCGCCCTGGGAGGCGAGAATCCGGCGACACTCACTCGCGCTGACGCATGGATCGTGCTCGGATCAACCAGCGAAGACATCACTCGGTCGAGCGATGCACCACGGCCGCGAGCTCGACCCGGTTCGACACGCCGAGCTTGGCGTACACGTGCCGGAGGTGGGTGTTCACGGTGTGCGGCGAGATGTACATGCGCCGACCCACGGCGCTGTTCGTGAGCCCTTCGGCAACCAGTTGTGACACCGTCCGTTCGGTCGCGGTGAGGCTCCCCCAGCCTTCCGTGGGTCGGCTCCTGGACCCACGCGCACCGGGATGGGCGCCGAGCGAACGAAGCGCGGCCCGCACTCGGCCGGCCCAGGCATCGGCCCCCGCCTGCTCGTAGCGATCCAAGGCTTCGCGCAGCAGCCTCGCCGCTTCATCGAGCCGGCCGCCGTGCGCCAGCAGACGGGCCGCGTCCTCGCACCCACCGGCGTGCTCCACCAGGAGCGGTGCCTGACGGGCTACTGCGGCTCCCTCGATCAGCGCGTCGACATCGCCGTCGACCAGACCCCGGCAGCGCAGCGCCAAGCTGCGCACCGTGGGCACCTCCGGTGCCAGCGCGACCCCATCCGCGACGCAGTCGGCCACCTCCGTGGCGACGTCACGACGCCCCAGCGCCAAGGACACGCGCACGAGGTCCGGGGCGAGGATGCGGTGGTAGAAGCGGTTCTCGCGAGCCTCGTCGACCCGCCAGCAACGCAGCAACAGGTCGAAGGCTGCTTGCTGGTCGCCCTCGGCCGCCTTCAGGCCGGCTGCTGCGAACGCCAGGATGCCGGCGTTGTAGCTCAGCTGCTCGCCCTCCAGCGAACGGGCGAACCCGGCGGCCAACTCGTGTGCGGTCCGGAGGTCTCCCGTGGCCGTCGCGATGATGGTGCGGTATGCGAGCGACTGTGACGTCAGGAGCACGTTGCCTTTCTCCTTCGCGGCCTGGCCGCCGGCGATCAGGCCAGGCACTGCGTCGTCCCACTCGCCGATGGCAAAGGACGCCTGGGCATCGGCCATCAATGTGTCCGAGAGCCACCATGCGGAGCCGAACTCGTCGTCCAGGGCTGCCCGGAATGCTGCGCGCGCCTCGCTGACCAGGTCGCAGTCGAAGAGTGCCAGGCCGAGGAAGAACTGCGGCTGTAGCGGCAGGGACCTCGTGTCGGGCGAGTCGGCCGCGAGGGCGGCCGCGCGCCGCGCATGTGTCAGCGCCTCGTCGAAACGCCCTTGCCGTCCCACGGCCACAAGCAAGGCCGTCAGCGCCCATACCGACATCGCCGTGTCGCTCGCCTGCTCGGCGATGGCAAGCCCTCGGGCGGCGGCCGACTCACCTGCGCGAGGGCTCCCGGAGTAGGTGAGCGCCCAGCTCTGTTGGGCCAGCATCAGCACCTGGTCTGCAGGCCCGAGCGAGTCGGGGGCGGCGAGGCAGGCCTCGACCACGGTGATGAGCTCGTCGGCACGGTTCTCCAACGCCAGCGCGCCGACGAGAGCGACCCGCAACGGGATGTCCACCTCGGCGGCGTGCTTCCGGGCGAGCACAGCCTCGGCGCGCGACGACGCCTCGGCCACGCTCCCGGCGCGCAGCAGCGCCTGCACGACCTCCGCCGAGACCAGGTCAGCGTCGCGGTGGCCGCCCGGCAACAGCGACTCGGCGCGGCGGAGGAGTTCGAGGGTTACCGGCGGCGCTTGCCCCGACGCCTCACGGGCGGCGTCTCGCAGCCACTCGACAGCCTGCACGTCGCCGCGCTCTGCGCCGCGGATCAGGTGGTCGGCCACGTCCAGTCGGTCCGCGCCGGCGGCCATCAGCGCGACCGCAGCCTCGCGATGCAGGAGCCGGCGGGCCGGCGCTGGTACATGCTGGTAGATCGCATCGTGGACGAGCTGGTGCCGGAACGCCACCCGCTCGTCGACCTCCTCGAGCAGTTGGGCGTCGTACGCCTCACCCAGCTGCGCCACGACCTCGGCCGGCGACCGCCGGGCGACCGCGGCCACGTCGCGAAGCGACACCACGTCGCCCAGCACGGCCGTGACCTGCAGCAGGTCCAGCGTCGGCCTGGGCAGATCCCGCAGGCGGCGGATCACGAGTTCGCCTAGCGAGGCCGGCAGCTCCGAACTCGTCACGTCGATCCCGGCGGAGGTACGGCGCAGCATCCCGTCGTCGGTCAGCGAGCGCAGCATCGCGGTGGCCCACAGCGGGTTTCCGCCGGCTTTGGCCAGCATCGTCGTCAGGCCGGGTCCGGCGGGCGCCCCGAGCACGTGGGACGCCAGAGCCGCGACGTCGTCGGAGTCCAGCGATTGCAGGCGTAGGGTGTGCCCGCCACCGGCCGCCAGGTCGTCCAGCAACCGGACCACTTCGCCCGGGAGCGGCGACGGCCTGGTGGTCACGACGGCGAGCAGCGGAGCGAGCGGTAACTGTCGCACGATCGACAGGATCGTCAACAAGCTCGCGGTGTCCGCCCAGTGGATGTCCTCGGCGACCAGCAGCACGGGGCGTTCCGCGCACGCTGTGTCCACCAGATCGACTATCCGCTCGACCAGGTGGTACTGGACGTCGCCGACGGGCCTTGATGCGCTCCCGCCCTGGCCGGCCAGCAGCGCGCCGATCCCGGCGCTACGACGGTCGGGCGATCGGGCGCTCAGACCCAACGCAGCAGCGACCACCCCGAAGGGGCGGGTGCGCTCGAAGGGATGAGCGCGGCCGCAGAACAACGCCATGTCACGGGCCCGAGCGTCGTCGAGGATGGTCTTCACCAGACGGGTCTTGCCGATGCCGGCTTCGCCCTCGATCATCAGCACCGCCGCCGGGCCGTCGTGCAGCCGGGCGACTTCAGCCGCAGTCAGGGCGAGCTCCGCGTCCCGTCCGACCAGCCCGTCCGCAGACGCCATCAAGACGACCCCGCCACATGGCGAGTGTGTCCCACGCCGCACCCGAGGTCCAGGCTGTCCCGCCCGTCCGTCCGTCCCTCGACGAGCCGTCCGGGATCATGCGATCGAGTGATGTCTCCACTGCCGGTCCAGAGCACGATCGAAAGTGCTCCGTGACCGTCGACCGCAGAGGTCTGTCGGCGGACATCAACCCACTCCGCGCGAAGGACGAAACATGGCAAGAATGATTCTCACCCACGAGGTCTCCGACATCGAGCGCTGGCTCGAGGGCAAGGACGAGCGAGCCGCGGCTCTGGGGTCGGTCGGCTCCAACGTCATCGACCACGTCGCAGTGGACGGCACCAACCGGATCGCCGTCACGGCCGACATCCACGACCTGGACGGCTTGCAGGCCATGCTCGACTCGCCCCCACCCGACGTGGCCGCCAAGATGGAGGCGCACGGCGTGCTGCCTCCACTCACCGCCTACATCGAGAAGTAGTCCCGAGCTCAGCTGAGAGGAGCAGCCCATGGCAGTCAAGGTGATCGTCGAGTTGAAAGCCGAACCCGGCCGTCGCGACGAGCTCAAGGGCGTGATGCGCACGCTGCTCGCCGGGCTCGGCCCTGCCTTGAAGGAGAGGGGCTGCTTGGACAGCAGCTACTACGAGGTGGTCGACGATCCCGACACCCTCGTGGAGATCGCCGATTGGGAGACGACCGACGCGAGGGACGCCGTCATGAGTGACCCAGCGACCGCCGAGGCGATGGCGCCCGTGCTCGCGATATTGGCAGAGCCCTTCAAGGCCACGGTCGTCCACGTCGACTGACTGCGGTGGTCGGGCGATCGTCGGCGCAGTCGTCGTCTGCTCGACCGGGGCCGTGCGCCGCGCGTACGACGATGAGGGAGGTGCGAGGACAGCCGCTCAGAGTCTGCTCCGTCGAGATAGCTCGGTCGGGGTGGCTGAGCGATCAGGCGGCGCCGGTTCCCGCCTGCACGACGGTCCCCGACGGGGTGGAGTAGCCCGCACCAGGAGTGTCGAAGCCGCCATGATGGTGCCGTGACCACCGCCGACGAGCTCTCGCCCGCCGAGCTGGCCCGGATCACCCCTGCCGAGCAGTACCGGCTCTACCGCAGGGCGCTGGTCGTGGTCGTCGTCTGCCAACTCTTCGGCGGTGCCGGGCTGGCCGCCGGCGTGACCGTCGGAGCCCTGCTGGCCCAGGACATGCTGGGCGGCGACGGGGTCGCCGGTCTCCCCGCCGCACTGTTCACCCTCGGGTCCGCGCTCACAGCCTTCACCGTCGGCCAGATCGCCCAACGGGCCGGACGCCGTACCGGTCTCGTGGCCGGGTTCTTCGCCGGGGCCGTCGGCGCCGCCGGCATCGTGATCGCCGCGGTCCTCGACAATCCACCGCTGCTGTTCGTCGCGCTCTTCGTGTACGGCGCGGGGACGGCAACCAACCTGCAGGCCCGCTACGCCGGCACCGACCTCGCTCCGGCCACCAGCCGGGGCACCGCGGTATCTGTCGCGCTCGTGGCGACCACGTTCGGCGCGGTGGCCGGACCCAACTCCGTCGGCGTCCTCGGTGAGCTCGCCAGCTCCCTTGGCATTCCCGTCCTCGCCGGCCCGTTCCTGCTCGCCTCCCTCGCCTTCGCGGTCGCTGGGTTGGTGCTGTTCGTGTTCCTGCGGCCGGATCCGCTGATTCTGGCTCGACGGCTGGCCGAGCTCCGGTCCAGCTCCGCCCCGGCGGACGACCGCGACGGACAGCACGCGGCTGCGGCGTACGTCGACCCGAACGAGTCGCCGGTCGGCTCGGGGCGCGGGGTCGCCGTCGGCGCGACGATCATGGTGCTGACCCAGATCGCCATGGTCGCGATCATGACGATGACCCCGGTCCACATGCGGCACCACCACCACAGCCTCGACGAGATCGGGTTCGTGATCGGCATGCACATCGGCGCGATGTTCCTGCCGTCGCTGATCACCGGTCCGCTCGTCGACCGGCTGGGCCGGATCCCGATGGCGATCGCCGCCGCGGTCACGCTCCTCGCCGCAGGGCTGGTGGCGGCGTTCGCGCCCGGCACCTCGATGACCCAACTGACCCTCGCGCTCGTGCTCCTCGGGCTCGGCTGGAACTTCGGCCTGATCAGCGGCACCGCCCTCATCGTCGACGCCACGACCTTGCAGAACCGGGCGAAGACCCAGGGATCCGTCGACGTCCTGATCGCGCTCTCCGGTGCCGGCGGTGCGGCGCTGTCGGGGATCGTCGTCGGCGTGTCCAGTTACGCGACCCTGGCGCTCGCCGGCGGCTTCCTCGCGCTGGCGCTCCTCCCGGTGGTGGTGTGGTATCAACTGCCGCGCGCGACTCCGGCCGAGTCGGAGCCGGCACCCACGGCCTGACGGCAGCCGCGTCAGCCCACTACGCGGACGATCTCCGCTTGGCGCACCAGGAACGCCGCCTCGTCCATCCGCTTGCGCCGCAGCCACGTGGTCACCTCGGTGTTGCACTTGCTCGCGTTGCACGAGCCGCACGCGGGCACCACGTTGGTGACGGTGTAGCGGCCGCCCCGCGAGATCGGCAGCATGCAGTCCTTCTGCAGAGCCGCGCCGTCGCCCCCGCAGTAGGCGCAGCCTCCCCACGCCTCCATGAGCGCCTGCCACTGCTCGTCGGTGAGGTCGTGGGTCACCTTGGCCATCCGGCGCTGCCGCCGGCGCGCGTACGTCGCGGAGCGGGAGCGGGAGGCCACGGGGTGACGCTAGAACTGGCGGCTCGACGTCGCCGCCCGGCGCGCCGTCGCCCTGCCCTCGTAGCCCTCGTAGCATGGCGACGCTCACCTGCGCGGGTGGGCAGGAGGTCACCCCATGCAGGTTCCCGCACCGTTCGAGTACGCGCGGGCCACGAGCGTCGATCACGCCATCGCGCTGCTGGAGCGGTTGGGTGACGAGGCTCGGGTGGTCGCCGGCGGGCACAGCCTGTTGCCGATGATGAAGCTGCGGCTGGCGAACCCCGAATACCTCGTCGACATCAACGACCTGCACGACGAGCTCGGCTACGTCGCCGTGGAGGAGCGCGAGGTGCGGATCGGAGCGATGACCCGGCACCGCGAACTGCTCGAGAACGACGAGTTGAACGCGGTCTTCCCGATCTTCCGCGATGCCGAACGGGTGATCGCCGACGTACCCGTGCGCAACCGCGGCACGCTCGGAGGTGCCCTGTGCCAGGCGGACCCGTCCGAGGATCTGAGCAGTGTCTGCACCACCCTCGACGCCCGGTGCGTGATCCGGGGCAGCGCGGGCGAGCGGGTGGTGTCGATGGACGACTTCCACCGAGGGCCCTACCAGACCGCGGTCGGTCAGGCCGAGGTGCTGACCGAGGTCCGGATCCCGGTCCGCGAGCCCGGCAGCAGCGCCTACACCAAGGTCGATCGACGGGCCGGCGACTGGGCGGTGGTCGCGGTCGGCGCGGCGGTGTGGCTCGACGGTGAGGTGATCGCCGACGCACGGGTGGGGCTGGCCGCCGTCGGCCCCAACACGACCGGGATCCCCGAGATCAGCGAGGCGCTGCGTGGCCGGCGTCCCGACGAGGAGGCCTGGCGCGTCGCGGGCGAGATCGCCGCACGCAGCTGTACGCCGGTCACCGACGGCCGCGGGACCGAGGACTACAAGCGCCACCTGGCGGACGAGCTCACCCGCCGTACGCTGCGCACGGCGGCGCGACGAGTGGCCGAGCAGGTCGGCCGATGAGAGTCAGCATCACGGTCAATGGCGAGCTCGCCACTCGCGAGGTCGAGGCGCGGCTGCTGCTCGTCCACTTCCTGCGCGAAGAGCTCGGCCTCACTGGCACCCACTGGGGCTGCGACACCTCCAACTGCGGGGCCTGCGTGGTTCTGTACGACGGTGAGCCGGTCAAGTCCTGCACGGTCCTGGCCGCGATGGCCGACGGACACGAGGTGCGCACCGTCGAGGACCTCGAGCGGGAGGGCGTCCTCGACCCGGTGCAGCAGGGGTTCATGGAGTGCCACGGGCTGCAGTGCGGCTTCTGCACGCCGGGCATGCTGATGTCCGCCCGCGCGCTGCTCGATCGCGACCCGCGGCCCAGCGACCACGCGGTCCGCGAAGCGATCTCGGGTCAGATCTGTCGCTGCACCGGCTACGCGAGCATCGTGCGCTCCGTGCAGTGGGCGGCCGAACACGGACAACACCAACAGCAGGAGCTCGCGTGACCACCGAGGTGCGCGGGCACGGCCGGATGCTCCGCAAGGAGGACCGGCGGTTCGTGCGCGGGGCCGGGCGATTCACCGACGACATCCAGCTCCCCGGCATGCTGCACCTGGCGGTGCTGCGCTCCCCGGTGGCCCACGCCCGCGTGGTGAGCGTCGACACCACGGCAGCGGCCGCCCACCCCAAGGTCAAGGCGGTCGTGACCGGCGCGATGCTCGCCGAGCGAGGCCTGGCCTGGATGCCCACGCTGTCCGGTGACCAGCAGGCGGTGCTCGCGACCGACAAGGTGCGGTTCCAGGGCCAGGAGGTCGCCTTCGTAGTGGCCGAGGACCGCTACGCGGCGCGCGACGCCCTCGAGCTGATCGACGTCGAGTACGACCTGCTGCCGCCCGTCGTCGACGTACGACGCGCGCTCGACCCCGACGCGCCGCTGATTCGCGACGACGTCGAGGGCAAGCACGACAACCACTGCTTCGACTGGGAGACCGGCGACGCCGAAGCCACCCGCCGGGTCTTCGACGCCGCCGACGTGGTCGTCGAGCAGGAGATCGTCTTCCCGCGTGTCCACCCGGCGCCGCTGGAGACCTGCGGCGCGATCGCCGACTACGACCGCATCGACGAGCGGCTCACGCTCTGGTGCACGACTCAGGCGCCGCACGCCCATCGCACGCTGTATGCCGATTTCGCGGGCATCCCCGAGCACCGGATCCGGGTCGTGTCGCCCGACATCGGCGGCGGCTTCGGCAACAAGGTGCCGATCTACCCGGCCTACATCTGCGCGATCGTCGGCTCGATGATCACCGGGCGGCCGGTCAAGTGGGTCGAGGACCGCACCGAGAACCTCACCGCCAGCGGCTTCGCCCGCGACTACGTGATGCGCGGCGAGATCGCTGCGACCCGCGACGGGCGGATCCTCGCGGTGCGCAGCCAGGTGCTCGCCGACCACGGTGCCTTCAACGGCACGGCCGCGCCGATGCGGTTCCCGGGTGGGTTCTTCGGGGTCTTCACCGGCAGCTACGACCTCGAGGCGGCGTACTGCTCGATGACCGCGGTGCACACCAACAAGGCGCCCGGCGGGGTCGCCTACGCCTGCTCCTTCCGGATCGCCGAGGCGGTCTACCTCGTCGAGCGCCTGGTCGACCTGCTGGCCGACGAACTCGAGGTCGATCCGGTGGCGCTGCGGCTGCAGAACTTCATCCGGCCCGATCAGTTCCCCTACACGAGTCGGACCGGCTGGGTCTACGACTCCGGCGACTACGAGACCACGATGCGCGAGGCGCTGCGGATCGCCGGGTACGACGAGCTTCGGCGCGAGCAGGCCGAACGACGGGAGCGGGCGCAGGCGGGCGAGGCCGGACTGAGCCTGATGGGGGTCGGGGTCTCGTTCTTCACCGAAGCGGTCGGCGCGGGACCGCGGGAGACGATGGACATGGCCGGGCTCGGGATGGCCGACGGCTGCGAGGTGCGGATCCACCCCAGCGGCAAGGCGACGGTCCGGCTCTCGGTGCAGACCCAGGGCCAGGGCCACGAGACGACGTTCGCGCAGATCGTGGCCGAGGAGATCGGCATCCACCCCGACGACATCGACGTGATCCACGGCGACACCGACAACACGCCGTACGGCCTCGGCACCTACGGCAGCCGTTCCACCCCGGTCTCCGGTGCGGCCGCCGTGCTCGTGACCCGCAAGATCCGCGACAAGGCGCGGCTGATCGCGGCGCACCTGCTCGAGGTCGCGCCCGACGATCTCGAATGGGAGCGCGGCGTGTTCTCGGTGCGTGGGGTGCCCGGTGCCCAGGTGACCATCGAGGAGATCGCGCGCAAGGCGCACGGCCCGGGCGACCTGCCCGAGGGGCTCGAGGGTGCGCTGGAGGCGCAGATCTCCTACAGCCCGAGCAACCTGACCTACCCCTTCGGCGCCTACATCTGCGTGGTTGACATCGATCCGGGCACCGCTGCAGTGACGGTGCGGCGGTTCGTCGCCGTCGACGATTGCGGCACCCGCATCAACGAGATGATCGTGGAGGGCCAGATCCAGGGCGGGCTCACCGACGGGGTCGGCATCGCGCTGATGGAGATCGTCTCCTTCGACGAGCAGGGCAACTGCCTCAACGCTTCGCTCATGGACTACCTCATCCCCACCGCGCTCGAAGTCCCCGACTGGGAGAACGGCGCCACGGTCACGCCGTCGCCGCACCACCCGATCGGGGCCAAGGGCGTGGGCGAGTCGGCCACGGTGGGCTCGCCGCCCGCGGTCGTCAACGCGGTCATCGATGCCCTCGAGCCGTACGGCGTCCGCCACGTCGACATGCCGCTCACGCCGTCGCGGGTGTGGGAGGCGATGCGCGGCAACGCGGCGCCGCCGTACTGATGTGCTCCGTCGGGGTGGGCTAGGTTTCGCGGCACCATGACTCCCACGCAGCTGCGCGCCTTCGCGACGGTGGTCCGGCTCGGCTCGGTCAAGGCCGCCGCCGCCGATCTCGGCGTGACCGAGGCGGCCGTCTCGCTCCACGTCGGCCAGCTGCGCAAGGAGCTGGGCGACCAACTGTTCAACCGCACCGCGTCCGGGCTGGCGTTCACTCCCGGCGGGCTGCGGCTCGCCTCGCGCGCGGTGGAAATGCTCGGCCTCCAGGACCGCACCGTGCTCGAAGTCCGGGAGGCCGGCGCCGGGCGCCGGCTGCTCCGGCTCGGCACCTCCGCCCTCTTCGCGGAGTACGCCGCACCCGGGCTGATCAGCCTGTTCGCCGAGCGCGCCAAGGATCTCGACGTCGAGCTGAGCGTGCATCCGACCGCCGACTTCGAGCGGCTGCTGGTCACCCGGACCGTCGACGCCACGATCGGGCCTCGCCCGGCTCGCTCCGACTCGACGATCGCGAGCACGCTGTTCCTCAATTACGAGGTGGTCGCGGTCGTCGCACCCGACCACCAGTTCGCCATCACCGAGCCGAGCGTGCCGCAGCTGCGCGACCAGACCTGGCTGCTCGGCCCGTCGGCAGCCGAGGCGTCCGGCGTGATCCCCGGGCTGGTCCGGCGGCTCGGCGTCCCAGAGGAACACCAGCAGATCTTCCAGTCCCACGCGGCGGCGCTCGACGAGACCAAGCGGGGTCGCGGGGTGAGCCTGACCCTGTCCTTCACGGTCGCCCACGACCTGGCCGCCAAGAACCTCGCCCGCGTCCCGGGTCGGCACCTGCACGCCCAGGGCGCCTGGAACATCTCCACCCTCCCCGGCCAGCAGGCGACTCCCGCTGCCGAGGAGATGACGCGCTTCGTCACCACCCCACGCGCGATCCAGTCGATGCTGCGTGGCCGCGCTGTTGCGCACGGGCGGTTCCACCCCGCCGTACACGTGACTCTTTGGAGCTGAGCCGGCCGCCGGCGGGACGGAATCCCAACATATGTTGGGATTCCTGACGTTCTGGGCCGTTGCAATGCCCAAGAACGTCAGGAAATGCCTTGGGCCTGGAGCTGGTGTTGCAGGAATCCCAACATCTGTTGGGATTCATCCACCGGGGCAGCATCGCCGTGCCTCGGGAGACGCTGGGGCCACCTAAGCGATCTGTTGATTCGCGGTTGAACGCGGCCGCGGTCGGGGCGAGAGTGACGGTCATCACCGCCTCGAAGGGGGAGTAGCAGGGTGGCTGAGGAGTCGCGCCGCGCGGGCAATCCACGGATGGCCGAGCTGTTCAAGGACGCACCCAAGACCGGCAAGAGCCCGACGGTCTTCGCCTTTCCGCAGGTCGTCGAGTTCCTCGGCGTCGCCGGGCAGCCTGTGCAGGGGCCGTGGCCGCCGCACCAGGAGCCGCGGCCGGACCCGACCGACATCGACAGCGGGCCGGTGGCCATCCCGGACCCAGCTGGCCAGCCCACCGACCAGCCAACCGCACAGCCACCAGGGGTGAGGCCCTGATGTACCCGGCCAGGTTCCGGTACGAGATGCCGCGCAGCATCGACGAGGCGATCTCGCTCCTCAAGGCGGGCCAGGGCGAGGCCAAGGTGCTCGCCGGCGGTCAGAGCCTGGTGCCGCTGATGAAGCTCCGCTTCGCCAGCCCCGAGCTGATCGTCGACATCAACGGCCTACCCGGCCTCGACCATCACGTGCAGGACGCCGACGGCACGATCCGCATCGGCGCGCTGTGCCGGCACGCGGCCCTCGAGCGCTCCGCCTTGTTGCCGGCCAAGCAGCCGACGATGGCGGCCGCCGCGCCGCTGATCGCCGATCCGATCGTGCGCACCCGCGGCACCTTGGTCGGCTCGCTGTGCCACGCCGACCCGCAGGGTGACTGGGCCAGCGTGGTCACCGCCCTCGGCGGACACGTCGTCGCCCAGGGGTCGGGGGGTCGCCGACGGATCGCGATCACCGAGTTCGTCACCGGCCCGTTCCAGAACACCCTGGAGTACGACGAGATCGCGGTCGAAGCCGTGATCCCGGCCGCCCAGGGCACGCTCGCCGGCGGCTACCTCAAGCTCGAGCGGCGGGTCGGCGACTTCGCCACCGCCGGCGTCGCGGTCTCCCTCGACCTCGTCGGCGGGCAGGTCGCCAAGGCCGGCATCGGGCTGACCGGCGTCGGCAGCGCGACGATCGACGCCCGGGACGCGGCCGACTCGCTGGTGGGTCGCCCCCTCGACGGAGCGGGCATCGGCCGAGCCGCCGAACTCGCCGCGGAGGTGGCGTGCGTGCCCTACGACGTGGTGAACACCGCCGAGGCGCGGGGCCTTGCGGCGGGCAAGCCGCGATCGTTCATGCACGTGATCCGCCCGGAGATCGCGCTGCCGGATGCGGCTGAACAGTCGCAAATCCTCGCACGGATCGAGCGCGAGCGCACCGAACGCGCAAATGCTCGCCGGTCGGCGAAGGCTGTGAATGATGCACGTGCCGCACAGGAGCGTGCCCAACAGCAGCAAACTCAGCAGGCGCTGGGGGCGATGGCCGCCGCCGCATCGGTATTCGGAAAGAAGGATGCCCCCGCGCAGGAAGACGGCGACGACGCCAAAGCGAAACTCTCCGGCCTCGCCGATGTGTTCGACCATCGCGGCCTGCGTCAGTTGTGTCCCGGT
>ERZ761607.715-NODE-715-length-51495-cov-5.821617_pt1 | contig 51495 bp, 41 predicted proteins | sample MGYA00511164_ERZ761607 | MGnify/ENA primary metagenome ERZ761607 (study PRJEB28899, sample SAMN02445080) | bioreactor sludge metagenome | biome: EBPR sludge | place: Australia: Brisbane, Thorneside Wastewater Treatment Plant | collected 2011-06-22 ...
TGGCGTCCTCGTTGGACTGACCCGTGTCGGTCGCGAGGTCCGGGATCGGGGTCGAACCCTCCTTCGGGTCGGTGGCGCCGGGCGGGAACATCACCAGGCTGCGATAGACCAGCGAGCCGAGGTAGGAGATGTCGCGTCCGGAGTAGACCCGCTGCGGGTCGAGGGTCTGGGTGACGGCCTGCTCGAGCGAGAAGACGGTGCCGCCCTGGACGGCCTCGGTCCGCTCCTGCGGAGTGGTCTGGGCCGGGCCGTCGTCGCCGCCACCACCGCCGCACCCTGCGACACCGAGGGCGAGCGTGGCCGCGGCCACCGCGGCCAGCCACTTCCGTTGTGAGGTCATGCCGGTCTCCTTCACGGGTCGTGTGGAGCTCCGAACGGCCGGGGCGTACGGCAGACCCGGCCGCTCGGATATCCCCTCCGAGGGGCTCACGCGGGCGAGCCGTCGGGCCTCCGGCGTACCCGCTCCACATCTGTCACCGTCATCCCGTGCACCGCTCGTCACCCCGACTCATCGATGCCATCGATGACAAACCGGCAATGGTGACCTACCGGTGACCCCACCGTGTCCGACCCGTGACCGAAAGGTCCGTGGGCGAGCGGTGCACAGGTCAGGCCAGGCCGAGCTCGTCGGCCTGGACGACGACCGCGCGGCGGTTGGGCAGCTCGAGCTTGGCCAGGATCGCCGAGACGTGGTGGTCGGCGGTCTTCGGCGAGATGTAGAGGCGGTTGGCGATCTCGTTGTTGGAGAGCCCGCGCGCCACCAGCCGAGCGACGTCGAGCTGTCGGTTGGTGAGCCCGCCGGGGTTGGCGCGGGTGCTCTCCCGCGGCCGCTGCGGAACGGTGGCCAACCCCTCCTGGCGCAGGGCCACCCGGAGCCGGTCCGCCGTACCGATCGCGCCGAGCTTGTCGAGCTGGGTCACTCCGCGGACCCGGTCCTCGGCGCGCGGCGAGTCCGACCAGGCCATCGCCTCGGCGAAGGGGTCACCGGTCAGGTGCCACCAGGCGGCGGCCTCGGCATGCTGGCCCTCGAGGGAGAGCCGGAACGGCTCGGCCACCTCGGCCGGCAGCTCGATCGGCAGCCCGATCCGGCGCAGCCAGACGGCCAGGTTGCCGGCTGCCCACCCCGCGCCCGGCGCCGTCCCGAGCACCGGCAGCTGGGCAACGGCGTACTCGCTCACCCGCGGGTCGGCGCGCTCGGTCATCCACACGACCTCCGCCAACGCCGCCAGCACGGCCAGCCTGCGCAGCGGCTCATCCAGCCGTTCCGCCAGCGCCCAGGCGTCGTCGATCTCTGACAGCGGCGCCTCGTCGCCGCGCCGCAGGGGTACGAGCCCGGTGACCAGGTGCGGCCAGAGGGTGGCGAACGGCATGCCGCGGGCGTCGAGCACCGAGGAGGCGTCCTCCAGCGCGGCGTTCCAGTGGCCACGGACGAACTGCAGCCGGGTGCGGACGCCGGTCTGCCAGTGCCGGCAGATCGGGATGTCGCGCTCGAAGGTGAACGGCAGCGACTCCTCGAGCACTCGTTCGGCGGCCCGGTAGCGACCGTGCTCGACATCGAGGTTGGCCAGGTTGGAGTAGACCGTGGAGGCGAGCTCGTCGAAGCCGTGGGCGCGGGCCGCCTCCATGTGGTCGACGAGCCGGGAGCGGGCAGCGTCGTCGCCGCCGACGAGTGCATGGGCGTCGTCGATGACCCGCCGCCTCAGCTTGAGGAAGTCCTCCGGCTCCTCGTCGATGACGTCGCCCACCTGACGCAGGCAGTCGAGGGTGAGCCCGGCGTCGCTGCGCATGTAGGCGAGGTACGCGCGGGTCGTACGCGCGTGCCCGTACGCCAGCCGCGAACCCGCCTCGGTGGCGATCGCGGCGGCCTGGTCGAGGTGGCTCTCGGCCTCGCGGCGACGGGCGTTGTAGTACTCGTAGATCGCCACCGCGGCGTGCGCATCGGCCAGCCCGGCGTCGTCCCCGGCCTCCTGCCAGAGCGCGAAGGTGGCTCGCGCGTTGCCGATCGCCTCCTCCAGCCGGCTGGTCATGTACTGCTGGTAAGACAGCGCCAGCAGCAGCTCGGCGCGGTCGCCGGGCGTCGCCTGGTCGAGGTGTTCGAGCGCGATCTCGAAGAACCGGCCCGCCTCGCTGTGAGCGCCCGCCCGGATCGCGTCGGCGGCCGCCTCGCGGGCGTACGTCGCGGCGCGCGCCGAGTCGCGGGCCAGGACCGCGTGGTGGGTGAGCAGCGCCGGCTCGCGCGGCTCGACGAGCTCCAACGCCTCGAGCAGCCGTCCGTGCAGTCGACTGCCACCGCCCGGCGGGATGGTGCTCTCGAGGGCGAGACGGGCCAGCTCGTGCCGGAACACGATGCCGGTCTCGGTGCGGGACAGCAGCCCGGTGTCGTCGAGCCGGCGCAGGGTCGGCAGGTCGACGCCCAGCCGGGGCAGCACCCGGTCGTCGAGCCGGTCCGGTGCGGTTGCGACGAGCTGGAGGACCTCGAAGTCCTCGGTGGGTACGTCGACGACCCTGGCCAAGATGGCGTCGCGGACCGACGAGGGCATCGGCAGGCCGGGCTCCTTGACCACCTGGGTCACGAAGAACGGGTTGCCGCCGGTCACGGCGTGCACCCGGGTCGCGTCGAGCGCGGTGTCGTGGGCGAGCCGTTTCACGGCGTCGACGCTGAGCGGCGCCAACTGCAGGGTGCTGAGCCCGTCGAGCGTGGCGAGGTCGCCCAGCAGCGGCCGGGCCGCATGCCTGGGACCGATCTCGGTGTCGCGGTAGGTGACGAGCAACAGCATCGGCATCGTCTCGATGCGCCTGGCCAGGAAGCGCAGGACGTCGACCGACGCCGCATCCACCCAGTGCACGTCCTCGACGACGAGCAGGGTGGGCTGTTGGCGAAGTACGTCGAAGACCTGCTCGCACACCTCGGGCAGCAGCGCGTCGTCCCGCCGTCCGACGTCCTCGAGCCCCGGCACGTGCGCGAGGTCGCGGAACGGGCCGAGCGGGCGGGGGGTGAACAACGGGTCGCAGTGGGTGCGCAGCACCCGCAGTCCGCGCGCATCGGCGTACACCGCGTCCACCAGGGCCGACTTGCCTGCACCTGAGTCACCGGTCAACGCGAAGCCGGCGCCCTGGCCCCCCGCCGCGACCTGCGCGGCGGCGGAGCCGAGGACGTCGACCTCGCGCTCACGTTCGAGCAGCTCCACACCGTCAATGTAGGGCTGTCCGGCTCGGGTGCCGAGAGATTTCTCGTCGGTCATCTCCACCCCTCTGTTGGGCGTGAGTTGCCCCTACTGCTTGGTCGTGTCCCGGTCGGGGCCACCCGCGAGCCGGTCCCGGCCGCTGCCGCCGACGAGGCGGTCCCTGCCCCGCTCGCCGTACAGACGGTCCTTGCCGGCCCCGCCCTGGATGCGGTCGTTGCCGTCACCGCCGCAGACCACGTCGTCGCCGCCGAGACCCTTGACGACATCGTGGCCGCCGAGCGCGACGATCACGTCGGCCTTCGCAGTGCCCTTGAGGCGATCCTTGCCGTCGGTTCCGACGATGGTCGCGGTGCGGCCGCCGCAGGTCGGGGTCGCCGCCGGTTGTGGGGCGGCGGCCGTGTCGCCGAGGAAGCCGTAGACGACGGCGCTGGTGTTGGTCTTGCCGTCGTCACCGGCCACGATGATCCGACCACCGGCCTGGACCCCGACGCCGTACCCCGTGTCGAGACCGCCGGGGACCCGGGTCGTCCCGCCCGTACCGAACGAGGCGTCCGGCGTGCCGTCGGCTCCGAACACCGAGACGAAGTAGTCCTCGCCGGCGTCGGTGTAGCCGAGTGCGACGACGCCGCCCTGGGGCCGCAGGCTGACCGCGTAGAAGTCCTCGTCGTTGCCGAGGTCGACCCGCGCGCCGCCGGGCCCGCCGAAGGTCGCGTCGACGTACCCGGTCGGCAGCAGTCGGACCACGGTGGCGTCGTAGTCGGCAGAGCGGCTGTCAGCGGCCACGACCACCTTGCCGTCCGCCTGGAGGGCGAGGTCCTCGCCGCCGAAGACGCCGGACACGGTCGCCTCGCCGTCGCCGCCGCCGTACGTCTTGTCGTAGCTGCCGTCGATGTTGAGGCGGTAGACGTTGAGCGAGCCGCTGCTGCCGATGTAGCCGGTCAGCAGGATCTTGCCGTCGGACTGCACCGCGACCGCCTCGCCGAAGTCGCGGGAGGCGCCGCCGATGCCGAGTGCGCCGTCCTGGTCGAACGTCGGGTCAAGCGTGCCCTGCGTGGTCAGGCGATAGATCGCCGCCTGGCCGCCATCAGCGGAGGTCGTGCCAACGACCACGATCTTGCCGTCCGGCGCGATGGCGACGTCGTTGGCGTACTCCTCCCCCGCGCTGTCGATGGGCGTGTACCCGTCGCCGCCACCGAAGCTCGGGTCGAGGGCGCCGGTGGGCAGCAGCCGCCAGACCGCGGCGTCGTAGTTGGCGTAGGTGCGACCGACCACGACGATCTTGCCGTCCGGCTGCACCGCCGCCGCCGATGCGTACTCCGCGGCGCCGCCGGGACCGTCGAGGCGGCGGTAGCCGAACGAGGTGTCGCGGGAGCCGTCGCGGTTGAGCCGGAAGACCAGCGCGTCCTGATCCGGGCCGAGCACGGTGTAGCCGACCCCGATCACCTTGCCGTCGGGCTGCAGCGTCATGCCGTACGCCGACTCGTTGATGCCTTCGTCGACCACCGCCAGCCCGCCGGCCCCGAAGCCGGGGTCGAGCGCCGACGAGGCGGCGTGCGTCGCGGTCCCCGCAAGCGTCGTGGCGGCGGTGGCGAGGGTGACGAAGGTGGCGCCGGCGGCGAGCCGGCGTACGACGCGGGCCGTCAGAACCCTGCGGCCCTGTGGGATGTGAACTCGGCGGCGTGGTTTCTCGCGATCGAAGATGTAGCGGGTCATGAGGACTCCTGGATGCATCGGCGGCCCTGTGCCACCGGGGTGCACCCACCGTCGCTGTCCGGGACGTCCCCTCACATCGGGAGCAGGTCCCTACATTCGCTGAGGAGCCCTAGGGGTCAGCCAGTCGCGGAGGCGCGGCTGTCGACGTCGACGCCGCCGGCCAGGTCACCGCACTCGACGAGCGCTGTGTGGTGGTGGCTGAGATAGTCGCGGGCGCCGGCATCGCCGGTGGAGGCCTCGGCCACACCGCGCCAGTGCGCCCGGCCGAGGACGACGGGGTGACCAGGGCGGCCGTGGTACGACGCACGGGCGAGGGCCTCGTCTCCCTCGCGCTCAGAGAGCACGCGTCGTACCACGGCCGCGGTCAGGTCAGGCAGGTCGACCAGACTCACCACGGCGGCCTCGGCGTCGCTCCCCAGGAGCGACTCGAGACCGGTGCGTAGTGAGGCCGACATGCCCTCGGCCCAGTCATGGGCGACGACGACGTCGACGCCGAGGCCGTCGAGGAGGCGAACCGCCTCGTCGGCCCCGGCGCCGAGCACCACCGTCACCCCGGTGCATCCGCCGTCCTGCAGGACCTCCACCGCGTGCTGCACCCACGACGTCCCGTCGGCGTCGTGCACGAGCGCCTTGGGCCGGCCCATACGGGTGCCGGCCCCGGCGGCGAGAAGGAGGCCCTGCGCGTTCAGCGGACGAACGCCTGGTCGTAGAGCGACCGGAGCTCGCCGGTCGCCGGGCCACTGTTGCCGCACACCGCGACCATGCCGTCGGTCGCGGAGACCAGGTAGGTCTTGCCTTGCTCGAATTCGACGGACTGGATCAGTGCGCCGAACTCTGCCGGTGGAGCGGTCACCTGGACAGTCTCACCCACCTCGCCGGTGAAGACGTCGGTCGTCTGCAGGGTGACCATGTCGCCGTCGATCGAGGTGACGGTGCCCTCGAAGGCCTGGGTGCCGGCGCCGATGAAGCTCGCGGCGGGGGACGCGCAGCGCAGGCCGTCGGGGATCGAGGCGGTCAGCTCGGTGGTGACCCCCGGGAGGGGTGCACCCGCCTCGAGGGTGGTCTCGCCCGAGCTCGCGGTCGGGGACCCGTCCGCGGTGGGCGCACCGGAGCCACTGCCACCGAGACCGGAGAGGGCGTAGCCGCCGACTCCGACGATCACGGCGGCGGCCGCGGCGGCCACCAGCCAGGTGAACCGGCTGCGGCCGTGGGTGCCGGTGGCGCGATCGCCGCCGGCCTCGGGTCGGATGTCGAGATCAGAACTCATGATGTCCCCCACGAGACTCGCGAGAGCGGCCGGGTCGGCCGGGGGGAGAGAACGTGCGGGGTCGCCCGTGCGAAGCAGTGCACGCAGGTCGTCGTCGCGATCGAACTGGCTCTCGGTCGGCCCCTGATCGTCGGTGTTCACGTATCCCTCCCTTCTCTCGACGTTTCATGTCCGGCGACGGCGTCGATCTTTCGCAGCTCCTCCACGAACTTCCCTCTGGCGCGGTGCAGCCGGATGCTGACGGCGTTGGCGGTGATGCCGAGCACCTCGGCGATCTCACTGGGGCCCAACTGCTCCCACGCCCAGAGGCGGAGCAGTTCGGCCTCCTCGGTCCGCATCGCCGCCAGCGCCTCCGTCACCCGCTCGTCGGGCGGGTCCGGCTCCGGCGCCTCCTCGCTCGGCGGGTCGACGACCGAGATCCGGGCGGCCAGCCGGTGCTGCCGCCGGTCGCCGCGCTCGGCGTTGGCCAGGCAGTTGCGGGCCACGCCGTACACCCAGGGCAGGGCGGGTTCAGGAACCTGGTCGAGCCGGCGCCAGCAGACGAGGAGGGTCTCGGCCAAGACGTCCTCGGCGGTGTCGTGGGTGGTACGGCGGGCCAGGAACCGGCGCACCGGCTCGACCACCTCCGCCGCGAGCTGCTCGAAGCGCGCGCGGGCGTCGTCGTCGGGATGGTGCTCGGCCATCCCTCAACCCTCACACACCCGCGGTCGCGGGCGAGCGCGGCATCAGGGAGCTACGGCCACCGCTTCCACCTCGACCAGCTGGTCGGCGTACCCGAGCACGGCGACACCGAGCAAGGTGCTGGGCGCGTCGTGGTCGCCGAACCGCTCGCGGACCACTTCCCAGGCCGCGACCAGGTCGGAGCGGTCGGGCGAGGCGACATAGACGGTGGACTTGGCCACGTCGCTCAAGGTGCATCCCGCTGCCTCGAGGGCGATCTCGAGGTTGTCCATCGTCACCGTGGCCTGTCCGGCAACGTCTCCGACGGCCACGACGTCTCCGGCAGTGTCGAGCGGGCAGGCACCGGCGGTGAAGACCAAGCCGCGAGCGGTGGCCGCGTAGGCGTACGGCGCGGAGTCGGTCAGGGCGGGGGCACGGACGAGTTCGACGCGAGGGGGCACGGCGTCAGGGTTCCAGACCAGGTCGAGCGGACGCATGCGGACACCGTGTCGCACCGTCGTCCGACGAGCGTCCGACGACGGTCACCCACGGTCGGCAACGGCGGCGAGCTCTGCCGAGGGCGGGACCCCCAGCTCGGTGCAGGCCAGGAGCGCGTCGGCGAGGACGTCGTCGGCCTCGGCGTCCCGGCCGAGAGCCTGGAGCACCCGGACCAGCCGCACGGCCCGGGTCTCGTCGTACCGGTCGAGCCGCCGCGCCTGAGCCAGGTAGCGGGCCGCCTCCCCGAGCTCACCGGCGGTGGTCGCGGCATCGGCGACCCGATCGGCCAGCGTCCCCACGGCCAGGCCGAGCTCGTCCCGGAGGTCGTCGAGTGCCGGATCGGCGCCGTCGGGGGGCGGACCGGCTACGACGGCGAGCGCACGACGGGCCGCCTCGACCGCGAGCTCGGGCACCGTGTGCCGGACCCCGGCCACCTGGAGTACGGCGTGGACGTCGACCTCGACGTCGGGCGCGAGCACCAGCCGGTCTCCTTCGCGGACCACCACGTCGCCCACGCTGGCGCGCAGCCGGTTCAAGGTGTTGCGGAGACGACGGCGCGCGACCGCGTCCGGCTGCCCGGGCCAGAGCAGGTCGAGCACGTCACCGGCGTCCACCTCCTGGCGGGCCGCCACGGCGGTCAGCAGCGTCGTCTCGTCGCCGCGGTGCGGCACCTGAGTGCCCGACGGACCTTCCACGACCACCGTCCCGCAGAGCCGCACCCGACGGCCGCTGCCGGTCGGCGCCGCCGCGGAGCTACCCGCCAGCGCGCGTGCCCAGAGCGCGAGCTCGGGCTCGACCGCCTCGACGATCTCGGGATGGCCGAGCGCGGCCGCCTCCCCCAGCGCCTCCTCGGCCAGCCGACGGGCCCCGTCTGCGTCGCCGGCCCGCTCGGCAGCCCATGCCTCGAGGAGGTGGATCCGCCACGAGCTGAGCGGCGAACTCGGGCACCGCTCGGCCAGTTCCGGTACGGCGGCCGGGTCGCCGTCGCGGGCACCGAGCACCAACTCGGCCATGTCGAAGGCGCTGCCGAAGTCGTGGGCGGCGGGGTGGGCCCGGCCGACGCGCAGGTGCGCCCGGGCGGCGTCGTACTCGCCCAGCGAGGCGAGCAGTTCGGCAGCCTCGGCGTGGAAGGCCACGCCCGCGGGCAAGCGGTACCACTCCCCGCGGTTGGCCTCGACCACCGCGAGCTGGGCGCGGGTGCCGGCCAGGTCGGCGCGCCGGGAGGCGACGATCGCCGCCGACCAGGCGGTGTACGCCGTCAGTGCGGCGTCCGACCGCGCGGCCGCCAGCTCCGCGACCTCGCGCAGGGCGGCCTCGGCGCGGTCGGGGCGGCCGGCGACGCTGAGTACCTCGGCCAGGAAGGTCAGGACCCGCCCGCGCATCTGCGTGCCGGACGCCGACAGAGCCAGCGCCCGCTCGATGTGCTCGACGGCCAGGCCGATCCGGCCGGCGCGGTAGTCGGCCCCGAAGCCGAGGCTCAGCCAGGCGTCGGCCTCCCACTCGCGCTCGCCGTTGACCCGCAGCAACACGGTGGCCTCGTGCAACATGTCGAAGGAGCTGGTGACCGCCTCGTCCTCGTGGTGCAGGAGGTCGACGAGCGATTCGGCCATCAGCAGTCGGGCCCGGGACACCTCGTCCGCGTACGGTCGCAGCCGCTCGGCCCGGGCGTGTACGTCGGTGGCCTTGCCCTGCCGGGCCAGCTCACGGATCAGCTCCGCCTCGACCGGCACCCAGCCCTCGGAGCCCTCCTCCACGAGCCCTTCGAGCCGGGTCAGCCACTGCGCACGGACCTGCGCCTGCATCCCGAACTCGACCGCGCGGACCAGCGCCAGCAACCCCTGCGGGCGCCGCCGGACCTGCTCGTCGGGCCAGCTGCGGGCCACCGCCTCCAGCTCACCGGGATCCAGCTCGTGCAGGTGCGCCCAGAGCCGCGACCGGTCGGGGGCCGAGAGCGAGTCGGCGAGGAGGTCGACCAGCGACTCGACGTCCTGCTGGGCGTGCAGCCACCGCACCGCCAGCGCCAGCTGCCCGTGGTCGGCGTACCAGTGCGCGGCAGCGCGCCGTTGCGTGCCCGAACCTCCGGCTCGGGTCCGGCCCGGCTCGCGGGCCGGGACGTACCACCCGTCGCTGCGCCGGTGCAGGGTGGTGGCCGAGGTGGCGAGCCGACGCCACGCGCCGGGACCGAGCAGTTCGTCGACCAGGCCGGGCGACAGCAGCGGCAGCCCGACCAGCGCGTCGGCCTCGACCGGGACCTCACCGGGCCCGCGCTGCCCGGCGGCGAGGTCGCGGACGGCCCGCACGACGTCGGTCGGGCGACCCGCCGTACGGCGGACGACGTCGGCGACGGTGGCCCGGTCCGCGCCGAGATCGTGGGCGCGCAGCAGCGCGGCCACCTCTTCCCCCGAGAGGACGACCTCCTCCACAGAACAAGGCTCACACACCTGCGCGCGACGCGGACGCCGTCCCGAAATCCACCCCCAATAAAGGGCAATCCGACACCCCAACACATGGCACCAGCCCGGCAGGTGAGCCTGCCGGGCTGGTGTGGTGAAGCGGGTGCAGCTAGAGCTTGATCAGAAGTCCATGCCGCCCATGCCGCCGTCGCCACCGGGCATCGCGGGAGCCTTCTCGGGCTTGTCCGCGACGACCGCCTCGGTGGTGAGGAAGAGCGCCGCGATGGAGGCGGCGTTCTGCAGCGCGCTGCGGGTCACCTTGGCGGGGTCGATGATGCCCTCCTTGAGCATGTCGACGTACTCGCCGGTGGCCGCGTTGAGGCCGTGGCCGGGCTCGAGACCCTTGACCTTCTCGGACACGACGCCACCCTCGAGGCCGGCGTTGATCGCGATCTGCTTGAGCGGGGCCTCGGTCGCGACGCGCACGATGTTGGCGCCGACAGCCTCGTCGCCGCTCAGGTCGAGCTTGTCGAACGCGGTGGCGCTCGCCTGGACGAGAGCCACGCCGCCGCCGGCGACGATGCCCTCCTCGACGGCCGCCTTGGCGTTGCGGACGGCGTCCTCGATGCGGTGCTTGCGCTCCTTGAGCTCGACCTCAGTGGCCGCGCCGACCTTGATGACGGCCACGCCGCCGGCCAGCTTGGCGAGGCGCTCCTGGAGCTTCTCGCGGTCGTAGTCGGAGTCGGACTTCTCGATCTCGGCGCGGATCTGGTTGACCCGGCCAGCGATCTGGTCGCTGTCGCCAGCACCCTCGACGATGGTGGTCTCGTCCTTGGTGATGACGACCTTGCGGGCCTGGCCGAGCAGCTCGATGCCGGTCGACTCGAGCTTGAGGCCGACCTCCTCGGAGATGACCTGGCCACCGGTCAGGATCGCGATGTCCTGCAGCATGGCCTTGCGACGGTCGCCGAAGCCCGGGGCCTTGACGGCGACGGACTTGAAGGTGCCGCGGATCTTGTTGACGACCAGGGTCGAGAGGGCCTCGCCGTCGACGTCCTCGGCGATGATCAGCAGCGGCTTGCCCGACTGCATGACCTTCTCCAGCAGCGGGAGCAGGTCCTTGACGCTGGAGACCTTCTGGTTGGCGATCAGGATGTAGGGGTCCTCGAGGACCGTCTCCATCCGCTCGGGGTCGGTGACGAAGTAGGCCGAGATGTAGCCCTTGTCGAACCGCATGCCCTCGGTCAGCTCGAGGTCGAGGCCGAAGGTGTTGGACTCCTCGACCGTGATGACGCCTTCCTTGCCGACCTTGTCCATCGCCTCGGCGATGATGTCGCCCACGGTCGGGTCGGCGGCGGAGATCGACGCGGTCGCGGCGATCTGCTCCTTGGTCTCGATCTCGGTCGCCATGCTGAGCAGCTGCTCGCTGACGGCCTCGACGGCCTTCTCGATGCCGCGCTTGAGGCCCATCGGGTTCGCGCCGGCGGCGACGTTGCGCAGCCCCTCGCGGACCATGGCCTGAGCGAGCACGGTGGCGGTGGTGGTCCCGTCGCCGGCGACGTCGTCGGTCTTCTTCGCGACCTCCTTGACCAGCTCGGCGCCGATCTTCTCGTACGGGTCCTCGAGCTCGATCTCCTTGGCGATGCTCACGCCGTCGTTGGTGATCGTGGGGGCGCCCCACTTCTTCTCGAGCACGACGTTGCGGCCCTTGGGACCGAGGGTGACCTTGACGGCGTCGGCGAGGGTGTTCATGCCCCGCTCCAGACCGCGACGGGCCTCCTCGTTGAAAGCAATCAGCTTCGGCATGACTCCTGCGCTTCCTCACGCTTGAAGTTCGGTGTGGTTGTCACTCTCATAGGGAGAGTGCCAGCGTCATGTTTAGCACTCGACCCCTGCGAGTGCAAGAACGGTTCGCCAGCAGCGGACGCTGGCCGAGGTGAGCGCGGCGGTCCAGACAGTGCAGGTTTACCCCCCTCCACGTGCCGACGATGCTGCACTGTCGGGGACAGCCGGGGAACGCAATGCGGTTTGCACCGGATCGCGGGCACCCACGACCGAATTCCCTGCACAAACCCAGCCGCGGACTCAGCGGACGACGGCCGAGGCCACGACTCCGACCACCCCGGCCGCGCCCACCGCGACGAGCAGCACGCCTCGGTCGCGCCGGTGTCGAACTCCCCACCAGATCGCGACCACGGCCAGCGCCAGCCCGGGCCAGGTGAACTCCCCGCCGGTCGCGTTCGTGCCCCACGTCGCGCCCACCGCCAGCGCTAGCACCCAGGCCAGCGGGTTCGTCGGCACCGGACGATCCACGAGCGTGCTAGCCAGGGTCGCCGCGACCACCGCCACTCCGGCGTACCAGGTCCAGTGACCCACCTGCTCGTCCCAGAGGTGCGCGGTCTCTCCCGGCGCCACGTTCCCGATCGAGTTCGCCGCCAGGTGGATGCCGTGGCCGGTCGCATAGAGCCAGCTGCCGACTGCGAACCAGAGGTACGTCGCCCGGCCGACCCTGGCCTCGAGCAACGTCCCGAGCGCCGGGAGCAGGACGACGAACGGCACCACCAGGTCGAGCCAGTCCGCAATCCGGGTCCCCCGGCCGGCGTCACCCAGTCCGTCCGGCAGCGACCCGAGGTGGTGGCACAGCGTGTACGCCAGCGCGGTCACCACCAGCGGGGCGTCGCGGCGAGCTGGCACGGGCACATGATGCCCCGGTTGGCGCTGATGGGTGTCGTCCGTGGCCGCCCCATCCCCGTCAACCGCCTACGAGCTGTCGCGCACCACCAACCGGGTCTCGAGCAGCCGCGGCTCGGGGGGCTCGTCGGGGTGGCGCATGGTGTCCAGCAGCAGGGCGACCATCTCGCGGCCCATCTGCTCCGGTGACTGGTGCACGGTGGTGAGCGGAGGGTGGGTCGACTGGGCTAGCGGGGCGTCGTCGAAGCCGACGACCGAGACGGCGCGGGGTACGTCGAGGCCCGCCTCGCGGAGCACCCGGAGCGCGCCGGCGGCCATCAGGTCGTTGGCGCAGAACACCGCGTCGAGGTCGGGGCGGCGGGAGAGCAGCACCCGCATGGCGGACTCGCCGCTGTCCTGGCTGAAGTCGCCGTGCACCACGAGATCGTCGGAGTGTTCGAGCCCGGCGGCGGTCAGGCCGGCGAGGTAGCCCTCGTGGCGGGTGCGGCCCACCACCATGTCGGCCGGGCCCGCGATGGTGGCGATGGTGCGCCGGCCGCGGTGCACGAGGTGATCGACGGCGAGCCGGGCGCCGAGCACGTTGTCGGCGTCGACGTACGCCCCGGCCTGGTCCTCGGTGGCGCGACCACCGAGCACCACCGGCAGGCCGCGGGAGCGGATCCGCTCGGGCAGCGTGTCGTCGTCGTGCAGCGAGAGCAGGAGGACGCCGTCGACGTGCTGGCGGGTGAGGTATTCGTCGAGGCGGCCGTTGCGGTGCGCACTCGCGGCGAGGAGCAGCACCAGTTGGAGCCGCGCGTCGGAGAGGGCGGTGCCGATGCCGCGCACCACGCCGGCGAAGAACGGCTCCCCGAAGACCCGCTCCTCCGACTCCGCGATCACCAGGGCCACCGCATCGGTGCGTTGGGTGACCAGCGTGCGGGCGGCCTGGTTGGGCACGTACCCGAGCTCGGCGATCGCCCCCTCGACGGCTTGGCGCGCGCGCTCGGAGACCTTGTCACTGCCGTTGATGACACGGGACGCCGTGCCCCGTCCCACTCCGGCCGCCGCGGCCACCTCCTCGAGGGTCGGGCGGGTGCGCGGCTGCCGCGTCATGGCGTCAGTATGTCGTCCGCCGTGTCACCCCGAGCGGCGCGTACGAACCGTGAGTACCACGCGCCGCTGGCCTTGACCGTCCGCCGCTGGGTGGCGAAGTCGACGTGCACCAGCCCGAACCGCATGGCGTAGCCCTCCGCCCACTCGAAGTTGTCGAGCAGCGACCAGGCGAAGTAGCCCGCGACGTCGGCACCCTGCTGGCGGGCACGCGCGCACGCCGCGAGGTGGGAGGCGAGGTAGGCGAGTCGGTCGGTGTCGGGGTAGGACCCGTCGGCGTCGGGCTCGTCGACCCAGGCCGAGCCGTTCTCGGTGACGAAGAGCGGTAGCGGCGGGTAGTCGCGGGCGACTCGCACCAGCGTCTCGGTGAGCCCGGCCGGGTCGACCTCCCAGCCGTTCGCGGCCGTGGGCAGCCCGCGATGGGTGAACTCCGTGCTGTTGCTGCCGGGGTACGCGGAGGGCCGGACCACGTGCCGCGTGTAGTAGTTGACCCCCAGGAAGTCCAGCGGCTGCGCGATCGTCTCGAGGTCGCCGTCGCGGATCAGCCCGTCGGGGACCAACGGCCCGAGGTCGTCGAGCACGTCGGCCGGATAGCGGCCGAGCAGCACCGGGTCGAGGAACCACCGGTTGTGCAGGCCGTCGATCCGGCGTACCTGGTCGTGCGCCTCGGCGGAGTCGTACGCCGCGGCGACGGGGTAGAGGTTGAGCGTCGTGCCGACCAGGGCCTGCGGCGCGGCCGCACGCAGCGCCTGGGTCGCCAGCCCGTGCCCGAGCAGCAGGTGGTGGCTGGCCGCCACCGCGGCGGCCTGGTCGTGCCGGCCCGGAGCGTGGATGCCGTTGGCGTAGCCGAGGAACGCCGAGCACCACGGTTCGTTGAGGGTGATGAAGTGCCCGACCCGGTCGCCGAGCAACTGCCCGGTCTCGTGGGCCAGCTCGGCGAGCCGGGCCGCCGTGTCGCGTGCGGGCCAGCCCCCGGCGTCCTCGAGGTGTTGGGGCAGGTCCCAGTGGTAGAGCGTCACCCAGGGCGTCACCCCGGCGGCGAGGAGCTCGTCGACCAGCCGGTCGTAGAACGCCGCGCCGCGCGGGTTGAGCCCGCCCCCCGGACCCGGGAGCAGTCGCGGCCACGAGATGGAGAAGCGGTAGGCGCCGAGGCCGAGGTCGCGCATCAGCGCCACGTCGTCGACGTACCGGTGGTAGTGGTCGCACGCCACCGCGCCCGTGTCGCCGTCCCGCACCCGACCGGGGATCGCGCAGAAGGTGTCCCAGATCGACGGACTGCGGCCGTCCTCGGCGACGGCGCCCTCGACCTGGTACGACGCGGTCGCCGTACCCCAGACGAAGTCGTCCGGGAACTCCTCGGGTCGGACGATGGCCTCGACCGGGGCCGTAGTCGGACGGGGTTCGACGGTGGTCACGACTTGATGCCGCCTTCCATGATGCCGCCGACGATCTGGCGGCCGAAGAGGATGAAGACCACGAGCAGCGGCAGGACGCCGAGCAGCGTCCCGGCCATGATCAGCGCCTGGTCGGTGTAGTAGCCGCCGGCGAGCCGCGAGAGCGCGACCTGCACGGTCGGGTGGTCGAGGTCGAGGACGAGGTAGGGCCAGAGGAAGTCGTTCCAGCGCTCCATGAACGTCAGCAGCGCCAGCACCGCGGCGGCCGGGCGCAGCACGGGGAGTACGACGTACCAGAAGGTCTGCACGATGGAGGCGCCGTCGAGCCGGGCGGCCTCGAGCAGCTCGTCGGGCAGCGCCTGCACGCAGAACTGCCGCATCAGGAAGACCCCGAAGCCGGACACCAGGAACGGCAGCGTCACGGCCGGCAGCGTCCCGGCGAGGTGCAGCTTGGTCATCAGCATGTAGAGCGGGATCAGCCCCAGCTGGATCGGCACCATCATCGTGAGCAGCACGAAGGCCAGCAGCGGCTGGCGGCCCACGAACCGCAGCTTGGCGAAGGCGAAGCCCGCCATGCTGCAGAACAGCACCACCGAGACCGTGCAGACACTCGCGACGAGCACCGAGTTGATGACGGCCTGGGTGAAGGTGATGTCGGGGTTGGTGAGGACCCGGTCGATGTTGTTGAACAGCTCGCCGCCGGGCGTGAGCGGTGGGGGCACCGACGTGATGTCGGAGTTGGGCCGCGAGGCCATGACCACCATGAAGTAGAGGGGGAACGCCGATAGCGCGGTGACCAGGGTCAGCGCCACGACGGTGGGGCTGATGTGGAACCGGCGCCGGCCGGCGACCCGCCGCGACCGGCGGGGCCGGGGCGGGCGGCGTACGGCGACCGCGGGCCCGACCCGCTCCAGTTGCGCCGTCATTGGACACCTCGCAGGCGGCGCAGGAGGACGAAGTTGACCAGCCCGACCAGCGCGATCACCAGGAACATCACCCAGGCGACGCTCGAGGCGTAGCCGAACTCCTGGCCGGTGAACGCCTTCTCGTAGACGTACATCGTGAGCGTCTGGAACTGGCGGGTGGTGCCGCCGGTGATCGCGTTGGCGCCGGAGTTGAAGAGAAGCGGCTCGGTGAAGAGTTGGATGCCGCCGATGGTCGAGATGAGGGTGACGAAGATGATCGTGGGCCGCAGCATCGGCACGGTGATGTGCCGGAACTGCTTGGCCGACGATGCTCCGTCGATCTCGGCCGCTTCGTAGAGCTCACGCGGCACCGCCTGCAGCGCGGCGAGGAAGATCAGCGCGTTGTAGCCCGTCCAGCGCCAGTCGACCATCGTCGAGATCGCCAGCCACGAGGACCAGCGGTGCTGCTGCCAGTTGATCGGCTCGTCGACGCCGAGGTGGCCGAGCAGGTAGTTGACGAGTCCGAAGTCGCGCGCGAAGAGCAGCGTGAAGATGATGCCGACCGCGGCGATCGAGGTGATGTTGGGCAGCAGCACGCCCATCCGCCACAGCGTGCGGGCCCGGAGCCGCTGGTTGAGCAGTTGGGCGAGGATCAGCGCGACCACCAACTGCGGGACCGTGGCGAGCACGAAGATCCCGAGCGTGTTGATCAGCGCGTTCCAGAAGTGGTCGTCGTTCACGAGCGCCTGGTAGTTGGCGATGCCGACCCAGCTCTTGTCGCCGAGCAGGTTCCAGTCGTGCAGCGAGACCCAGAAGGTGAACAGCAGCGGGAAGAGCCCGAAGATCCCGAAGACGACGAAGAACGGCGAGATGAAGGCGTAGCCGGTGACCTGCTCCGAGCGCGGACCGCGCCCGGGACGCGCCGTACGCCGCTGGCGGGCGGGCGTTCCGGTCACTGTGCTCACGATCCTCCTCCTTCGGCTGGTTGCGGCGTCGAGCGGCGTGGAATGGGTTCGACCGGTGGGCCGGGCGGTTCGCGGCGACGGCCCACCGGTCGACGGTGAGGCTCAGCCCGCAGCGGCCTGGGCGTCGCTCACCGCGGTGTTCCACCCGTCCTCGCTGGACTTCTCACCGTTCTCCACGCTGCGCATCGCGTTTTCCACCGCGTCGCGCACTGGCTGGTTCTTCGCGCCGAGGTAGACCGGGGTCAGGCTCGACGCGCCGGCCACGAACAGCTGGCCGACCGGGGCGTCGTTGAAGTACTCGTTGGTCGCGTCCTTCAGCGCCGGGGTGTCGTAGAGCGTCGGGTTGGACGGCAGGTTGCCGACCGCCTCGAACGCACCCATCTGTCCGTCGGCGCTGGTGAGGAAGTCGACCAATTCGATGGCGAGGTCCTGGTTCTTGCTGGCCGTGGGCACGGCCAGGAACGAACCGCCCCAGTTGCCGCCGCCGCCGGGGACCGTGGTGATGTCCCACTTGCCGGCGTTCTCGTCACCGGCCTGCTCCTTGATGTAGCCGGTCATCCACGCGGGGCAGGCGATGGTGGCGAACGAGCCGTTCTTGAAGCCGGCGTTCCACTCGTTGGAGAACGACTTCAGCTTGGCGCTGATCCCGGCGTCCGACATCCCGAGCGCGGTGTCCCACGCCTCCTTGACCGCAGGATTGGAGTCGATGACGAGGTTGTCGTCGGTGTCGAAGTAGGTCATGTCGCCCGACTGCATGAGGATCGAGTTGTAGGTGTTGGTCGCGGAGTCGATGAAGTGCACGTCGTCGCGGCCGATCGCCGACTGGAACTGCTCACCCACCGCGGTGAAGTCCTCCCAGGTCGGCCACAGCGCAGCCACCTCGGTGCGGTCGGTGGGAAGTCCCGCCTCCTCGAAGAGGTCGCGGCGGTAGCACATCGCCAGGCCGCCGACGTCGGTGCCGAGGCCGATCGTGTCGGCGCCGTCGGAGGTCGTCGCCTGGGCGTACTTCCAGTCCAGCCACTGGTCCTTGTTGTCGTTGGAGCCGTGGTCCTGGAAGTTCACGAACTTGTCGGCGCTCTGCAGGAAGTTGACGACCTGGCCCTCCTCGATGGCCACCACGTCTCCGGCACCACTCCCGGCCGCGATCTTCTGCGTCAGGAGGGTGTTGTACTGGCCGAGGTCGCCCTCGGCGGTCTCGACGATCTTGACCCCCGGGTGGTCCGCCTCGAACTGCTTGTAGAGGTCTTCGTAGCCGAAGTTGCCGAACACGTTGACCCGCAGGGTCGTGGCGTCGGAACCCTCGGCGTCATCGTCGCCGCAGCCCGCGAGGGCGGCGGAGGCGAGCAGCAGGACACCGACGGCGGCGGCCGTACGGCGAATCCCAGTGGCGCGGAGCTGGTGGTTCATGGCTATGAGTCCCGTCTGGCCGTGGTGGCCGGTGCTGGTGGGAGCGTTCCCACGGAACAGTGACGGCGATCACATGCTATGTCAAGGGTTCTCGTGGGATCGCTCCCACAAGATTCGTCCCGACCTCGGTCGAATGCTCGGCGTCCCCAGGATTCAGGCGAAGCTGGCCACGTCATACTGGCCGAGGATCCGGGAAACCAGCCGGAATTCGCCGGTCCCGACGCGCCAAGCCACGAGCAACGGCGTGCTCTGGCGCGACTCGTAGACGACCCAGTCCCGGTCGAGCCAGCCGGCGACCGGGCAGCAGTTCTTCCAGCGGCTGTCCTGGCCGTCGCTGAACCGGTCCATGAAGGCGAGCATCACCATCTGGTCCGCCTCGGCCACCAGGAACTCCGGGCCGGACAGGTACTCGCCACTGTCGCGGACCGGCAGACCCGCTACACCCATCCCCCACGACGCCGCGCCGTTGTGCGCGGCGCCGTACTGCTGCGCGGCCGAGGCATCGAACGGCGGCACCGGAGGGCGCTGCTTTGTCAGGCCGGTGCCCTTCGGGACCGTGGACCAGGTGGCGTCGGGGATCGAGAAGACCTTGTCCTCGTCGTCTTGGGGGAAGATCAGCCGGTCCCCGTCTCGGCTCAGCATCCACTCGCTGGCCGGGAAGTACCAGTAGCCGTTGGGCTTGGTGAACTTCTCGACGCTGCTCACGTCGACGGTCCGCAGCTGCCCCTCAGCGCCCAGCAGCACCACCTCCCGGCCGCGGGCGAACGCTGCGATCGCGTGATCGAGCTCGCCGGCGACGTACGGCGTGCTGGCGTCGAGGTCGATCTCGGCCGGGAACGGCGAGTCGATCGGCGCGAGCTCGCGCTCCTCGCGCTGGTCCGGGCTCCACCAGACCGGCGTGCCTCGGTACGTCGCATCGGGCTCGGCGACCGGCTCGGACGTCTGGACGTCGGACATACCGGGCTCGCGCGGATCGGAGACCGGCGTGGAGTTCACGGCGGCGACGCCGACCGAGACGGCCACCGTGCCCGCCACGACACCGGCTGCGACCCCGAGCCGGCGCCGCCGACGTACGACGCGGGCCCGCTGCCAGGCCTGAGTCGACCAGTCGGGCATCCTCTCCTCGGCCACCCGCTCGCGGAGCAGTTCGCGTAGGCGTTCCTGGGTCATGTCGACTCCTCCAGCAGGTCGGCGAGCTCCGGCGCGGCCTGCCGCAGCCGGGCCAGCGCCACATGGGTCTGGCTCTTCACGGTCCCGACCGAGACGCCGAGCGCCTCGGCGGTATCGCGCTCACTCAGGTCGTCGTAGAACCGCAGCACGACGGTCGCCCGCTGCTTCGGCGTCAGCTGGGCGAGCGCGCGGTCCAGGAGCAGCCGGCGGTCCACGGCCGGTCCGGGGCCGGCGGTCACCGTGCCGTCGCGTACGTCGAGCACCACCTCGCGGCGCCGGCGGCGCCACCACGAGATGTTGGTGCGCACGATCACCTGCCGCGCGTACGCATCCGGGTGCTGGTCGCGCAGCCGTGACCAGCGCAGTGCCACCTCGGTCAGCGCATGCTGGACGAGGTCCTCGGCCCGGTGGTGGTCGCCGCACAGCAGCACCGCCGTACGCAGCAGCGCCTGCTGCCGTTCGCTCGCCCATCGGGTGAACGACGCCGCGCCGTCCGGGTCCGTCACGGTCCTAGAACGTGCCACATGCCCGCGGGGTTGGGGCCCGGTCGCGGCGAGTTTTGTCGGCTAGCCGATGAAACTCGACCTTGGACGACGAAACTTCATCGTCCAAGCAAGAGTTTCGCCGGCCAGCCGATGAAACTCTCACCGAACCCGGGTCACACGAGCGGGTCGACCGTCCGGGGGTCGGTGGGTGTGGTCAGGTTGGTGCGGACCAGGCGGGTGTAGGTGCGCAGTTGCTTGGCGGTGGCGGGCTTGAGCTGCTTGCGCGGCGCGGCCTTGACCTGCTTCTGGAAGGTGCGCAGTGCGGGCACTGCGGTGCGCGCGCGGCCGGTCTTGATCCGGACCTCGACGCTGCGCCAGGTGGCCTTCAGGGTGCGGGCCAGCTGGGCCGAGATAGCCCGGTGCTGGCGAAACTTGGCCAGGAACTTCGCCATCGAGGTGTACGCCGCGGTCGCGGTGACGTTGCCGGTCACCGGTCCGGCGAAGGCCGGCTCGGTGGTCAGGTAGAGCACCCCACGCCGGTTGGCCACCATCGGCGGGAAGGCATAGCGGTGGGTCTGGCCGGAGGCCACCGGCACTGTCGCGGGCAGGGTCACCGTGACCCCGTCGATCGTGGCGTGCTTGACCACCGAGGCCGGCAGCCCGGTCTGCGAAAGGCTCAGCCGCGGACCGCTGGCGTTGGGTCCTTGGTTGCCGAGTCCAGGGTCGGACGACGATGGCGGGGTGACCTTGTGGGTGCCGTTGACGTAGGTGATGTCGTAGTCCGGGTTGACCGCTCCCGAGGCCACGATCGGATAGCTGCCGACCGGGCTGCCCGCGGGTGCGCCGGCGATCACCAGGCCCGGCAGGCTGGCCTGGGTGTCGCCGTTGGCCAGACCGGCGAAGGTCGCAGTGAACACCGGTGCCGGGTCGCCGTAGATCGTGGTCTTGTCGTCCGCGGTGATCCGCAGCGGCGCCTTGGTCACCTGGAGGGTGCCGGGGCGGAAGGTGATGGCGTAGTTGGGGTCGCTCGCGCCAGAAGCCGTGATCGGGTAGCTGCCCACGTGCGCCCCCGCGGACGGGCCCGTCAGCACCAGACCGGCGAGGTCGGCGGAGGTGTCGCCGTTGACCAGACCGTCGTACGTCGCGGTGAGGGTCGGCGCAGCCGCGCCGTAGGTCTGCCGCTGGTCGTCGGCCGCGATGGTCAGCGGCGCCCGGGTGATGGTGTGCGTCCCGGCCACGTAGCGGATGTCGTAGTTGGGGTCGACCGCACCCGAGGCGGTGATCGAGTAGCTCCCCGCATCGCTGCCCGCCAGCGGGCCGGTCAGGGTGAGCCCGGCGAGATCGTCCTGGGTGTCGCCGTTGACCAGCCCCTCGAACCGGGCGGTCAGCGTGGGCCCGGCCGCGCCGTACCTCGACTGCTGGTCCTCCACGGTGATCCTCAGCGGCGCCGGGGTGACGGTGTGGGTCCCGGCCACGTAGCTGATGTCGTAGTTGGGACTGATCGCACCCGAGGCGGTGATCGGGTAGGTCCCGGCATCGCTGCCCGCCGGCGCACCGGTGAGGGTCAGTTCGGCGATGTCGCCCTTCGTGTCGCCGTTGACCAGACCTTCGAACCGGGCCGTGAACGCCGGAGCGGCCGCGCCGTAACGCGACTGCGCGTCGTCCGCGGTAATCCGCAGCGGCGCCTTCCGCACCGTCAGCGTGCCGTCGACGAAGTCGTAGGCGTAGTTGGGGTTGGTCCCGCCCGACCCGCGCAGCGGGAAGCTGCCGGCCCCGGACGTCGCCGCCGGACCGTCGACGCGGATCCCGGTGATGTGCGCCAGGGTGTCGCCGTCGACCAGGCCCTCCACCGTGTAGCCGAAGTACGGGTTCCGGGCGCCGTAGGTCTTCGACGCGTCCGCGACCCGCACGATCAGTCTCGCGGGCAGGACTCGGTAGGTGCTCGAGGGGCCGTAGCTGATGTCGTACTTGGAACTCGTGGCCCCGGCGGCGGTGATCGGGTAGGTCCCCGCGTCGCTCAACGCTTGCGGACCGCTCAGCACCAGCCCCGTGATCGCCGCCTTCGTGTCGCCGTTGACCAGGCCGTCGAAGGTAGCGGTCAGGCCAGCCATCGGTGCGCCGTACGCCGAGGACGTGTCGTCAGGAGTGATTGTCAGCGGCGCCCGCCCGACGTCGAAGGCCCGCTGCACGTTGGGCGCAGCGGTGAAGAGCGGCGGTGCAGCCGCTTGCTTGGCGGTGACGGTGCAGCGTCCGATCCCGACCAGCTTGATGTCGGAACCGTTGAACCCGGTCGCCTGGCAGACCGACGCCGGGGCGGCGGTGTAGGTCACCGGCTGCCCCGACGGAGTCCCGGTGGCGGTCATGGGCACCGTCTCGCCGTACTTCCGGTTGTCGATCGCCGGAAAGGTGATCGAGGACGGTCCAGCGATGGTGGTCGTGAACGACGCCGTGCCGGTGCCACCACCCCAGTTGCTCGAGGTCACGGTGCCGTAGTAGACCCCCGGCTTGGCGTAGGTGTGCTTGCCGGTCAGCAGTACTTGGGAGGCCTTCTGGGGGTCGACCTTGCCGCTCAGTGGCGCGGATGGGTTGTCGAAGTTGATGACGTTCGGACCGGCCTCGGCCTGATCGCTGGTGCCGTCGCCCCAATCGATCTTGAACGCTTGGTTCTCGTGCACTCCGGGCAGCGTGATCGTCCCGGTCACCGAGACCGGGCGCCCGATCTCGCCCGAGCGGACCTGACACAGCGCCACCGTCTCCGTGCACTTCACCTGCGCCGTCACCTTCGGGGCCACCGGCGCCACCGTCACCGGAAAGGTCCGCACCGCCTTCTTGCCCGCTGCGTCGGTCGCGGTGAGCTCGACCTGGAAGGTCCCGGCCTGCTGCCAGATGTACCAGGGTCCCGACCCGCCCGAAGGGGGGGTCGCGTACGACGGCAGCGGGCTGCCGTCGGGACCGATCACCGCCGTGATGCACGGCATCCCGCACCCGGTCCGCTGGAACCGCCACGAGTAGGTCACGTTGCCCGTCGCATTGGTCGGCGCGAACTCGTTGGCCCGGAACTCCACCGGCTTCCCGACCACCGGCGACTGCGTCAAGACCTTCGGCGACCCCACCGGCGCGAGGTAGGGCTGCAACCGCGCCGAATAGTTCTGGCCGTCGGCGCCGACGTACTCGATGTGGTCGTCGGTCCAGCAGGTGCCGTCCTCGTCGCAAGTTTCCGGGTCCAACGATGCACCCGACGAGGAGCCCTCGGCCTCCGGTCGGATGCCGATGAACTGATAGCCACCTGCGGAGTCCCGACGCAGCCATGTCATCCTGGCCTGGCCATCCCAATCCGTGTAGGCCAGCCGGAGCGACTTCGACAGCACCGACTGTCCCTTCTCGAACTGCGCCCGGTTCACGAACCATTGGCCCGCCACTCGGACCTTCTGCGTCGCCTCAACGCCCGGCACCGCCGTCTCGATCGACGCGAGCTGCTGCTGAGTCGACCCTCCTTGTCGCTGCACTACCCACGGGGGATCGGACGCCGACGCCGGCGCGATCGGCGGCGGGTTGAGGCACCCGGAGGGCTGGACCGGAGAGGTCTCCTGCTCGGCGTGGCCCAGCGGCACGAACTCCGGCTGCGTCACGTCCGCATCGAACGCCCAGGATGTCGGCGGCAGCGCGCCGTTGTCACACGTCCGCGTCCAGTCCAACGTCTGCATCGTGGCGCCGTCGAACATCATGAAGAGGCTGGTCAAGCCTTCCGGAGTGCCGGCCAACTGTGCCGCATCCACCTCGATGTCCCGTGCACCGACCACCAGTTGCGCCAACTTGCCCGGCAAGGCCGCCTCGTCGGCCACGTTGATCCCCAGGACGATGGCCGCCACCACTGACGCCACCACGATGAGGACCGCATTCACACCGAAGATCAGGAACGGGATCGTGAACGGCACCGCGATGCTCAGTGTGCCCGACAGCCACAGCCCGTACACGGCCCCGAGAGTGGACGCATAGACGGAGGCTGGCGCGATGTACATGGACAGCTCCACAAAGAACAGAGCCACATAGGCGACTGTTTGAGCGATCGCTGGGACGACGCTCGTCAGGCCTTGATGTCGTCCTGGCTGGCGCCGGAGTACACCAGCTGCCAGTAGGCTCGCACATCCATCCCCGCCCACCGGGCATACTCCGCCCCGGCCGCCTGGGCGGCGTACTGCGCCTGCTTGGTGGCGACTTCTCCACCCATCCAGACGGCCACGAGCCGCTGCTCGGCGGTGCGCTCTGCGGCCGGGGTCTGGACGGCTTCCATCACCAGGATCCACAGCTCGGCCAACGCATCGTGTCGACCCCAGCTGAGCACCGCCTCGCGATCGCTGGCGGGCAGGTCGTGATGGGCGAAGGTGTTGGCGATCGCTTTCTCCTGCAACGCCTCCAGCGCGGCCCGGGTCGCCGGGTCCGCTGCAGCCAACGCACCAGGCGACCACAGCCCGGTCGGTGTGGCCGACGCGTGACAGTCCACCCCGTAGACCGGGCACGGCGGCGGGACCGCCACGATGCCGTCGCCCGACGGTTCGACGGGCGCAGCAACCGGCGCAGCTGCGGCCCGGGCCGGGGAGCCCAGCCCCGGCAGCCCCGCGACCAGCGCGCTCAGCACCACGACGAACACCACGGGAAGCAACAGTCGCCGCGGCCGTGCCGCGGTAATGCGCCAAACGCGCACGCCAACTCCTCGAGCCCAGACGGGGCCGGCCTGCCCCTCCCACGACTATGCAAAGCGCGCACGCCGCGCGATCGACACACCGTGCACAGCCCTTGCCCGAGGGCGCACACCTACAGATTCGAGCCCAACGCGGCAGCCACCAGCTCAGCGAACGGCGCGGCGGCGCGCGGGTCGACGTCGAGGTAGAGGCCCGGTTCGATCAGCTCCAGTTCGCTGACCACCCAGGCGTCCTGCCAGCGCATCACGTCGACCCGGGCGTACGCCGGCAGCCGGTGTCCTAGCCGACCGACGGCGGCGACCGCCTCCTGGGCCAGGGCGGCCCGCTCGGGGTCGAGGGGTACGGGTACGGAGCGGCCGCCGTACACCTCGTGCACCCGGACCTCGTCGCCGCCGGGCAGCTTGTCGACCTGCGAGACCGCTGCGCCGCCGAAGACGTAGATCGAGGTCTCCCCCACGGTGCGTACGGACTCGACCAGCGGCTGGACGACCCAGGGCGCGGGCGCGAGGAGCTGCAGCCGTTCATCGGCCAGGTCGCGGACCACCACCACGCCGAGACCGCTGGCGCCAACGCGGGGTTTGATCACGCTCGGACCCCAACGGTCGATGGCTTCGGGCAGACCGCTGACCAGGGTGCGGTCGTCGAGCAGCGCGGTCGGCACGCAGGGCAGCTGTTCGGCGAGCTCGACGAGGTAGGCCTTGTCGGCGTTCCAGGCGAACAGCTCGGCACCGTTGAGCAGCGTGGTCTGCGCCTCCACCTCGCGCGCCCAGCCGAGGAACCCCGCCGTACGTCGGTGGTAATCCCACGTGGACCGGACGGCGACCAGGTCGGCCGCGCCCCAGTCGACCTCGGGGTCGTCCCATTCGGCCCAGGCGCTGTCGATGCCGCATTCGGTCAGGGCCGCGGTGAGCAGGTCGCCGCCGGGTTCGCCCGCTGGCATCAGGTTGAAGGTCGCGAGGAGTACTCGGGGCACCTGATCGATTCTTCCCCCTGGCTGTTGCGGGGCGGCGGTGACGTATCAACCTCCCGAACGCCGCCACAGGTTGATTACCCACCGCGGCCGGGACCGCCAACGGCCAACCACGGTGGCGGTGACCTATCAACCTCCCGCGCGCTGCCACAGGTTGATTACCCACCGCCGCCCGGACCACCCCAGGCCATCCAGGCGGCGGTGACCTTTCAACTCTTCCCCGGACAACCTGTCGATTTCGTCGCACCTCGCCCGTCATCACGGTGACAAGTCCCAGCAACGTCGAGAGGATCACCACCATGACCGAGTACGTCGTCCTCCTGCCCGGTGACGAGGCCCAGTGGGAGCGGACGCCCCAGGCGGACAAGGAAGCCATGTACGCCATCCACCGCGAGTTCGCGCAAGCCCTCGAGGAGCGCGGCCACAAGGTGACCGGCGGCAGCGAGCTCGCGCACTCCCGCGAGGCGAAGGTGCTGCGCACCGACCCCGCAGGCAACCACACCGTCACCGACGGGCCCTACGCCGAGACCGTGGAGCAGCTCACCGGCTTCTACATCGTTCAGTCCGACGACCTCGACGATCTCATCGAGGTCTGCAAGATCCTCGGCCGCGGCGAGGGCGCGATCGAGATCCGCGCCGCGGCGGGCGGGTCAAGCTCGTGAGGTTCCTGTTGCTGATGGCCGAGGCCGATCACTTCAACAAGTGGGAGGCGGCCGACGACGCGCACCGCGAGCGGGTGTACGCCGACTTCCACGCCTTCGACGAGGCGGTGAAGACCCGCGGCAGCATCGTCGGCGGGGATGCGCTCGACCGGCCCGCGACCGCGCGTACCGTGCGCCCGGGGGACGACCGCCCGGTGACCGACGGCCCGTACGCCGAGACGGTTGAGCAGATCGGCGGGTTCTACCTGCTCGACGTGCCCGACCTGGAGGCGGCGGTCGAGCTCGCCGCACTGCTCCCCCGTGAATACACCGTCGAGGTCCGGCCCACCCTCGAGGTGGCGATGTGAGGTTCCTCGTGCTGCTCGCCTCGCCCGACCACTTCGACCGCTGGGATGCGGCCGACGAGGAGGAGCGGGAGGCCGCCTTCGCGGCGTACCGCGCCTTCGGGCAGGCGGTGCGCGAGCGAGGCACTCTGCTGCTCGGCGATGCCCTGCACCGACCGGACACGGCCCGCACGGTCGGGCCCGGCGATGCCCGGCCGGTGACGGACGGACCGTTCGCGGAGACCGTGGAGCAGTTGGGCGGCTTCTACCTGGTCGACCTCCCGGATCACGCGACCGCGGTCGAGCTGGCGAAGCTGCTGCCGGACGACTGCTCGGTCGAGGTCCGGCCGGTGCTCGAGGTCGACTTCTGACCCACATCTCGACCCAGGAGGCGCTCGACGCGGCACTGCGCGACGAGTGGGGCCGGCTGCTGGCCCTGCTCGTGGCGCGGTACCGCCGACTCGACCTGGCCGAGGACGGCCTGGCCGACGCCTTCGAGGCCGCGGCCCGGGCCTGGCCCACCGACGGGGTGCCGGCCAACCCCGCGGCCTGGCTGCTGGTCGCCGCGCGGCGGCGGATCACCGACCGGCTGCGTGCCGAGGCGGTGGCCAACCGCCGACTGCCATTGCTGGTGGTCGAGAACGATCTCGCCGAGGAGGCGCAGCGCACCATGGCCGACCCCGGAGAGCGCGGCGGCGTCGCCGACGAGCGACTCCGGCTGGTGCTGCTGTGCGCGCACCCGACGCTGCCCCGCGACGCGGCCGCCGCGCTGACGTTGCGGCTCGTGCTCGGCGTCTCGACCGAGGACCTGGCCCGGCTGTTCCTGGTCCGGACCTCGACCATGGCGGCCCGGCTGACCCGGGCCCGCAAGCGGCTGGCCGGCGAGTCCTTCGCCGTCCCGGTCGGTCCCGAGCTCGTCGACCGGGTGCGCGTGGTCTCCGACGTCGCCTACCTCGCCTTCACCGCGGGCTACGCGCCGGGCTCCGGAGCCGACGTATTGCGATCCGACGTCGCGGGCGAGGCGATCCGGTTGGTCCGCGTGCTCCGCGAACTGCTGCCCGAGCCGGACCCCGAGGTCGACGCCCTGCTCGCCCTCATGCTCCTCCAGCACTCCCGCCGCGACGCCCGCGTCGCCGACGGTCGCCTGGTGCTGCTGCCCGACCAGGACCGTTCGCGCTGGCGTGGCCCGGAGATCGCCGAGGCGATCGAGCTGCTCACCCCGCTGGCGCACGCCCCGCCGTCGCCGTACCTGCTCCAGGCACTCATCGCCGCCGAGCACGCCATCGCGCCTTCTGCGGACGAGACCGACTGGGCCCGTGTGGTGGCGAGGTACGACGAACTGCTGGCCCTCGCGGACTCGCCGGTGGTCCGGCTCAACCGGGCCGTCGCGGTCGGCGAGGCCGACGGACCTCTGGCCGGCCTCGCCGCACTGGAGGGGCTGACCGAGCGCGAACTGCCCGGACACCGGCTGCCGGCCGCCCGCGCCGAGCTGCTGGCCCGCGCCGCACGACCGGTCGAGGCCGCGGCGGCGTACGACGACGCGCTCGCCCGCTGCGGCAACGAAGCGGAGCTGGCCCATCTGGAGGCGCGACGCGCCGAACTGCCCGAGCGGTGAGCCCACCTCCGCCTCTCCGCAGTGGAGAATGGGACCGATGCGACTGTTCGCCGCCCTCGTCCCGCCCCCCGACGTGCTCACCGGGGTGCGGGCTGTTGTCGACTCGGTGGTGGCGGCACCCGAGCGGCCGGTCGGGTCCGGCCCGCCCGGCCGGCACCGACTGAGCCGGCGGCGCCAGGCGGTCGAGGAGGCGGTCCCGCCTGCCCCGACCGGACCGATGCTCGACCTCGTCGCAGCGGAAGCCATGCAGCTGCCGATCGCCAAGTTCGGCAACCTCGCCCTCAACGACGCCACCCGGCTCGCCGACGCACTCGACCGCGACGCCCACGGCTGGGCCACACCCCGGCTGCGTCTGGCCGGCGGCCTCGCGCTCGAACCCGAGGGCGACTACTCGGTCTGGGTCAAGCTCGCCGGTGACGTCGACACCCTCGCGACCGTGCGCCACGGCCTGACCCGGGTCGCCCAGGGGCTGCACTTCTTCGTCGACCGGCGGGTCTTCCGCCCCGAGGTGCAGGTCGGGATGATCAACGACCGCACCACCGCGCCGTACCTCGAGGAACTGCTCGCCGCACTCGACGCCTTCGAGAGCGCCGCGTGGTGGCAGACCACCGTGTCGCTGCTGGTCCCCACCGACCAGGGGCCGGGTCGGGCGCCGTTCAAGACCTTCCGCGACATCCCGCTAGGACCCGCAGTCGAGCACTAGCTATTTACCCCGGCGAGTTTCGGCCCCGAGTCCGCGGCGACGCTCGCTCCGCTCGCCGGTGCCTTCGCTCGCTGACGCTCACTCGGCACTGTCGCCACGGCCATCGGGGCCGATCACCGGGCGCGCGGCTCCGCCGCGACAAACCGGGTCGCTGCGCTCCCTCCCATTGAGGAAGTCGCCCGCGTATCCGGTCACGCGCTGGGGGCGAGCACCTCGTCGGGGCCAACCTCGGGCTCTACCGGCTGCGCGGCCAGCTTGTGCCGGTCGGGTGAGCGCCGGTTGACGCGAACCGCTTCGAGGAGCTGCTCGAGCGGCATCGGCCGGTAGAGCAGGTAGCCCTGGACCAGGGGCGCGCCCACGTGGTCGCGGACGGCGTCCAGTTGCCCGGGCCGTTCGATGCCCTCGACGACGACGTCGAGGCCGAGCGCCTCGCCCATCGTCACGACGGCACCGAGGACGGCGCGGGCGCGGTCGTCGCTGTCGATGTTCTGCGAGAGCGTGGCGTCGGTCTTGACGACGTGCGCCGGGAGTTCGTGCAGGTAGCTGATCGAGGAGAACCCGACGCCGAAGTCGTCGATCGCGAACCGGACGCCGAGGGCGGCGATGACCCGCATCGCCTCGATCACCTCGACGTCGTCGCCGATCCCCTGGCGCTCGGTGATCTCGAGGACGAGCGCGGTCTTGCCCATGCCTCGTACGGCGCGCTGGACGGCGCCGACGAAGTCGGGGTCGCGCAGTTGGCGTGCGGAGATGTTGACGCTGATCGAGATGGAGCCGCCGGCGGCCTCGCGCAGTGAGTGCGCGTCGCGGGTCACCGTGTCGAGCACGTGCTGACCCAGCGGCACGATCAGCCCGGTGTCCTCGGCGAGCCGGATGAAGACGTCGGTCGGCACCGTGCTGCCGTTGAGGGTCCACCGCACGAGCGCCTCGGCACCGGCGATCCGGCCGGTCCGCGGCGCGACCACGGGCTGGTAGACCACGTGCAGGTCGCCGCGCTCGATCGCCTTGCGCAGCTCCTCGACCAGTTCGAGCTTCTCCAGCCGGGCCCGGCCGATCGACGGCTCGTACTCGACGTGCTGGGCCTTGCCGCGCCCCTTCGCCTCGTACATCGCCAGATCGGCCTGGCGCAGCAGTGCCTCGCCGGACTCGCTGCCGTCGCCGTACGCGATGCCGATCGAGGCGCCGAGCGGGACGGTGTGGCCGGAGACCTCGACACCGCGGGTGAGCGAGGCCAGGATCCGGTCGCTGATCTCGACGACCATGCCGACCGTGACGTCCTCGAGCAGGACCGCGAACTCGTCGCCGCCGAGCCGGGCCACCGTGTCGCTGTCGCGGGTGCAGGCCACCAGCCGGCGCGCCACCTCGACCAGGACCTGGTCACCGGCGGCGTGGCCGAACCGATCGTTGACCGGCTTGAAGGCATCGAGGTCGATGAAGAGCAGGGCCACCCTGGTGTCGCGGCGGCGGGCCAGGTGGAGTGCGTGCGCGACCCGGTCGAGAAGGATGCCGCGGTTGGGCAGATCGGTCAGGGGATCGTGGCGTGCGTAGTGGACCATGTCGGAGGTCAGTTGGATCCGGGCGAACGCGTCCGCGCAGACCACGGCCAGCGCATCCAGCGCATGCTGGTCGGCGCCCACGGTCGAGCGGGCCCGATCGCGGGCCGGGGCCACCACCCAGAGCGCGTCCTTGCCGCGGCGGACCTGCGCACCGATCTCGTAGGAGAGCGGCGGCGAGGGCCGCACTTCGACGTCGCGGAGCCGGGTGAGCCGGCGAGCGTCGTGCAGCAGCGCCTCGATGATCGGGTCCGCCTCGTGCAACGCCTGGACCCGGACCGCCGCTTCAAGGAGCACGGTCAGCCGGCGGGAGTTCTCCCGGCCGCGGGTGACGGCACGCGTGGCGAGCAGCAAGGTGACCAGCGGGACGACCAGCAGGGTGAGCATCCACCAGGGGCTGGTGCGGAGCAGGACCGCGGCGAGGTAGCCGAGCAGGTCGAACGGCACGAACGCCGCCACCGCCAGCCAGGTGCCGGGTCGCACGAGGTGGGTGCGTACGGGCGTGCCGGAGTCGAGCGCGACCGAGAACGCCGAGACGACGTAGTCGACGAAGAAGTAGACGACGGCGGCGGCCACCGTGGCGACCAGCTCCTGCGGCGTACCGGTCTCGGGACCGCGCCCGAGGTGCAGCACGAGGGCCGCACTGGCGCCCGCGAGGATGCCGACGCCGATGTTGAAGACGACGGCGACGATGCGCTTGCCGGAGATCACCTGTGTCGCGATCACCGCCAGGCCCCAGATCGCGAGCGCGGCGCCGGGCTCGAAGGTGATCAGCAGGAACAGCAGCACGCTCGAGTCGAAGCCGATCTCGATGCCGCCGTCCTCGTTGTCGAGGACCATCGGGAACCGGGCCACCAGGACCACGAGCGGGACGCAGACCAGCGCCGCGACGGCGACCTCCCAGCCACCCGCCAGGGCGCTCGGGATCGACGCCACGAGCACGGCCAGGCCGAGCACGCACAGCGTCAGGTCGAAGCGCCAGCTGGGCGATTCGCGCAGCCGCGTCCGGTGGTTGGCCATGATCTCCTCAGCCGCATCGAGTGGGTCTGACCAGTATCGAGCGCCGGCGCCTCCCGCGAGGCCGAATGGCAAGACTGGCCGGTCCTAGGCACGCAGCCTCACCCGACCGGGTGAGGCCGGCGGTGACCGAACGGCTCACCGTCCTCCAGACCCAGCGCCACCAGGAGCGAGGGCAGCAGGGCCTTCGCCGTGCGCCGATAGCCGGCCGCGCTGGGGTGGAACCGGTCCAGACTGAACATCTCGTCTGGGTTGGTGACGAAGAACGGGCCGACCACATGGGCGAGCGATACGGCGTGCGCGCCGGCCCGGACCGCCGCGGTGGCCTGAGCCTGCGCCAACTGGCGCGAGGCCCGGCCGGCCAGCGCCCGCAGGGGCTGTGGCAGGGGGCCGAGCGCGGCCAGGTCGGGGCAGGTGCCGACCACGACCTCGGCCCCGCGCTCGCGCAGCGCCGCGATCGCCGCCTCCAGGTGCCGCACCGACTCGGCGACCGGCACCCGGTGGGTCACGTCGTTGGCACCGACCACGATCACGGCGAGGTCGGGACGGTACGACGATGGCAGCGTGGCCAGTTGCGCGGCGAGCATCGACGACTCCGAGCCGACCTCGGCGACGGTGCGCAGCCGGACCGACCGCCGGGTGGCCTTGGCCAGCCTGCTGGCCAGCCGCGCGCCCAGGGTCTCCTTGGGGAGTTCGGCGCCGAGCCCGGCCGCGATGGAGTCGCCGAGGAGTAGCAGGTCCAGCGCGGCGCCGTACTTCTTCTGATACCGCTTGTCGGCGTCGAGCGCCTGCTCGCCCAGCGGCTTCCCGATCAGCCGGCGAGCGAGCGCCGCCTGGCGGCGCAGCAGCAACCGGCCGGCGAACAGCACGCCGGCGACGAAGGCCAACGACGCCAGGGCGGTACGACGCACGCTCCCCTTTGTGACAGGGCGCGATGAACGCCCGGCTAACCTCCGGCGACCGCGGGGATGACCGAGATCTGGCTGCCGTCGGGGGTCGGGGTCGCCAGGTCGTCGAGGAACCGCACGTCGTCGTTGCCGACGTAGACGTTGACGAACCGGCGCAGTGCACCCTGGTCGTCGAGGATCCGGCCCTTGATGCCGGCGTAGTTGCGGTCGAGGTCGTCGAGGACCTCGGCCAGGGTGCTGCCGTCGGCGGTGACCTCGGAGGCGCCTTCGGTGTAGGTGCGCAGGATGGTCGGGATACGGACGGTGGCGGTCACTCGTGGTCTCCTCGTGGGTGCTGGGGATCAGGCCAGTCCGGTGGCGCTGAACGCGGCGTACGTCGGCTCGATGGTCGCGGCCGGGCCGACGGAGCCGGACACGGCGTCCAGCGTCTTGAGGCCGTGGCCGGTGTTGATGACGACGGTCTCGAGCTCGGGGTCGAGCTTGCCGGTCTCGACGAGCTTCTTGAGCACGCCGACCGTGGTGCCGCCAGCGGTCTCGGTGAAGATGCCCTCGGTGCGGGCGAGCAGCACGATGCCCTCACGGACCTCGTCGTCGGAGATGTCCTCGACCGCCCCGCCGGTCTCGCGGCAGATGTCGAGCACGTAGATCCCGTCGGCGGGGTTGCCGATGGCCAGGCTCTTGGCGATGGTGTCGGGCTTGACCGGGCGGATCGCGTCGGTGTTGTTCTTGTAGGCGACCGAGACCGGCGAGCAGCCGGTCGCCTGGGCGCCGAAGACCTTGTAGGGCTTGTCCTCGACCAGCCCGAGCTTGATCAGCTCCTGGAACGCCTTGTGCACCTTGGTCAGCTGCGAGCCCGAGGCCACGGGGATCACGATCTGGTCGGGCAGCCGCCAGCCGAGCTGCTCGGCGATCTCGTAGCCCAGGGTCTTCGAGCCCTCGGCGTAGTAGGGGCGGACGTTGACGTTGACGAACGCCCAGCCGTCCTCCTCACCGGCGATCTCCGAGGCGAGCTTGTTGACGTCGTCATAGTTGCCGTTGACCGCGACCAGTTGCTCGGTGAAGACGGCGGAGTTGACCTGCTTGGGCTGCTCGAGGTTGCTCGGGATGAAGACCACGGTCTTGATCCCGGCGCGGGCGCCGGCCGCGGCCACCGCGTTGGCGAGGTTGCCGGTGCTGGGGCAGGCGAAGACCTTGCTGCCCAGCTCGCGGGCCGCGCTGAGTGCGCACGCGACGACGCGGTCCTTGAAGGAGTTGGTGGGGTTGGTGGAGTCGTCCTTGACCCAGAGCTTGGCGATCCCGAGCTCGCGGCCGAGGTTGTGCGCCTCGAGCAGTCGGGTGAAGCCGGGCTCGGTGTTGGGGCTCTGCTCGATGTCGGTCGGGACCGGCAGCAGCGCCTTGTAGCGCCAGATGTTGCGCGGTCCGGCCTCGATCTCCTCCCGGGTCACCCGCGGGAAGTCGTAGGCGATCTCGAGCGGCCCGAAACACTCGGGACAGGCGTAGAACGGCCCAAGGTCGACCTGGTGGCCGCACTCGCGACAGGACAGCGCGGTGGCATGGCCGAAGGCGCCCTCGCGCAGTGACTTCTTTTCGGCGACGGCGATGCTCATGGTGTCCTCCTCATCTCTCCGGGCGACCTTCGCTCCGGACGGAATTGGCACCTTCCCGCGCAGACCTGCGCGGCGGTTGCCGGGACGTCGTAGGGCCGTTTCCCTCAGTCCCTCTGGATGATGAGCACCACTGTACGCCCGGCCGTCTCAACATGCGTACGCCGGTCCCGGGATGTGGACTCCACTCCCCGGGACCGGCGCACCTTCCAGCCGGCGTCTACGCGGCCGTCGCGGCCTCGTCTTCCGCGCGGCCCGCGCCCGCTGGGGTCAGCGCACCCCGGACGACGTCGAGGACGTCGCCCACGATGTGCACGGTGAGGGCGTCGCGGACCTCGGCGGGTACGTCGTCGAGATCGGGCTCGTTGCGCAGCGGCACGAAGACCTCGGTGAGGCCGGCCCGCTGGGCGGCGAGCAGCTTCTGCTTCAGGCCACCGATCGGGAGGACCCGGCCGTTGAGCGTGACCTCGCCGGTCATCCCCACCTCCGAGCGGACCGGACGCCCGGTCGCGAGCGACGTGAGCGCGGTGACCATGGTGATGCCGGCCGACGGACCGTCCTTGGGTGTCGCTCCCGCGGGCACGTGCACGTGGATGGCCTTGCCCTCGAAGTACGCCGGGTCGACCCCGAGCTCGGCCGCGTGCGACTTCACGAAGGTCAGCGCGATCTGCGCCGACTCCTTCATCACGTCGCCGAGCTGACCGGTGAGGGTGAGACCGGCAGTGCCTTCGTGGGCGGACGCCTCGATGAACAGCACGTCACCACCGAGTCCGGTCACCGCCAGGCCCGTGGCCACGCCCGGGACGGACGTGCGCTCCGCCGACTCCGGCGTGAACCGCGGCCGGCCGAGCAGCTCCTTGAGGTCCGGCTCGTCGACGTCGACCCGGCCCTCAGGTCCGGCGTCGCCGACCGCGAGCTTGGTCGCCGCCTTGCGCAGCGCCTTCGCGATGAGCCGCTCCATCTGCCGGACGCCCGCCTCACGGGTGTAGTTGGCGGCCAGCTCCCGCAGGGCGGCATCGGTCACCGTCACCTCGTCGGCGGTCAGCGCCGCGCGCTCCAGCTGCCGCGGCAGCAGGAAGTCGCGGGCGATGGCGACCTTGTCGTCCTCGGTGTAGCCGTCGAGGGTGACCAGCTCCATTCGGTCGAGCAGCGCCGACGGGATCTGCTCGACCACGTTGGCCGTGGCGATGAACAGCACGTCGGAGAGGTCCAGATCGAGCTCGAGGTAGTGGTCGCGGAAGGTGTGGTTCTGCGCCGGGTCGAGGACCTCCAGCAGCGCCGCCGCGGGGTCCCCGCGGTAGTCGGCGCCGAGCTTGTCGACCTCGTCGAGGAGGACGACCGGGTTCATCGAGCCGGCCTCCTTGATGGCCCGGACGATCCGGCCGGGCAGCGCGCCGACGTACGTGCGCCGGTGCCCGCGGATCTCGGCCTCGTCACGGACGCCACCCAGCGCGACCCGCACGAACTTCCGGCCCATGGCGCGGGCCACGGACTCACCCAGCGATGTCTTGCCGACGCCGGGAGGGCCCGCGAGCAGGATCACCGCACCGGAGCCGCGGCCGCCGATCACCTGAAGCCCGCGCTCGGAGCGCCGGGCCCGGACCGCGAGGTATTCGACGATCCGCTCCTTGACCTCGTCGAGGCCGTGGTGGTCGGCGTCGAGCACCGCGCGGGCGCCGGCGACGTCGTTGACGTCATCCGTGGTGACCGCCCAGGGCAGCTCCAGGACGGTGTCGAGCCAGGTCCGGATCCAGGCCGCCTCGGGGTTCTGCTCGCTGGAGCGCTCGAGCTTGTCGACCTCCTTGAGCATCGCCGCACGCACGTCGTCGGGCACCTCGGCCGCCTCGACCCGTCCGCGGTAGTCGTCGGCGCCCTCGGGCTCGCCCTCGCCGAGCTCCTTGCGGATCGCCGCCAGCTGCTGGCGGAGCAGGAACTCGCGCTGGGACTTCTCCATCCCCTCGCGAACGTCCTCGCTGATCTTGTCGGTGACCTCGGCCTCGGCGAGGTGGTCACGGGTCCAGCCGATCAGGGTCTCCAGCCGCTTCTCGACGTCCGGCTCCTCGAGCAGCTCACGCTTCTGCTCGTCGGTGAGGTACGGCGCCCAGCCGGCCGCGTCCGCGATCAGGCTGGGGTCGGTCATCTGGTGGACCTGGTCGATGATCTGCCACGCCTCGCGGCGCTGGAGCACCGCGACCACGAGCCGCTTGTACTCCTCGGCCAGCTCACGGGTGTGCTCGCTGACGGTCTCCTCGACCGGCTCGACCTCCACCCACAGGGCGGCGCCGGGTCCGGTGACCCCGCTGCCGATCCGGGCGCGGCGGCCCGCACGCAGGACCGCGCCCGCGCCGCCGCCCATCATCCGGCCGACGCGCTCGACGCTCGCGACCACGCCGTACGACGCGTAGCGGTCCTCGAGCCGGGGAGCGAGCAGCAGTTCGCCGTCGGAGCTACTGCGGGCCGCGTCGACGGCAGCCTGCGCCGCTTCGTCGAGCGGGATGGGAACGACCATGCCGGGCAGGACCACGAGATCGGAGAGGAACAGCACCGGCAGCGCTGAACTCCGCGAAGAAGCTTGAGTCATGTCGGCTCAACTTCTGGTGCGCGGCCGGTGTTCCGGTGTTCGCTGTGGGCGAATCGCGGGGTCAGCCAGCGCGACTGACACCTCAGCGCACAGCGGTCAGCGGCTCCGAGGCGGACTGGGGGCGGGCGATCTGATAGCCCTGACCCAGCGGTACGCCGAGTTGGCGGAGCCGCTCGCGCTGCTCGTCGGTCTCGATGCCCTCGGCGCAGACCCGGGCCCGGCGCCGGGCCGCCCAGGAGAGCACGGAACCGAGCAGCGCGCGGTGTCGGGCCGAGTCCAGGTCGTGCACGATGGACATGTCGATCTTGACGATCTCCGGCTCGAGCAGCTCCAGCCGGGCCATGTCGGAGTAGCCGGTGCCCCAATCGTCGACGGCGATGAAGGCGCCGCGCTCGCGGTACTCACGCACCGCGGACTGCACGGCTTCGAGCAACTCGCCGTCGGCTGGGCTGTCGGTGTGCTCGGTGATCTCGAGGATCATGCCGGTCAGGTCCCCCGACAGCGCGGCGGCGATCCGCGGCGCCGCGAGCGAGCCGATGTCGACGTTCACCGAGAGCAGCAGGTCGGGCAACGCGACGTTCCGCGCGGCGATGATCGCCTCGGCCTCGAGCTCGGCGAGCCGGCCGAGTGCGCGGGCGTGCTCGAAGACCTCCTGCGGGCCGGCGTCCGGGAACCGGCTCAACGCCTCGACCGCGACCATCTCGCCGGTGTCCAGCTCCACGATCGGCTGCAGGACGACGCGGGGCTTGGGCAGCACGAGGCTCGCCGGCGCGGACGGGGCGACGCACACGCGGTTCCGGCCCCCTCGCTTGGCCTGGTAGAGCGCCCGGTCTGCCGCCGAGACGGTGACCCCGGGCTCCATGCCGTCGCGCCACGTGGCCACACCGGCCGAGAAGGTCTGGCCGTGCGGCGTACTCGCCATCATCTCCTGGACCCTGGCCCGAGCCGCCTCACCGTCGTGGTCGGGCAGCAGCAGCGCGAACTCCTCGCCGCCGACCCGCGCCAGCACTTCGCCAGCACGCAGGTGCTGGCTCCACGCCGCGGTCGCCTCCTTGAGCAGCCGGTCCCCGGCGGGGTGACCGTGCTGGTCGTTGTAGGCCTTGAAGTAGTCGAGGTCCAGCACCGCGACGGCCAGCGGCTGGTCCAGCTCCCGGGCCGTGGTGCAGGCCCGGGCGAGCTGGTAGTCCCACGAGCGCCGGTTCGCCACCCCGGTGAGCGCGTCCGAGCGGGCCAATGCCGCGAGCTGGGTCGCTTGGGCGCGTACGACGTTCAGGAGACCCGCCATCCGGGCGAGGACGAGCAGCGAGAGGACCGCCGAGCCGGCGGCGACCACCGGCCAGGACTGCGGGCCCCCGCCCGAGAGTCCGTCCAGCATCAGCGCCACGGCCGGCAGCACCAATCCGCAGGAGAGCACCACGAGCCGACGGAGCGGGTCGACGACGACGTCCTCGAGCCCGGGCACGGGTTCGGCGAGATCGTTGAGCGACCGGTCCCACGTCGACCCGGCGATGCAGATGTACCCGGCCAGCCACAGCAGGTCGTTGGTGATCTGCGAGGCGGCGCTGCCGGTGACCGTGGTGGTCACCGTGTAGTACGCGTCGCCCACGCAGATGAGTGCAAGGGCCGCGAGGAGCAACCGGAACGACGTCGTACGCGCGCTCGGCGTGGCCCAGAACCGGACCAGGATCCCGATCAGCAGGATGTCGGCGATCGGGTAGAACGCGCTGGTCATCTTGCCCAGCAGGCTCAGGCTCGAGTCGGCGCCGATCGGCGCCAGCACGAAGACGCCCGCGATCACGGTGACGCCGGTGGCCACGATGGCGGCGTCGAGTACGGCGGCGATGTCGCCGCGACCTCCGCGCCGGCGCACCATGCGCACGAGGCCGGCCGCCATCAGCCCGTAGGCGACGAGGTAGACCGCGTCGGCCGGACCCGGGTACCCCTCGAACCCGACCAGCCCCTGGAGCGAGAACAGAGCGTCGCCGATCACCCAGCCCAGGAAGCCGGCGAGCAGCAGCAGCCAGCCGCGCTCCCGGCGCCGCGAGTTCTGCTGCAGCCCGATGAACGCCGCCACCACGCAGAGCAGCCCGACGAGTGAGAAAACGGCGTCGCGCGCAGGCCCCGCGGGCAGGAAGGCATAGCCGACGGTCAACACGACCAACGGCGCCATCACCGTGGTGGGTCGACTGCGGAGCGGCACCTCACCATGGTCGCGGTCGGGGCGAGATCACACTGACGAATGCGGAAAGTTGGGGCTGGTGCCCCGCGCGGCTCCGGGTCAGGCCCGCAGCGCGGCAGCGTCCGCGGTCAGCTGTCGCAGCAGGGCCAGGACGCCCTCGGGCCCGTTCACCAGAACGTCGGAGCGCGCGACCAGCGCACTCTCCTCGTCGGAGGCGGAACAGACCAGGAGCGTGGGCATACCGCTCTTGGCCAGCGCCGCGACCGCCTCGAACGCCTCGACGTCGCCGAGGTCGTCACCGACGAAGACGAAACCGCCCGCCTGCAGTTCCTCCACGAGCGTCTCGACCACGATCCCCTTGTGTACGCCGGGGGACCGGATCTCGATCACCTGCTTCCCCGGTTCGACGACCAGGTCATGGCGCGCCGCCTGCTCGCGGAGCGCCGGCAGCAGCGAGTCGTACGTCGACGCGGGGTCGGGCAGCCGGCGGGTGTGTACGGCGACGGCAAGCCCCTTCTCCTCGATGTGCGCCTTCTCCGCGCCGTACCGACGCAGCAGCCGCGGCAGGTCGGCAGTGAACGACGCGAGGCCGTGCGGCGGCATCGGCGAGATCACCCGCCGGTTGGTGGAGCTCCACCGCTCGTTGCCGTACTGGCCGAACAGGTAGAGCTCCTTGCCGGCATCCCCGATCGCGTTGCCCACCTGCTCGAGGCCGCCGAGGTCGAGCGCCTGCCGGGCCGGACGGCCGGCCACCACCGCGACCGCGAGCACCTGCGCGGCCAGCGCCTCGAGCACGCCACCGGCCTCGGGATGGATGTGGGCCGCCTCCGGATCCTCCACGATCGGCGCCAAGGTGCCATCGAAGTCGAGGCCGACGACGGCCTCCGCGGCGGCTCGGACCAGGACGGCGTACCTCTGCTCGCCCTCCTCCGAGGTGAACTCCATGGTCGTACCCCATCACATCCCGGGTGGTGGCCGAGTGGGGTGTCGGAATCCCAACATCTGTTGGGATCCCTGACCTTCTGGCCCGTTGCAATGCCCGAGAAGCTCAGGAAACACCCTAGAAGCTGGGGCTTCGGGTCAGTCGAGTGGCCCGGTGAGGATGACCGTGAGTCGGTCGAGGCGCATGGGGTCGACCGCGGGGAGGGTCCGCTGGATGCCGAGGTCGAGGGCGAGCTGCTTGCCCTCGCGCTCGAGCCGCTTGGGGTAGTAGACCGTCGAGGCGGGGATGGTGCCGTACCAGTTGTCGGAGCCGACGACCTGCCAGCCGATCTGGCTGGCCTGGGCGGCGACCCGGCCGGCGAGGCCACTGACGTTGGAGTTGTTGAAGACGACGACGTAGACCTTGGAACGGTCGATCTTGGGCTTCCGGGGCTTGGGGGCCTGGCTCGCGGGAGGGGGCGGGTCGGTGGTCGGCGACTCGCTGGCCTCGGGCTGGGAGATCGTGGTGATCTCCTTCTCATCCGGGGCGCTGTCGCGGGTGGCGACGAAGGCGATCGCAGCCATCGCCACCGCGAGGACGCTGAGGATCACCACGGGCGAGGGGAAGACCACGCCGCGCTGGTCGCGTGCGTGCCGCCGAGCGAGCATGCGCTAAACCTCGAAGCCGAGCCGCCGGGCCGAGCGCTGACGCTGGCGCGCGGCGCGGAGCCGGCGCAGCCGGCGGACCAGCAGCGGATCGGCCTCCAGGGCCTCGGGGCGGTCGATGAGCGCGTTGAGGACCTGGTAGTAGCGGGTCGAGGACATGTCGAACTTCTCGCGGACCGCGGTCTCCTTGGCTCCGGCGTACTTCCACCAGTGCCGCTCGAACTCGAGGATCTCGCGGTCTCGGTCGCTGAGGGACGGGTGGTCCCCCACCTGACCTGCGTCAGGGCGTCCGACGTTCGCGGCATCCATGCCGGCCATCGTACGCACCGAATCACACCGATGTCATTCAGGCGCACCCGGCGTGCCGGAGTGGAGACTCTGGCCCATGACCGTCACCCGCTGGGGGATTATCGCCCCCGGGCGCATCGCCCACACCTTCACCCAGGACCTCCGGCTGGTGCCGGATGCCGAGCTCGCCGCGGTGGGATCGCGCTCGCTCGACCGCGCCGAAGCCTTCGCCCGCGAGTACGACATCGCGCGCGCCTATGGCTCGTACGCCGACCTGCTCGCCGACCCGGGAGTCGATGCGGTCTACATCGCCTCGCCGCACGCCCTGCACGTCGGGCAGGTCACCGCCGCGCTGGAGGCCGGCAAGCACGTCCTCTGCGAGAAGCCCCTGACGCTGCGCGCCTCGGACGCCGAGGCGCTGTTCGCGCTCGCCGTACGCCACGAACGGCTGCTCATGGAGGCGATGTGGACGGCCTGCCATCCCGTGATCCGGGACCTGGCCCGGCGGCTGCGGGCCGGTGAGTTCGGGACGCCCCGCCAACTGCACGCCGAACTGGGCTTCGTGGTCGACACCCAGCCCACCGACCGGCTGCTCGACGTCGACATGGGCGCCGGCGCGCTGCTCGACATGGGCATCTATCCGCTGACCTTCGCCCACCTCATGCTGGGTGAGGCCGAGCGGCTCACGGGGAGCGCCGTGGTGACCGACGCCGGTGTCGACCTCGACATCGCGGTCGCAGGTCGCTACCCCGGCGACGCCGTCGCCACCCTCACCGCCTCGATGACCTCGTGGTCGTCGCGCCGCGCCGAGATCGCGACGGACCGGGGCCGGCTCGTGCTGGAGGACTTCCACCACCCGACCGAGGTGACCTACACGCCGACCGCCGTCGGCGGGACCAACGACGATGTCGACCGCGGCCGCAGCGTCGTCGTCGAGTGCGCTGAGCCGGTGATCGGCCGCGGGTACGCCCACGAGGCGATCGAGCTGCAGCGCTGCCTGGCCGAGGGGCTGCTGGAGAGCCCACTGCTGCCGCACGCTCAGACCCTCACGATCCTGCGCCAGATGGACGAGCTGCGCGCCCAGGTCGGGGTGCGGTACGCCGGCGACTAGTGCACCGACTCAGCCAGCCTGCAGGAACCGGACGACGGCCAGCACCCGCCGGTGCTGGGCGTCGTCGGGCAGCAGTCCGAGCTTGGCGAAGATCCGTTGGGTGTGCTTCTCGACGCCGCCCTCGGTCACCACGAGCTCGGCGGCGATGGCGGCGTTCGAGCGTCCTTCAGCCATCAGCGCGAGCACCTCGCGCTCGCGCGGGGTGAGGCCTTCGAGCGGGTCGCGGCGCCGGTTCATCAGCTGGGCCACGACCAACGGGTCGAGGGCCGTCCCGCCCTCGGCGACGGTCGACAGCGCGGCCAGGAAGGCGTCGAGGTCGCTGACCCGGTCCTTGAGCAGGTAGCCGACCCCACCGTCACCCGAGGCGAGCAACTCGTCGGCGTACGACACCTCGACGTACTGCGAGAGCACCATGATCCGCGCCCCCGGCCAGCTCCCCCGCAGCTCGACCGCCGCCCGGAGCCCTTCGTCGGTGTGGCTCGGCGGCATCCGGACGTCGAGCACTCCGACGTCGGGACGGTGCTCGAGCGAAGCGGCGACGTACGACGGCCCGTCGCCGACCGCGGCGACCACCTCGTGGCCGGCCTCGGCCAGCAGCAGCTGGAGTCCTTCCCGCAGGAGCAGGGAGTCGTCCGCGACGACGATCCTCATAGGCCTCCTACCGGGAGGAAGGCGTGCACGACCGTGGGGCCGCCCTCGGGTGAGGTGACCTCGAGCCGGCCGTCGGCGGCCAGGACCCGTTGCTGGAGGCCGGCCAAACCACTGCCCTTGGCGGGGTGGGCGCCGCCGACACCGTCGTCCTCGACGCGGACCTGAACACCGCCGTTCTCCATCCAGACGCCGAGCGCGGTGCGGGTGGCGCCGCTGTGCTTGGCCACGTTGGTCAACGCCTCCGCGACGATGAAGTACACCGCGGTCTCGACGTGCGGAGGAAGCGAGTCGGGTACGTCGACGGTCGCCTCGACCGGAACGGTGGCGCGCACGGTCAACTCGCCCAGGGCGGCGGCCAGGCCGCGGTCGACGAGCAGCGGCGGGGCGATGCCCCGAGACAGCGAGCGCAGCTCCTCGACGGTTTCGCGAGCCTGGAGGAGAGCCGAGTCAACGGTCTGCACGGCCAGTTCGGGGTCCTCCGCCAACTGCTTCTTGATCCGGCCGAGGTCCATCTGGAGCCGGACCAGCCGCTGCTGCGGGCCGTCGTGGATGTCGCGCTCGAGCCGGCGCAGCGACGCGGCCTCGGCGGCCCGGGCCGCCTCGCGACCGCCCTCCACCCGGCGTACCTCGTGTTGCAGCTCCGCCCGACTGCAGAGCAGCACCTGGGCCAGACTGCTGTGCAGCGCCGCCGCGAACCGCATCACCCAGGGCAGGGTCAGCAGCATGGCCACACCGATGGCGAGCTGGAGCAGGCTCTGGTTGTGACGGGTGTTCTCGAAGCCGAGCTCGCGGACCAGGCTCCACTCGTCGGGGTCGAACGGCACCCACCGCTGCCAGAACCAGTAGGTCAGCCCTTGCACCATCCCCGCCCACCAGACCAGCGCCAGGCCGAACGCGACGGTGCCCGTGACGAGACCGACCAGGGCCCACACGACGTCGAGCCACGACTGCGCATCGCGCAGCGGCGTCAGCGCCTTGCGCCAGAAGCCGGCGCCTTCGGCCGCACAGATGTACGCCGGCGTCGGGGCCGGCTTCCCGAGCAGCCCGCGCATCCTGATCCGTTCGAAGCGGGCGAAGCCCCGCGCGACCATCACCGCCACCCAGATCAGCAGGATCCCGCCGATGAAGATGATCAGCCCGAGCCCGAGGGCCAGGTCCGTGACGACGACGATGAAGGCGGGCAGCGCGATGAAGAACGAGGAGAGTGCGTACGCCGAGTCGTAGAGCACGCGACGTACGCCGCGCGGCCTCGCGGGCTCGCTGGCGGTGGCCTCGTAGAACGCAGGGTCTGTCGCGGTGTCTGTCATCGGGAGAACGATCGTGTCCGTCATGGCTCCAGCCTGGTCGGCAGCGGGCGCCGCCACGATCCTGCCAGCACCACACTGGTTGTCGGGCTAGCCAGACAAGGTCGACCAGCGGAACCCGAGGTGGTGGACCGACCCGAGGGGGTGGACCGAGCCTCGGAGCACCTGCCTAGGCTGGCGTCGTGGGCTATGACCTGGTGATTGTCGCGAACCGGCTTCCGGTCGACCGGGTCGAGCAGTCCGACGGGTCGGTGACCTGGCGCCCCTCGCCCGGTGGGCTGGTGAGCGCGGTCGAGCCGGTGATGCGGGCCAACGACGGGGTCTGGGTGGGCTGGCCCGGAGGGACCGAGCAGGATCTCGAGCCGTTCGAGGCCGACGGCCTCTCGCTGCACCCGATGTCGATGACCGCCGAGGAGGTGGAGGGGCACTACGAGGGGTTCTCCAACGGCACCCTGTGGCCGCTCTACCACGACCTGGTCGCCAAGCCGGAGTTCCACCGCGAGTGGTGGGACTCCTACGTCGAGGTCAACCAGCGGTTCGCGGAGACGGCGGCCGAGCTGGCCAACGAGGGCGCCCTGGTGTGGGTCCACGACTACCAGTTGCAGCTGGTGCCGCAGATGCTGCGCGAGCTGCGACCCGACCTGCGGATCGGCTTCTACCTGCACATCCCCTTCCCGCCGGCCGAGCTGTTCCAACAGCTGCCATGGCGGCGGCAGCTGCTCGAAGGGCTCCTCGGCGCCGACCTCGTGGGCTTCCAGCTCCCCGGTGGCGCCGGGAACTTCGTCCGCCTGGTCCGCCAGCGGGTGGGCCACAAGACCCATCGCGACCTGGTCTACCTCCCCGACGGCCGGACGGTCCGGGCCGCGGCGTTCCCGATCTCGATCGACACCAAGGGGTTCGAGGAGCTCGCCCAATCCCCCGAGGTGACCGCGCGCGCGAAGGAGATCCGCAGCGCACTGGGCGACCCGCGCAAGATCTTCCTGGGCATCGATCGGCTCGACTACACCAAGGGCATCTACGCCCGGCTCCGCGCGTACGCCGAACTCCTGCACGACGGCCACCTCGACGTCGAGGACGCCGTCTTCGTGCAGGTGGCTGTGCCCTCGCGCGAGCAGGTCGAGGAATATCAACGGCTGCGCGACGAGACCGACCGCCTGGTGGGGCGCATCAACGGCGACCTGGGCCGGATCGGGCGCCCTGCGATCAGCTACCTCCACTCCTCCTACCCGCGCGAGGAGATGGCCGCGCTTTATCGGGCCGCCGACATCATGGTCGTGACGCCGTACCGCGATGGGATGAACCTCGTCGCCAAGGAGTACGTCGCCTGCCGATATGACGACCAGGGCGCGCTGGTCCTCTCGGAGTTCGCCGGGGCCGCCGACGAACTGCGCCAGGCCTGGCTGGTCAACCCCTACGACATCAACGGGATGAAGACCGCGCTCCGAGAGGCGTTCGAGGCCGACGAGAAGGAGCTCGCCAAGCGGATGCGCGCGATGCGTCGGACGGTGACCAGCCACGACGTGACGGCCTGGGCCGAGAGCTTCATGTCCGAGCTCGCGCAGGTGCGCGACTCGCATGGCAAGGCCCTCAGACCTTCTTAGCCCGAGGACGCCGTACGGCGGTCAGGCGGGTGTCTGGGTCGGCGGCCGTTCGCGTTCGGGGAGGTGGGCGCGCATGAGGGCGACGACGTCTTCCTGCAGTGCCGGGCCGAGCTCACCCCAGCCGGGCTCGTAGCCGTAGACCTCGCGGAGCCCGCGGGCGCTACGGGTGCCGTCGGCGACGTCGATGTCGGCTGGCCCGATCAGTCCGGGATGGCAGACGCCGACCGCCTCGGACACCTTGAGCAGGTCGCGGCGCAGGGCGAGCACGTAGTTGTGGACCCGCTCGGCCTTCGAGTTCGGGTCGAGGCCCCGCTGCAGCCAAGGGTCCTGGGTGGCGACCCCCGTCGGGCACTTGTCGGTGTGGCACTTCTGCGCCTGGATGCAGCCGACCGCGAACATCGCCTCGCGGCCGACCTGGATCCCGTCGCAGCCCAGCGCGAAGGCCACCGTGGCGCTCTCCGGCAACCCCAGCTTGCCGCCGCCGATGAAGACCACGTCGTCGGCGAGCCCGGCCCTGGCGAACCGGCTGTACACCCGCGCGAAGCCCAGCCGGAACGGATAGGCGACCGAGTCCGCGAACACGAGCGGGGCCGCGCCGGTGCCGCCCTCGCCGCCGTCGATGTTGACGAAGTCGACACCTCGGCCGTTCGCGGAGCGCAGCCCCTCCATGTGCTTGACCAGGTCGTCCCAGAAGCCCAGGTTGCCCACCGCGGACTTGATGCCCACCGGCAGCCCGGTCTCGGTGGCGACCAGTTCGACGAAGTCGAGCATCGAGTCGACGTCGTCGAAGACCTGGTGCCGGCTCGGTGAGGCACAGTCCTGGCCGACGGGGATGCCCCTGATCTCCGCGATCTCCGGGGTGACCTTGGCCGCCGGCAGCATGCCTCCCAGCCCCGGCTTGGCGCCCTGCGACAGCTTGATCTCGATCGCGCGCACCGGGGCCGAGGCGACGAGGTCCTTGAGCCGAGCCAGGTCGAAGCGGCCGCGCTCGTCGCGACAACCGAAGTACGACGTCCCGATCTGGAACACGATCTCGCCGCCCTGCCGGTGGTACGGCGCCAGCGCGCCCTCCCCCGTGTTCTGCAGGCAACCGGCGAGCAGCGCCCCTCTGTTGAGTGCGGTGATCGCGTTGCCCGACAGCGAGCCGAAGCTCATCCCGGAGATGTTGACCACCGAGGCCGGGCGGACGGCGTGCTGCCGGCCGCGCGGCGCGCCGAGGACCTTGCCCATCGGCAGCGGGACCCCCTCGTCGGCATGGCGGCCGGTCATCGCGCCGGGACCGGCGAAGGTGCGGTGCTTGATGACCGGGTAGCCCTCGGTGTGCTCGACGTCGTTGTCGGTGCCGAAGCCGAAGTAGGAGTTCTCGCCCTTCGCCGACGCATAGACCCACCGGCGCTGGTCGCGGCTGAACGGTCGCTCCTCGTCGTTGCTGGTCACGATGTACTGGCGCAACTCGGGGCCGAACCGTTCGAGAGTGAAGCGCAGATGCCCCACGATCGGGAAGTTGCGCAGGATCGCATGCTTCTTCTGCATCATGTCGTGTGCGGCGACCGCGCCGAGTGCGGTCGCGGCGCCGGCCGCGACCCGGGTCCACTTCATGGGTCGTGTCTAGTCGGCGTACCTCCCCCTGTCGATCCCCGTACGGGTGGGCATCGGGCTACCGTTCGAGTCATGGACCTGCTGCCCAAGCCCGATCAGGTCGTCTCGGCGGCCGGCAACGTGGCGCACAAGGTCTTGTACGGCGGGCTGGCCGACCTGCGGCCGATGCCGCGCACGCTGATCGACGAGGGCGAGCTCCGCGAGCTCTACCACTACCGGCCGGCGGCCACCGCGCACGAGCAGGGTGACCCGGTGCTCCTGGTGACGCCGCTCGCCGCACCGGCGCTCTGCTACGACCTGCGCCGAGGCTGCTCGCTGGTCGAGCACTTCGTCGACGCCGGCCGGCCGACGTACCTCGTGGAGTACGGCGACGTGGCCTTCCGCAACCGGAGTCTGGGCATGGAGCACTGGATCGACGAGGTCGTGCCCGCTGCGGTCGAGGCGGCGTCCAAGCACGCGGGCGGACGGCCGGTGCACCTGGTCGGCTGGAGCCTCGGCGGCATCTTCGCCATGCTCACCGCGGCGGATCGGCCGGAGCTGCCGATCGCTTCGGTCGCCGTCGTCGGGTCGCCGGTCGACGTCGCGCAGGTCCCGCTGGTCGCGCCGCTGCGACCGTTGCTCGACCTCGCCGACGGCCGGGTGCTGACCCCGGTCTACCAACTGCTCGGCGGCGCCCCGAAGCCCGTGGTGAAGTGGGCCTTCCAGCTCTCGTCGTTCCAGAAGCTGGTGACCAGGCCGCTCGCCGTGGTCGCCCGGCTCGACGACGCGGACTTCCTCGCCCAACTGGAGGCGGTGGACCGGTTCACCGCGAAGATGACCGCCTATCCGGGGCGCTCCTTCGGCCAGCTCTACCACCGGTTCGTTCGCGGCAACGCCCTCAGCACGGGCCGGCTCGAGCTCGGCGAGCGCTCCATCGACCTCTCGGCGATCACCGCACCGGTGCTCGTCTTCGCCGGCACCACCGACGGCATCGCCCCGGTCGCCTCGGTCAAGGCCGTCGTCCCGTTGTTGTCCGGTGCCAGTGAGGTGCGGTTCGAGATCGTGCCCGGCGGCCACCTCGGCATGCTGACCGGCCGGGCTGCGCGCGGCACCACGTGGCGAGTGCTCGACGAGTGGGTCGGTCAGTGGTCTGCGCCGGCGACCGGCCCCGCCGCGAAGAAGGCGACCCGGAAGAAGACGACGGCGAGGAAGGCCGCCGCCACACCGAAGGCCGCACCTACGGCCAATCCTGAGGGAGCCGACGCCGACTCGATCGGCGCCAACCGCACCCGCCGCTACGGCTCCGGCGGCTCCCGGAGCCTGGCCCGCTGACCCAGCGCTCGCCTGGCCCTAGTCTGCGTCCGTGGTGCCCGCTGCCGACCCGTCCGCGCCGCTGCCGCGCTCGGTGCGACTCGGCTACGGGTCGGGGTCGGTGGCCACCGGTGCGTTCGGCACGGTCCCCGGTCTGATGCTGCTCCCGTATCTCACCGACACCCTCGGCATCGCCGCTCTCGCGGCCGGCTTCATCGTCTTCGCGCCCAAGGCCTGGGACGTCGTCCTCAACCCGATCGCCGGCCGGATCAGCGACCGCACCGTCGACCCCCGCGGTCCGCGACGGCCGTGGCTGTTGCGCGGTGGTCTCGCACTCGCGGTCGCATTCGCGCTGCTCTTCGCCGCACCTGCGATGGGCTCGAAAGCGGTCGAGGCGGCGTGGGTCCTGGTCTGCTTCGTGGCCTGCGCGACGGCGTACGCGTTCTTCCAGGTGCCGTATGTCTCGATGCCGGCCGAGCTGACCTCGTCGTACGACGAGCGCACCCGGCTGATGACCTGGCGGGTGGCGATCCTGGCGTTCACGATCATGCTCGCGGGGGCCACCGCACCGCTGATCCGGGACGCGATCGGGGGTCGGGCGGGCTACCGCATCATGGGCGTCGCGATGGCGGTGGTGATCGTCGTCGGCGTCGTGGGCGCGTACGTCGGCACCCGCCGCGCCCCGATCGGTGCGGTCCAGCCAGGCGCCGGCACGCTGCGCGACCAGTTGCGCATCGTCGCAGGTGCCCGCGACTTCCGGCTGCTGCTGACCACGTTCGTGGTGCAGGCGCTCGCGACCGGCTGCATGCTGGCCGGCGTCGACTACCTCGCCTCCGACGTACTCGGTCGCAAGGGCGCCTCGACGATCCTCTTCGTCTGCTTCGTCGGCCCGGCCCTGCTGCTCACCCCGGCGTGGTCGGCGATCGGCGCCCGGATCGGCAAGAAGCAGGGCTACCTCGTGGCCTCGCTGGTGCTCGCGGCCGGTGCGTTGCTGGCCGTCGTGGCCAGGTCGGCGCCGTTCGGTCTGGTCGTCGCGGCGGTCGCCCTGGTCGGCGTCGGGTACGCCGGCGCGCAGGTCTTCCCGCTCGCCATGCTCCCCGACGCCGCAGCGGTCGACGCCCGCCGGACCGGCAGCTCGCGGGTCGGCGTCTACACCGGCGTGTGGACCGCGGGCGAGACGCTCGGCCTGGCACTGGGGCCCGGGCTGTTCGCCCTGGTGCTCGCCCTCGGCGGCTACCGCTCCAGCACCGACGGGGGCACCGCGCAGCCGGACTCCGCCCTGAACGCGATCACGCTCGGCTTCTCGGTGCTGCCGGCGCTGCTCGTGGCGATCAGCCTGATCTGGCTGGTGCGCTACTCACTCGGCTCCGACGAGGTCGACGCCGATCCCGAACCGGACAGCGCGAGAGGAGCGCTGGCATGAGCGCCGACGAGAACGACGTCCTCACCCGGCTCCGGGCCCTCCAGGCCGCCGACCTCCCGGTGCACGGTGGCCGGACGCTTGCCTACGTGTACGACTCTGGACTGCCGGACGTCGACCGGATCGGCCGCGAGGCGGTCGCGGCGTACGCCGGCTCCAACGGGCTCGACCCGACGGCGTTCCCGAGCCTGCTGCAGATGGAGAACGACCTCGTGGGGTTCGCCCTCGACCTGCTCGACGGACCCGAGACCGCGGTCGGCACGATCACCTCGGGCGGCACCGAGTCGGTGCTGCTCGCCGTCCAGGCAGCGCGTGACGCGCATCCGGATGTGGCCGAGCCCCGCATGGTGTTGCCCGCGACCGCGCACGCCGCCTTCCACAAGGCCGCGCACTATTTCGGCGTGGAACCGGTGCTGGTGCCCGTCGGCGCGGACTTCGCCGCCGACGTCGCCGCGACCGAGCGTGCTGTCGACGAGGCGCGCGACCGGACCGTGCTCGTGGTCGGGAGTGCGCCGTCGTACGCGCATGGAGTCGTCGACCCGGTCACCGAACTCGCGCGACTGGCGGCGGAGCGCGGCATCCGGTGCCACGTGGACGCATGCATCGGCGGCTGGGTGCTGCCGTACGCCGCGCGGCTCGGCCGAGCGGTGCCTCCGTGGACGTTCGCGGTGGAGGGGGTCACCTCGATCTCGGTCGATCTGCACAAGTACGCCTACGCGCCCAAGGGCACCTCGCTGCTGCTGCACCGCACCCCGGAGCTGCGGCGGCCACAGTTCTTCGCGTCGGCGGCGTGGCCGGGCTACACGATGCTGAACTCGACGATGCAGTCGACCAAGTCGGGCGGACCCCTGGCCGGCGCCTGGGCCGTGGTCGAGTGGTTGGGTGACATGGGCTACGAGCGCCTTTCCCGAGAGGTCTTCGATGCGGTCGATGCCATCGTGGCCGGGACCACCGACATCGACGGCGTCTCGGTGCTGGTTCCTCCACAGTCCACGCTCGTCGCCCTGGTGACCGACGGCAGTTGCGACGCGTTCACGGTGTGTGACGAGATGGCGGAGCGCGGGTGGCACGTCCAGCCGCAGATGTCCTACGCCGGCACCCCGCCGACCATCCACCTCTCGGTCAGCGCCGCCACCGCTCGGCACGTGCCGGAGTTCCTCACCGCGCTGCGCGAGTCCGTCGTCGCGGCGCAGCGGGCCGGACCAGCCACCGTCGACCCCGACGTGGTGGCCTTCATCGAGGCGCTCGACCCGGCCGCCCTCAGCGACGCCGACTTCGACGGGCTGCTGGCTGCCTCGGGCCTGGTCGGCGCGGGCGCCGACGGCGCCCTCGCCCTGCCCACCCGGCTCGCCGAGGTCAACGCCCTGCTCGACGTGGCCGCGCCGGCGATGCGCGAGGCGCTGCTCGTCGCCTTCCTGGACCGGCTGTCCCGACCCCACCGCGGCGGCTAGGGCTGGTGCTCGGCCAGCCAGGCCGCGCGGGCCCGCTTGCCGGCGCGGGCCAGCCAGGCGTCCTGGACGACCTCGGTCAGCTCCGGCAAGGAGAGCTCGCCGATCCGCGAGCCGCGAAGGAGCACCGACGGGTGGCCGTCGAAGTGAGGTGTGGTGAAGAACGGCGTCGACTCATCGAGGACCAGCGCCTGCTTGTCCTCCTCGGAGTCGACCCAGAAGACGATCACGTCGTCGTACCGCTCCCCCGTCTCCGGGTCGACGGCATCGGGTCGCGGGGTCCGGAAGAAGACGAAGCTGCGGCCGCTCACCTGGTAGACCGAGCGGTCGCGATCGGGGTAGCGGGTCGCCCCCGGCATCGCCGCCGCGAGCGAGTGCACGTCGGAGACCTTGGCACGCCGTGACCTGGGCATGCCGAAGACGCTAGTCGCCACCGCGAGGGCCGGCTCGGATACCTGGGCGGCCACCGGCGATTGGTGAGCCCGGAGGCGCGCCAGCGCCGGTCGGTGGTTGAGCCCGGAGGCGCGCCAGCGCCGATCGGTGTCGAAACCGCCGCAGG